>Ga0256830_1001066_pt1 | contig 19914 bp, 18 predicted proteins | sample 128326metaG_FD_190537 | JGI IMG/M metagenome (GOLD analysis project Ga0256830, IMG submission 190537) | Hydrothermal vent microbial communities from Lau Basin, Pacific Ocean - 128-326 | ecosystem: Environmental > Aquatic > Marine > Hydrothermal vents | place: Pacific Ocean: Lau Basin | collected... | reverse complement strand
TTTCGTGAACCCCGTCGTGAAGCGGCGCAGGCGCGATGGCCGTGCTTCCCATGGCAAAGAAGCAAGGTCCATGCCAGTAACCCCCTGTATTTCGCGGTCTACATGGGGTTGCCGCTGGAACGACGCAGCCAGACAACATCCGTCGCCAAGCTGTCGTTTCCGGGAGACAGGGTGGGGCGGGGTCTGGCGGCGGTTTTGAGGGTCAGGGCGGCCTGTCGGTTTCCGGCGACAGTCAGCGCGGATTCAGCTGTTCCAGGCCGCTGGAATAGTGCAGCCGGCCCCGGCCGTCGACGAGGATGGCGTCGATGTCCGGCAGCCGGTCGATCAGCGCCAGACCGCGCCCGGTGCCCAGCACGAACACGCTGGTGGACAGGGCATCGGTGGTGGTGGCGTCGGGACCGATGATGGTCACGCTGCGCAGTTCACGTGCCGAGTCGCCGGTGGCGGGGTCAATGATGTGGTGGTAGCGCACGCCGTTTTCCTCGAAGAAACGTTCGTAGTCGCCGGATGTCGACACCGCCACGTCCTGCAGCGGGATCATGGCAACCAGGGCATCGCGCCTGCGCGGGTCGCGCACGCCGATGCGCCAGGGCCGGCCCCGGCGTGCACCGATGACGCGGGTGTCGCCGCCGGCCGTGACCAGCGCGTTCTGAATGCCCATTCGTTGCAGCAGGGCGATGGAGCGGTCCACGGCGTGGCCCTTGGCGATGCCGCCCAGGTCGATTTTCACGCCGGGTTTCGAGAAGCGCACTGTCTGTCGCCGCGCGTCCAGTGCCAGGTTGCGGTAGTCGATGCTGGCGACCGCCTGCTTCAGGCTGCCTGTTTCAGGGTGTACGTGGCGGCGGTAGTCGTAGAGGAAGCCTGCGCTGGCGAAAGTGATGTCGAAGGCACCGTGGGTGAGGACCGAGAAATGCAGCGCACGGCTCAGCAGGTCGAACAGTTCGCGGCTGATCTTCACCGGGCCGGCGGCCGCCTCGCGGTTGACGCGCGACAGCTCGCTGTCGTCGATGAAAGGGCTCATGGCGGCGTCGATGCGGCGCATTTCGGCCATCACTGCGTCGATGCCGCGCTGCGCGACGCTATCGTCGGGATGGAACACCTCGACCGTGATGCGGGTGCCCATGATGTCCTGCCGGCCGCTCACCCAGTCTGCACCGGCAGGCGGCAGGCACAGCAACAGGGCGAGCAGCAGACAGCGGCCTGCCGTGGAGTGCATGGCGCGCATGGTGTCAGTACCAGGCCGAGATGTACAGCTGGATGACGTCGGCGGTGAATTCGTAAGCCGGTTCCTGGCCGACCGGCGCGGAGGTGGTCAGGTCGCTGAAGTTGTCGTAGTCGAACCAGAAGCGGCGGTACTTGAGACTCAGTTCGGCGCGGTCGATATGGCTCCAGGCGTGTTCCAGCAGCGAATAGCTGACGCCCACACCGAACGAGAAGTCGGTAAACCGGCTCAACTCCTTGTCGCGCGCGCGGAAGTTCTGCGCGTCCTGGCGCGGGAACAGGTCGCTGTAGAACTCGGCCGCCGACTGGGTGTAGTAGCGGCCGACCAGCTCGAAGATCCAGCGCTCGCCCAGCGGGTGGGTGTAATCGATCTGCGCCGTGTGCGAGTCTATGTCCCAGTCGTCGCTGTAGTAGCGGTAGCCCAGCCCGAGCGCGGCGCGGTAGGGCAGGAAGTACTTCATGTCCAGCGCCACGGCATTGCTGGTGCGGGTGCGCGGGTAGTTTTCGGGTTCGAACACGAAGGCGGCACCGTCGAGGTAGCGGTCGGAACGGTAGGGGTTGCTGAGAAAGCCCTCCTCTGTGACGTTTTCGTAGTTGATCGCCATGACCAGGCTCCTGGTCAGGATCTGGGACAGGCTGATGCGGTACTGCTGGCGGTCGACCGTCTCGTCGAAAGTCGGGTTGCCGTTCTGCATGACGTCGTCCCAGCCGCGTGAGTAGCCCAGCGTGACCGTGGTCAGATCGCCGAACATGCTCTGGCTGATGCTGAAGCTGGCGGTATCGGCCTTGTAGTCGCTCTCGTCGCTGTTGGTGTAGCCGATCGACATGATGGTGTCGCCGTGCAGGTAGTCGACACCCAGCGATTTCTGGGTGCGCTGCTCGGAGTAGGGGCTGCCCTGGGTGACGACGTCGATGGACGCGCTGCTGATGCTGTCCACGTAGTAGTTGGCGGACACCGAAAAGTTTTTGTTGTCGCCCTTGCGCACCAGGATCGAGGGGCCGGTGACCTCGACGCCGCCGCCGTCGTAGGAATGGTACAGGGCATCGGCCCGGTCCTCCGGCAGGATGGCGGCGTCCGCTGGCAGGCAGGCCAGCGCCAGCAGCAGTACGGCGGATGCTTGCCTAGTTACAGCCACAACCGCCTCCTTCGCCGCCTTCCGCGCCGCGCGCGCCCTCCCGGACCTGGTAGATGTGGTTGTCGTAGGCCGCCGATACCGGGTCGCGGGCAAAGCGCATGATGGGGTCGGCCAGGCGGGTCCGTTCATAGGGTTTCACCCAGGGCTCCACACTGCTGCAGCCGTTGAGCAGCGCAACGATAAACACGAGACTGGCGGTCGTTTTCACGTCTATTCCCTGATCAGGGCCCGTACCTGTTCCTGGTAGGTTTTCTCGTAGCCCGGCTTGTAGCCGAGGTGCAGGTGGCGGATGTTGCCGTCGCGGTCCACCAGCACGGTGCTCGGCATGGCCGCCACATTGTACAGTCTGCTGACCTTGCTCTGGGTGTCGAACAGCACCGGGAAGCTGACCGGGATCTCTTTCAGCATGGCCTTCGCCTTGGCGGGATCCTCTTCCACGTTGACGGCGAGAATGGTGAACCCGAGCGGGCGGTAGCGGGTGTACAGTTCCTCCAGCAGGGGCATTTCCTGGCGGCAGGGGGCGCACCAGGAGGCCCAGAAATTGATCATCACCACTTCACCGCGGAATTCGCTCAGGCGCAGGTTTTCACCGGACCGGCTCTTGAGGGTGAAGTCGGGCGCCGGCGCCCGCGTCACCTCGGCGCTGACAGGCGAAAGGGCGAGCAGGCAGGCGGCCAGCGCCGCGCCCAGGGTGCGCTTGATGTGTGTATAGAGTGTGCACATGTCGGTCTTGCTCCAGCTGTGTTTCACTTCGGGACAGTCAGGGGGCGGGCGGCCGTCCCTTCTCTGTCTGTTCTGTAGCGGCATCTTTCCCTTTGTTTGCTGTACAAAAGTGCGAATCTGCCCACATTTCCGCAGGTCCTCAGAAGAACACCGACAGGCCGGCGGTGTACTCCAGATTATGGTAGGTCTTGTTCTCGCCCAGCAGGTCGAGGTCGAAGACGTGGTCGCGTGCCTCGATGCGTATCGACAGCCAGTCATTGGCCAGCAGCCGGTAGCCGGCACCGATGTTCCAGGTGAACAGCTCATCGCCGGCAAAGCTGGTGCTGCCGACGCCGCCGATAAGGTAGAAGGCAGTGTTGAATGCCCAGCGGTCGGCGATGAAGCCTTCGCCCGGCAGCAGGTTGAAGCCGAATGACAGGTTGTAATAGGAGAGCTTCCGGTCGTCGTCGGTGAGCAGCTGGATGTTGCCGCTGAGGCGCTCGAAGCTGGTCTTGTCGGTGTTGCTGCGGGCGTAGGCGGCCTCGGCGAAGATGTCCTCGGTGACGTGGTAGTCGATGCGCGCGCCATAGACCGGGTTGGTGCCGAAGTCCTCCGTGCTCAGCACGCCGCCGTATACGCCGATCTCGAAGTCTTCGGTGTCGATGTCGGCCTCCCTGATCACGCGCCGTTCGATTTCCGGCTCGATGACCTGTTCGGCGGCCTGTACAGGCAGGCCCGGAAGTGCGAGCAGTGCCAGCGTGGCGGCTCTGGCCGGCCTCAGAAAAATACGGCGAATCCTGCTTTCCATTCATCGATCTCCTGGTTGTCATCCGTACTCTGGAAAATAACGTAGTTCTTGTACTGGGCGCGGAACACGAAGCGGCGCGTCAGGTAGACGCGCAGCCCGGCGCCGACATAAGCGACCTGGTCGACCCGGTCCTTTTCCTGTACCAGCGTGGCCTTGGGGTCTGTCTGAATGACGCCCGTGCCGATCGTGAAGAAGGGCGAGAAGCGCCAGGCGGGAAAGGGGTGCGAGGCCAGGCCCAGCGTGGCCATGTTGGAATCCGAGAAGTCGGCCAGCACCTTGGAAACCCCCAGTTCCGCATACAGGTAGGGCGTGAAGGCGAAACCGCCGAGCACGGACATCACCTTGGCGCCTTCGAAGTCGCCACCCAGGGCGCCGAACTCCCAGCGGTGCCGGGCAAACGCGGCGATGGTGACATCCTCGAACTGCGTGGCCTCGCCCGACAGAGACAGGGTGCGCTCCATCTGCGAACGCTTCACCCAGCCTTCCTTGCCACGCGCCGTCCTGACCTTGAACCAGTCGGTCCTGCGCTTGATGACCTCGATCCGTGCACCTTTCTCCTCGACATGGAACACCGGGTAACCGCGGCCCGGTCCGGTGTGCAGTTCGATGTAGGGGTCGACGACCTGTACCGCCATGTGCGGGGTCTCGGCGCAGGCGGCTGTGACGAACAACTGTCCGCAGACGAGCAGCACTGCGCGCAGGTGCCTGGCGGCCTTGACGCGTTTGAGGACCGAGAAAGTTGATGTGTTCAGGGCCAAATCCTTTTCTGTCCTTCCGGGTGGTGTCTGGGTGTGTCCTGCGCTCGCCACCCGTGCAGGCGCTCAGGGCGCATCGAACGGGTTATTGTAGTACTGTCCTCCGATATCGAGCCACTCGGCGAGCAACTTGAGTTCGACCGGGTCCAGGCGCCCGTCGTGCGTGCCGCCGGGCGCAAAAATCGAGAAGAAACGGGTGCTGGCGGCGGCGCCGTTGACCGACATGGAGGGCGATACATTGACCGTGACCATGATGGGGATCATGTTGCCGTTGCTGTCCAGTATCGGGTCACCGTTGGCATCGGTCTGGAACAGGGGGTTGCCGTCGGCATCGGTGGCCTGTACCAGGATGTCGGCCAGCACGCCCCCGCTGACTTCCTGCTCATTGTCGTTGAACAGCAGCTCCCGGTATGCCTTGAAGTGATCGGGATTCTGGTCTGATGCGCCGTCGGTCAGGTCGAGCTGGGCGTCGGGCACCCTGGGATTGCCGGCAGCATCGGTCGGTGCGTGGCAACCGGTGCAGGTGTTGGCGCCGCGGTCACGTGCCCACAGCGGGTGAATGTTGCGTTCGTAGTTGATGACGATGCGGCAGCCAGTGGTCCAGGTGGTCAGGCAACCCGGCGATGATACCGGCGCGGGTATGGCCGGGTCGAGGTCGCTGTAGGCGTAGCTGAATGGCGTATCGGCCGCGCGGCCGGCTGCCACCGGGTCGGTCCAGGCGTCATTGTAGACGATATCGACGGTCGGGTTCAGTGCTGTCGCATCGAGGCGTGTGCGCGCTTCCGCCATGGTCTCGCCGAAATTGGCGAAGATGCTGCCAACGGTGTTGGGATACTGGTAACCGTCGAAGGGTGCGCCCGAGTGCAACGGCAGGAAGGCATCCGCGCGGCCATGCGACATGCCGGCCGTCGGGCTGTGGCAGCCGTTGCAGCTGACCACTTCGCCCGGCCGCACCTGCAGCCAGTTGGTGTGGCGGCTGCCGATGCGGCGCCCGTCCTTGTCCAGCAGGCTGATGGCCAGCGGTACATTGGCGGGCACTTTCACTTTCACCGAGCCGTCCGGTTCGATGGGCGCGTAGCCGATGATTTCGCGCATCAGCTGGCCGGTGCTGCGGCCGAAGGCCGAGCCGTCGAGCTGCTTGGTGTTGCGGTCAGGTATGCCGACTGCCTTGACCACGCGCAGGAAACGGGCCGGACGCTCGTCCGCGGTGGTCTGTTGCGGGTCGGCGAGGGTGGCGATGTCGGGCCTGGTGCCGCCCAGCGCATTGTAGCTGCCATCGAAGTCGTAGACGCTGCGTATGTTGAGGATACCGGCGTTCTCGTCTGCCAGCGACTGGCTGACATCCACGCCGGGCTGCTTGTCGAAAATGATGTTGGGCAGCTGCCGCGGCTGCGCGGCCACCACGTCGGTATACATGAAGCCTTCCTGGGGCGTGAATATCGGCAGCTGGGTGTTGCTGTCCATATCGTACAGGAACAGGCTGTACAGCGGTGGCGCTTCCTGCACGGCGGGGTCTGCCAGGCGGCTGGCCGTGCAGGGCACGATGTTGCCGTTTTCCAGCAGGCGGCACTGGCTCCAGCTGACCAGCGCCCGGTTGGTGCCGTCCCACAGGGGGTACACCGAGATGAAGCGGCCGCCGGGCGAGGGCGATGCCTCGGTGCTGATGACATTGACCGACGCCGATGCCTGCGCGGGCCCGGTCAGTACGCCCTGGTTCTGTGCGGTCGGCTGGGTGTTCTCTATATAGTTGGTCACGTCGATGGTGACGATGTCGCCGCCCTGGCGGGTTCCGGTGTAGGGTTTGAGCACCACCATGATCCTGCCGTCCGGCATTTCGCGCGGTTGCAGGAACTGCACGGTGGAGCCGTTGCTGCCCGTGTCGTGGCTGTTGGCGCCGTACAGCAGCTGCAGATTGGTGCCGTCAGGGTTCATTTTGTAGAGGCTGATGGCATCGCTGGACCCCATGTTGTCCCAGCGGCTGAACACCACTTCACCGCTCTGCAGAACGGTGGGGTCCAGGTCGTGGCTCTGGTTGAAGGATACCTGGGCGATATTGGAGCCGTCGCTGTTCATGACGTGCAGCACCAGCGCGTGCTCGTTGCGGTTCTCGTCCAGCGCCGCATACTGCGGCTTGCCCTCGTCCAGAAGAATGGCCTTGGATTTCCGCTGACGGCTGGAAGAGAAGATGATGCGCCCATCCGGCAGGTAATGCGGCGCCACGTCCTGGCCTGCTTCAGCGGTGATATCCGAGCTGATGACGCGGCGCAGTTGGTCGGCCTGGATATCGTATTCCCAGATATTCCAGCTCGGCTGATCCTCGGGATCGGCGCCCTCGATGTCCGGCAGGCGCAGGGCGAAGATCAACTTGCTGCCGTCGAACGAGGCTTCGACATCCTTGACGTCGCCCTGGCCGCCGGTGACGCGGAAAGTGATGTTGCGCTCGCTGGCGCTGGGTGAGGCCAGGTCGCGGTAATAGAGGTCGCCGCCGGCGATGAAAGTGGTCGCCACGCGAGCGTCGGCGGTATCCATGGCCGGCACGGGCCGCTTCACATAGGCGATGCCGTAGTCCTGAACCAGGGGGTCCACGCCCTGCGATGTTGCGCCGCCGCTGCCGGCGCCGCCGCCGCAGGCGCCGAGCAGCGACATGAGCGCGGCGGTTGCGGCAGCACGGAGTCTGTCCGCCGTGCACCCTGATGTCTGTTTGTTTGAAGTTGTCTGCATCTCATATCCAAGCCGGGCTTGTCAGCCTGTGCAGCTATGCAAGTCCTGTTCCTTGCAGGTGCTTGTTTTTCAGCGAACTGCCCGAAGGCTGCGGGTTCAGTCGTTTGTCGCTCCGATGGTTGCCGGTGAGGCCGTCGCCGGCCGGTGACACTGTTTCCCTGGAGCGACAGTCTGGCGGACCGCCAAGACGGCTGTGCCGACTGTCGCTGGCACTGTATGTCAGGGCCGTCGCGTTTATCCGAGAACGCCGTCACAGTATGTTCCAGGCATCGTTTGCTCACTGCCCGTAACTCTATAACTAACTGAAATACGGAGTGATATTTGCTTGTCCGTCAACATTCAACCCGGCGGGCCGATGAATTGCCGAACGGGTCACAGAACCGCGTGACCGGATCCAGTAACGTCGGCAGCCAAATACAGGGTCCGGCTGGAAGGATTTTTGCTGTAACGAAAACGACCAACGGGAGCGTCCCTTGTACGAATCGCAATCCGGTCACCAGACTCATGACGGGGGGATAGACGTGAAGCCAAAGATCCATCATCTGTGCGGCAGGCGGGCGGGTGCGCGATGGCTGCTGGCTGCGGCACTGCTTGGTTCCGTCCTTGTTTCACTCTACCCGCTCGGCGCCGATGCCGGCGCCCTGGAGCGGCGTCAGGCCAAGCGTATCCACGACCGTCTGGCGGGCGTGCCGCCGAGCCAGACCGTGCTCGACCTGATGGAGCAGGACATCTTGTCCGGCGATGCGCGGGCGGCTGCATTCCGCGCCATGTCGAACAGCAGCTTTTACAACGTCACGCTCAAGAACTTTGCCGCGCCCTGGACCAACGAGGAACAGAGTGTGTTCGTGCCGCTGAACGACTACACGGCGACCGTGATCGGCATGATTCGTGACGACGTGCCGTTCACCGAGGTGCTGTCGGGCGACATCATCTATATAGGGGACAGCAGCCAGGTCAGCGGCCTGCCGGCCTATTCGAACAGCGACAACAACCACTACCAGACGCTGGAGGATCAGAACGCCGATCTCCAGCAGGTGCTGATCCAGCGGCCCCAGTCGCAGGTGACCGGCCTGCCGGCGACCGCCACCGCCGGTGTGCTGACCACGCGCGCGGCGGCCGAGGCCTTTTTCGTCGCCGGCACCAACCGCGCCATGTTCCGCTTCACCCTGCTGAATCACCTGTGCACCGACCTGGAGCCGCTCAAGGACAATTCGCGTTCGCCGGACCGCGTGCGCCAGGACGTGTCGCGCAGCCCGGGCGGCGACAGCCGCATCTTCATGAATTCCTGTGTCGGCTGTCACGCCGGCATGGATCCCATGACGCAGGCCTTCGCCTATTACAACTACGACGAGACCCAGGGCCGCCTGGTGTACACGCCGGGCCAGGTGCAGCCGAAGTACCTCATCAACGCCGACAACTTCAAATACGGCTACGTGACCCCCGACGACAGCTGGGACAACTACTGGCGTGCCGGTCCCAACGCCAACCTCGGCTGGAGCGCGAGCCTGCCGGGCAGCGGCGCCGGCGCCAAGTCGCTGGGTGTGGAACTCGCCAACAGCCAGGCATTCGCCAGCTGCCAGGTGAAGAAGGTGTTCAAGACGGTGTGCCTGCGTGATCCATCCGATGCCAGCGACTTCACCCAGGTCGACAGCATGGTCTCGTCCTTCATCGCCGGCAATTACAGCATGAAGCAGGTGTTCGCCGACGCGGCTGTGTACTGCATGGGCGACTGACCGCGATGAAACGACACACGGGTTCAAGGGATGACACCATGACGAATGCCACCCACAACAGGTTTTTTGCGCTCGACGCCGGCATGTTGTTGAGCGGCATCATCCACCTCATCCTGCTGGTGCTGCTGGCGGTCGGGCTGGCCGGCTGCGGCGGCGGCGCCGAGACCAGCGAGAATCCGGCCACCAGCAACGTGGCCGCATCCAGCTACACGGGGCCGGCGCCGGCAACGTCCGACGTGCAGGCATTCAGGCTCAACCTGTGGGAGAACCTGAAGGCCGACAACCGTTGCGGCGCCTGCCATGTCGAGGGGGTGCAGGCACCGGAATTCGTGCGCCAGGATGACGTGAACCTTGCCTACGCGGCGGCCAACACCATCGTCGACCTGGCGCAGCCGTCCAACTCGCGCATGGTGACCAAGGTTGCCGGCGGTCACAACTGCTGGCTGTCCGCGCCTTCGGCCTGTGCGTCGGTGATCACTGCCTTCATTGAAGCCTGGGCCGGCAACACGGCGGCGGGGGCAGCGCGCCAGATCCAGTTGACGGCGCCGCCCATCAAGGATCCCGGCGCCACGCTGAATTTCCCGGCCAGTTCCGCCGGCTTCGCCGCTACCGTGTGGCCGGTTCTGACGGCCAACTGCGCGGGCTGTCATACCGACACCTCGGCGACACCGCAGGCACCGTTTTTCGCCGGCAGTGATGCCGACGCCGCCTATGAGGCCGCCAAGTCCAAGATGGATCTCGACAACCCGGCCAACTCACGCCTGGTGGTGCGGCTGCGCAACGAGTTCCACAACTGCTGGACGGACTGCGCCAGCGACGCCACCGCCATGGAGGCGCAGATCGCCGCCTTTGCCGGCACCATCACGCCGACCACAGTGGATCCGGATCTGGTGATCAGCAAAGCGCTGAATATCACGGACGGCGTGGTGGCCAGCGGCGGCAGCCGCTACGAGGCCAATGTCATCGCACTGTGGGAGTTCAAGACCGGTTCGGGCACCACGGCCTTCGATACCAGCGGCGTGGAACCCGGCCTGCACCTGAGCTTCAGCGGCGACGTCAGCTGGGTCGGCGGCTGGGGCATACAGATCGGCGCCAACGGCAAGGCGCAGGGTTCGACCACGGCCAGCAAGAAGCTGCACGACCTGATCACCGCCACGGGCGAGTACTCGATCGAGGCCTGGGTGGCGCCGGCCAATGTGACCCAGGAGGGCCCGGCCCGCATCGTCAGCTATTCAGCCGGCACCCGGGCGCGCAACTTCACCCTGGGCCAGACGCAGTACAACTACGATTTCCTGCATCGCAGCAGCACCACCGACGCCAATGGTGAACCGGCCCTGTCGACGGCCGATGCCGACGAGGATCTGCAGGCCACGCTGCAGCACGTGGTGGTGACCTATGATCCGGTCAATGGCCGCCGCATCTACGTGAACGGCGTGTTCACCGACGATGTCGATCCGGTCGCCGGTGGCGGTCTGGCGGACTGGGACGACAGCTTTGCCTTTGTGCTGGGCAACGAGGTGTCCAACGACCGGCCCTGGATGGGCACCATCCGCATGGTGGCCATCCACAACCGGGCTTTGACGCAGGCGCAGATCCGGCAGAACTTCGATGTCGGCGTCGGTGAGAAGTTCTTCCTGTTGTTCAGCGTCAGTGACCTGATCCCGGTGCCGCAGAGCTACATCATGTTCGAGGTCAGCCAGTTCGACAGCTACAGCTACCTGTTCAACAAGCCGACTTTCATCAGCCTCGACGCCAATGCGGTGCCCAACAGCATTCCGCTCAAGGCCATGCGCATCGGTATCAACGGCAGGGAGGCGGTGGTTGGTCAGGCCTACCGCAACCTCGATGTGACGCTGGACAGCAGCCGGTATTCGACGTCCGCCGGCCAGCCGTTGTCGGACCTGGGGACCATCATCGCACTGGAGAACGGCCCGGCGTCGGACGAGTTCTTCCTCAGCTTCGAGGTGCTGGGCAGCAATACCAACGTGGTCACCGAGCCGGCACCGCCGCCGTTGCCGGCCCCCACGCCGCTGCCGGCGGTGTCGGATATCGGCCTGCGCACCTTCGATGAGATCAATGCATCCATGGCCGCGCTGACCGGCGTCGATCCGCTGACCGTGAAGGCGAGCTATGACACGCTGCGGCAGCAGCTGCCGGCGGTCGAAACCATCGAAGGCTTCTTGTCCGCCCACCAGATGGCAATAGCCCAGTTGTCCATCGAGTACTGCAGCGCACTGGTGGAAGACGCCGCATTGCGCAGCAGTTTTTTTGGTGCATTCGGGTTCGACTCCGATGTGGTGACAGCATTCGGAAGCGGAGATTCGGCGGGCAAGAACCAGGTCGTAAACGCCCTGTTCGACAATATGGTGGGGCTGCCGGGTTCCGGCACTGACCTCAGCAATGCGCCCAGCCGGCTCGAACTCAAGACCGAGTTGATCGGTTATGACCTCGGCGGCACGCTGGTCAATACCGGCAACCTGTTCGACAGGCTGGCCGGCAGCTGCTCCGGTCCGGCCGACCCCGCCTGCCAGTCAGACCGTACGCGCGCGATCGTCAAGGCCATGTGCGGCTCGACGCTGGGCAGTGCCGCAATGCTGCTGCAGTAGACGATGGTGATCAAAGGATACCTGTGAGGAAGATGACCATGGCCAAGTGCAAAAAACCCCTGCATCCGGATGCCCCTCTCCTGCATCTGAATCATGGACGCCCGGTGACACGTCGTGACTTCCTGCGACAGGGATTCATTTCCGGCACGGGGATCGTGCTGGGCGGTTCCCTGTTCAGCCTGTTTGCCAACCCGCGGGCGGCGCGGGCGGCGCTGTCTTCTGACCTGCAGACCCTGGCCGCCAGTATCGGCTGCACGCTGGGCGGCGCGGGCGGCGGCAAGATTCCTTTCATCTGCTTCGACCTGGCCGGTGGCGCCAACATCGCCGGCTCCAACGTCCTGGTGGGACGCAGCACCCCGCTCGATCCCCTGACCACGGCCGGCTACAGCAAGCTTGGTCTGCCGGGCGACATGGTCCCGGGACTGACCGAGACCGCCCCGACCCCGACCAGCAACGGCGATTTCACCGACACCACTTTCGGGCTGCCTTTCCATTCCGACAGCGCCTTCCTGCGCGGCATGCTGGAGAAAGCTGCCTCTCGCGGGTCCAATACCAACGGCGCGGTCATCCCGGCCCGCTCCGACAACGACACCGGCAACAACCCGCACAATCCCATGTACGGCATCGCCAGGGCCGGCGGCGACGGCAGCGTGGTTACCCTGATCGGCTCGCGCAACTCCGACTCCGGCGGCAACTCCGCGGCGCCGGCGGCCATGATCGATCCGGAGGTGCGTCCCACCAAGGTGGATCGTCCCAGCGACGTCACCGGCATGGTCGATACCGGCAATCTTACCGGCATCCTCAATGATCCCAACGACGTGGTGGCGGTGATGGAGTCCGTCGCGCGTCTCAGCAACAACAAGCTGGACCGCGTCAGTACCAAGCTGACCGCCGATGCCGTGGTCAAGGACCTGGTACGCTGCGGCTACCTCAAGGCCGCCGATCTGGCGGATCGCTTTGCCGGTGTCAACATCGACCCCGCCCAGGACACGGACATCGTCGGCCCCGCGGGTATCTTCAGCCAGGCCGAGTTCGACGGTGACAGCGAGTTCCGCAAGACCGCCTCGGTGATGAAAATGGTGGTCGACGGTTACGCGGGCGCCGGTACCATCTCCATGGGCGGCTACGATTACCATACCGGCGACCGCAGCACCGGCGAGTTGCGCGACCTGCGCGCGGGCCGCTGCATGGGCGCCTGTATCGAGTATGCCGCCCGGCGCGGCGTGCCGCTGATGTTGTATGTGTTCAGCGACGGCTCGCTGGCCAGCAACGGCACCATCGACAACAGCGTCGATGGTCGCGGCAAGGGGGTGTGGACCGGCGACAACTCCTCGACGGCAGCGTCTTTCTTCCTGGTTTACAGTCCCAACGGCCGCACGCCGGCCATTCGTCAGCAGATCGGCTGGTTCCGCGGCGACGGCTCCGTGGAGACTGCGTCCAGCCCCGCAGCCAACAACGTCAACCTGCTGGTGGAAACCGTGATACTCAATTACATGTCGCTGAACGGGGATCTGGCCAACTTCACCAGCCTGTTCACCGGCCTCGGCAACCCGCCCAGCGCCGCGCTGATCGACAGCCTCAAGGCGTTCGACACCATCGTCTGAACAGGCGGCTCCCGGAACGACGGCTGCGAACCCCGTCGCCACGATCCGCATCCCCGTCACTGTTTCAGGGTGCGCGCGATCACCCAGGCTTCCACCCGTACCGCACCGGCCCGCTTCAGGGTCCGGGCCAGCGCGTCCAGCGTGCTGCCGGTGGTCATGACATCGTCGATCACCGCGATGCGACGGCCGCGTACCCCACCCGTGACCTCGAATGCCCCGCGCAGGTTCCGCCGCCGCCGGGCGGCGGACAGGCCGGACTGGGCGGGCGTGCGGCGGATGCGGCGGCAGAGGCTGCCGTCGACGACGAAGCCGGTATCTGCCAGCGGCCGCGCCAATTCCAGTGCCTGGTTGAAGCCGCGTTTCGCCAGCCGCCGCCAGTGCAGCGGCACCGGGATCACCCGATCCGGAGCGGGTTCCAGGCGTTCGCGGAGGCGTTGGCTCAGCAGCAGGCCGAGGCTGCGGGCCATCGCCAGATCGCTATTGAACTTTATCCGTTGAATCAGCTGATCTATCGGAAACTCATAGGAAAACAGAGAAATACAGCCGTCGAACGCCGGTGGCCGGGCCAGGCAGCGGCCGCACAGCCCGGCGCCCGCAACGGCCAGCGGCTGGCCGCACTGCCGGCAGCCGGGCGGCAGCCAGGGCAGGTCGGCGATACAGGCTTCGCACAAGTCCACGCCCCTCCGGCCGGGTGCCCGGCACAGCCGGCAAACCGGTGGGAACAGCTGTTCCTGTACAAATTTACGCCATCTGTTAACCACAGGAGTCCCTTCCTGGTTGACAGAGATGCCGCCGGCACGCATAGTCCGCAGCGGTTTCAGTTTACCTCAAAGTAGTCCAATGTCTGAGCCTGCCTCCCCCGCCATCACCCTGGTGAGCGGCCGCCGTGCCCGTACCGCCGCGGTGATTTTCAATGTCGGCAACATCGTTGCCCTGCTGGTCCCCATACCGCTGGGCATGCTGTGGCTGGGTGCGTCCATGCTGGTCTATGCCATGAACCGGCACCATCCCAACGACAAGGTGGGGCACTACACCCAGCAGGCAGCCTACCGTTTCTATGGCGTGACGGGTTTTTTCGTCGCCGCGGCCACCTTCATTCCCGGCAGCGGCTGGGCCTATTACCTCATGGCCTGGGCGCTCGCCGCCCTGGTACTGATTCCCTGGTCGATCCTCGATCTGCTGAGGATCGGCAGGGACCAGTGGGAAGACATCGAACTGACGGAGATACAGCATGAATCAGGCAGCCACTGAACAGGTGCCACAGACCCTGCGCCACGACTGGCGCCAGCCGGAAATCGAAGCGCTGTTCGATTTGCCCTTCAACGATCTGTTGTTCGAAGCGCAGCAGGTGCACCGCCGCCATTTCGACCCCAATGCCGTGCAGGTCAGCACCCTGCTCAGCATCAAGACCGGCGGCTGCCCGGAGGACTGCGGCTACTGTCCGCAGAGTGTCCATCACGATGCGCCGGTGGAGCCGGAAAGCCTGCTCGATGTCGATGAGGTCGTGGCGGCCGCCAGGCGCGCCAGAGACGCGGGCGCGTCGCGCTTCTGCATGGGGGCGGCCTGGCGCAATCCGCGTGGTCGCAACTTCGAGCGCGTGCTGGAGATGGTCGAGCGCGTGCGCGCCGAGGGCCTGGAAACCTGCATGACGCTGGGCATGCTGGAGGCCGGACAGGCGCAGCGCCTGAAACAGGCGGGCCTGGATTATTACAACCACAACCTCGATACCTCGCCCGAGTTCTACGGTGAGATCATTTCCACCCGCACCTACCAGGATCGCCTCGATACCCTTGCGCATGTGCGCAAGGCCGGCATCAATGTCTGCTGTGGCGGCATCGTCGGCATGGGTGAGTCGCGCGCCGACCGTGTATCTTTGCTGCGGGCTCTGGCCAACCAGGATCCGCACCCGGAGAGCGTGCCCATCAACCAGTTGGTGCGGGTCGAAGGTACGCCGCTTGCGGATGCGCAGGATCTGGACCCGTTCGAGTTCGTGCGCACCATTGCGGTGGCGCGTCTCCTGATGCCGGCCTCGCACGTGCGCCTGTCGGCCGGCCGCGAACAGATGAGCGACGAACTGCAGGCGCTGTGTTTCATGGCCGGCGCCAACTCGATCTTCTACGGCGACAAGCTGCTGACCACCGACAACCCGGACACCGGCCACGACCGGCGGCTGTTCGAGCGCCTGGGTCTGCATCCCGCCTGAGCGCATGCGCGATCTGTCCGCAGCACTGCAGGAACGCAAAGCGCGCCATCTGTATCGGCAACGACAGACTGTCGAGACGCCGCAGGCTGTGCACCTGCGCGTCGACGGGCGCGACTGTCTGTCCTTCTGCAGCAATGACTACCTGGGCCTGGCCACTCATCCGGAGGTGGTCCGGGCGTTCGGCGAAGGGCTGGAACGTTTCGGTGCCGGCAGCGGCGCCGCTCATCTGATTACCGGGCACAGTTGTGCTCACGAGGCGCTGGAAGAGGAGCTGGCGGATTTCGTCGGGCGGCCGCGTGCCTTGCTGTTTTCCACCGGCTACATGGCCAACCTCGGTGTGATTTCGGCGCTGACCGGGCGCGGCGACACGGTATTCGAGGACAGGCTCAACCACGCCTCGCTGCTGGACGGCGCCCGCCTGAGCGGTGCGCGGCTGGTGCGCTACCGCCACGCCGCGCCGGATGCGCTGGCGTCGAAACTGGAAAACAGCCCGGCCCGCGGCGAGCGGCTCATTGCCACCGATGCCGTGTTCAGCATGGACGGCGACCGCGCCGATCTCGGCGCGCTCTACCGGCTGGCCGTGCAGCATGACAGCTGGCTGCTGGTGGATGACGCGCACGGTTTCGGCGTGCTGGGCGAGGGTGGTCGTGGCTGGTTCGCGGACCAGCTGGGCAATGCCGGGCCGCAGGCGGTCCTGATGGCGACGCTGGGCAAGGCCTGCGGCACCTTCGGTGCTTTCGTGGCCGGCAGCGAAGCGCTGATCGAGACGCTGATCCAGGCTGCCCGTACCTATATATACACCACCGCACCGCCGCCGGCCCTGGCCTGGGCGACGCGCACCGCGCTGCGTGTATTGCAACGCAGCGACGAGCGACGCGGGAAACTGCGGTCCCTGGTAGAGCGGTTCCGCAGCGGCGCGGCGCAGCTCGATCTGCCGCTCATGCCGTCCTCGACACCCATCCAGCCATTGGTGGCGGGCGCGGCGTCGCGCGCGCTGGCGCTGTCCCGTGCCTTGCGCGAGCGCGGCATGCTGGTCACCGCCATACGTCCGCCCACCGTGCCGGAGGGCAGCGCGCGGCTGCGTATCACCTTCTCGGCCGGGCACGAGGAGGCTGACGTCGACCGGTTGCTGGATGCGCTGCACACCATCATGCGAGAGACCGATGACGCGGCTGGCGGTTGACATACGCGGCCAGGGACCCGACCTGGTGCTGCTGCACGGCTGGGGCATGCACAGCGGTATCTGGCACGAGCTGGCGGAGCGGCTGGAGGCGCGTTTCACCCTGCACCTCGTCGATCTGCCGGGTCACGGCGCCAGCCCCTGCGGGGACCGGCAGGACATCGCGGGCTGGGCCGAGGCGGTGCTCGGGTCGGTGCCGGCCGGTGCCGACTGGGTGGGCTGGTCGTTGGGCGGGTTGGTGGGTCTGCAGGCCGGCCTCGCAGCACCCGATGGTCTGCGCAGCCTGACGCTGCTGGCCTCGACGCCCCGATTCGTGCGCGCGCCGGACTGGCCCTGCGCCATCGACGGCGAGGTGCTGGACGTTTTCGCCGGGCAGCTGGAAAAGGATTACGCGAAAACGCTGCAGCGCTTCCTCTCCCTGCAAGTGCAGGGCAGCGAGCACCTGGCGCAGACGCTGCGCCGGCTGCGCGCGCGGCTGGCGAGCGGGCAGCCGGCTGCCGTCGCGCTGCGTGCGGGCCTGGCGATGCTGCGTGGCTGTGATTTCCGGCAGGCGCTTGGGTCGTTCACAGTGCCGCTGCGTTTCATGCTGGGCGAACGGGACACGCTGGTGCCGGTGCAGATGGCGGAGCGCTATGCCCACATTCCACTGCACCGTATCGCCGGCGCCGGTCACGCGCCTTTTGTTTCCCATGCCGATGAGTGCGCCGCGCAGCTCGAACGCTGGCTGCTCGGCGCTGAGCAGGTGGTCCATGGCTGACGGGCGGGAATTTCACATCGACAAGCGGCTGGCACGACGCGCCTTCGAACAGGCCGCGGACCGGTACGAACAGGCCGCCGCGCTGCAGCACGAGGTGGAAGCCCGTCTGTTGGAGCGGCTCGATCTGGTGCGTCTGCGGCCCCGGCGCATTCTCGATCTGGGCGCGGGTACCGGGCGCGGCAGCCATGCGTTGTTGCGCCGTTATCCCGGGGCGCAGGTGGTGGCGCTCGATATTGCACTCGGCATGTTGCACCACACCCGGCGTCGCGGGCGCTGGCTGCGGCGGCCGCTGTGTACCTGTGGCGATGCCGAGCGTCTGCCCTTTGCCGACGATGCGTTCGACCTGGTGTATTCCAACCTCATGCTGCAGTGGTGCGCCGACCTGGACGCCGCCTTCGCGGAACTGAATCGCGTGCTGGCGCCCGGCGGCCTGCTGCTGTTCACCACCTTCGGCCCCGACACCCTCCATGAACTGCGGGAGAGCTGGTCCCGGGTCGACGGTTATACCCACGTCAATGCCTTCATGGATATGCACGACATCGGTGACGCGCTGCTGCGCGCGCGTTTCGCCGACCCGGTCATGGACGTGGAGCGGCTGACCGTGACCTACCGGGACGTGCGTGACCTGATGCGTGATCTGAAGCAGATCGGCGCGCACAACGTGACGGCGGGTCGCGCCCGCGGCCTGACCGGCCGGCGACGCCTGCAGGCACTGATCGATGCCTACGAGCGCTACCGCCGCGATGATGTCTTGCCGGCCAGCTACGAGATCGTCAACGGCCACGCCTGGGCACCCGACCGCGCGGTGGTCGTGCCGCTGACCATGCCCGAACGTCCATGAACGCCGGCTTCTTTGTCACGGGAACGGACACAGGCGTGGGCAAGACGCTGATCAGCGCGGCGCTGATGATCCGCCTGGCGCGGGACGGCACGCGCGTCGCGGGCATGAAGCCGGTCGCCAGCGGCTGCGCAAGGACCGCGCAGGGCCTGCGCAACGACGATGCACTGCTGCTGGCCGCGTCATCCACGGTTGTATCGGATTACGACCTGATCAATCCCTTTGCCTTCGAGCCGGCCGTCGCTCCTCACCTGGCGGCGCAGGATGCCGGTGTCGCCATCGACTCCGAACGGATTATGGACGCGTTCCGCACCCTGGCGGGGACTGTGGATCAGGTGGTGGTCGAGGGTGTCGGCGGCTGGCTGGTGCCGATCGGGGGACGCCTCACCATGGCGGACGTCGCGCGGCGGATGCAGCTGCCCGTGATCCTGGTGGTCGGGGTGCGGCTGGGGTGTATCAATCACGCGCTGCTGACGGAGGCGGCAGTCACCGGCGCCGGACTGCGGCTTGCTGGCTGGGTGGCCAATCGAATCGACAGGGCGTGCGAGCGGGCGGACGAAGTTGTGGATGCACTCCGGCAACGGCTGCATGCGCCGCTGCTGGGCGATGTGCCCTGGATGGCGTCGCCGCTGCCGGAGCGGGTGGCCGGGTACCTGCGCGGATGCCCGCAGTCGGTCAGTTGATCTTGCGCCTGACCTTGCTGATTTCCCGGGTGGCGGGCTCGTAGCCGTTGTCCTGGGCCTTTTCCAGCCACTCCAGCGCCAGCTGGTAGTCGCGATCGGGCCGGGCGGCGTAGAGCTTGCCCAGGTGATACTGGGCCGGCGGGTAGCCCTGGTCGGCTGCCTTGCGCAGCCAGGTCCGGGCCTCGCGCTTGTCGGGGTCGACGCCCTTGCCTTTCAGGTAACACATGCCGACCTTGTACTGGGCCTTGGCCAGCCCCTGCTCGGCGGCCTTGCGGTACCAGGCGAAGGCTTCGTCTTCGTCCTCGTCCACGCCGCGCCCTTTCTCGAAACGGTAGGCGACATCGTACTGCGCCTCGCTGTCGCCCTGTTCCGCAGCTGCCAGTTTGCGCTCGAACACAGCGGTTCCACTGTCTGCGGCGATGGCGGGCAAGGCCGTCGTCATGAACACCACCAGACACAAAATGGCTCGAATCATGGTTTGATCCCCTGCATGACCTGCCGTTGCCGGTCACTGGCTATGAATTGGTTCCCTGTTTCCTTATTTGTCGGTCGTTTGGGGGGCTTTCTTGAGCGCTCGATTCGGACCAGGAAAGGGTATGTCAAAGGCGGAGGCTGGCACGCCGCGTGAGGAAGGAATATCTGCCATTAAAACATAGGGTTGTTTATATGTGGACGTATCGGACCATCTGGCACTCGATGGTTGCGGAAATAATACCGGGGGGTAGGCAAGCTGCTGTAAATCAAGGGTTAACGGGCTGATGAACAATAAACCGACACCGTCGTGCCGGGACCGGACGAGCACAGCCACGAAGGTGCAGTTTTCCTTCCCGTCACCCTTCATCAATCCCGGTGAATCGTCCAGCCGGCTCGTTATTCACAGCCCCAACGGGCCGGGTGACCTGACCCCCACGCTCGCTTTCGGCGGTTCCAACGACGACCAGTTGTTCCTTTCGCGCCGCCGCAAAAG
>Ga0256830_1001065_pt1 | contig 19920 bp, 17 predicted proteins | sample 128326metaG_FD_190537 | JGI IMG/M metagenome (GOLD analysis project Ga0256830, IMG submission 190537) | Hydrothermal vent microbial communities from Lau Basin, Pacific Ocean - 128-326 | ecosystem: Environmental > Aquatic > Marine > Hydrothermal vents | place: Pacific Ocean: Lau Basin | collected... | reverse complement strand
CCGGGCCGAAAAGAGGGCGTATTCTACCCGACCCCGGGAGGTAATGAAAGTCTCGGGGCGGCAGCGGCAGCATGCCCGGGTTCTTCGTTCAGCCGGCTGCCTTCGAAGCGCCGGTGACCTTGTGGGAACGGCCGCCGGACGGTTATGGTGGGGTGCGCTTCGCTTACCCCACCCTACGCTTCGTTTTCACGACGCTGGCGGCGGGCCTCGAAGAGACAGATGCCGGCGGCCACCGACACGTTGAGGCTGCTGACCGAACCGGCCATGGGAATCGACACCAGGCCGTCGCAGTGCTCACGGGTCAGGCGCCGCAGACCCTTGCCCTCACCGCCCAGCACCAGCGCCAGCGGGCCGCTCAGGTCGGCCTCGTAGAGGGTCTGATCGGCGTCGCCGGCGGCACCGTAGATCCAGATGCCTGCGTCGCGCAAGCTGCGCAGGGTGCGGGCCAGGTTGGTGACCCGTACCAGCGGCACGAAATCGGCCGCCCCGCAGGCCACCTTGCGCGCTGCGCCGTTGAGCGGCGCCGACTTGTCGCGCGGCATGATGACGGCGTGCACGCCGGCGGCGTCGGCGCTGCGCAGGCAGGCACCCAGGTTATGGGGATCCTGCACGGCGTCCAGCACCAGCAGGAAGGGCGGCTCCTGCAAACCGGCCAGGAAGTCCGGCAGCTGTTTCTCGCCCAGCCCGCTGGCTGCACCGGTCTCCGCCACCACGCCCTGATGGCTGACACCCGGCACCCGCTCATCCAGTTCGCGGCGCGCCACCCGCCTGACAGGCACGTTGGCCTGACCGGCCAGCGTCAGTACCTCCTCGATTCTTGCATCACGCCTGCTGTCCAGCACCAGCAGTACAGCCACCTTCGAGGGGTTGCGCCGCAGCAGGCTGGTGACGGCGTGCAACCCAAAAACGCGCTGGATCTTCAACGACGGACTCCTAGTCGATGGCATGGCGACCGGGCGTACCGGCGGCGCACGCCGCCCGGGCTGCCGCCGCCGGCGCAAGGGGCGGCCATCTGTCGATCCGCTTCACGACCTGCTGCGCCTCTTTCCCGGCCGTCGCGACCGCCGACGCTTGCGCTGCGCCTGCCCGGCGCCCTCGTCCCCGCCGCTGTCGGCCAGTTCGAAATCCACTTTGCGCTCGTCGAGGTCCACGCGTACCACGCGCACCCGTACCGGGTCGGCCAGCCGGTAAGTCTTGCCGGTGCGCTCGCCGCGCAGGCGATGGGCGGCGGGATCGAAATGGTAGTAGTCGTTGCTCAGGGCCGTGACGTGCACCAGGCCCTCGACGTATATGTCCTTCAATTCGACAAAGATACCGAACGAGGTGACACTGGTGATGATGCCGTCGTAGGACTCGCCCACCTTGTCCATCATGAACTCGCACTTGAGCCAGTCCACTGCATCGCGCGTGGCTTCGTCGGCACGGCGCTCAGTCATGGAGCAGTGTTCGCCCAGCGCGTGCATGTCGGTATGGGAATAGGTGAAACCGCCCGACGCCGACAGCGCCCGGCGTGACTTCTTCACGGCTTTCTGTTTCCTCTGCTTGCGCAGCTGATGCCGGATACCCCGGTGCACCAACAGGTCGGGATAACGGCGGATAGGCGAAGTGAAGTGCAGGTACTCGTCGTGCGCCAACCCGAAATGGCCGGTGTTGTCGGGGCTGTAGCGGGCCTGCGACAGGGTGCGCAGCATGACGGTCTGAATGAGGTGGGCATCCGGACGCTTCCTGACCTGGGTCAGCAGCCGCGCGAAATCCTCTGCCCGGGGCTTGTCGCCGCCGCCCAGCGACAGGCCCAGCTCACCCAGAAACTCACGCAGGTCGGCGAGCTTTTCGGGCTTGGGCCCTTCGTGCACACGATAAAGGGTCGGCAGCTTGTGGCGGCTGAGAAAACGTGCGGCACAGACATTGGCGGCAATCATGCATTCCTCGATGATCTTGTGGGCATCGTTGCGTTCCACCGGCACGATGCGCTCGATCTTGCGATCCTCGCTGAACACGATGCGCGTCTCCGTGGTCTCGAAGTCGATGGCGCCACGGCGCTCGCGAACACGCTTCAGCACCCTGTACAACCGGTACAGCTCGTCCAGGTGCGGCACCAGCGCCTTGAGCCGGCTGCGCAGCTTGCTGTCCCTGTCCACTACCAAACAGGCGACCTCGTCGTAGGTCAACCGCGCGTGGGAGCGCATCACACCCTCGAAGAAACGCGAGCGGGTGATCTTGCCCTCCTTGTTGATATACATCTCGCAGACCATGCACAGGCGTTCCACGTCCGGGTTGAGCGAGCACAGGCCGTTGGACAGCACTTCCGGCAGCATCGGAATGACGCGCTCGGGGAAATACACGGAGTTGCCGCGCGCCCGGGCCTCGGCGTCCAGCCCGGTGCCCGGCGCCACGTAATGCGACACATCGGCGATGGCGACCAGCAGGCGCCAGCCCTTGGGCGTGCGCTGGCAGAACACGGCATCATCGAAATCCCGCGAATCCGCGCCGTCGATGGTCACCAGCGGCGTGTCACGCAGGTCCACGCGGCCGCGCCTGGCGTGCGCCGGCAGCTCCTCGCCCAGACCGCTGATTTCCTCCAGCACCGACGCCGGCCACTCCAGCGGCAGATCGTGGGCGCGGATAGCGACATCGATCTCCATGCCGGGCGCCATGTGGTCGCCAATGACCTCCACGACCCGGCCGACCGGCGCGGAACGCCGGGTCGGCTGTTCGATTATCTCGACGCTGACGAACTGGCCGTGGCGAGCGCCGCCGGCGTTCTCCTTGGGAATCTGGATATGCTGGGTGATGCGCTTGTTGTCCGGCACCACGAAGCTGATACCGCTCTCGAAATAGATCCGCCCCACGACGCGGTGGGTATTGCGCTCCAGCACCTCGACGATGGCGCCTTCGCGTCGGCCGCGTGAATCCAGCCCCACCACCCGCGCCACCACGCGGTCGCCGTGAAACACGCCGCGCATCTGACGCGGCGACAGGAACAGGTCGTCGCCTCCCTCGTCCGGCACCAGGAAACCGAAACCGTCCGGGTGACCGATCACACGGCCGCGCACCAGGTCCAGGCGCTCCACCAGCCCGTAGCCGCCACGACGATTGCGGATCAGCTGCCCGTCGCGCTCCATCGCCCGCAGGCGGCGGCGCAGAGCCTCCAGGTCGTCTTCCGTGTGCAGGCCGAACAGCTCCGCGATCTGCTCGCGGTTGAGGAGGCGGCCGGCCTCGTCGAGCCGCTGCATGATGAATTCACGGCTGGGTATGGGGCGCTCGTATGCGGAGGCTTCGCGCGCTGCTTCCGGGTCATCCCCGAAACGCGGGGTTTTTCTGCGTTTTCTGTTCATATGCGCATGCTAACGGCTATGACAGTCGAGTGAAAGGCATGGACCGCGCTCCGCCGGGCGGGGCAGGTTTGACAAGACTGCGGGTGAACGGTAAAGTTCGCGCCTTCCGGAGCCGGCGTCCTGCCGGGGAAGGACGGGCCGAGGTGGCGGAATTGGTAGACGCGCTAGCTTCAGGTGCTAGTGGGGGTAACCCCGTGGAGGTTCAAGTCCTCTCCTCGGCACCATCTCTCTCAGACTGCATTGCATAGTCGATCCCGGTTTTCTCCGCCGCACGGACGGTCACCGCCTTGAAAGAGCACAGCGCTCGTGGGTTGAGCGCCGTCAGGTCAGCGCCGCATGCCGCCCCTTGTCTTATTAACCCGGCAACCAAGTATGCCGTGTTAATAGTATTTGGTCCCGTGCGCGATCCAGGTAACGCCGGCCATGCGCAGCACCCCGCCCTGCCTCAGCGCCTCGGCCGAGTCGATGACCTCGCGCACGAAGGCGGCCCGGCTGTCTTCGTCCATCTGCTGCATCAGCAGCACGATGGGGCCGGCCAGGTCCTGCAACACCTGCCAGTATTCCTCGCCGCTGTCCGCCACGATCATGTCGATCTGCATCTCCTCGATCCGGACATCGCGGAAACCGGCCTCGCGCAGCGAGGCGACCAGCCGCGCGGGATCGGCAAAGGCGAACACCCCCGGGGCGCCGGGGGGCGGTTGCGGTACGTCCATATGGTTCATCAGAATGGACATGGCGTGGGTGAAGAAGGGGTTCCTCTCCGGCTCCGCCCAGCAGGAGACCACCAGACGGCCGCCGTCGATCAGCAGCCGGTGCACCTGGCGCAGGCAGGCCAGGGGATCCGGCATGAACATCAGGCCCCAGCGAATGGTCGCGGCATCGAAACTGGAAGGCTCGAACGGCAGCGCCTCGGCGTCGAGGCAGTGGAACTCCAGGTTGGCCAGCCCCTGGCGGCGCGCCTTGTCGCGCGCCACGGCCAGCATGTCCTCGACCAGATCGATGCCGATCACCCGGCCCGCACGGCCGACGCGTTCGGCGGCCGGAATGGCGGGCTCGCCGGTGCCCGAGGCGATGTCCAGTACCCGGCGGCCCTCGCTCAGGGACGCCAGATCGAGCATGCGCGCGGTAACCGGGCCGGCACTCTCGCGCAGGCGCTGGTCGTTTCTCCGCCACCCTTCGGCCACCTGTCCCCAGGTGCGCCGTTCGCGTTCCCTGATTTCCTCGTGCATGCGGTTGCCGGTCACGTCATTCCATCCTCGCCTGTTGAACACTGTAACACAGGGCGCATCGGCTGTTTCCCCGGCCGGCCCCGAGCGACGATAGCGATCCGGCCGAACTCGCCGGTGATCCCGTGGTCGTACTGTTTTCCTGAACTCATCTGGAATATCAAGGGAAGACGCAATGCATGACAGCAAGACGATGAAACGGGGTGCCTGGCTGGCGACAGCGGCACTGGCGACCGGAATGGGCCTGGCCGGCGCAGCCGGCGCGGCGGACAACCCGTTTCGCATGACCGAACTCGACGGCGGCTACCGGCTGGCTCACCAGGATGAGCACGCTGAAGCCGAACCGGCCCGGTCGCCGGAAGCGGATAAAGAGAAGGTGAAGGACATGGACGACGGCAAGCGCGGGAAGGCCGTGCCCGAGGGTCGTTGCGGCAGCGAACACATGAAGCTCAACGAGGGCAAGTGCGGCGGTCACTGATCCGGACACGCTTCCTTTCGGGAACCGGGCACATCGCGCTGGAAGCGCGACGGTTTCACGGGTGACCGCCGTTCAGGCCACTTCCCCCTCACCGTCCATTCCGTGAGGCGGTTCGTCCGGCGCGGCCGATGAATGGTCGCGGATCACAGCCAGGAAGCGGGCGCCGAACTTCTCCAGCTTGCGTTCGCCGACACCGGTGATACCACGCAGCCCGTCCTCGTCCCGCGGTCGCAACGCCGCCATCTCGCGCAACGTGCTGTCGTGGAAGATGACATACGGCGGCACACCCTGCTCGCGCGCCAGTTCGAGGCGCCGGGCACGCAGCGCCTCGAACAGCGGCCGGTCCTGCGGCGCCAGGTCGGCCGCCGCACGCTCGCGTTTCTGCGTCACTTTCTTCTCGCGCGCCGGGCGCACGCGCAGGCGCAGCGCGATCTCGCCGCGCAGCAGCGGGCGCGCCTTCTCCGTCAGGCGCAGGGCACCGTGTCCGTCCGGGTCGATGTCGAGGAAGCCCTGGGCGATCAACTGGCGGAAGATGTCGCGCCATTCCACCGCCCCGTGTTCGCGGCCGATGCCGAAGGTGCTGATGCGGTGGTGGCGATTGTGGCGGATGCGCTCGTCCTCCTTGCCGGTCAGCACGTCGACCACGTAGTTGACGCCGAAACGCTGGCCGGTGCGGTACACGCAGGACAGCGCCTTGCGCGCCGCCTCGGTGCCATCCCAGGTGGCGGGCGGCTGCAGGCAAGTGTCGCAGTTGCCGCAGGGCGCGGGCAGCTGTTCGTCGAAGCAGGCCAGCAGCGCCTGGCGGCGGCAGCCGGTCAGCTCGCACAGGCCCAGCATGGTTTCCAGCTTGTGGCGGGCGACGCGCTTGTACTGCTCGTCGGCCCCGGTGTCGTTCATCATCTGGCGCAGGGTGATGACGTCCTGCAGGCTGTAGGCCATCCAGGCGTCGGCCGGCAGGCCGTCGCGGCCGGCACGGCCGGTCTCCTGGTAATAGGCCTCGACGCTCTTCGGCAGGTTGAGGTGGGCCACGAAGCGCACGTCCGGCTTGTCGATGCCCATGCCGAAAGCGATAGTGGCGACCATGATGACGCCCTCCTCGCGCAAAAAGCGCGCCTGGTGCTCACGGCGCATGGCCTCCGACAGGCCGGCGTGGTACGGCAGGGCCGTCCGGCCCTTGCTGCTCAGCCACTGCGCCACCTGCTCGACCTTGTTTCGCGACAGGCAGTAGACGATGCCCGCGTCTTCGGGGTGTTCGGTCTCGATGAAGCGCCACAGCCGCTCGCGTGGGTTGCCGCCCTCGCTGATGGTGTAACGGATGTTGGGACGGTCAAAGCTGTTGACGAACACCTCGGCGCGCTGCAGGGCGAGCTGGTCGATGATCTCGTCGCGGGTGCGCCGGTCGGCGGTGGCGGTCAGGGCGATGCGCGGCACGCCGGGAAAGCGTTCCGCCAGCACCGACAGCTGGCGGTACTCGGGCCGGAAGTCGTGGCCCCACTGCGACACACAGTGCGCCTCGTCGATGGCGAACAGGGCCAGCGGCACAGGGTCGAGCAGCTCCAGCAGGCGCGCGCCCAGCAGACGTTCGGGGGCCACGTAGAGGAGGTCCAGTTCACCGGCCAGCAGCGCCCGTTCGGTGTCCCGCTGGCCGGCCATGTCCTGGCTGGAATTGAGAAAGGCGGCGCGCAGGCCGAGCTGGCGCAGGGCGTCGACCTGGTCCTGCATCAGAGCGATGAGCGGCGACACCACGATGCCGGTGCCCTCGCGCAGCAGCGCCGGGATCTGGTAGCACAGCGACTTGCCGCCGCCGGTCGGCATCAGCACCAGGGCGTCGCCGCCCTCCAGCAGGGTGCGGATAATGTCCGCCTGGTGATGGCGGAAATCGTGGTAGCCGAAGGTGTCGTTCAGTATCTGGCGTGCTTTTTCCATCATTTGGCCCGTCCCCTCGTCCTTGAGGTGATTTGTCCGGTGGCTGCTAGAATCGGGTAGCGGGAGGCCAGTATATGCCAAACGAAGAACCCCCATGCAGTCCCGGCGGCCGGCCGGAACCAGCCGGCGTCACGCTGGTGGAAATCCGGCCGGACAGGCCGCCCACCGATTACCGGGAGGCCATGCGGCTGGCCGACGCCGAAGCGAACCGGCGGCTCGGCAACTGCATGCTGCTGTCCTGGTACGACCGCGACCGCGACTTCGAATCACCGCAGCACGCCAGCGAATGCCACCTGGACAGCGCCGTACCGGGCTACGTGGACTACGGCCTGTCGCACGGCGCCACCCTGAAAGTCGACATCGACGACGGCCGTTTCGTGTTCTTCTACATGCCCGTCGAGCTGTAACGGCCGCCTGCCGTTCAGTCCGCCGCGAGCGCCGCCTCGACCTGTGCCCCGGTCACCGGGTGGTCGGGCGGTTGCTTCTTCAGCCCCTCGATGGCATCGCGTACCGGGCGTGGCTTGATCCCGGTGATGCCCTGGCGCCGGTACAGCGCCGACAGCTCGGGATGCGCCGGCGATTCGACGACGGAAATCGGTGTCTTGTCCGGCATGGGTGGTCACAGACGCAGACGGCGGCCCGCAGGCCGCCGTCTGTCACTGCTGAAAAGCGGACGCCATCAGGCGGCCAGTCTTTCCTTGATGGCGTTGATCACTGCATCACTGGAGGTGGCACTTACCGTCAACAGCAGGCCCTCCTTCTCGTAGAAACCGACCAGCGGCGCGGTTTTCTCGTTGTAGGTCTCCAGACGGTGGCTGATGGCTTCTTCGGTCTCGTCCTCACGCTGCACGACCGGGCTGCCGCACTTGTCGCACACACCTTCGACCTTGGGCGGATTGCTCTTGACGTTGTAGATGGCCTGGCACTCCGCATTGGAGCAGGTACGGCGGGTGGTCAGGCGGTCGAGGATGACGTCACGCGGCACGTCGATGTTGACCACCATGTCCAGTTCGATATTCAGCTTCTTCAGCAGCTCCTTCAGCGCCTCGGCCTGCGGAATGGTGCGCGGGAAGCCATCCAGCAGGAAACCCTTTTCGCAATCCGGCTCCTGCAGGCGCTTCTCCATGATGCCCATGATCAACTCGTCCGGTACCAGGTCACCGGCCTTCATGTAGGCCTCGGCCTGCTTGCCCAGTTCAGTGCCGGCCTGCACCGCGCCGCGCAGAATGTCACCGGTGGAGATCTGTACAGAGCCGTCGAGTTCAGTCAGCATCTTGGCGACGGTGCCTTTGCCGGCACCCGGCGCACCCAACAGAATCAGCTTCATTGAGGTTTCCTCTCGAATTCAATAGAACAAAAAAAGCCCGGTGATCCGGCGTGTGCGGCGGCCCGGCGCGAAAATACAGGTGCGCATTTTGCTTGCGAAGCGGCGCGTAATCAATGGGCAGCCGTGTCCGCCGCCCCCCGCCCATGGATTTCTTCAATTAACGGTTATATAACCTTCTAATAGAGTTGGTTTTTTTTGCTCCGGCACAGACCGGTTCCATGCCCGCGCAGCGGCGGTATAATCGCGCTTCCCCCTGAAGGACCGACACCTGATGAGCCTGGCCGTCCGCTCCGTTCCCCTCCTGCCCGCGCTTCGGGCATGCACCCGCTGGTGGCTGCTGCTGGCAATGCTGGCCGCCTCCGGAGGCGCTGCGGCACTGGAACAGCAGTTCGCCGACTACAGCAAATCCCTGGACAGGATAGAACACAAGCTGGACGGACACGCCTTCGGGCGCGACGACCTGAAAACCTGGCTGGCCGAGATCACCGCCGGCACCAGCCTGGTGGAAGGCTGCGCCGCTGACCTGGAGAGCCGGCTGCAAAAACTCGACGCCGACCTCGAGACCCTGGGCGAGCCGGTGGAAAAGGAACCCGCCGATGTGGTCCGCAAGCGGAAGGAGATCGCAAAAACACGCGCCGACACAGAAAAGGAACTGGCTGCCTGCCGGCTGCTGGTACTGCGCAGCAATACGCTGATCAAGCGTATCAATGCCGAGAACAAGGCGCTGCTGGCGAAAGAACTGCTGGCGCGCGCCCCGTCCATCCTCACCATCCTGGGTGACAACCTGGCTCAACCCCTGGTCTGGTTCCGGCAGATCGACGAATTCATCCGCCGGCAAAGCGGCCTGGCGGAGATCAGCGGCAAACAGTGGGGCTTGGTCGCCGTCGTGCTGGCGGGTGCGCTGGCACTGGGCGTACGACTTGGTGCGGCGCTGAAAAACTGGGCCAGGGCCGACGTCTGGCTGGATGATTTCTCCAGCCGCTTCAGCCGCGCCCTCGTCACCTCGACCGCCCGCTACACGCCCCTGCTGACGGCCGCCATGGCGATTTCCGTGCTGGCGCTGGTGTACACGTACGGCACCAGCCCCCTTCCCTTCCTTGCGCATGCCGCCTACGCCCTGCTGACCTATGTGCTGTCACTGATCGTCATCCGCCTCCTGTTCGCACCACCCTCACCGGCCGGACTGTTCCTGCCCATGACGCCGGACATTGCCACCGGTCTGTCCCGCCGTCTCTCCGTACTGGCCCTCATCGCACTGTTCGGTTACCTGATGCTTGCCTCCCTGATCCGGGAATCGCTGCCCGAATCCGCCATCATGCTGGCACGCAGTGTGCTGGGATTCCTGATTGTCGCCAACATCATCTGGGCCCTGTGGCTGCTCAAGCGCTCGCCCAGGCTGGCGGAACTGAGGCCACTGATCATCGGCGTCATTCTGGCGCTGGCCGCCTCCGTACTGGCCGAATGGATCGGCTACCGCAACCTGGCCTTCGTGACACGCCGCATCGTGATTGGAACCGCCCTGGCCTTCGGTGCCACCCTGCTACTGAGCCGCATCACGCGCGACCTGTTCGACGCCATAGACGAAGGCACCTACGCCTGGACCCGCCGGCTGCGCGGCCTGCTGGGCACCACCGCGGAAGGACGCGTGACCGGCATCATGTGGCTGCGGCTGGTGACCACCATCACCATCTGGAGCCTGTTCGCACTGCTGATCATGTACAGCTGGGGCATATCCGACACCGTTATCAGTCAGATACGCAACTATATCGTGCAGGGCTTCGACGTCGGCTCGCTGCGCGTCATTCCGGTCAAGCTGTTCTGGGCCGCCGTCAGCTTCGCCATTCTGCTGACCATCGGCGGCTGGCTCCGTTCGCGGCTGGAACACCGCTGGCTGGTGCACACACCCATGGACCGCGGCGCCCGCGAGGCGCTGGTCACCATGAGCGGCTATCTGGCCGTCATGGTCGCCGCGCTGGTCAGCCTGGGCATCGCCGGCCTCGATTTCAGCCGCATCGCCATCATCGCCGGCGCCCTCTCCGTCGGTATCGGCTTCGGCCTGCAGAATATCGTCAACAATTTCATTTCCGGCCTCATCCTGCTGTTCGAACGGCCGGTGAAAACCGGCGACTGGATCGTGGTCGGCAATACCGAGGGCTATGTGAAGCGGATACGCATACGTTCAACGCAGATACAGACCTTCGATCGCGCCGATGTCATCGTCCCCAACTCGGAACTCATTTCCAACCAGGTCACCAACTGGATGCTGCGCGACACCCGCGGGCGCGCAAGGATAGCGGTCGGCGTCGCCTACGGCAGCGATACCGCGCTGGTCAAGAAACTGCTGGAGGAGGTCGCCGAAGCGCACCCGCGCGTCATCAAGGACGGCAGCTCACCCGGTCCGCGTGTACTGTTCCGGGCCTTTGGCGACAGTGCACTGGAATTCGAGCTGCGCGTCCACATCTACAATGTGGATGAACGCCTGCGGGTGATCAGCGACCTCAATTTCGCCATCGATGCGGCCTTTCGTGAACACGGCATCGAGATTCCGTTCCCGCAGCGTGACCTTCACGTGCGCGACTGGCCCGACCGGGGGGCAGACAGTGATTGACTGCCTTCCTAAGAAACCTATTCGAAGGGATGCCGCCTGATGATGGTCTCTTCGCGGTCCGGGCCGGTGGAGATGATGTCGATGGGGGTGCCGCACAGTTCTTCCACTTTCTTCAGGTAGTCGCGGGCCGCCTGCGGCAGCTTGTCGACCGACTTCGCGCCCACGGTCGACTCCTGCCAACCCGGCATTTCGATGAGTACCGGCTCGCACTTGCCGAACAGGTCGGCGCCCACCGGCGGCACATCGACTTCGCGGCCGTCCAGCTTGTAGGCGACACAGATCTTCACCGTCTCCATGCCGTCCAGCACGTCCAACTTGGTGATGCACATGCCGGACACGCTGTTGACAGCGAGCGAGCGCTTCAGCGCCACGATGTCGAGCCAGCCGCAGCGCCGCTGGCGGCCGGTGGTGGCACCGAACTCGTGGCCTTTCTCGCCCAGGTGGCGGCCGTCGCTGTCGAACAGCTCGGTGGGAAAGGGACCGGCGCCGACGCGGGTGGTGTAGGCCTTGACGATGCCCAGCACGTAGTCGAGATCGCGCGGCCCGACCCCTGTGCCACTGGCGGCACCGCCGGCGGTGGTGGTGGACGAGGTGACATAGGGGTAGGTGCCGTGGTCGATGTCCAACAACGCACCCTGCGCCCCTTCGAACATGATGCTCTTGCCCTCACCGCGCAGTTTGTGCAGCGTGCCCGGCACATCCTCGACCAGTGGTGCAATCTGCTCGCCCTGTGCCAGCGCCTCATCCAGCACCTGCTGATAATCCACGGGGTCCGTCTTGAAATAGTGCTGCAGGGCAAAATTGTGATACTCCATGACCTCGCGCAGGCGCTCCCTGAAATGGTCCGGATCCAGCAGCTCGCCCAGCCGGATGCCACGGCGCGACACCTTGTCTTCGTAGGCGGGGCCGATGCCGCGGCCGGTGGTGCCAATGGCCTTCTTGCCACGCGCCACTTCACGGGCATGGTCCAGGGCGATGTGATAGGGCAGGATGAGCGGGCATGATTCGCTGATGCCCATGCGCTCGCGCGCAGGCACGCCGCTGGCTTCCAGGGCTTCGATTTCTTCCAGCAGCGCCGTGGGCGACAACACCACGCCGTTGCCGATCAGGCAGCGCACGCCGACGCGCAGAATGCCCGAGGGTATCAGGTGCAGCACTGTCTGCCTGCCGTCGATGACCAGCGTGTGGCCGGCATTGTGCCCGCCCTGGAAACGCACCACCGCCGACGCCCGGTCGGTCAGCAGGTCCACGATCTTGCCCTTGCCCTCGTCACCCCACTGGGTGCCGATCACGACTACGTTCTTGCCCATCGAAGTTCAACCTTGATCCGTAAAAAAACACACCCGCCGCTCAGGACAGCGGTTCCACCACCCACTCGGAGCCGTTCCAGCGCAGTACGCGGTCGCAGCCCATCCCGGCAGGCGTGCCGGCCTGGCCGGCCAGCTGCCAGACCACGGACTCGCCCGCCGCGCGCAGGGCCCGTACCTTGTCGCGCAGCGCCTCGTCTTCCTCGGCCGGCGCCAGGATGGCGCCCGGCATGGCCGGCCATTCACGCTCGCCGAGTTGCATCAGCAGGCGCAGGTCGGTGCTGAAGCCGGTCGCCGGCCGCGCGCGGCCGAACACCTTGCCGATGTCGTCGTAGCGGCCGCCGCGCGCAATTTCCTCGCCATAGCCGGCCACGAAGGCTGCGAACACCACACCGGTCTGGTACTGGTAACCGCGCAGTTCCGCCAGATCGAAATACAGCGATACCGACGGAAGCCTGCGGCCGGCCAGGGTGGCAATGTCCTGCAGATTGTCCAGCGCCCGGCGCGCTGCTTCGCCGCCGTCGCGCAGCAGCTGGCGGGCCTGTTCCAGCACTTCTTCGCCGCCGTTCAGGTCGGCCAGCGCCGCCAGCCGCTGGCGTTGCGCAGTGCTCAGGTCCAGGCTGCCCAGCAAGGCATCGATCTCCGGCAGCGCCTTGCGCTGCAGGGCGTCGAACAGCACCGCCTCCTGCGCCTCGTCGAGTCCCGCATCCTGTGCCAGGCCGCGGTAGATACCGACGTGGCCGAGGTCCAGCTGCACATCGGAGACGCCGGTCAGCGCCAGTGTTTCCAGCATCAGCGCCATGATCTCCACATCGCTGTCTGCCCCGACGTGGCCGTACAGTTCGGCACCGGCCTGCATGGGGCTGCGCGAGCCGGAGAAGCCCGCCGGCCGGGTGTGCAGCACAGTGCCCAGGTAGCACAGCCGGCTGGGCGCCTCGCGCCGCAGCCGGTGGGCGTCGATACGCGCTGCCTGCGGCGTCATGTCCGCGCGCAGGCCCAGCAGCCGCCCCGACAACTGGTCGATCAGTTTGAATGTCTGCAGGTCCAGGTCGTTGCCGGTGCCCGTCAGCAGCGACTCCAGGTACTCGACGAACGGCGGGATAACCAGTTCGTAGCCCCAGCTGCGGTACAGATCGAGCAGCTCGCGACGCAGCCGCTCCAGCCGCCATGCCTGCGCCGGCAGCAGCTCCTCGATGCCTTCCGGCAATAACCAGCGCTTGTCATCGACCATGTTCAGACCTCAACGGACCAGATAAAGCAGAACCACGCCGCTCAGCATACTCAGCAAGCCCGCCACGCGCAGGCTGCGGTTGTCCATCTGCGCCATCATGGCCAGCATGCGGCGCAGTGCATCCGGGTTAAGGAAGGGAATGATACCCTCGATAACCAGCAGCAGCGCAATGGCTGTCAGCAGATCCTGCCACATTCGTCAACCTTCTCCTGCACCCGTCGGCGGGGTGGCGGATCGATATTATCAACCGCGAACGATACCAAGGGCGAAAAGGGATCTTTCCATGCCCCGGCACCGTGCGCGGATACACCAGCATCGCTGAACGGTGGGGTTCGCTTCGCTCACCGCCACCCTACGCTTTTCCAATCCACCCTTCCTTCGCGGTTGATCGTAAAAAAACCCGGCCCCCGCCAAAAAAAAGCCGGACGACGGCATCGTCCGGTCTTTGTACGTTCCTGACGGAACACGCTGCCGTGCGTCAGCGCTTACCCCCGGCGTTGTTGAAATACCGGAAAAACTCGCTGTCGGGTTCCAGCAGCAGGAGATCACGCCCATTGCGGAAGGTCTGCCGGTAGGCGTTGAGGCTCCGGTAGAAGGCATAGAACTCCGGATCCCGGCCGTAGGCGTCGGCATAGATCTCGGCGGCAAGCGCGTCACCCTCACCCCGGATTTCCTCGGCCTTGCGGTAGGCTTCGGCGATGAGGATCTGCCGCTGGCGATCGGCATCGGCGCGGATCTTCTCCGCCGCCTCGAAGCCCTTGGAACGGAATTCCTTGGCCACCCGCGCGCGTTCCGCCTGCATGCGCCGGTACACCGAGTTGCTGACCTCGGCCGGCAGGTCGATGCGCTTGATGCGCACATCGACGATGGAGATGCCGAGCTGCCCGGCCTGCCCGTTGGCGTCCTTGGTCAGGTCCCGCATGATCTGGTCGCGCTCACCCGACACCACCTCGTTGATGGTGCGCCTGGAAAACTGGCTGCGCATGCCGTCCTTGATGATCTGTTCCAGCCGCTGGCGGGCGTGGCGTTCATCGCCCAGCACCGCAGTGTAGAAACGTTCGACGTCCTGGATCTTCCACATGACGAAAGAGTCGACGATGACGTTTTTCTTCTCGACCGTCAGGAAGCGCTCCGGCTCCACGTCCAGGGTCAGGATACGGCCATCGAACTTGCGCACGTTGTTGATGAACGGCATCTTGAAGTGCAGCCCGGGCGTGAAATCGGAATTGCGGATCTCACCCAGTCTGAACATGATGGCCCTTTCCCACTCGGCAACCGTGAACACGGAAAAACTGCCCATCACCAGGGCCACCAGCGCCAGGACGGCGAAGAAACCTTTGCTATTGGCCATTAGCGTGTCTCCCTGCTGCTGCGTCGCGGCTTGCGGGTCTGAAGCTCGTTGGAACGCGAACGTATGTCGATATCCGCACTGGCCGAATCCGCGGAACGGCGAGCGTCACCGATGACGCCTTTCATCAGCTGGTCGAGCGGCAGGTACATGATATTGCTGGCATCGCCGCTGTCGATGATCACCTTGTTGCTGGACGCCAGCACGGACTCGATGGCTTCCATGTAGAGGCGCTTGCGCGTCACTTCCGGCGCCTTCCTGTATTCCTTCAGCAGGGCCAGGAAACGGCGTGCCTCACCCTCGGCCTTGGCGACCAGCGCCGCCTTGTAGCCTTCGGCTTCCTGCAGCTGGCGCGCCGCGGCGCCGCGGGCCTTGGGAATCACTTCGTTGGCGTAGGTTTCCGCCTCGTTCTTCAGGCGTTCCCTGTCCTCGCGCGCCTTGATGGCGTCGGAGAAGGCGCCCTGCACCTCTTCCGGCGGCTGGGCATCCTGCAGGTTGACGTCCGACACCAGCAGGCCGCTCTGGTACTGGTCCAGGATCCGCTGCATCAACAGCTTGACGTTGCTGACGACATCGGCACGGCCTTCCTTGAGCACGAAGTCCATCTGGCTCTGGCCGATGACCTCGCGGACGGCGCTCTCCGCGGCCTGCTTCAGTACGGCGTCAGGGTCACGCACGTTGAACAGGTACTTGCGCGGGTCGTCCACCTGGTACTGCACGGCGATCTGCACGTTGACGATGTTCTCGTCCTTGGTCAGCATGAGCGCCTCGCGCGGCACCACCACCGCCGACTGGCCGCCACCCGCCGAGCGGTAGCCGATTTCCACGAAGCGCCGCTGTTCGACGTCGACGACCTGCACCCGCTCGATGGGATAGGGAATGTGCCAGTGAGGCCCCGGCATGGCAGCCTTGGTGTAGGCGCCGAAACGCAGTACCACACCGCGCTTGCCGGCATCGATGATATAGATGCCCGACGCCAGCCATACGACGACCGCCAGAGCGAAGATCAGGCCAAAGCCGGCGAGGCCGGACCGGCCGCCACCACCCTTGCGGCCGCCGAACAGACTTCCGACCTTCTCCTGCATTTTGCGGACGACTTCATCGAGGTCGGGCGGGCCCTGATCGCCGCGCCCCCCCCAGGGGTCCTTGCCGCCGCCACCCGGTTCGTTCCAAGCCATGTATGACTCCAATTGGTTAGACTGTCGACCGGTGTACGCCGGCCAAGATTGCGAATTCTATGGGGCTTGTGCCGCGCCCGCAACAGAACGACCGCCCGCGCCCTCGATCAGGGGGTATTCCACCCCTTCGCGGCGGAACAGCCCGTCCAGCTCCAGGCGGCCGATTCGGACTTCCAGCCACCAGCCGCCCGCGGAATCGGCGTGGTCCTGCAGCACCTTGCCGGTGCGGTACAGCCGCGAGCGAAAGCGGCCGGCGGCGGCCGGCAGGTGCAGCCAACCCTGCACCCGATCGGGCAGGAAGTAAAGGCCCATGGCCTCGGCCAGCAGTTCCAGGCCTTCGCCCGTGACCGCCGAACACCAGACCCGGATACGGTGGTTCTCCGCCTCGTGCAGCAGCCGTGGCTGCTCGCCGCTGAGATCGATCTTGTTGTAGACCATGATCTGCGGAACGCGGTCGGCGCCGATCGATGCCAGCACCTCGTTGACCTGCTCGATGCGCAGCTGGCGCTCCGGATCGTGGGCATCGACCACGTGCAGCAGCAAATCGGCCTGCAGCGTCTCCTCCAGCGTGGAGCGGAATGCCGCCACCAGCTCGTGCGGCAGCTTGCGGATGAAACCGACCGTGTCGGCCAGCACCAGCGGCCCGAAGCCGGGCAGGTCGAAGCGCCGCAGGGTGGGGTCCAGGGTGGCGAACAGCTGGTCGGCCGCGTAAACCTCGGCGTCGCACAGCCGGTTGAACAGCGTGGACTTGCCGGCATTGGTATAGCCGACCAGCGACACCGTCGGCACCGCGTGACGGGCCCGCGCACGGCGCCCCTGGTCGCGCTGGCTGCGCACCTTTTCCAACCGCCTGTTGATCTGCTTGATGCGCGCCGCCAACAGCCGGCGGTCGGTCTCGAGCTGGGTCTCGCCCGGGCCACGCAGTCCGATGCCGCCCTTCTGGCGCTCCAGGTGGGTCCAGCCGCGCACCAGGCGGGTGGACAGGTGACGCAACTGGGCCAGCTCCACCTGCAGTTTGCCTTCGAAGGAGCGCGCACGCTGCGCGAAGATGTCCAGGATCAGCCCGGTCCGGTCCAGCACCCGGCACTGCAGCAGTTTCTCCAGGTTGCGTTCCTGGCTCGGCGACAGGCCGTGGTTGAAGATCACCACGTCCGCGGCCTGCGCCAGCACCCGTTCGCGGATCTCCTCCGCCTTGCCGCCGCCGACGTAGTACCTGGGATCCGGCGCAGCGCGGCTGGCCGTCACCGTGGCCACCGGCTGCGCGCCCGCGGAACGCACCAGTTCGGTGAATTCGAGCAGGTCCTCGCGGTCGCTCTCACCCGGCAGGTCGACGTGCACCAGCACCGCGTTCTCGCCGCTGCGGGGACGCTCGAACATCAGACGCTGTCTCCCGCTCTGGCGGACAGAGGACCGGCCACGGAAGTCACGGGCGGGTGGCGGGTCGCCGGGCCCCCGGCGGCCCGGCTGTACGGATCGGCAAGGTGTTCAGGCGTTTCCCGGTTCGGAACCGTTCGAATCATCCGCATTCGACAGCCGCACGTTGCGCGCCGGCACCACGGTCGAGATGGCGTGCTTGTAGACCATCTGGCTGACACTGTTCTTCAACAACACCACGAATTGATCGAAGGATTCAATCTGGCCCTGCAGTTTGATGCCATTCACCAGGTAAATGGACACCGGGATACGTTCTTTTCTCAGCGTATTCAGGAAGGGTTCTTGTAGTGACTGCCCTCTGGCCATGTCATTTCTCCTTCTTCTCGTTACGTGCACCAAAGCTACTCTCCTGCCCAGAACAAGTTTCTAGTTGTCGTCTCATCAAAACACGCATTCCGTCGCCCAAACCAATACTGGTTCAATGCAAAAGTGTAGCACATTCAATCGGCTGTTGTCTGTGCCGCGGCGATCATCGCAACCAGCCGTTGCAGCGTCCCGGCCTCGCCGGGGTCCAGCCAGCGACAGTCCCGCTCGCGCCGCAACCAGGTGAGCTGGCGCCGGGCGTACTGGCGGGTGGCCGCCACCGCCCGTTCCGGCCAGTCGTCTCCCAGCTCGCCGGCCAGATAGGCCCAGGCCTGCCGATATCCGACCGCGCGCATCGACGGGAGTTCAGCGTGCAGGTCGCCGCGCGCGCGCAGCGTTCGCACTTCATCCAGAAACCCCTGCTCCAACATGGCGTGAAAACGCCGCTCGATACGTTCGTGCAGCAGTTCGCGGTCCGGCGGCGCCAGCACGATCTTGAGGAAACGATAGGGTGCGGCGCGGGCACGGCCGCGCCGGCACAGCTCAGTGAGGGTCGAGCCGGTCAGTTCGTACACTTCCAGGGCGCGCTGGATACGCTGCGGATCGTTGCGGTGGATGCGTTCGGCGGACACCGGGTCGACCGCCTGCAGGCGCCGGTGCAGTGCCGCCCAGCCGGCCTCGCGGGCTTCCTGTTCCAGGCGCGCACGCACCTGCAGGTCGGCGCCGGGCAGTTCCGACAGACCCTGTTCCAGCGCCCGGAAATACAGCATGGTGCCGCCCACCAGCAGCGGTATGCGGCCCGCGGCATCGATGGCCGCCATCTCGCGCAGCGCATCGTCGCTGAACTCGGCCGCCGAATAGGGCTCGGCCGGGTCGCGGATGTCGATCAGGCGGTGCGGCGCCGCCTCCAGCACGTCTGCATCCGGCTTGGCGGTGCCGATGTCCATGCCGCGGTACACCATGGCGGAATCGACGCTGATGATGTCCAGCGGCAGGCGCCGGACCAGTTCCACCGCCAGCCCGGTCTTGCCCGACGCCGTCGGGCCCATCAGACACACCGCCAGCGGTGCCCGGACCGTTTCCTGCATCAGCGTCCGCGCAGGAACAGCCGGTCGAGTTCGGTCAGGCCGAGCTGCACCCAGGTTGGCCGGCCGTGGTTGCACTGGCCGCTGCGCTCGGTGCGTTCCATGTCGCGCAGCAGCGCGTTCATCTCGGTGACACTCAGCCGGCGGTTGGCGCGCACCGAACCGTGACAGGCCATGGTGGACAACAGATCATTGACGGCCGCCTGCACGCGGCGGCTGTTGCCCTGCTCCTCGAGGTCGGACAGGACGTCGCGCACCAGCGCTTCGACATCACCGTCCGCCAACAGTGCCGGCACCTGGCGCACCACCAGCTGCTCCGGCCCCAGCCGGTCCACTTCGAAACCGAGCCCGGCGAACTGCGCCCGGAACTGCTCGGCCTGATCGGCCTCGCGGCGGCTCAGATTCAGTGTCAGCGGCACCAGCAGCGGTTGCGAGCGGATGCCGCCGGCCTCGTGGCTACGCTTGAGGTGTTCATAGGTAATGCGCTCGTGGGCCGCGTGCATGTCGACCAGCACCAGCCCCTCGGCGTTCTCCGCCAGGATGTAGATGCCCTTGAGCTGCGCCAGCGCATAACCCAGCGGCGGAATCCCGCCCGCCTCTTCGGTTGCGGATTCGGGCACCGGCGTGGCCGCTTGCGCCGCCACCGGGTGCAGCTTCGCATAGGCGTCGACCTGCTCGCGCACGGCAAGCGGCATGGGCGGCTGGACCGGATCCGCGGCCCGGCGCGCCACCGCCTCCCGGCCGGCCGCCGGCAGTGCGGCCGGCGCCGCCTGTTCGGCCGGCCGCACGTCCGCCAGCACCTGGTGCAGCGTACGGAACAGGAAGTCGTGCACCAGGCGGCCGTCGCGGAAACGCACCTCGTGCTTGGCCGGGTGGGCATTGACATCCACCGCCGCCGGGTCCAGTTCCAGGTACAGCACGAAGGCCGGGTGGCGGCCGTGGTAGAGCACGTCCTGGTAGGCCTGGCGCACGGCGTGGCCAACCAGCTTGTCACGCACCATGCGGCCGTTGACGAAAAAGTGCTGCAGATCGGGCTGGCTGCGCGAGAAGGTCGGCAGCGCGATCCAGCCCCACAGTCTCAGGCCGGCAGCCGCCTGGTCTATATGCAGGGCCTGCTCGATGAAGGCCTGTCCG
>Ga0256830_1001064_pt1 | contig 19929 bp, 19 predicted proteins | sample 128326metaG_FD_190537 | JGI IMG/M metagenome (GOLD analysis project Ga0256830, IMG submission 190537) | Hydrothermal vent microbial communities from Lau Basin, Pacific Ocean - 128-326 | ecosystem: Environmental > Aquatic > Marine > Hydrothermal vents | place: Pacific Ocean: Lau Basin | collected... | reverse complement strand
GAGGGAGATCATGACCGGCTCGCGGGCGACCACCTCCTCCCCGAACAGGATCGCCGCCATCCGCACCGCGTCCTCGGCCCGCTCGGGCGCCGTCACCGGCCCCATGAACACCTTGTCGGAATGGCGGATGGCCGAGAGCGTGACGTGCAGATGCCGCTTCGGTACCGGCAGGTCCACCGGTTCGCAGGTGATCGCCCCCGTGCCGTGGAGGGCCGGGCTCAGGTAGGCGAGCTTGTGGAAGACGGCCAGATCCTCGAGCGTGCCGTAACGCCGCTCGCCGTCGAACATCCGCACGAAGGGCGAGCCGTAGGTGGGAAAGAACACGGTGTGCTCGCCGCCGATCTCGAGCGAGCGCTGCGGGTTGCGGGCCCGGATGGTGAAGCGGGCGGGCGCCTTCGCCACGAGATCGAGGAGCAGTTCGCGGGGGATCCGCACCCGCGTATCCTCCACCCGGGCACCGGCGGCGCGCCAGAGAGCCTGCGCCTCGCCGTCCTGGAAGGCGATGCCGGTTTCCTCCAGGATCCGCATCGAGGCCTCGTGCAGGCGTTCGACGCCTTCCCCGTCGAGGATCTCGTACACCGGAATGCCGCGTTCCAGGGGCGGCAGCATGACGCTTTCCGGTCGCGATCGCGCCCGCCGCCGCGCCGCCCGCCCCCCTCTGCGTCCCTCGCGTGCCATGCCACCTCTCCAGGATCACCGATCGGCTCCGCCGGCGGAGCCGCACCGCCTCTATCATGGCGGTCTCGGGGCCTCGGGAGCCTGCGCGACACCGGTCGTCGGCGAGGCGACATCAGCGGCCGGCGGTCTCCCGCTCCTCCCTGGCTGCGGATCCGGCGCCCGCGGGCCCGGTTCCACCCGCGGGCGATGCGGGATCGCCGGCACCGTCGGCGGGCGCCTCCCCTTCCCCGGACGCCGGGCCCGCGGGATCGGACGCGGCCTCGCCGGCCCTCGCCGCTTGCGCCTCGCGGTGCCGCTCGCGCGCCCGCGCGGCCATCAGATTGAGGGCCTCCACCATCGCCGAGAAGGCGATGGCGAAGTAGAGATAGCCGCGCGGGATGTGGTACTGCAGCGCGTCGCCGACGAGCGCCATGCCGATGAGCAGCAGGAAGGCGAGCGCCAGCATCTTCACCGAAGGATGACTGTTGACGAAGCGGGCGGTGGATTCGGCCGCCACCAGCATGACGATCATGGCGATCACCACGGCGGTGACCATGATCTCGATGTGCTCCGCCATGCCCACGGCGGTGATCACCGAATCCAGCGAGAACACCATGTCCAGGAGCGCGATCTGGACCACCGCCGCCGCCATGGTGCTGCTGCCGGGGCGGGAGGCCTCGACGCGCCCCTCGGTCATCTCGAAGATCTCGATGGTCGCCTTGGCGAGGAGGAACAGGCCGCCGAGGCCCAGCACGATGTCCCGCCAGGAGACCACCCAGCCGAAGATGGAGAAGGCGGGCTGGGTGAGGCCGACGATCCAGCTGATGGAGAACAGCAGCATCAGCCGCATGAGGAGCGCGAGACCGAGGCCGAGGCGTCGGGCGAAGGGCTGCTGATGCAGCGGCAGACGGGCGGTGACGATGGAGATGAAGATGATGTTGTCGATGCCGAGGACGATCTCGAGGGCGGTCAGGGTGAGCAGACTCGCCCACGCCTCGAAACTGAACAGGAGATCGAGCATGGTGATGGTCTCAGTCGCTCCGGCCCGCCGCCCGCTTGAGGATGTGCGTGACGGTGAAGGTCATCACGGCTTCGCCATGCTGATTGGTGACGGTATAGGCGATGCGCGCCATGCCCCGATCGGGGCGGCTCTTCGAAGGGCGCACTTCCAGCACCTCCGCCTCGACCCGCAGGGTATCGTCGGGCCGTACCGGCCGCAGCCAGCGAATCTCGTCCATGCCCGGCGAGCCCATCGAGGCGGCGTTGAAGATCCGTGCCTGGAGGATCAGGCGGAAGGCGACGAGGAGGGTGTGGAAGCCGCTCGCAATGATGCCTCCGTAGGCGCTCTGCGCCGCCGCCGGCTTGTCGATGTGAAAGGGCTGGGGATCCCATTCGAAGGCGAAGGCCATGATCTGGGCTTCGCTGAGCGTGGCTCCTTCGGTCGTGAAGCGCTGGCCGGGACGGAAATCGTCCAGCCAAAGATCGCGGCTCATCCTCGTTCCCTCGGTTGCGCCGGGAAAATGGCGAATGCGGGGGTGCCTGACAAGGGGCGGCTTGCCGGCCCGCCGGTCGCCGCCATATCCGCCCCATGAGGAAAGGCCACGCAGGCGATACGGCCGATCTGCCGCCGGGGCTGCGCCATCTCCCGGGCCATCTCGACGCGGGTGCGCGCCGTCTCCTGCTGGCGGAGGTGATGGCGCGCGTCGAACGGGCCGGCTGGTTCCGGCCGGTGATGCCGAAGAGCGGCCGCCCGTTCTCCGTGCGGATGTGCAATCTCGGGCCGCTGGGCTGGGTCAGCGACCGCCGCGGCTACCGCTACACCCCCATCCATCCCGACAGCGGTCGCCCCTGGCCCCCGATCCCCGCCCCGCTGCTGGAGCTCTGGACGGAACTGGCCGCCTATCCGCATCCGCCGGAATGCTGTCTCGTCAACCACTACCGCCCGGGGGCCAGGCTCGGTCTCCATCAGGACCGCGACGAGGAGGAGCTGGCGGCGCCGATCCTCTCGGTCTCCCTCGGCTGCGCCGCCTGGTTCCGCATCGGCGGCCTGCGACGCCGCGATCCCACCCGCCGGCTGCTCTTGGAGCCCGGCGACGTGCTGATCATGGGCGGCCCCTCCCGCCTGATCTATCACGGTATCGACCGCATCCTGCCGGGCACGGGCGAGGCGGTTCCGGGCGGCGGCCGGATCAACCTGACCCTGCGCCGGGTGACGCGGCCGGCGCCGGCTTAGAGCTCGCCCCCGAGACGGTGGTCGGTGGAGTAGCGCCCGCCGCCCCGGACGAGGACGAACACCAGCGCCGCCAGGGGCCGGGGAAGGAAACCGAGGGCGATGGCGATGCCGCCGAAGAACTCGAGGCTGCCGACGACGAACGCCCACCACGGCCTCGGCGTGTAGCCGACGCCCTCGAGGAACTTGGCGGTGCCGGCGAGTCAGCCGCCCAGCGTGCCGGACAGCTTCCGCGTGCCGTGCGGCGCCTGCGACAGCCCGACGGTGACGCGCACGAGCGCGGCCATGTAGGGATCGAGCGCCCGGTAGAGGCGGCCCGGCGCAAGGACGACGGGCTGCGGGCGATCCTCGGCGGTCGGGTGCGCCATGATCGATCCTCCCTGTCGATTGGCCCGGACGGTTTTCCGTCCCGACCATGTACAGGTCCCGCGATGCCGGTAACATGCCGCGACACCGCCACGGATCGTTCGGCGCCCGTCGACAATCTCTCGCCGACCGAAACGTAAAGACGGACCCTGGACGGGTCCGCCGATCACGTGCGAGCTTTGGGCAGGGGTGAGACGATGTGCCGACCAGTCCCCGGACTGCGCCGGTGGAGGAGTATGGACAGGACCAGAGCTATCGGTCGCGAGGCTAGCGCCGGGGCGGCCCGCGATCTGTGGCATTTGCCACAGATCGCGCTCACGGCCGCCGGCAGTGGATTTCGAACGCGCCCAGGCGCCGCTCGCCGAGAGCGGCGGCGGTGTTGGCGATCTTGGCCCGGAAATCGCCGCCCATCACCACCGGGGCCGACGCCCGGGCGGCGGCCTCGGGATCGGCGATGCGGCGCGCGCTCTCCGCCATGGCAGCGGCCCCCTCCTCGGTCCGGTCGATCAGTTCGCGCACCTCGAAGCCGGCCTCGTGCAGCAGCCTCTCGAGTGTCTCCGGCGTCGCCAGATGGCTGGTTTCGGGCGCCTCGGCCCAGGGCACGGGATAGTCGGGATCGCCCATGAGCCGCACCACGTCGTAGAGGGCGAAGAAGCCTCCGGGCTTCACCACCCGGGAGGCCTCGCCGTAGAAGCGCGGCTTGTCGGCGATGTTCATGCCGACGTGGATGCTGTAGGCACCGTCGAAGGTGGCGTCGGGAAAGGGCAGATCGAGGGCGTTCGCCTCCTCGAAGCGCACCCGGTCGCCCATGCCGACGCGCGCCGACAGCTCCCGGGCGGCCGCCACCAGCGAGGCGGTGAGGTCGATCCCCGTGACCCGACAGCCGTAGGCCAGAGCCAGATAGCGGGCGGCACCGCCGAGACCGCTGCCGATGTCGAGGATCTCCATCCCCGGCTGCAGCGGCAGGGCGCCGGCGAAGCGCTCGGTGGCCTGGCGGCCGCCCACATGCATGTCCTCGACGCCCACCAGATCCTCGGGCCGCAGACGCCCGGGATCGCGTCCCTGCGTCTCCAGAAGGGCCAGCAGGCGTGTCGCCAGATCCTCGCGCGCATAATGGGCTGCGACCCGTTCCTCCATCGCTCGTCCTCCCTCGGCCGGTGATGCCCGGATATAGAGGCGATGCGGGCGCGAAACGAGCCCCTGCCCCGCCTCAGAACGGGCTCAGACGCCCGAGCGGAAGGGCGAGGAGCAGCAGCGCGAGGCCTGCGACCAGGCCGCCGAAAGCGGGGCGGGCGCGCAATTCCGCGAGCGCCCAGGCGAGGGCCGAGAGCACGATGCCGATCTTGGCGAAGGCCAGGATCGCCGCCAGCGGTGCCCCCAGGGGATCGATCAGCGCCGGTTCGACGACGAAGCCGAGGGGCACGAGGTAGAGCCCGAGCCCCAGCCGCATGGCGTGGAAGGCGGTGGTGAGCCAGGGCGCGCCGAGCATGCCAGAGGCGATGAACACGGTGCCGCAGACGGGCGGCGTGATGGTGGAGAGGAGCGCGTACCAGAAGACGAAGAGATGGGCCATGAGCCCCTCGAGCCCGAGCTGCTGCAGGGCGGGACCGGCCACCGAGACGGCGATCACGTAGGCGGCGGTGGTCGGCACCTCCATGCCGAGGACGAGGCAGGCGAGCGCCGTCAGCAGCAGCGCCGGCAGCAGTTCGCCGCCGGAGAGGCCGACGATGACGCTCGTCACCTTGACGCCGAGCCCGGTGAGGTTGAGGACGCCGATCACCAGCCCGGCGCAGATGATGATGGAGGCGATGGCGGCGATCTGGCGGGCGGCGTCCAGTATCGCCTTCTCGTAGCGGCGCAGCACGGCGGCGAGATCGAAGCGCAGCTCGCGGTCGGTGACCAGGAGCGCGAGGGCGAGGAAGACCGCCCAGGCGGCGGCGAGCTGGGCGGTCACGCCGCGCCCCAGCAGCAGCCAGAGGAGCAATCCCAGGGGCAGCAGGAAGAAGGGCACCGTGCGCAGCAGCAGCTCGGTGGAGGGCAGCTCGCGCCGGCTCACCGCCCCGAGATCGTGGCGCCGGGCGGCGAGGTCGATGCCCACCCAGCAGGCGAGAAAGAACAGCAGCGCCGGCAGCAGCGCGGCACTCATCACCCGGCTGTAGGGGATCTGCAGCAGCTCCACCATGACGAAGGCGCCGGCCCCCATGAGCGGCGGCATGATCTGGCCGCCGGTGGAGGCCACCGCCTCCACCGCCGCGGCCAGTGGCGGCGGATATCCCAGGCGCTTCATCATCGGCAGGGTCACCGCGCCGGTGGAGGCCACGTTGGCACTGGCGGAGCCCGAAAGCGAACCGAACAGGGCCGAGGCCAGCACCGCCACCTTGGCGGCGCCGCCCCGCAGCCTGCCGGCGATGCGCATGGCGAGCGCCATGAAGCCGGTGCCCGCCTCGCCCGCCGAAAGGACCGCCCCGAGGATGACGAAGATGGCGACGATGTTCACCGAGACGCCGGTGAGCGGTCCCCAGATGCCCGTCTCGGCGATGGTCAGATTGCCGAACAGGCTGGCCCAGGGGATGCCCGGATGGCCGAACTCGCCCGGCACGTACTGGCCGAACATGCCGTAGAGGAGCGCCGCCACGGCCACCGTCGGCAGGGCGAGCCGCACCACCCGCCGCGCCATCTCGAGAACGGAGAGGACGAGCACCACCGCGAGCCCGTACTGGAAGGTGCCGACGAGCATGCCGTACTGCTCGTCCAGCAGGCGGTAGTTCCAGACGATCCACAGGGCGGCGGCGATGGCGGCGAGGCCCAGCACCCGCCCGAACCACAGCGCCAGGCGGTTGGCGCAGGGCGCCAGCAGCAGCACCCAGGGCACCGCCAGGGCCATGTGGATGGGCCGGCTCACGAGGTTCGAAACCAGCCCCTCGAACAGCAGCCAGAGATGGAAACCGACGGTGAGGGCGGCGAGGACGCGCTCGGCCCAGCACCGCACCTCCGTCATGCCGGATCGCCTACCGCAGACTGGCGGGCAGCGCGAAGCCGGCCTCCTCGTAGTAGCGCCTGGCGCCCGGGTGGAGCGGCGCCGCCAGGGTCGCGAGACCCTCCGCCGTCACCCCCTTCCACCAGGGCGAACCGGCCGCCCGCTGCTCGCGGGTCTCCCAGAAGTAGCGGGTGAAGAGATAGGCCGCCTCCTCCTCCATCGAGGCCACGGTGTAGGCACCCACCGGCAGCGAGGTGGTGACCACGTCGTAGTCGACGCCGGGATAGGTGCCGGCGGGGATCACGAGGCGGGTGCGGCCGGTCTTCTCCACCTGCGCGTCGGTCATCGAGAGGATGCGCACGGGCACCGAGGCGGCCGCCTCGACGACGTTGGGCGCCGGCCAGGAGCCGGCGGTGGCGAAACCGTCGATCTGGCCGTTCTTGAGGGCCGCCACCGCGTTCGAGAGCTCGCTGTCGATCAGCTCCACGCCCTCGACCCCGAACAGCTCGAGGGTGCGCTTGGCCTCGCGGGCACCGAAGCTGCCCTTGCCGATGAGGAAGGTCTTGCCGGAGAGATCGGCGAAGCTCTCGATGCCGCGATCGGCCCGCACCACGAAATGCATGGTCAGGCTCGGGATCGGGAACAGCGACCGCAGGTTCTCGAAGGCCGGGTTCTTGGGCGCGAAGGGCTTCTTGCCGGCGACCGCACGCGTGATCAGCCCGGGCGGGCTCGTGAACACGTAATTGCCGGTGCGGACCGCCGCCTCCTTGACGTTCTGCACCGAGCCCTGGCTCTCCTCGACAGTGACGATCACCGCCCCGTCGGAGGCCTTCTTGACCGCCTCGGCCAGCTCCACCGCCATCTGATAGTAGGAGGTGCCGGCCTTGGCCGATTTGTAGGTGATTCGGGTCTCGGCCCCGGCCGTCTGGCCGAGGCCCACCGCCACGGCGACGGCCAGCGCGGCCGTCCGGAAGATGCGCATCGCACGGTCCTCCCTCGGTTCGTTTTCGCGTCGCCGGAACCGGCGCTAGCACAGATCCGCCGTGCCGGCCAGACGGCGCCGCCGATCAGGAGCTCGCGAGTACCACCAGCTCGGCCGTGGCGAAGACGTGGCGGGTGGTGCCGCCGAGCACCAGCTCGCGCAGCCGCGAATGCCCGTAGGCGCCCATCACCAGGGTGTCGCAGTCGCGCGCCGCCGCCCGCGCCAGCAGCAGCGGCCCGATCGGCTGCCCGCCCTCGGCCAGCTTCTCCGCCTCCACCGCGATACCGTGCCGTCCCAAGAGGGCCACGGCGTCGTCGGCGCTTTCCAGCGCCTCCTCGCCGGCCGCCAGCAACGTCACCCGATCGGCGTGGGCCAGGAGCGGCAGGGCATCGTGCAGGGCACGGGTGGCCTGGCGCGAGCCGTTCCAGGCCACCAGCACCCGGCGCCCCGGATCCGGCTTCCAGCCGGCGCGCGGCAGGATCAGCACCGGCACCCCCCCTCCCATGGCCAGATGCTCGGCGAGGTCCGGCTCCAGGAGGTCGATCCCGCGGAGATCGCTCTGCGGCGCCAGCACCAGATCGGCGAGGCGGGCCTGGCTCACGGCCACCGCGGCGGCGTCGCCCTCGATCGCCCGCCAGGCGAAATCCGGTGCGAGCTCGGCCATCGCCGCCTCGAAGCGCTGCCGCAGCCGGTCCGCCAGCTCGGCGGCCGCGGTGCGCTGGGCCTCGATGAGCTCGGGGCCGACGTAGGCCGCCGCCTCGCCGTAGCCGAGGGGCACCACCGGCAGCGGCATCACGTGCAGCCCGATTACATGGGCACCGAAACGCTGGGCGAGCATGCGGGCCGTGGTCAGCCGCTCGTCGAGCCTCGGATCTTCGGTGACCAGGACGAGGATGGTGCGGTAGCTCATGGCGGGCACTCCGGCTACAGGCGGAATCCGTCTATGACGGCTCGCGCGGGCGGCGGCAAGTTCACGAAGGACGCGGCAGCCGCAGGACGCGCCAGGCGGTGGCGATGCGGGCGGCGGTGGTGATCCAGCACATCGCCCCGAACAGGAGGGCCAGCAGCGGAAAGCGCGCGGGCATCAGCATGGCGAGGACGAAGAACAGGATGGTCTCGGTGCCCTCGGTGAGGCCGCCCAGATAGTAGAGCGACTTCGGCCCCCGCGCGCGGGTCTCGAGCCCACGCCGGGCAGCCATGACGGCGAAGGCCAGGAAGGAGGAGCCGGTGCCCATGAAGGCGAACAGCAGGAAGGCCGCCACCAGCGCGTTCGCCGCGGGATCGGCGAGGGCGAAGCCGAACACGAGGCCGGCGTAGATCAGGAAATCGAGCACGATGTCGAGAAAGCCGCCGAGATCGGTGATGCGGTGCCGCCGTGCGAGGGCGCCGTCGATGCCGTCACCGAGGCGGTTGATCAGGAACAGCAGCAGCGCCGTGCCGTAGGCCTCGAGGGCCACCGCGCAGATGGCCGCCAGCCCGAAGGCGAAGGCCAGCAGGGTGACGCCGTCGGCGGTGATCCCCCGGCGGTCGAGCGCCGCCGCCAGACGGTCGAGCTGGGGATCGACGAGCGGGCGTAGGCGGGCGTCGAGCACGACATCCGGCCTCAGCCCCGGGGATGGCGCTGGTCGAGGGGAAGGACGCGCACCGAAGCGGAATCCTCGGGCGCCTCCTCGCGCGGACGCGGTTCCGGCTCCCGCCGCTGCATCCGCTGGGCGACCACCACGCTCACCGGGATCGAGAGCAGATAGAGGACGCCCATCACCGACAGGGTGGCCCAGGGTTCGGTGACCAGGAACACCACCACCAGCATCGCCACCACCAGGAGCGGCACGATGTACTGGGGCGCCACGCGGATGCGCTTGATGGAGAAGGTCGGGACCCGGCTCACCATCATCAGCGCCACGAACAGGAACATGGCGGCGTTCAGGGTCCAGGCGCGCATCACCGTATCGCCCAGCACGAAGGAGGCGATGAGCGGCAGGAGCGCGAGACCGGCCGCCGCCGGTGCCGGGATGCCCGAGAAAAAGTAGAGGGTCCAGCGCGGCTTTTCCGGATCCTCCAGCTCGACGTTGAAGCGGGCGAGCCGCATGGCGCAGCAGGTGGCGAAGAGCATCGCCAGCGCCCAGCCGACACCGCGTACCTCATGCAGGCTCCAGAGATAGACGATGATCGCCGGCGCCACGCCGAAGCTCAGGAAGTCGGCCAGGCTGTCGAGCTGCGCGCCGAGCTTGCTCGTGATGCGCAGCATCCGCGCCGAACGGCCGTCGAGCCCGTCGAACAGGATGGCCACGCCGATCAGCGCCACCGCCAGCTCGTAGCGGGAATCGAAGGCGTAGCGCATGCCGGTGAGCCCCGCCCCGAGACCGAGGATGGTGAAGAGATTGGGCAGCAGGTGCAGGAGCGGCCGTGCCCGCAGCCGGCGACGGCGTTCCCGCGCCAGCAGCATCTGTCGACCGGATGGTTTCACGACACCCTCCCCTCGCGCGGCACCTGCGGTCCCTCGAGGGAGGCCAGCACCGTCTCCCCGGCGATCGCCCGCTGTCCGACACAGACGAGCGGCGCGGTCCCCGCCGGCAGGTAGACGTCGCAGCGGCTGCCGAAGCGGATGAGACCGATGCGATCGCCCGGCGCGAGCCGCGCCCCCTCCTCGACGAACGCCTTGATGCGGCGGGCGACGAGACCGGCGATCTGCACGAGCCCCACCTCCTTGCCGCCGTCCGAGAGGATCCGGAAGCTCTGGCGCTCGTTCACCTCGCTGGCCTTGTCGAGGGACGCGTTGAGGAAGCTGCCGGCGTGATAGGCCTTGCGGACGAGGCGGCCGGGCACCGGCGTGCGGTTCACATGGACGTCGAACACGTTCATGAACACGCTGACGCAGGGAAGCGGCGCATTCCCGAGTTCCAGCTCCGGCGGCGGCACCCGGCTCGCCACACTCTGCACGACGCCGTCGGCGGGACTGGTCACGAGCCCGGGATCGAGCGGCGTCACCCGCGGCGGATCGCGGAAGAAGAAGGCGCACCAGGCGGTGGCGAGGAGGCCGAGCCAGAAAAGGGGTTCCCAAAGAAACCCGAGGATCACCGCCACCGCGAAGAACAGCGCCAGGAAGGGCCAGCCCTCGCGATGGACGGGCACCAGCAGGCGGTCGAACAGGCCGATCGGCGGTCGGACGTTGCTCACCCGTCTCTCTCCTCCGCGGCATCCCGCCGGTAGAAGACCCCGTCCACCTGCAACTGCCGCCCGAGCTTGCGCTCGAAATAGCCGGGGATCAGCAGGTGCAGGTCATAGCCCCGGGCCTCCATGGCGGCGATGGTGGCACGGAACTCCCGTTCGCCCTCATAGAGCGGAACCAGCGCCATTTCCAGTTGCACGCCGAGAATGCGCGGCCACAGGCTTCCGACCCCCGCCAGCACCTGCGGCTCGTAGCCCTGGACGTCGATCTTGAGGAACAGGCGCCGCCAGGCGGGATCGATCTCGGGGATCGAATCCAGCCGTCGCAGCGTCACCGTGATCCGCTCCCGCACCGCCGAGCTCGGCGAAATCGCCCGCAGCAGACGGTTCTGGGGCAGGATGGAACTCATGTCGCTCTCGGCCGAGCGGGCGATCGCGACCTCGCCGTCGGCGGCGCCCAGGGCCATCGGCGGCGCCACCCGCCAGGAGGGATCGCCGCGCGCCCCCGCCTCGAGCACCGCATGCACCTCCGGCAGTGGCTCGAAGGAGAGGATCGGTCCGTCGTAGCCCGCACCCCGCAGGGCCCTTGCGTACTGGCCGGTATTGGCACCGACATCGAGCACCGCGTCGACGCCGAAATGCCGGAGGGTGGCGACCAGCTGGGCCGCGGGCTCGCGCGGCTTGTCGACGCGCTCCAGCCGGTAGCCCAGACGGGCGGCTAGGCGGCGCAGGCGCGCCTCAGAGGCCTTCGAGGGCAAGCGCGATCCCCCGGCCGTCACCGAAGGCCGGCCCACGGGCGGGGTCGCCGTGGTCACCGGCCCGGAAGAGATCGGCGGAGACGATCCCGTCCTCGGGGGCCGGAGCGGGACCCGCCCGCTTCGGCGATCGCCCGAACGCCGGCATCCCGGATCCGGTGGGGGGTCGCGATGCGCGGCTGCCGCCGACGCCGCCGATGGCCGCGCACTCGGGCGCGCGGCGTCCCGGTTTCACGATCGACATCTCCCTTCCCTCGTCCTCTCCTCCAGGCTTCGCGCTCCCCATATCGTGGTCGCCGACCGCGATTTCCACGGCGGGTTGCCGCCGTAACCCGCGGCGGCCGCGGTACGGGCGTCTCAACGGAAGATGTAGACCGGACTCGACCAGGCCCGGTGGCCGTCCTCGGTGGTGACCCGCACGTAAACGGCGTTGTCGCCCCGCTCACGAAGGGGGATGCGCCGTTCGAGCACGATCCTGCGATGCGGGTTCTCCTCGGGCAGCCGGAAGACCCGCAGCCGACGATCCAATCCCCCGGCCTCGAACACGATGTCCTCGAGGCCGATCTCGGCCACCGGCAGCGCGCAGCTCACGAGGGGCGTCTCGATGTACAGCCGGCCGGCATCGGCCTCCTCGAGCCAGGCATCGAAGCCCGCGACATTGCCGGTGGTCAGCGAACTCCACTCGACGCCGTCGGGCCCCGTGCGGGCGAAACGGCGGTCGAGGTTCCAGAAATTGATCGGCGCGAGGCGGCGGAACGCGTTGCCCTCGAGCCATGCGCGACCGTCCCACACAGTCTCTCGGCCGCGACCGCGGTAGGCGGCGCCCTCCCAGAGGACACGGATCCGCGCCCCGAGCTCCTCCTCCCGGTAGGGGCGGAACACCTCCAGCGTCTCGGTGCCGTTGCGGATCTCGATCCGCTCCACCGGCGCCGGCGCGTGAACGTCGAGGGACACGGTCACCTCCGGGTCGGCGGTGCGGAGGATGTCGCCCATGCCGGCCTCGCGCACGGCGCGCGACGAGGTGGGTCCGAGCGCGGGATCCTCGTCGAACAGCTCCGCTGGACGATCGAAGGCGAGCCGCAGGTCGAGGACGATGCGGCTGCCCGTCGTACCGTAGTGGCGGCGCCGGCGGTAGGCGTCGAGAATGGCCGGCCGCGTGAGCTCGGGCGCCAGCAGGCAGGTGAGACCGCCGTAGGCGCCGAACATGCTGGCGCCGGGGTGGCTCGCCCCCGGCCGCCCCTTGTGGCCGTCCGAGTTGCAGACGATGCCGACCCGATAGCCGAGGGCGAAGGCGTCCTCGAGCAGCCATTCGAAGGTCCCCCAGGCCGAATGGATCTCCACCGAGCGCTCCAGACGGCCGTCGTGGGCCCGACGGATGTCGGCGTAGCGCCCGCCCACATGGGCGATCACGAGACAGTCCTCGCCGGCGAGGGCGGCGAACAGTTCCTCCGCCGTGGTGACGTCCGTGTCCAGGTCGGAGAGATCGTCGACGAGGGCGTGGGAGGAGCGGCGGATGGGGCGGCCCTCGCGGGCGAAGAAGACGTTGCGATCGCCGCCCAGCCCGGTATTGCCCGACCATTCGTAGCCCGGCAGGGCGACGAACCGGCCCGGTTCGTCGAACTCGGCCGTGAGTTCGTTGAGCTCGCGCCAGAATTCCCGGGTGATCTGGAAGTCGTTGCCCTGATGGCCGGTGACGTCGAGAAAGGCACGGTCGCGGGCGAAGGTGAAGTAGGCGCGGGCGGAGTTGGTGCCGATGGTCTCCTCCGACTGGCCGTGGATGTCGGCCCACCAGGCGATTCGCTCGCGATCGGCGATGCGCAGCGGGTTGCTGGCCGCGACCACCCTGCCCTCGGTGTCGAGGAGCTCGACGAAGAGATCGCCGGGCTCGTCGGCCACGAGCCCCTCGATACGGGCGGCGAAGCGGCCGGGCGCGAGGGCGACGCGTTCCGGCAGACCGCGCACCGGGCGGCTCGCGCGCAGCGTGAAGACGGCGTCGCAACGATCGGAGGGATTGCCCCAGCGGTCCTCGCCCCGGACGAAGAGGGCGAAGGGCTGGCCCGGCCGGCGCAGGGTGGGCAGTACCGCCTTCCAGGTGACGGGCGGCCCCGGCACGATGGCTATCGTCGGCTGCTCGGCGAGCGCCTGGTAGCGGTAGGTGGCGAAGGCGTCCACCAGCACGCGGAATTCGAAACGCTCCTCGCAGAAGGTCTGCAGGCGCATCCCGGGCGAGCCGCCGCGCGGGTCGCCGAAGCGCACGACGATCTTGTCTCCTTCGCGAAGGAAACCCCGTACCACCTTGATATACAGGGTCTTGTCCCAGGGCCTCACGTTCTGCTTGACGTCGTAGCGCACCTCGAGCGTGGCGCCGTTCGAGGCCTCCACGGTCACGTAGTTGGGCGCTGCCGGATCGTCGAACTGGGGTCGGCCCATGTCGCTCGCGAAGCGGTGGACGATCTTCAGGCTGCCGGTGTCGTCGATGCCGTAGATGCCGGCGGTGTAGGTCAGGGTGAAGGAGACGAACGATCCCGCCTCGAAGGCCCCGGCGGGCGTGATCTCGGCCCGCCCCATCGCCTCCCGCCTGTCGTGCGCATGTGCCATCTGGTGCCTCCCCCGAGGTTTTCCCGATATCCCATCAGCGCCGGCGGGTGGATCTCCCTTCCTACCGTGCCGGCCGCGACGTCGAACCGGGCGTTCCGTCGACCGCCCTCCCGTCCCTAGCGGAACGATCGCCACCCGGTAGCGTGAACCTCTTCGCACGATCGAACCGATACGAGGAGATTCGGCGAAATCCCGCCAGGAGCCGCCGATGACGTCGCCCGGCTCGCGGACCCGGCGGAAACCGGTCACCGGCGAACACCGTCCACACGCCTGCCGGCAGCCGCGGGCGATGCGCCCATCTAGGAGCGCGAAGTCTGCAGGGTGGCGGTGCCGCCCGCCGCCGGAGGACCCGGCACCCGGCCGTCGCGGACGCGCGGCACGCCCCCGTCGAGCTCGACGATCCGGTCGGCGATGTCGAACCAGGCCGGACGGTGGGTGACGGAAAGAATGGTCATGCGATCGGCGAGGGCCCGCAGGTTCGCGCAGACCCGGCGTTCGACCGCCGGATCGAGGGCGCTCGTCACCTCGTCGAGCACCAGCAGCGCGGGCCGGCCGACGAGCGCCCGGGCGAGGGCGATGCGCTGGCGTTGCCCGCCCGAAAAGCGCATGCCGCGCGCCCCCACCACGGTGTCCAGCCCCTCCGGCAGCCGGCGCACGAAATCGCGGGCCTCGGCGATCTCCAGCGCCTCCTCGATGGTCGCATCGTCGACGGCGGGATCGCCGAGGCGGATGTTGTCCCGGAGGCTCGCGTGCAGCAGCGTCAGGTCCTGCGGCGCGTAGCCCACCATCCGCCGCCAGGCGCGCAGATCGAGCTCCCCGAGGGGCACACCGTCGATCCGGATGACCCCGCGGTCGGGCTCGATCAGGCCGAGGATGAGATCGAGCAGGGTGGTCTTGCCGGTGCCCGAGGGACCGGCGAGCACGGTCACCGCGCGGGCCGGGATCTCGAGCTCGGCGTCGCGCAGGATCGGCACCTCGTCGTAGGCGAAGCTCACCGCCTCGAAACGGATCGACCGCCGCAGCGTGGGCGTCCGCCCGCCGGCGGGAAGCTCCTCCGCCTCCCGCTCGGTGTCCTCCATGAGCTGGGCCACGGCGAGATAGCTGGGTTCCAGCTGCACCGCCCGCACGTAGGCCTTCTGCACCTTGGTGAAGCTGGAGACGGTCCGGCGCAGCACGATGGCGCTGACGATGAGTTCGGCGATGGGGACCCGCCACAGCACATGGGCGACGTAGAAGCCGCCGGCCAGCAGGAGCACGAGCGCCCCCTCCTGGATGTAGCTCAGGGCCTGGGCGTCGCTGGTCTGGCGTCGCAGCGCCCGCTTCATCCGGCGGATGCGGTCGTCGATGAAGGCGAGGAAGTGCTGCTCGCGGCCCATCGCCTTGATGGGCTTCATGTTGGCGACGGTCTCGTTGAACACCACCCCCATGGCCTCGGCGTGGCGAGTCTGTCGCCGCCCCGAGACGCGGGCGCGGTCGATGAACACCCTGAGCAGCACCGCGATCACGGCGCTGACGGCGATCCCGAACAGCGCGATCTTCCACGACACCAGGAAGGAGAGGGCGAAATAGGCCACCCCCTGGATGGCGAAGGCGATGCTGTCGGCGGCGGCGAGATAGCCCTGCGACACCCGCGCGATCTCGTTGACGAGCACGTTGGTGAAGCGGCCGATCGGCTGGCTCACGAAGCAGGACCAGCGGGCGGCCAGGATGCGTTCCACCAGCCGCCGGCGCAGCGCCGCCGTCACCGCCGCCGCGCGGAAGGCGACGATGCGCTGGACCAGCACCATGAGCGCCGCCTTGGAGGTGAGCAGGACGGCCATCACCAGGGTGAGGACGCCGAGCGAGGGGGCGAGGCCGACGGTGCCCAGCGCCTGCACGAGAAAGGCCTGGAGGGCCGATCCGCCCGGCTCCTGCCCGGCCGCCATGGCCAGCACCGGCAGCAGGGTCGCGATGCCGATCCCCTCGAGGGCGCTGGCGAGGAGCAGGCAGGCGATCACCAGGAAGGGCCGGGATCCGGGCAGGGTGAAGATACCCCGGATCGCGGCGGGCAGGCGTTTGGGCGAGAAAGGCGTCGAACGCATCCGAAATCCCGAGCCGTGCGCGCATGTCGTAGCACAGTTCGCCCCGGCGCGCAGGCGTGCCGTACGGCCCCGGAAGATGGCGCCCGCCCCCGGGGTCCGGGGTGCGGCCTCGCGTCGCATCCCGCGGGCGGCGATTACGCTGCCCGCCGTTGATTTTCCGTGCCGCCGGCACGACAACGTCGGTGGCGGCGGACGACGCGCCGCACCCCAGCGACCTTCCGGGACCCTCCATCCTCGATGCGATCCGCTCCGAGCACGACCTCCCCCGCCCGCGCGGCCGCCGCCCCGGCACCGCGGCACCTCGCCTTCCTGCTGCCCAATCTCAAGGGGCGCGGCGTGCAGCGGGTGGTCACGGTGCTGAGCGCGGCGCTCCTGGCCCGCGGTCACCGGGTGGACATCGTGGCCTGCGAGGCCCGCGGCGAGCTGCTGGAGGCGGTCCGGGAGGGCGTGCGCATCGTGCCCCTCCCGGCGAGTTCGCGCCTCGCCGCGGCGGCGGCCGCCTTCCGCGCCGATCCCGGCGGCTTCCGCCTGCTCCTTCCCTTCTTCCTCGGGCGCAAGCTCCGGATCTCCCGCACCGCCCCCCATCTGCCGGCACTGGCCGAATATCTGCGCTCGGAACGCCCGGCCACCCTGTTTTCCGCCGACATTCACCAGAACGTCGAGGCGGTGCTCGCGCGCCGTCTCGCCGGTGTGCCGCTGCGCATCGTCCTGAGCGAGCGCAACCACTTCTCGAGCGGCAAGCCGATCAAGCGCTGGCGTGCCCGCAGGCTCGCCCCGGCCATGCGCCGCGCCTATCTCGAGGCCGATGCGGTGACGGCGGTGTCGGCGGGCGTGGCCGACGACCTCGCCGCCAGCCTGGACATCCCCCGCGCGCGCATCCGCGTCCTCCACAACCCGACGATCGGTCCGGATTTCGCCGAGCGGATGGCGGCGCCGGTGGATCATCCCTGGTTCCTCGACAAGCCGGCGCCGCTCGTCGTCGGCGTGGGCCATCTCGGCTACCAGAAGGATTTCGAGACCCTGCTGCGGGCGTTCGCCCGTGCCCGCCGCCGCCGTCCGATGCGGCTCGCGATCGTCGGCGGGGCGAAGAAGCCCGCGCCCTTCCTCGAGCTCGCCGGGCGTCTCGGGGTGCGCGAGGAGGTGGCGCTCCTGGGCTATCGGGCCAATCCGGTCGCCTACGTGGCGCGCGCCGACCTGTTCGTGCTGTCCTCGCGCTATGAGGGGTTCCCGAACGTGCTCCTCGAGGCGCTGGCCTGCGGGACGCCGGTGGTGGCCACCGACTGTCCCCACGGTCCGAGGGAGATTCTCGACGGCGGCCGCTACGGCCGGCTGGTGCCGGTGGCCGACGAGGAACGCCTCGCCGAGGCCATGCTGGAGACGCTCGACAGCCCGCCGGACCCGGCCTATCTGAGAAGCCGCGCCGGGGTCTTCGGCTACGACGCCGCCATCGACGCCTACGAGCGGATACTGCTGGGTGATCCGGAACCGGAATGAAGAAGGCTGCACGCACGGTTCGCTTCGGCTCGCGCGAGATCGGCGAGGACCATCCCTGCTTCGTCACCTTCGAGGCGGGACCGACACATGACGGCGTGGAGAGCGCCAAGCGGCTGATCGACGCCGCCGCCGAGGCCGGTGCCGACGCCATCAAGTTCCAGATCCTCGACCCCGACCGGCTGGTCGCCGACCGGCGCCAGATGTTCCGCTACGACGTCCTCCTCGACCGCGAGACCGGCGCCACCGAGACGGTCGAGGAGCCCCTCTACGACATCCTCCGCCGCCGGGCGCTGGAACCCGCCCAGTGGCGGGAGGTGAAGGCGCACGCCGACCGGCGGGGCCTCGCCTTCTTCGCCACCGTGGGCTTCGAGGACGAGATCGCCTTCCTCGAGGAGCTGGGCTGCGCCTCGATCAAGATCGCCTCGGCCGACGTCAACCATCTGCCGCTGATCCGTCGGGCGGCCCGCTCCGGCATGTGCATCCAGCTCGACACCGGCCGCTCCACCCTGGGTGAGATCGAGACCGCGATCGACACCATCCTCGAGGAAGGCAACGACCAGATCATCGTCCACCAGTGCCCCTCCGGCTATCCGGCACGGATCGATTCCATCAACCTGCGGATCATCCCCACCCTCAAGCGGATGTTCGAGCTGCCGGTCGCCTATTCCGACCACACCCCGGGCTGGGAGATGGACATCGCCGCGGTGGCGCTGGGCGCCGATCTCGTCGAGAAGACCATCACCTTCGACCGCACCACCCGCAGCGTCGAGCACATCATGTCCATCGAGCCCGGCGAGATGCGTGCCTTCGTGCGTGCGATCCGCGATCTCGAGCGGGCGCTCGGCGTCCCCCGCCACGTGCTGACGCCGGAGGAGCGGCGGGCGCGCGACGCCATCCGGCGCAGCGTCCATCTCCTCGAGGACTCCCCCTCGGGGGCCCGGCTGGGCGATCTGCGGGTGGAATTCCGGCGCCCGGGGCACGGCATCGGACCGGATCTCTACGAGCGGCTGCTGGACTTCCGCCTCGCCCGCGACCTGCCGGCCGGACACCGTCTCTCCCTCGCCGATCTCGCCGGGTCCGCGGAAGGGGCATGAAGCGGCTCGCCATCATTCCCGCCCGGGGCGGCTCGAAGCGTCTGCCCCGCAAGAACCTGCTTCCGGTCGAGGGCCGGCCGATGCTCGCCTACCCCATCGCCTGCGCCCGCCGCTCGGGTCTCTTCGAGCGGGTGGTGGTCTCGACCGAGGACGAGGAGATCCGCCGCCTCGCCGAGGCCGAAGGGGCGGAGACCGATCGCCGCGATCCGGCCCTCGCCGACGATCGCACCGGAGTGGTCGAGGTATGCCGCGAGCTCCTCGCGCGGCTCGAGGCGGCGGGCCGGTTGCCGGATCTCTTCTGCTGCCTCTACGCCACCGCCATCTTCCTCGAGCCCGGGGATCTCCTGGCCTCCGAGCGCCGCTTCCACGAGCCGCCGGAACCCGAGGTGGTGATGGGGGTCTCCGCCTTCCCCCTCCATCCCTTCAAGGCGATGGAGCCGCGCGACGGCTACCTGCGGCCGGTGGATCCCGAGCGGGTGCTCCGCAAGGGCGAGGAATGTCCCCGCTACCTCGCCAGCAACGGCACCTTCTACTGGGCGCGCAGCCGCTCGTTCCTCGAACGGCCGTCCTTCTACGTCGAGCGCCTGGCCGGTCACGAGATCCCCTATCACCGGGCGATCGACATCGACACCGAGGAGGATCTGGCCTTCGCCCGTCTGCTCGCCCGAGGGATGTTCCGGCCATGAGAGTGGCGATCGTCGACTTCGGCATGGGCAATCTGCGTTCGGTGGCCAACGCCCTCGAGTTCGTCGGCGTCGAGGTGCGGCTGGCCCGCCGCCCGCAGGAGCTCGCCGATGCCGCGGCGCTGGTGCTGCCGGGCGTGGGCGCCTTCGGTGCCGGCATGGAACACATCCGCGGCTTCGGTCTCCTGGAGCCGCTGCTGCGCCTCGCCGGCGAGGAGGGTCGCCCCCTGCTCGGCATCTGCCTCGGCATGCAGCTTCTCGCCGACGGCAGCGAGGAGTACGGTTCCCATCGGGGCCTCGGGCTGATCCCGGGGCGGGTGAAGCGGCTCGCCCCCGCCGATCCGGCCTGCAAGGTGCCCCATATCGGCTGGAACGACCTCGAGGTGGTCCGGCCCGATCCGCTGTTCCGCGGAATCGCGGAGATGCCCGACTACTATTTCGTCCACAGCTGGCATTTCGTGCCGGAACGCGAGGCTGACGCCGCCGCCTACTGCGACCACGGCCAGCGCTTCGTGGCGGCGGTGGCCTCGGGTCCGGTGACCGGGGTGCAGTTCCACCCCGAGAAGAGCCAGCGCGACGGCATCGCGCTGCTCCGCAACTTCTGCGAGTTCGCCCGCCGATGCTGAAGAAGCGGGTCATCGCGGTGCTCATCCTGCGCCAGGGCGAGGTGGTGCAGAGCGTGCAGTTCCGCCACACCAACGTGATCCACAAGGATCCGCGCTTCGCCGTCGAATACTTCAGCAAATGGGACGCCGACGAGCTCGTCATCCTCGACGTCACCCGCACCGACGAGCACCGGGCGCGCTTCCTCGATACCCTGGAGCGTCTGTCGCGCACCTGCTTC
>Ga0256830_1001063_pt1 | contig 19941 bp, 18 predicted proteins | sample 128326metaG_FD_190537 | JGI IMG/M metagenome (GOLD analysis project Ga0256830, IMG submission 190537) | Hydrothermal vent microbial communities from Lau Basin, Pacific Ocean - 128-326 | ecosystem: Environmental > Aquatic > Marine > Hydrothermal vents | place: Pacific Ocean: Lau Basin | collected... | reverse complement strand
ATACGGTTTCGACGCGGCGGGACGGCGCGAACGCCTGGTGCTGGCGCGCCTGGGAGAGGAGGACAAGGCCCTGGCGCGCCTCCTGCACGAGGAGGTCATCGCGCCCCGTGTCAACGAGCTGGTGGAGGACTTCTATGCGTGGCTCGGGCAGCAGCCCCGGGCGCGTCAGTTCCTCGACGGCGAAGAACAGGTGGCGCGCCTGCGCGAGACCCAGCGGGCCTACCTGCTCTCCCTCGGCCAGGACTTCGACAGCGAGGCCTACTTCGAGGATCGCCTGCGTATCGGCCAGGTCCACGTCAACATCGGCCTGCCGCTGAGCCTCTACCAGTGCGCCTATGGCTGGTTTCGCGATACCATCGCCACCCACATCTGCACCACCCCCGGCCTCAACGATAACCAGAGGACGCGCCTGCGCAGCCTGCTCGAACGGATCATGACCCTCGATGAGACCCTGGCCACCGAATCCTATTATCTCGAGCGGGTGGAGGAACTGGAGGAATCCCTGTCATCCATGGCCCAGGAGCGTGCCCGCCTCAGCGAACAGATGGAGCGCGACGCGCTTACCGGGGTTGCCAGCCGACCGTATATAATGGAGCGCCTGGAACAGCAACTGGCGCGCACGCCGCCGACGGTATTCAGCCTCATGATGATCGATCTGGACCACTTCAAGGACGTCAACGACCAGCATGGCCACCTCGTGGGGGACCACGTGTTGCGCGAGGTGGCGGGGCGCATCCGCGGCGCCACGCGCGATCTCGACCTCGTGGGCCGCTACGGCGGCGAGGAGTTCCTCGTCCTGCTGCCGGCCACCGGCCTGGAGACGGCCGCGCGTATCGCCGACCGCATCCGCGAGGCCGTGGCCGCCACGCCCCTGCACACCCGCGAGGCCAACGTGCCCATGACCATCAGCATCGGCGTCACCCAGTCCACGGCGATGGACAGCGCCGACACCCTCATCGGCCGCGCCGACTACGCCCTCTACCAGGCCAAGGAGGCGGGACGCAACCGCGTCAATATCGCATGAGCGGGTTGTTGCTGGGTGTCGATACCGGCGGCACCTTTACCGATTTCGTCCTCTTCGACGGCGCGGCCTTGCGCATCCACAAGGTCCTCTCCACGCCCCACGCGCCGGAGGAGGCCATCCTGCAGGGGATCAGTGACATGGGCCTCGACGGGGCCGTCGCCGACGGCCGGCTGAGCGTGGTCCACGGCTCCACCGTGGCCACCAATGCCGCGCTGGAAGGCAAGGGGGTGCGTACCGTTTTCATCACCAACCGGGGCCTTGGCGATCTGCTCACCCTCGGGCGTCAGGCGCGCGCGGATCTCTACGATCTCCAGCCGCCCCCCGCGCCCGTGCCGGTGCCCCGCGAGCTGTGCCTCGAGACCGGCGGCCGCCTGGGCGCCGACGGCAGCGTGGTGGAGGATCTCGACGCCGCCGATCTCGCCGCCCTGCGCGAGGCCGTCACGCGCCTGGCGCCCGAGGCGGTGGCCATCAACCTGCTGTTTTCCTGGCTCGACGACCGCTTCGAGCGCGCCATCGAGGCGGCCCTGCCCGGCGATCTGTTCGTCTCGCGCGCCTCGCGCATCCTGCCGGAGCTCGGCGAGTACGAACGCGGCATCACCACCTGGCTCAATGCCTGGGTGGGGCCGCTGGTGGCCCGCTATCTCGCGCGTCTGTCCGCCGGTCTGGGCGAGAGCCGCCTGGCGGTGATGCAGAGCAGCGGCGGCACCATGGCCGCCGCCCAGGCGGGCGACGAGGCGGTGCACATGCTGCTCTCCGGGCCGGCCGGCGGGCTGGCCGGGGCGCGCTTCGTCGGCGCCGCCGCCGGCCGCGAACGCCTGCTGACCTTCGACATGGGCGGCACCTCCACCGACGTGGCCCTCATCGACGGCGACTTGCAGCTGACCAGCGAGGGACGCATCGGCCCCTGGCCGGTGGCCGTGCCCATGGTGGACATGCACACCATCGGCGCCGGCGGTGGCTCGCTGGCCAGCGTCGATGCCGGCGGCCTGTTGCAGGTGGGGCCGGAATCCGCCGGCGCCTGCCCCGGTCCCGCCTGCTACGCTCAGGGGGGCCGCCAGGCCACGGTGACCGACGCCAACCTGGTGCTGGGTCGCCTGCGCGCCGATGCCTTTCTCGGCGGGCGCATGCGCCTCGACGAGGGGGCGGCGCGGGAGGCGGTGGCGGTGGTGGCGCGGGATCTGGGTCTCGGCGTGGAGGCCGCCGCCGAAGGCATCGTCGCCGTGGCCAACGAGCACATGGCCCATGCCCTGCGCGTGATGTCGGTGCAGCGCGGCGTGGATCCCCGCGAGCTCACCCTGGTGTCCTTCGGTGGCGCCGGCGGCCTGCACGTCTGCGCGCTGGCCTCGGCGCTCGGCATGACGCGGGCCATGGTGCCCACCCAGGCCGGGGTGCTCTCGGCGCTGGGCATGCTGGCCGCGCCCCGCGCGCGCCATCTCTCGCGCACCTTCCTCGGCACTCTCGCCCGTCTGCCTGAGGCCGACATCGTCGCCCTGATGGACGAACTGGCGGCGGAGGGCCGCGCCGCGCTGGTCGCCGAGGGGCTGGCGGAGGCACAGCTGCGCGAACAGCGCTCGGTGGATCTGCGCTACCGGGGACAGTCCAGCGTCCTCAACGTCCCCTGGCACGACGCCGCGCAGGCCGCGGCCGATTTCCACCTCGCCCACGCGGCGCGCTACGGCCACCGGCTGGATGCCCCGGTGGAACTGGTCAACGTGCGCGTGGTGTGTCGGGGTCCCGAGGGCGCCCTGCCGCTGACGCCGCCCGGCGAGGCGCGCGCGGCCAGGCCGGTGGAACGGGTGAGGCTCCACGGCATCGACGAGCCGGTGCCGGTCCACGCGCGCGAGGATCTCGCCGCGGGCCAGCGCGTCAGTGGGCCGGCGCTCATCACCGAGACCGTCTCCACCACCTGGCTCGCCCCCGGCTGGACGGCGACGGTGGACGCCTCGGGCAGCCTGATGCTGGCGCGGGAGGCCGATTGAGCAAAAGGTTTCCACAGCAGGCTTCCGGGATATGTCCAAGCCGCTGATAAGGCAGGGGTTATAAACAGGGTAAAGGGCGGCATAAAGGACTATACTTGTGAAGTTAGTCACAATCACGGAAATCCCCTGTTATGCCCTTTACATTACTCGACGGCCTGATTGACTGGTCCGTCTGGACCCTCGTGGTCTACTTTCTCGTTACCACCCATCTCACCCTGATCCCGGTCACGCTCTACCTCCATCGCTGCCAGGCCCATCGCGCCCTCGAACTGCATCCGCTGGTTACCCACCCCTTCCGTTTCTGGCTGTGGTTGACCACCGGCATGGGCACGAAGGAATGGGTCGCGGTGCATCGCAAGCACCATGCCTTCGTGGAGACCGAGGGTGATCCCCACAGCCCCATGGTCCACGGCATCCGCAAGGTCATGCTGGAAGGCACCGAGCTCTACCAGCAGGCCGCCCGCGATCCCGAGGTACTGAAACGCTACGGTTTCGGCACGCCGGACGACTTCATGGAGCGTCATGTCTACAGCCACCGCTACCTCGGCATCGGGCTCTACCTGCTGCTGGCGGTGGCCCTGTTCGGCCCCATCGGCATCACCATCTGGGCCTTCCAGATGATGTGGATCCCCTTCATCGCCGCCGGCGTCATCAACGGCATCGGCCACTACTGGGGCTACCGCAACTACGACGAGGTGGCCGACACCTCGCGCAACATCGTCCCCTGGGGCCTGTTCATCGTTGGCGAGGAGTTGCACAACAACCACCATGCCCACGGCAGCTCGGCGAAGTTCTCCGCGAAGTGGTGGGAGTTCGATCTCGGCTGGTTCTACATCCGCGTGCTGTCCCTGCTGGGGCTGGCGAAGGTGCGCAAGCTGGCGCCGAAACCCATCCAGGTGCCGGGCAAGTCACGCCTCGACATGGAGGCCATGCGCGCCATCATCAACGCGCGCTTCCAGGTGATGGCGGAATACAGCCGCAAGGTCATGGGTCGCGTGGTGCGCGACGAGGTGAAGATCCATGGCGACAGCGCCGCGCGCCGCGTCCTGCGTCGTGCCCGCCGCCTGTTGCCGCGCTCCGATCTGCTGCTCAACGAAAGCCACCGGCGCGAGCTGGCCATGGCGCTCTCCCAGAGCGAACGCCTGCGCGTGGTCTATGACTTCAAGAAACGCCTCGGCGCCCTGTGGAGCCAGACCGCCAGCAGTCAGGAGCAGTTGCTCCAGGCGGTACAGGACTGGTGTCGCCAGGCCGAGGCCACGGGTATCCGGGCCCTGCAGGACTTCGCCCAGCGGCTGCGCGGCTACGCGCTGATGCCGCCGCAGGCCGCCGGCGCCTGAGGCGAACGCGGCGCCTGAAACGAAAAAACCCCGCCGACCGGCTGGTCGGCGGGGTTTTTTTTACTTCGTCGCGCGGAGGCCTACTTGATCTTGGCTTCCTTGTACATGACGTGCTTGCGTACGACGGGATCGAACTTCTTGATCTCCATCTTCTCCGGCATGTTGCGCTTGTTCTTGGTGGTCGTATAGAAATGGCCGGTACCGGCACTGGAGACCAACCTGATTTTTTCACGAGCGGACTTGGCCATGGTCTGTCTCCCTTAGATCTTTTCGCCGCGGGCGCGCATCTCGGCCAGAACCTGGTCGATGCCCTTCTTGTCGATGATGCGCATGCCCTTGGAGGAGACGCGCAGTTTCACGAAGCGCTTCTCGCTCTCGACCCAGAACCGGTGGTTATGCAGGTTGGGCAGGAAGCGGCGCTTGGTCTTGTTGTTGGCATGTGACACGTTGTTGCCCGACATCGGGCGTTTCCCGGTCACCTGACACACTCTGGACATGGTTTTGCTCCACTGAATTCGTCGGTTTCGGCCGCCGCCGGGATTTCCGGACGCGACCGACAAGAGCGCGAATTCTAGGGAAAAACGGCCGCCGATACAAGCCGCGGACGGGGTCTGATCCTCGATTACCATGCATACAACAAGGAAAAGACCGCCGCCATGGCGAGAGCCCGGTGCCGGAGTTTGAAACCCGCGCCTAGAGCAGACCCCGCTCCGCGAAGGAGACCGCCTCGCCGTCGCCGATGACGATGTGATCCAGCACTCGCACCTCCACCAGCTCCAGCGCCGCCTTGAGGCGGGCGGTGAGCTGGCGGTCGGCGGCGCTGGGCTCGGCCACGCCGCTGGGGTGGTTGTGGGCGAAGATCACCGCGGCGGCATTGTGCTTGAGCATGTGGCGCACCACCTCGCGGGGATAGACGCTGGCGCCGTTGAGGGTGCCGGTGAAGAGTTCGGAATAGCGGATCACCCGGTGGCGGTTGTCCAGCAGCAGGCAGCCGAAGACCTCGTGATCCAGGTCGCGCAGTTGCGCCGCCAGGTAGCGCCGCGTGGCGTCGGGATCCGTGAGGGCCTCGCCCCGCGCCAGGGTCTCGCCGAGGTGGCGGCGGGCCATCTCCAGCACCGCCTGCAACTGGGCGTACTTGGCCTCGCCCAGGCCGCGCTGGGCGCAGAAGGCCTCGCTGCTCGCGGTGAGCAGGGGGCGCAGGCCGCCGAAGTGGGCCAGCGCCTCGCGGGCCAGGTCCACCGCGCTCTGCCCGGCCACGCCGGTGCGCAGGAAGATGGCCAGCAGTTCGGCATCGGAGAGGGCGGCGGGGCCGCGTTGCAGGAGTTTCTCGCGGGGCCGCTCTGCCCGCGGCCAGTCGGTGATTGCCATACATGGACCTCCGTGTCGGTATGGGTTGTTTTTCAGGGATGTCAGGCTGTGAACTATAGCGCAGTTTGGGGACTCACGGCACCCGCGCGGGGCGGCCGGGGCGCGGTGGCGCCGGGCGTTTCTGTTACACTGAGAAGCATGTCCCTTCTCAATGGAAAGCGCATCCTGCTCGGCGTCACCGGCAGCATCGCCGCCTACAAGGCCGGCGAGCTGGTGCGCGGCCTGCGCGCGGCGGGCGCCGAGGTGCGCGTGGCCATGACGCGGGGCGCCACCGAGTTCGTCACGCCCCTGACCTTCCAGGCCCTCTCCGGCCATCCCGTCCACGAGGAACTGCTCGACGCCGGCGCCGAGGCCGGCATGGGGCACATCGAGCTGGCCCGCTGGGCCGATGCCATCCTCGTCGCCCCGGCGAGCGCCGACTTCATCGCCCGCCTGGTACAGGGGCGGGCCGACGACCTGCTCGCCGCCCTGTGTCTCGCCAGTCCGGTGCCGCTGGTACTGGCGCCGGCCATGAACACCGGCATGTGGCAGGATCCCGCCACCCAGGACAACGTGCGCACCCTGCGTACCCGCGGCGTGCTGCTCTTCGGACCCGCCGAGGGGGAGCAGGCCTGCGGCGATGTCGGTCCCGGGCGCATGCTCGAACCCGATGCCCTGGTGGCGCAACTGGGCGAGATCTTCCAGAGCGGGGCGCTGGCGGGGCGCACGGTGGTGGTGACCGCCGGGCCCACGCGCGAGCCGCTGGATCCGGTACGCTTCCTCAGCAACCGCAGTTCCGGCAGGATGGGTTTCGCCGTGGCCCAGGCCGCCCGCGAGGCCGGCGCGAAGGTGATCCTGGTCGCCGGGCCGGTGAGCCTGCCCACGCCCGAGCGTGTCGAGCGCCTCGACGTGGAGACCGCCGCCGAGATGCTCTCGGCGACCATCAAGGCCACCGAGGGCGCCGATATCCTCGTCGCCACCGCGGCGGTGTCGGACTACCGGCCCCGCGAGGTGGCGGTGGACAAGATCAAGAAGGACGCCGAGGCGCTGGACCTGCCGCTGGTGCGCAACCCGGACGTGCTCGCCGAGGTCAAGCAGGCGCGCCCCGGCCTGTTTTGCCTGGGTTTTGCCGCCGAGACCTCCCGGCTCGAGGAACACGCGCTGGCCAAGCTGCGCGCCAAGGGTATCGAGATGATCGCCGCCAACCGGGTGGGCCCGGCTGCACCGGAAGCCGGGGGCACCTTCGACAGCGAGGTCGCCGAACTGACGCTCTACTGGGAAGGGCAGAAAGAGGCCCTGCCTCTGGCGCCCAAGGATCGCCTCGCGCGCCAGCTGATCACCAGCCTGGCGCAGCGCTTCGAGCAATGGCGCACCGAGCCGGGCGCGGCAGGCCGGCGCGTGGTCAGCCTGCACGCCACCCGCAAGGCGGGGAGCGGCGAGGGCGGCTGAGGCGCCGCGAAAGTCACAGGCATAAAAACACGAAAAAGCCGCATGCCCCACGGCGTGACGGTGGAGAACGAGCCATGCAACGTATCAAGCTTCGCATCCTCGACGCCCGACTGGGAGAGGACATCCCGCTGCCCGAATACGCCACCGAGGGCGCCGCCGGTCTGGATCTGCGCGCCTGTATCGAGCAACCGCTGGAGCTGGCGCCCGGCGAGACGGAACTCATTCCCACCGGCATGGCCATTCACATCGGCGATCCGGGACTGGCGGCGGTGATCCTGCCGCGCTCGGGGCTGGGCCACAAGCACGGCATCGTGCTGGGCAACCTCGTCGGCCTCATCGACTCCGACTACCAGGGGCAGTTGTACGTCTCCTGCTGGAATCGGGGAAATGATTCTTTTACTATCAATATCGGTGAGCGTATTGCGCAACTGGTTTTCGTCCCCGTGGTGCAGGCGGCCTTCGATATTGTCGAGGAGTTCGAGGCCAGCGAGCGCGCCGAGGGCGGTTTCGGTCATACCGGCCGGCATTGAGCCGCGCGGGCACGACCGGGCCATTCCCATCACAGCACAACTTAAGGAACAAGAGTGGCAAAAACGCGCAGTCTGAGGAAACGCCGCCGCGGCCGCCGTCGCGGTCTTGCCCTTTCCACCCTCAGCGTCCTGGCCTTCGCGGGCTTCACCACCATCCTGGTGCTGGCCATGAGCGCCAACCAGCTGGGTACCAAGCTGCGCCTGCAGGCCCAGCGCGACGGCCTGGTGGTGGCGGATGCCGAACGCCGCGGGCACCAGCTGGATCTCTTCATCGAGGAATATGCCGCCGGCGTGCGCGCGCTGGCGCGCGACCCCGCCATGCAGCGTCTCATGCGCGCGCGTGACCCGGCCGCCCTGCGCGCCCGCGCGGCGGAAATCCGGCAGGCCTTCGAAGGCGTGCTCGACGTGCGCCTCTTTCCCCGCGGCAGCGCGCGGCTCGACAATACCCTCAAGCCACGCCTCGGCTACGCCTGCCTGGATCTCATCAACAAGACCAATACCCGCACCGAGCGTACCCTGGTGGAGGTCCACGATCCGAAAGGCCCCGATGCGCACATGGGCCTGGTCATGCCGGTCAAGGATGCGCAGGGGAACCTGCTCGGGCATATTCAGATGGTTGTCAGCCTGGATCTGCTGCGCAACTGGGTGAAGAAGATCGCCACCAGCGCCTATGTGGAGCTCTACCAGAAGGCCGAGCCGCGCGTGCTCATCGCCAGGGCCGGGGACGTCAAGCTGGTGGGCCTGACCCAGGAAGTGGTGTGGCCCCGCAAGGGGACGCTGTGGGAGCTGGTGGTGTGGGACAGCAGCGCCCCCGAGGTCTCGCTGCTCACGCCTGATTCCATGAGCATCATCGGTGTTGCCGTGACGCTCGCCGGGCTGATGGTGTTCTTCCTCAACCGCTCCATGACGAAAACGGTACGCACCGATCTCGCCAACCTGGTGGACATGGCGGTGGCCGCGGCGCGCGGCGACCGGTCGCACCAGTTCGCCCTGCGCATGCAGGAATTCAAGGAGGCCGCCAGGGTGCTGCAGGATCTGCCCCAGGGCAAGGTCATGGCGCGGGAGCGCGACACTGACGAGACCAGCAGCGCGGAGATCAGCCTCGGGGGGCTCGGCACGAAGGACGATCTCGCCGACAATCCGGTACTGGCCTCCAGCGACAGCCTGAAGGTGGAGGAGGTGGACGCCGCCGCCCTCGAGGCCGCGGCGAAGGCCGCCGAGGCGGCCGCGGGGGAGGCGCCCCGGCCCGCCGCCCCGGCGAAGAACCCCTTCCTCACCGGCACCGCGGCGGAGACCTCGGGGGGCGGGACCCTGAGCGGCGGCGGCAGTCTGCCCCCGCCGGAGATCTTCAAGGAATACGACATCCGTGGCGTGGTGGGCGCGACGCTCACCACCCAGCACGCCATCCTCATCGGCAAGGCGCTGGGCTCGGAGGCCGTCAATCGCGGCGAGACGCGCATGGCCTTCGCGCGCGACGGGCGCCTGTCCGGGCCGGAACTGGGCGCGGCGCTGGTCAAGGGGATCCAGTCCACCGGTATCGACGTGGTGGACATCGGCATGGCGCCGACCCCGGTACTCTACTATGCCGCCACGGAGTTCACCGACGGCACCGGCGTGATGCTCACCGGCTCCCACAACCCGCCCGAGTACAACGGCTTCAAGATGATGATCGGCGGCGAGACCCTCTCGGGGGATGCCATCCGTGATCTGCGCGCGCGCATCGAGAAGCAGGACTTTGCCACCGGCAAGGGCGGCTACCAGACCCAGCCGGTGCTCAAGCGCTACCTGGAGCGCGTGGCTTCCGACGTCAAGCTCAAGCGCGCGCTCAAGGTCGTGGTGGACTGCGGCAACGGCGTGGCCGGCGGCGTGGCGCCCAAGCTGCTCAAGCAACTGGGTTGCAACGTCATCGAACTCTATTGCGAGGTGGATGGCAACTTCCCCAATCATCACCCGGATCCCAGCCAGCCGCAGAACCTGCAGGATCTCATCGAGGCGGTGAAGGTACAGCGCGCCGACATCGGCATCGCCTTCGATGGCGACGGGGATCGTATCGGCGTGGTCAGCCCCGACGGCAACATCATCTGGCCCGACCGCCTGATGATGCTCTACGCCGAGGACATCCTCAAGCGCCACCGGGGCGCCAAGATCATCTACGACATCAAGTGCTCCAGTAACCTGACGAAGGTGATCTGGGACAAGGGCGGCGAGCCGCTGATGTGGAAGACCGGCCACTCCCTGATCAAGAAGAAACTCAAGGAGACCGGCGCCCTGCTGGCCGGCGAGATGAGCGGTCACATCTTCTTCAAGGAGCGCTGGTACGGCTTCGACGATGCCATGTACGCCGCCGCGCGCCTGCTGGAGATCCTCGCCAACGACGTGCGCCAGCCGCGCGTGGTGCTCGCCAGCCTGCCGGATTCGGTGAGCACGCCGGAGCTGCGGATTCCCATGCCCGAGGGCGAGAACTACGCCTTCATGGAGAAACTCATGGACCAGGCCGATTTCGGCGACGCCAACGTCATCATGATCGACGGCGTGCGTGTGGATTACCCCAACGGCTGGGGCCTGGTGCGGGCCTCCAATACCACCCCCTGCCTGGTGCTGCGTTTCGAGGGCCAGGACCAGGATGCCCTCAAGCAGGTGCAGGAGAAATTCCGCAAGGTTCTGCGGGCCGTGGATCCGAGCCTGCAACTGCCCTTCTGAGCACAGCCGCCACGCATCCCCCGCAGCGGTGCCCGCGCCGGCCGCTTCTGATATGCTTGCCGCTGGAAGAACAATAACGGCGGCCCCCCGCGTGGCGGTTCGCCCATCCGGTTGACGGCCATGACTATCGATTCATCTTCTGCACATCAGATCGCGCGGGTCCTGAGCGAGTCCCTGCCGTATATCCGCGCCTTCCAGGGCAAGACCCTGGTGGTCAAGTACGGCGGCAACGCCATGGTGGACGAAAACCTCAAGGCGGGCTTCGCGCGGGACATCGTGTTGCTCAAGCTGGTGGGCATGAATCCCGTCATCGTGCACGGCGGCGGGCCGCAGATCGGCAGGCTGCTCGAACAGATCGGCAAGGAGTCCACCTTCGTCGAGGGCATGCGCGTGACCGATCGCGAGACCATGGACGTGGTGGAGATGGTCCTCGGCGGCCTGGTCAACAAGGAGATCGTCAACCTCATCAACCGTGCCGGCGGTCGCGCCGTGGGCCTGACCGGCAAGGACGGCGATTTCATTCACGCCCGCAAGCTGACCTTCACCCGTCAGGCACCGGAGATGAAGGCGCCGGAGATCATCGACATCGGCCATGTCGGCGAGGTGGCGAGTATCGATACCGCCATCGTGGACATGCTGGTGCAAAGCGATTTCATTCCCGTCATCGCGCCCATCGGCGTGGGCGAGGATGGCCAGTCCTACAACATCAACGCCGATCTCGTCGCCGGCAAGGTGGCCGAGACCCTCAGGGCGGAAAAGCTGATCCTGCTGACCAACACCCCCGGCGTGGTGGATGCCGATGGCCAGCTGCTCACCGGGCTCAGTGCCGCGGATGTTGAGCGGCTCATCGCCGAGGGGGTCATCCACGGCGGCATGCTGCCCAAGATCAACTGCGCGCTGGACGCCGTCAGGGCGGGCGTGCGCACGGCGCACATCATCGACGGGCGCGTGGAGCACGCGGTGATGCTGGAAATCTTTACCGACGAAGGGGTGGGCACGCTGCTGCGGGGTTGAACATGGCAGGCAAGGACACGGACAAGGTTTCCCGGCGCCAGCAGATCCTCGAGGCCCTGGCGCGACAGCTGGAGGAGCGTCCGGGGGAGCGTATTACCACCGCGGCCCTGGCGCGGGAGGTGGGGGTCTCCGAGGCCGCCCTGTACCGCCATTTTCCCAGCAAGGCGCGCATGTTCGAGGGGCTCATCGAGTTCATCGAGGAAAGCCTCTTCGGCCTCATCAATCGCATCCTCGGCGATCACGCCGGCGCCGCGGAGCGCTGCGAAAACATCCTCAGGCTGATCCTCGGTTTCGGCGAACGCAACCCGGGCCTGTCGCGCATCCTCGTGGGCGATGCGCTGGTGGGCGAGACCGAGCGCCTGCGCGCGCGCATCGGCAAGTTCTACGAGCGCATCGAGACCCAGCTCAAGCAGGTCCTGCGCGAGGGGGAGATGAACCGTGACCTGCCGCCGGACCTGCCGGTGGCCCCGGCGGCCAATCTCATGGTGGCGGTGGTGGAAGGGCGACTGACCCAGTTCGTGCGCAGCGGCTTCGAGCGCTCGCCGCTGGACATGTGGTCCGACCAGTGGGCCCTGTTGCGACCCCTGCTGGCCGGCCACTGAAAACAGGGAAGGTCTAGCGCGTGGCGGTGGGCGTGGCTTCCGGTTCCTGGGGTCGCCGCCCGGTGAGCTCGCGGTAGCGCGCCAGGTCGCGTTTGAATTTCTCGGTGAGGGCGGCCATGTTCTTTTCGCGCTCGGCAATGAAGTCCTGGTAGGCCTTGATCTGCGTGCGTGAGGCCTTGATCTGCTTGAGCAGCTTGTCCGGTACCGGCTTGCCGCCGCGCTCGTAGTCGGCGGCGCGGCGCACGAGTTTCTCCAGGCGCAGCTCCTCGCTGCGGATGTTGCTGCGCGTGACGTCGATCTGGCCCTGCAGGGCGGCGAGCTGGTTGTCGCGTGCGATGAGCAGGTCCCGCTCGGTGGTGAAGGAACGCAGCAGGATCTCGTCGCGCTCGGCCTGGGCGCGGCGCAGGCGTTCCAGTTCTTCCTGCCGGCGGCGCTCCTCGGCGGTGGGGGTGCGCGGCTGGATTTCGATGGTCACGCCACGCTCGTTGAGGATCTCGATTTCGTCCTGGGCATACTCGGCCGGCACCTGGTAGCCGCACTCGCGGATCCCTTCCTTGTTCTTCCAGCACTTGATGCGCGGCGCCGCCTCGACACCGACGAAGGTAACGGACAATACCGCCACGAGCAGCAGGCGGGCGGCGGAGATGGGCTTACATGCTGTTACCATACGCATTCCATGTTCCCTGTGTGGAGTCTCGCGCAAGGGAGTCGGGTGCATCATGCCGTTTTCATCGGGGTAGTGACAAGCCGTGAATGTCGTATTTGAGCAACTGGTCCTGTTTCTGGTCTCGCTGGCGGCCAATGCGCTGTCGGCCTTTGCCGGCGGCGGCGCGGGACTGTTGCAACTGCCGGTGCTGATCTTCCTTGGCCTCTCCTTCAGTGTAGCACTGGCGACCCACAAGATTGCCAGTGTTGCCCTCGGTATCGGCGCCACCCTGCGCCACTTGAGGGAAAAGCACCTGCAGCGGCGCTTCGCCCTGGTGATGCTGGCCGCGGGCCTGCCCGGCGTGGTGCTCGGCGCCAGCGTCATCCTCAGCGTGCCGGATCGCCTCGCCGAGATCGCCCTCGGCTTCCTGACTGCCGGCCTCGGTCTCTATTCCGTCCTGCGGCGGGATCTGGGCCTGCAACTGGAAACGCGCCACCGCGATACCCGGGGTTATGTCGTCGGCGGGCTGGTGCTGGCCCTGCTCGGCGTGCTCAACGGTTCGCTCACCTCCGGCACCGGCCTGTTCGTGACCCTGTGGCTGGTGCGCTGGTTCGGACTGGACTACAGGCTGGCGGTGGCCCACACCCTGGTGCTGGTGGGGGTGTTCTGGAACGGCACCGGGGCCCTGACGCTGGGCCTGCTCGGCACCATCAGGTGGGAGTGGTTGCCGGCCCTGCTGGCGGGCTCCCTGCTGGGGGGCTACCTGGGGGCGCACCTGGCCATCGTGCGGGGCAACCGCTGGATCAAGCGGGTCTTCGAGGCCGTCACCCTGGCGGTGGGGATCAAGTTGATCGTGGGTTGAGAGGCCTGATCCGGGGCACGGCGCTAACCGACGCCGTACTCTTCCCGGTAGCGCTCCACGGCGGGCAGGTAGTCGCGGTAGCGGTCTGATTCGGCGAGGAAGCCGACGAGATCCGCGAGGCCGACGATGCTGATCACGGGGATCCCGAAACGGGCCTCCACCTCCTGCACCGCCGACTGTTCCCCCTGGCCACGCTCCTGGCGGTCCAGCGAAATCACCACGCCGGCCGGCGTGGCGCCCGCCGCCTCGATGAGGGCCATGGATTCGCGCACCGCCGTGCCCGCCGACATGACATCGTCGATGACCAGCACGCGCCCGGCGAGCGGCGCGCCGACGATATTGCCCCCCTCGCCGTGGTCCTTGGCTTCCTTGCGGTTGAAGCAGTAGGGCAGGTCACGGCCGTGTTTCTCGGCCAGCGCGATGGCCGCCGCGGCGGCCAGCGGGATCCCCTTGTAGGCCGGCCCGAAGAGCACGTCGAAGTCCACGCCGGCGGCGACGATGGCATCGGCGTAGAACTGGCCGAGACGCGCCAGCTTGCCGCCGGTATTGAACAGGCCGGCGTTGAAGAAATAGGGGCTCTGGCGCCCGGACTTGAGGGTGAACTCGCCGAAGCGCAGCACCTCGCAGTCCAGGGCGAACTCGATGAAGGCTTTCTGGTAATCCTGCATGTGGCTATTCCAGGTGGCTATTACGGGGGGCGATGGGCCGGTAACGGTGGTGTATGATACACGACTTTGTCACATGGCTCAGGCGTGAAGGGGGACAACGATGCGGGTGATCACGGCCAACGTCAACGGGATCCGCGCGGCGGCGAAAAAGGGTTTTTTCCAGTGGCTGGCGCGCCAGCGCGCCGACGTGGTGTGCCTGCAGGAGACCAAGGCCCAGGAGCACCAGCTCGACGACGGCATCTTCTATCCCAAACCCTTTCACTGCTACTACTTCGATGCCGAGAAGAAGGGCTACAGCGGCGTGGCCATCTTCTGCCGCAAGGAACCCGACCGCGTGATCACCGGCCTTGGCTGGGACCATGTGGACCGCGAGGGCCGCTGGATCCAGGCCGACTTCGGCAGGCTGTCCATCGCCTCGCTCTACCTGCCCTCGGGCTCCTCCAGCGAGGAGCGCCATGCCAACAAGCTGAAGTTCATGGAGCACCTGTACCGGGACATGCAGGCCATGCGGCGCAGGAAGCGCGAGTACATCATCTGCGGCGACTGGAATACGGTGCACAGGGAGATCGACATCAGGAACTTCAGGAGCAACCAGAAGAACTCCGGCTGCACCCCGGAGGAGCGCGCCTGGATGGACAGGCTCTTCACCGAGGGCGGCTGGGTGGATGCCTTCCGCGTCGTCGACCCCCGTCCTGAGCAGTACACCTGGTGGTCGAATCGCGGGCGCGCGCGGGAAAAGAACGTCGGCTGGCGCATCGACTATCAGATCATCACCCCCGGTCTGCGCGACAGGGTGAAAAAGGCACGCATCTACAAGGACAAGTGGTTCTCCGACCATGCGCCGCTGATCATCGACTACGATCTGGAGCTTTGAAAGAACTGCGATGAGCACGCCCTGTTGCTTGCCACCGTCACAATTCGCCGCCAGCGAAGCCGTATTGGCTCGCCTTTGTAGCAGACTTGTGGGTAATATTGTGCCCATTCATTCGCTACCCGTACCGTCGTGACCATGCCCGCCAGAAAGTCGGGGCGTCCCTCCTGGGAAGAGTCCTTCGAGATCTACGCCCGCCCCCGCGTGCTGGCCCTGCTGTTTCTCGGTTTCTCCGCCGGGCTGCCGCTGCTGTTGATCTTCGGCAGCCTGTCCCTGTGGCTGGACGAGGCGGGCGTGGATATTTCCAATATCACCTATTTCAGCTGGGCGGCGCTGGCCTATTCCTTCAAGTTCGTCTGGTCGCCATTGATCGATCGCCTGCCGCTGCCGCTACTGCGCAGCCTGCTTGGACACCGGCGCAGCTGGTTGCTGCTGACGCAGGCCGGCGTGATTACGGCCATCGTATGGATGGCGCTGACGGATCCCGCCAACGGCCTGGCCGGCATGGCCATGGCCGCGGTCATGCTGGGATTTTCCTCGGCCAGCCAGGACGTGGTCATCGATGCCCTGCGCATCGAATCGGGCAAGCCCGACGAACAGGCCGCCATGTCGGCCATGTATGTCATGGGCTATCGCATCGGCATGCTGGCCGCCGGTGCCGGGGTGCTCTTTCTGGCTTTCTGGTTTGGCCCCGACCTGCCTACCGGCGAACCGGAAGTCTACGACTATGATTCCTGGAAGTTGGCCTACCTGTGCATGGCGGGTCTGATGGGGATCGGTGTGGCCACCACCCTGCTGATCCGCGAGCCTGAGGTGAACAAGCAGCGTGTCAATGTCATCCATGCCGCCGGTGACTACGCAATTTTCCTGCTGCTCTTTCTTCTCGTCACCTCCAGTTTCGTGCTGGCCTTCGTTTATCTCAACCCCGCACCGACCATACGACAGCAGTTCCTCGACTGGTGGCACTGGACGGGGCCGGCAAGTGACTTTGTCGCCGGCGCGCTGCGTTTCCTGCTCGCGGTCGCCATCGCAGGCATCGTGACCATGGTGCTGTACTATCTGCCCGTAGTGCCACGCGAAATGGTGCGCCAGACCTATTTCGAGCCGGTAGCGGATTTTTTCCGTCGCTATGCCTGGCTTGGTGCCCTGATCCTGCTGCTGATACTTGTCTATCGTATTTCAGACATCGTGCTCGGGGTGGTGTCGAACCTGTTCTACAGGAACATCGGCTTCAACAAGCAGGAGATCGGGATGTATTCAGGTGCCTATGGTCCGATCGTGGTGATAGGCGGTGGACTGGTGGGTGGGGTACTGGTGCGCCACTTTGGTATTCTGCGTATCCTGTTATTGGGCGCAGTGCTGGCGGCGGGGACCAACCTGTTGTTCATGCTTCTGGCCGAGGCGGGCAGGGATCCCGATATACTGGTAGCGGTAATTACCGCGGACAACCTCAGCGCGGGTATCGCCACGGCGGCCTTTATTGCCTACCTCTCCAGCCTGACCAACATTTCCTTTACCGCCGTCCAGTACGCCATTTTCAGTTCCCTGATGTTGCTCTTGCCCAAGGTGCTTGGTGGCTATTCGGGGGGAATGGTGGCCAGTCTTGGCTACCCCAACTTCTTTCTCGTCACGACCCTGCTGGGGATCCCCGCCATTCTGCTGGTGGCCTGGCTCTACTACCGTGAAACCCGATCCGGCGCAAACGCCGTGAGCAGTGATGACTGAAGAGTTTGGTTATCTCAGCGCCCTGCTGATGGGGCTGCTGGGCGGCGTCCACTGTGCCGGCATGTGCGGCGGTATCGTCGGTGCCCTGTCGCTGGGCGCGCGGCAGGCCGGCGCGCCGCCGCGCCTGTCCATCCTGCTCGGCTACAACCTAGGTCGCATCACAAGCTATGGCCTCGCCGGCGCCCTGTTCGGCGGCATCGGCGCGCTGGTGGCCCACTGGGGCGGGGTGCACCAGCTGCAACTCGTACTGCAGGCCGTCGCCGGCCTGTTCATGCTGGCGCTGGGGCTCTATCTCGCCAGCTGGTGGCGGGGTCTGGCGCGGCTGGAGGCGGTGGGCAGCCGCCTGTGGCGCCACATCGAGCCGCTGGGACGGCGCTTTCTGCCGGTGCGCCATGCGGGCCAGGCGCTGGCGCTGGGCCTGGTGTGGGGCTGGTTGCCCTGCGGGCTGGTGTACACCGCGCTGGCCATGAGCATCACCACGGGCAGGGCCATCGATGGCGCACTGCTCATGCTGGCCTTCGGGCTTGGTACCCTGCCCAACCTGCTGGCCATGGGGCTGGCCGCGGATCTCCTGCGCCGCTATATCCAGCACCCGCTGCTGCGTTCACTCGCCGGCCTGCTGGTGATGGGCTTTGGTGTCTATACCCTCATCGCCGTGGCGCGGTTGTTTTAATGAACATTAACCACGGAGGGCACGGAGAACACGGAGAAAGGACTTAAACCACGGGGAGCACGGGGGACACGGGGAAAGATGTTTTGCATTAAACGTCATTCCGGGGGTTCCGTGTGCAACACGGCGGCAACCCGGAATCCATGGGTTTGATTTCCTGGATTCCCGCCTGCGCGGGAATGACGGTTGGGATAAATGCCTTTCCTCGCTTCCCCGTGGTTGAACATATTTTTTCCTCTGTGCCCTCCGTGCCCTCCGTGGTTAAATCCGCTCCGTGCCCTCTGTGGTTAAAGCAGTTCAACTTCGCCGGAAGCGATACAGGGCGATTTCACCGAACAGGTTGGGGGCGAGGCGCATGAGGAAGTCGGTCTCGTGGGTGCGGTCCACCACGGTGCGCTCGAGGATCTGGATGCGCAGTTCGCGGCACAGGTCCTCGAAGTCGGCCAGCGTGCCGAGGTGGATATTGGTGGTGTTGTACCATTTCGCCGGCAGGGCCGGGGTGACGGGCATGCGCCCGCGCAGCAGTTGCCAGCGACAGCGCCAGTGACCGAAGTTGGGGAAGGTGATGATGCCTTCGCGGCCGATGCGCAGCATTTCCTGCAGGATGCGATCAGGGTGGCGCACGGCCTGGATGGTCTCGGTCATGACCACGTAGTCGAAGCTGTCGGCGTCGAAGTCCGAGAGGCCGGCATCGAGGTCGGTCTGGATGACATCGAGGCCTTTCTGCACGCAGGTGGTGACGTTGTCGATGTCGATCTCGATGCCGTAGCCGGTGACATTGTGCGCGTCGCGCAGGTGCGCCAGCAGGGTGCCGTCACCGCAACCCAGATCGAGGATGCGCGAACCGGGGGTGATCCAGTCGGCGATGATGCCGAGATCGGTTCGCAGCCGGGTCATTGCTCATCCTCCCCGGTGGTGGCGCACTCGGCGGCGACGTTGCCCATGTAGGCGTGGAAGACGTCGAGATATTTCTCGATGGGCATGAGGAAGGCGTCGTGCCCCTGGGTGGCCTCGATCTCGGCATAGGACACTTCCTTGTCACCGTCGAGCAGGGCCTTGACGATCTCGCGCGAGCGCTGCGGCGAGAAGCGCCAGTCGCTGGTGAAGGAGACGACGAGCATGCGCGCCCTGATGGGCGCCAGTGCGGCGGACAGGTCTCCGCCATGCCGGCTCGCCGGGTCGAAGTAATCCAGCGCCTTGGTCATCAGCAGGTAGGTGTTGGCGTCGAAGCGCTCGACGAAGGACTGCCCCTGGTAGCGCAGGTAGGACTCCACCTGGAACTCCACGTCGAAACCGAAGTTGAGCTTGCCCTCGCGCAACTCGCGGCCGAACTTGGCGCGCATGGAGTCATCGGACAGGTAGGTGATGTGGCCAAGCATGCGGGCGATCATCAGGCCGCGGCGCGGAATGGTACCGTGTTCGTAGTAGTGGCCCGCGTGGAAGTCCGGGTCGGACATGATGGCCTGGCGCGCCACCTCGTTGAAGGCGATGTTTTGCGCCGTCAGTTTCGGCGAGGCGGCGATCACCAGCGCGTGACGCAGACGTTCGGGGTAGTCGATGGCCCATTGCAGGGCCTGCATGCCGCCGAGGCTGCCGCCGACGACGGCGGCCCATTGTTCGATCCCCAGCACGTCGGCGAGGCGCGCCTGGCTGGCCACCCAGTCGCCCACGGTAACCACGGGGAAGTCCGGTCCCCAGGGCTTGCCGGTCTCGGGATTGGTGCTCATGGGCCCGGTGGAGCCCTTGCAGCCGCCGAGGTTGTTGCAGCAGACGACAAAGAAGCGGCGGGTGTCGATGGGTTTGCCGGGGCCGATACAGGCCTCCCACCAGCCGGGTTTGCGATCGTCCTCGCTGTGGTAACCGGCGGCATGGTGGTCCGAGGACAGGGCGTGGCAGACGAGTATGGCGTTGGAGCGCGCGGCGTTGAGTTCGCCGTAGGTCTCGTAGATCAGATCGTAGGCGGGCAGCTCGCGCCCGCTCTCGAGGCGCAGCGGTGCGTCGAAATGCTGCGTCTGCGGTGTCACCAGGCCGACAGAATCTTCGGGAAATTCGCGTGCCATCGGTCTCCTTCAAGCCGCAATCGGGCGCAGGTGGTGGGCGACAGGGCGAGCTGCGATGTAGGTGGCCGGTGTCACGGGTTCCTTGCCTTGCGTCATGGGTTAATGGCGATGCGGCATGCCGCTTCAGGGCAAAGTCTAACCAAATACATGGATGGGTACTAGGCCGCGTATTCCAACCGGCGGCGTACCCCCTCGCGACTGTCTTTGTCACGGTGTGTCCGGTGTTCGATACCCGTGCTTGATTCATACGGTCCCCCCGCCCCTCCCCCTCGGGGGAGAGAAGGGGGAGCAACTCGTTGCCTCGAAACAACGGTCCCCCCGCCCTCGGGGGGGCGCCGCCATGGAGAAGGTGAGACCGGAGATCGAGAAGCTGGCCTGGGCCATGGCGGTGGTAGAGCGAAGCACGACTGCAGGGATGCAGGAGGTAGAGCAACGCAGGACGCAGTTGCCGAGGACG
>Ga0256830_1001061_pt1 | contig 19964 bp, 21 predicted proteins | sample 128326metaG_FD_190537 | JGI IMG/M metagenome (GOLD analysis project Ga0256830, IMG submission 190537) | Hydrothermal vent microbial communities from Lau Basin, Pacific Ocean - 128-326 | ecosystem: Environmental > Aquatic > Marine > Hydrothermal vents | place: Pacific Ocean: Lau Basin | collected... | reverse complement strand
GACCGAAGCCCCATAAATCCACCAGGGGCATTACGGTGATGTCAAAGGCACCCTTCGTCAGGGCCGATATCTCGAGCGCCCGTTGCACAACGGCGGCAAATTCGGGCGAAACAGGAAAAGGGGTCAGCTCTTGCGACCGGTTGAATTGACTGATTTCACTTTGTTCCAGATAGGTGGACATTTGCCGGTTTATTTCCACCAGGACCGAGTCAATCCCGGATTGTAAGGATTCGGGATTCACCTGTTGATCCCCGGGTACTATCTTAACGGTATAGGTCGTACCCATGGTTTCTCCGGCAAGTACGATTTCCGCGGGTTTTCGGGCACACCCGACCAACAGAAAAAACAAGAAAAAAATGCCCAACCGGGATTGGGCATAAAAACGATTTTTCGGGTTACGTTTTTTAACCGAATTTATCATATGCGATCATTTCCGGTTCGACGCCCAGGTCATACAACATTTTGTCAACCGCATCGATCATCGGGGGAGGTCCGCACATATAATATTCAATCTCGGTGGGATCTTCATGGTTTTTCAAATACATGTCGTATAATACCTGATGAATGAACCCCACGGGCCCTTCCCAATTATCCTCGGGCAACGGTTCCGATAAGGCCACCTGGTAAGTAAAGTTCGGAAATTTCTGCTCGAGCTTCCTGAAATCTTCATCATAAAACATTTCCCTGACGGACCGCGCGCCATACCAGTAAGACACTTTTCGACCCGTGTTTTTGGTATAAAACAGGTCAAAGATGTGGCTGCGCATGGGCGCCATCCCGGCGCCTCCGCCGATGTAAACCATTTCCCGGTTCGTATCCTTGGCAAAGAATTCCCCGTAAGGACCGGATATCATAACCTTGTCTCCGGGTTTCAGATTGAATATATAGGAGGAGGCCTTCCCCGGAGGGGCGTCGGGTGCCCAGGGCGGCGGTGACGCGATACGGACATTGAGCATGACAATATTGCCTTCCGCGGGGTGATTGGCCATGGAATAAGCACGGTAAATAGGTTCCTCGTTCACCGCATGATATTTCCACATGTCGAATTTATCCCACATGTCCCGGTACTCCGGTTCGATATCGAATTCCTTGTAATCAAGTTCATAAGGCGGAATATCGATCTGGATATAACCCCCGGCTTTGAAATTCAAATTTTCCCCCGGTGGTAAATCCATTATTAATTCTTTAATAAACGTGGCCACATTGTGATTGGACCGGACAGTACACTCCCATTTGCGGATATTAAATATTTCATCCGGGACACGAATGACCATATCCTCTTTTACTTTTACCTGGCAGGCCAAACGCCAATGCTCTTTCGCTTCCCGCCGACTGATGTGGTTGGTTTCGGTAGGCAGAATTTCTCCGCCGCCCTTCAAAACCTGGCACTTACATTGGGCACAGGTACCGCCACCACCGCAAGCTGAGGGTAAATAGATTTTTTTTGACATCAAGGCTCCCAACAAAGAAGAGCCCGGCTTTACCTTTACCACCCTATCCGCATCACCATTGATCCTGATCTCCACCTCACCCTGGGGCAGGAGCTTGCTTTCCGCATAATTCAATATCAGAACCAGCAAGAGAATCAGTACGGTAAAAACAATAACACCTGTGAGCGCAGTAATAACCATCTTTTCTTCCTATAAATCGATCCCTGAAAAAGCCATGAAAGCCATGGACAACAGACCGGTTAACAACATGGTAATTCCCAATCCCCGTAATCCCACGGGCACATCCGAATATCGTAATTTATGCCGTATCGCGGCCATGGAGGTTATGGCCAGGAACCATCCCATCCCCGAGCCAAAACCAAAGACCGTCGATTCACCAAAAGTATATTGACGTTCGACCAAAAACAATGATCCCCCCAAAATAGCGCAGTTTACGGCGATCAGGGGAAGGAAAATGCCCAGACTCTGATGGAGAGCCGGGGAAAAACGGTCCAGTATCATTTCAACCAATTGAACCATGGCCGCGATGACCGCGATGAAAGCGATAAAATTCAGATAGCTTAAATCAACATCGGGCAGTCCGGCCCAGGACAGGGCGCCCTCTTCAAGGAAAAAGTGGTGAATCAACCAGTTGGCCGGGGCCGTAATTGTCAAAACAAAAACGACCGCAATTCCCAAACCAATTGAGGTCTCCACCTTCTTGGAAATGGCCAGAAAAGAGCACATTCCCAGAAAATAAGCCAGTAAAATATTTTCAATAAATATGGCTTTGGTAACCAGGGAAAGGTAATGTTCCAGCATCTCAGGCTTCCTCGAATTTTGTTAGCGAGCGTTGGGCCCAGATAAAAAGTCCCAGGATAATGAAGGCACCCGGCGACAACACAAACAATCCCGCGTTGCTGTAACCGGCATTGTACCAGGCCTGGGGAATTACCTGAAAACCGAATACCGATCCGCTGCCAAACACTTCACGGAAGAAGGAAACGGTAATCAGGATTAAGCCGTATCCCATGGCATTCCCCAATCCGTCCAGGAAGGCTTTCCCGGGAGGATTCTGCATTGCGAAAGCTTCCGCCCTGCCCATAACAATACAGTTGGTAATAATCAGGCCCACGAAAACCGACAACTGTTTGCTGATATCGTACATATAGGCGCGAAGCAACTGGTCGGCAATAATGACCAGGGAAGCAATAATTGTTAACTGGACAATAATTCGTACACGGTTGGGAATCAGTTTTCTTATCGCGGCAATTACCGTATTCGACAAACTCAACACAAACATTACCGCCAACGTCATGACCACCGCCGTGTCCATTTTGACGGTGACGGCCAGGGCGGAACAAATCCCCAGAATCTGGATCGCGATGGGATTGTTACTGATTAAAGGATCCGTTAATACCTGTTGTGATTTTTTACTTAAGAACCCCATGAATTATTCACCTGCAATATTTATTCTTATTTTATGGTAAAAGGATTATGCTATTAATTGACACCGGCACGTATTCTCTGGAAAAACGGAGCATACATCAGGATGTCCTTTTCCAGGAAACGGGTAACGCCCTTCCCGGTCATTGTCGCGCCTGAAATTCCATCCACCTTATGAGCCGCATCCTTATCGTTCGGGTTGACCTTACCCTTCACAATGTGAATACCCACGGTCTTGCCGTTTTTATCGACAATCTGTTTGCCCACAAAATTGGAAGTAAACCAATCCTTCTCAATTTCTCCTCCCAGGCCGGGGGTTTCCCCATGTTTGTAAAAGGTGATCCCCTTCACGGTTTCGCCATCCGGTTCGATGGCCAAATAACCGTAAATCGTGGACCAGAGTCCTTTTCCGGAAACGGGGATGGCATATCCGTCGGGTTTGCCGTTCTCCATTTTGACATAAACCGTCAATTTACCCTGGGGATCTTCCTCACCCTGTTCATTAATCCGAATGGTCTTTATTTTCTCGTCGAAGAGAGTATGGACTTCATCGGGCGATAATTTTTGCGAGCGGTCTTTCGGGATACCCAGCGATCGCAAAATGTTTTTCTTAATATCCAACTGAATGTTCAAATCCTGCTTCTCTTTTAACGAAGTCGCAGCCAGTGAAAGTAATATGCCCAGAATGATCGTAACGCTGGACATAAATCCGAGTACATACAAGTTACTGCGCATAGCGGGCCAACCTCTTTTTAATATTTCCCTGCACAACAAAGTAGTCGATGAGTGGTGAAAAAGCGTTCATCAGTAAAATCGCCAACATGGCCCCCTCCGGATAGGCCGGGTTAATCGCTCGGATAATTACCGTCAGGAATCCGATCAGGAACCCGTATATCCATCGTCCACGGTTGGTAAACGCGGCCGATACCGGATCCGTGGCCATGAATACAATACCAAACAAAAACCCGCCCATCACCAAATGGTATTGTGGCGGCAGGGTCAGCATGGTATTCGTCGAATAAGGAGCGAGGAAATTGGTGGTCAAGGCGGTCACAAACAGCCCGATAACACCACTAACCATTATCCTCCAGGAACCGATTTTCGTGAATATCAGCAGCGCCGCTCCGATAAGAATCATCAACTTGCTGGTTTCACCGATAGAACCGGGAATCCAACCAATAAACATATTGGTCCAGGAGTAATCAAATTGTTGTACGCGACTTAGTAATTCAACCGCGTTTTTGCTTATTTCCCCGGCGGGGACTGATAAAGCCGTGGCGCCGGAAAAGCCGTCCGGTCCATTGACCCAAACCTGATCGCCGGAAATGCTTTGCGGATACGCAAAAAAGATGAAAGCGCGGGCCGTCAGGGCGGGGTTAAAGATATTCATCCCGGTGCCGCCGAATATCATTTTACCGATAACAACTCCGAACGTTGTCGCCACGGCCACCTGCCAAAGGGGAACGGTGGGCGGCATAATCAGGGGGATTAGCAACCCGGTGACGAGGAAACCTTCGTCCACATCGCGCCGCCGGACGACGGAAAACAAGACCTCCCAAAATCCGCCGGTAAGATAGCTGACAAGTACAATCGGAATAAATGATCCCAAACCGGCGGCCAGATTACTCGTCCAGTCACGCGTGATCCCTTTGGCCAACGCTTCCTGGTAACCAACGTTTATAACACCGAAAACCAAAGCCGGGATCAAAGCCACGACAACGATAATCATTACCCGTTTCAAATCAATACTGTCACGAATATGGGGCCCCTCAATGGTTTCTTCATCGGTGTTGAACAAAAAAGTGTCGATCATCTCAAAGATGGGGTGCCAGCGTTTCAGCTTTCCACCCGATTCAAAGGCCGGACGAATCCGGTCCATTGTTTTCCGCAGGAATTTCATGATTTAAATAAAAGCTCCTAAAATGAAAAGGTTATCGGAGGGCCGAATCGTTGTTCCCTTTGTCGGCAACCGACTCTGACCAATCTCCACAAACCTTGCTTGTTCAAAATGTATGTCTATTGTGTTCACGATTTCCTTTCGATCGGTTCAATAGCCGCATTTGCGATCAGATTTCTTTTTCCATCAGATCCAGACCCTGGCGAATGGCCCGCCCCAAATTTATTTTGCTGGGGCAGGCAAATGTGCAAAGCGCAAAGTCCTCTTCATCGCATTCCAATATGCCCAATTTTTCCATTTCTTCAACGTCCCGCGCCAGAATACTGCGGTAGAGAGGATTGGGCAATATATCCATCGGCAATACTTCTTCCCAGGCGTTGATCGGTACCAGCGCCCGCGCGCTGCCGTTTTTCTTTGTGGTAAAATCAAACCGCTCATGCCCGAAAGCTGCATATGCGCGGGTCAGGGTGTATATCGTTTTTTTACTGCCCAACCGTAACCATCCCAGGAAGGGACGTTGTTTGTTCACCGGAATTGCGGAGACAGTTGTATCATAAAATCCCAGGTAGCCGTCAATACCCGCCTTGCGACCCGTCAGTACATCTCCGCTCAGGATGCGATGATCACCCTCTTTCAGTTGATCGGACAAAAGCGTTTCCAGTGCCACCCCCATCCGGGTTCTTACGTGAATGGGGTTTTTGACGGAAGGACCACCCACGGAGACAATAATTGTGGGATCAAACCGGCCGGTTAAAAACAGTTTGCCCAGGATAACCACCTGTTGGGCGGTTACGGTCCACACGACATCGCCGGGATTAATCGGATCGATGTGATGGATCTGAATACCCACGTTTCCGGCGGGATGGGGTCCCGAAATCCGATGCAAAACCACATTTTCGGCGCCGGTAAGAGCCGGTTGCCGGGATTTCGACGGAATGGTTAGGTGTACGGCTCCATCGGTCAACTGATTCAAGACCGTCAAACCGGCCTGAAAACTCCGCTCCTGCCCCTCCAAGGCCAGGTCCAAATCGACGGTTAAAGGCGCCGTATTCAATCCGGAAACAAATATCGCTTTCGGTTTATCATCCGGGTTCGCGATCTTGTTGAAGGGTCTCTGCCGGATCAGGGGCCACAGGCTCGCCTTCAATAAGGTTTCAATGATTCTCCCCCGGTCCAGTGAGCTCAGGGAATCCTGATCGTACACCGGTACGGTAAAGGTTTCCTCCTCGCGATCCAGGGCAACGACCACCTTCTCGATTACCCGTCGCGGACCGAATTGAATTTTCGAAACCGTACCCCCGCCCGGCGAAGCCCATCGCACCTGGGGATTTCGCTTGTCGAAAAAGAGCGGAGCGCCAAGTTGTACGACATCCCCTTCCTTGACAAGCAATTTCGGTTTCACATACCGGAATTCCACCGGAACCAGAGCAACCTTTGCCGGACGTTCTCCGGTTATGATTTCCGGTTTCGGCGCTCCCGATATTTTTATATTATGCCCTTTACGTATTCGTATATCTGTCATCTATTACTTACCATAATTAATTACATTCCCTGCGTGAAGAACATGAGCGACTGATTGACCCAATCGGCCACCGGCGACCAGAAGATACCGAACACCAGGGCCGGAATCGCCAAACATATTAATACGACCGTCACCATCGTGGTCGGGGTAGTCAATATGTTCTTATGTTCACCTACCAGAAACATCATTTTCATTACACGCAGGTAATAATATAATGAGACCACACTGTTTAACACGCCGATTATTGCCAACCAATAGAATTGCGGACCGGCTTTAATCACGGCTGCAAAGAGGTAAAATTTTCCGATAAACCCGGCCGTGGGAGGAAGACCGGTCAGAGAAAACATGAAAATCGTCATTACCATCCCCAGCAAAGGCATTTCCCACCCCAGGCCGCGAAAGGCTTCGAATGATTCTTCCCCGGTTTTATTTTTTACCGCTATTACCACGATAAACGCCCCCAAATTCATAAACAAATACATGACCAGGTACAGCATAACAGCGTATAAGCCTTCACCGGACAACAGGGGTAGAGCCATCAACATGTAACCGGCATGGGCAATGCTCGAATAAGCCAGCATGCGCTTCACGCTGGTTTGCTGAAGCGCCACCACGTTCCCCAACGTCATGGTTACCACCGAGAGTACCGCCAGCAACTGCGGCCAGGGCAAACCGGTGTCGCCGATCCAATTGGCAGCCGACAAAGCTCCTCCATTCGTGAAAACGGTATGGAAAAAACGGATCAGGATGGCAAATCCGGCCGCTTTGGGAGCGACCGACAAATAGGCCGTGATCGTTGTGGGAGCCCCCTCGTAAACATCGGGAGTCCAAAAATGGAAGGGAACAATGGATATTTTATACCCGAAACCGGCCAGGATCAGGATGGCGGATAAAATGAGGGCGTAATTGGCGCTGCCGTCAAGTTGCCCCAAGGCCGATCGAATCTCGAACAACTTGGTGGTGCCGGTCAAACCAAACAGGATACTGAGACCGAAAAGCATTAATCCGGAGGAAAAAGCGCCATAGATCACGTATTTTAAGGCCGATTCGTTGGAACGCCTTTCTTTCCTGAGATAGCCCGCCAAAACAAAGGAGGTAATCGACACAACTTCGATCGATAAATAAACCATGATAAGATCGAGCGCCGAAACCATTAAAAACATCCCGAAAACCATCACCGCGATCAGTACATAATACTCACCGGTTCGATAATGCTTTAATTCCTTGCTGTAGGGACTTACCATCAGGATGAAAAACGTGGCCAGGACAATTACCGTTTTAAAGAATCGGCTGAAAGGATCAAAGGCAATTGAATCCAGGAACAAGGTAAGTGGTTCCCGGGGTTGCACGAAAATCGCAACCTGGGCCAACAGCAGGCCTGCCAATACCCAATATCCCACTTTATACGACTGCGCGCGCCGATAATGCAGGTCCATCAGGATGGCCGCGATGGCGGTGCCCACCATAATGAGTTCCGGCCAGAAATTAGCTAAGCTCTGATAATTATCCATGGGACGTAATATCTACCTTACCGATGAGGGTTCGTTTCCAAGCGTTTACGCGTTTGTACTGAATCGTCATTTTACATTCAATTCAGGGCAACGGGACAAAACTACCGCCATAAAGAGTAATATGATTAATAATCACGGTTACCGTTTCCTTAATCAGATCCAGGAACGGCCGGGGATACACACCCAGGATCAACGTAATCACGGCCAGAGGAACGACGGCAAACAATTCCCGGCCGTTGATATCGGGCAAGTCCGAATATTTTTCGTTTAATTTTCCAAAGAATATGCGCTGGTACGCCCGCAGGAAATAGGCGGCATTCAACAAAATCCCAAGCGTGGAAATAATGACGATGAGACGAAACACCGGAAAAGCGCCGACAAAGCACATAAACTCACTGATAAAGCCCGATAAACCGGGTAGGCCCAATCCGGCAAAAAAGGCCACGGCTACAACCCCGGCATAAACCGGCATCTGCTTTGCCAAGCCACCGAAACCGTTAATATCCCGATGATGGGCCCGGTCGTAGATAACGCCCACCAAAATAAACAACATGGCCGCGATGGTTCCGTGGTTGAACATTTGGAAGATCGCCCCACTGAGTCCGGCCTGCGCCGCGCCCATATTGGTGCCGTGGATGGAACCCGCCGCAACTACCGCGGCCATCCCCAGGAGTGCGTAACCCATGTGATTAATACTGGAATAGGCCACCATTTTTTTCAAATCCCTCTGTGCCAATGCACACAAAGCCCCCCAGATGACATTGATCAAACCCAATACGGCAATGGCACCCACAAACCACCAGACAGCTTCCGGCAACATACCATAATTAATTCTTAAGAGACCGTAAAGTCCCATTTTCAACAGGATTCCGGCCAGGATTACCGAAATAGCCGTCGGCGCTTCCACGTGGGCCAGGGGCAACCATGTATGAAGCGGAAAAATCGGCACTTTGATCGCGAACCCGATAAACAACAATACCCATATTACCTTGATGGCGCTTATTCCCCACCAGAGTACGCCATTCAGGGCCTCCGGAGCGGTTTGCACCAGAAGCTGAATATCGAATGTTTGCCCGCATGTAAAATACAAAGCGAGAATGGCAATCAACATCAGGACCGAACCGACCAAGGTAAACAGGAAAAATTTAATCGCCGCATATTCCCGCTGGGGACCGCCCCACATACCGATTAAAAAGTACATCGGCAACAGCATAACTTCCCAGAATACGTAAAACAGGAAGAAATCCATCGAAAGGAAAACCCCGATCATTCCCGTATCCAGGAGCAGGAAGAGGGCAAAATACCCTTTAACCGCCTTATTAATATTCCAACTTACGAATATCGCCAGGAACGACAACAGCGGCGTCAGAAAAACCATGGGCAGGCTCAGTCCGTCGACACCCAACTTATATGCGATGTTAAACGTCGGAATCCACTTGGCCTGTTCCACGAACTGCATTCCCCCGGTGGTGGCGTCAAATCGTAGCCACAGCATGACCGCCAGCCATAGTTGCAATCCGGTTGTAACCGCCGCCACAATTTTAATAACTTCATTTTTATCCCGCGGAATGAACGCGATGGCCACCATCCCGACAATAGGTAACCAAACCAACCAACTCAGAATATGTGTTTCCATCCTACATCCTTTAAAATTTTATTGTGCTTGAGCCCATTAAATTGTTTGAAAAACCAGGATTATAATGATGCCCAGAAGGGCAAACAAAAGGTAACTCTGCAAACGCCCCGTCTGCAGCCCCCGCAAGATTGCTCCGAAGTAACGGATCACGCGACCAATACCATCAATGATCCCCTGATCAAGACCATCGTAATCCAGTTTACCCGACAGGGTCGATAGCCAGGTTGTCACACGGCCGAAACCGTTAATGAAATATTTATCGTAGAGGTCCCAATCGAGGTAACCGATACGGTCAGCCAGACCAAGGACCGGGCGGTAAAGATACTTCGCATAGATCTCATCCACGAAATATTTGCCCGCCGAGAGGCGATAAAGAGGCTTGAGTTTATCGGCCCACGCCGCGGGTGAAAGTCGCCGTTTCAGGTACATGAGCCAGGCCAGCAGGATACCCAGGGCCACCATCACTATGGAAATTCCCATCGCCGGATAATGACTGTGGTGCATTCCTTCCTCTATTTCGGAAGCGATAACCGGGCCCATTTCAACCGGTACCACGGAATCACGGGCAACGATTAAGGTGCTGAACCACCCCTCGTCCGATAACGGATTCACATTCGGGAGGGTATAAAAAATGAACAAACACAGGGTTGCCAACAACACCAGCGGGAAAACCATTTCCCGGGGTGATTCCTTAATTTCACGATAAATATCGGGACGACGCGGCTGGTTGTGAAAGGTCATGTACATCAATCGAAACATATAGAAAGCGGTGATCAGCGCGGCGCCGAATCCGAAAACGGGCAATAAAAAGTGCTGGGGATACTTACCGGCAAAAGATAATGTGCCGGCAAGAATCGCGTCTTTCGAAAGAAAGCCGGAAAACAAGGGGACCCCGGAAATGGCCAGGGTACTGGCCATCATCGACCAGTACGTAATCGGCATCTTGGATTTGAAACCACCCATGTTACGCATGTCCTGGGGGTCGGTCTCATGATCCTTTTTCTTATGCAGGGCATGGTGCATGGAATGGATTACACTCCCGGCGCCATAAAATAAATTGGCCTTGAACATTGCGTGGGTAAGCAGATGAAAAAAAGCGGCCACATAAGCGCCGGTCCCGACGGAAAGAATCATGTACCCCAACTGGCTGACGGTCGAATAGGCCAACACCTGCTTGATATCGTTGCGGGTAATTGCAATCGTCGCCGCAAAGAAGGCGGTAAAACCACCGATATAAGCGACGAGAAGCAATGTGTCATGGGTCATCAAACCGAACAGACGCACCATCATATATACGCCGGCGGCAACCATTGTGGCGGCATGGATCAGGGCGGAAACGGGTGTGGGGCCTTCCATGGCGTCCGGCAACCAGATGTGCAGCGGAAACTGGGCCGATTTACCCACCGCACCCATGAACAATCCGACCCCTCCCAGGGTAAGCAGGGTGCCGGTCAGTTTCCCGGCGGCTACTCCCGCAAATATATCGCCGTAGGAGAAGGAACCGATCGCCGTGAAGAAAATCAAAATTCCGATAAAGAAACCGATATCACCAACGCGATTGGTGAGAAAGGCCTTTTTCCCGGCGTTGGCGGCCGAATCTTTTTCGAACCAAAAACCGATCAGGAGGTAGGAACTCAATCCGACCAATTCCCAACTCATGTACAGCAACACCAGATTATCAGCCAGGATAATGCCGTTCATACTGAACGTGAAAAGCGATAGAAAGGCATAATAGCGCGAATAGCGCGGATCTCCGGCCATGTACTTGAGGGAGTAAATGTGACTCATGCTGGAAATAAGCGCCACAACCAGCAGCATAATTATGGTAATATTATCGATCAGGAATCCCATCCGAATCTGAAAAGCACCCTGGTCGATCCAGGTAAAAGCCGCGCGCGTCTCAAAATCGGGATTATAATTCAACAACATGCCGGCAAACATGGCCAATGCCAGTATCAGGGTGGTTAAAACGGCCCCGATGGAGACCCAGTCACCCTGCCGCGGGAGGCGTTTCCCCAAAAATATTTGTATGCCAAAAGCTGCCAGGGGCAGGAGATAGATTACCAGGGCGTATTGAATGAATATATTCATCGTTGTAACTGTTGCGCTTCGTCGACGTTTATGGACTTAAAGTTCTGATATAAATTGATGATAATGGCCAATGCCACGGCCGCTTCGGCGGCCGCCATAATAATAACGAACAAGGCAAAAACTTGTCCGGAAAAATTCATCCCTCCGAACCGCGCGAAAGCCACGAAATTGATATTCGCCGAATTCAGAATCAGTTCAATGCCCATGAGAACGGCCACTCCGTTACGGCGCGTGATAACCGCAAACAAACCCAGACAAAACAGAATCGCGGCAACGATCAAATAGCTGTTTAACTGTTCCATTAATTGCCTTTCCGTGACAGGACCGCCGCTCCCAACAACGCTCCCAGTAACAATACCGAAGCCACCTCGAACGGAAGCATATAATCCGTCATTAACAATTTCCCGATTTCACCGGCCGTCCCCGGCGGCTCCGGAGCCGCTGCGACCAACCACGGCGTCCTGACGATCATCCAGGCTAAAGCGGCGAACAAAAGCAAAACGACGATTCCCCCCACCCCCTGCTGGACACTGGTATGCGAAATATCCACGCTGGTGATTTTGTGGGTCAGCATAATTCCAAAAAGAATAAGAATCAAAATACCACCGATATAAATCAGCACCTGGACACCGGCCAGGAAATCGGCCCAGAGGAATATGTAAAGACCGGCAACGCCGAAAAAGGTGAACAACAAGGCGATTGCCGAATAAAAAAGATTCCGGCTGGATACCACAATCAACGCCGATATCAGCGTAACCGCCACGATAAACCAAAAAGCCGCTTCGCCCATTAAGCTTTCACTCCTTCCGTTTCCGGTTTTGCCGGCGGGGTAGTAATTCGTTCCACTTCCTCAGGACTGATATTCGCGAAACGGTAAATCAAATTACTGCGGTCATATTCGGAAAATTCGTAATCGATGGGATGCTTGCCGGAATTGGGACCGCCGGTCATATAAATACAACTTTCGGGACAGGGATAGGTACATAAATTACAATACATGCATTCACTCATATCGATATCGAAACGGGTAACCAACAGGCGTTTTTTGGTATCGTTGGATGTGGTTCCCAAATCAACACCCTTGGGCACTTTTACGGTGGTAATATGGATACAACCCACCGGACATGCCCGCGCGCATTTCATACATCCGATGCAATCATCGATATCCACATGCAGTCGGGACCGGATTACGTTGTAATCGTTATGATCGAAACCGATCTTGCGCTCCGGGCGCGGCCATTTTTCCTCCGGGTATTGCAGGGTTACGTATCCCCGGCGAATATGCAACATGTGTTTAAAGGTCACTCCCAGCCCGATTATCAAGGTGGACACCGTCTCCCAAATGTTTACCAAGTAGCGGCTCATTGCTCCATCCATCCCTTCGACTTCAAGCGGAATCCGAGTGTGAAATTTATCCGATATATAATGACCACAATCCCACTCCGAAAATATTCAGCAACGCCAACGGCAATAACACTTTCCAGGCAACCCCCATCAATTGATCAACGCGCAAACGCGGAAACGTCCAACGAAACCAGATCATGACAAATATCAGGGATAACAATTTCGCGAAGAACCAGAACAATCCCCAACCGCCGGAATCCAGAAACCCCGGCACGGGACTTTGCCAGCCGCCGAGAAACGCCACGGTGGCGATCCCGCACACGATAAACATGTTGGCATATTCACTTAAAAAGAAAAAGGCCCAACGCATGCCGGAATATTCGGTGTGAAAACCGGCTACCAGTTCGGACTCGGCCTCGGGGATATCGAAAGGTGTCCGGTTCGTTTCCGCCACGCCGCTGATGAAATAAATGAAGAAGGCCAGGAAAGTGAAAGGATTGTTGAATATGATCCAGTTCGGCAGGATTCCCCAAATCAATCCTTCCTGGGCGCGAATAATGCCCTGGAGATCCAGCGTACCGGTGAGCATAACAACGACAATAATTGATAAGGCGGCCGGTATTTCATAACTGACAATTTGCGCGGCCGAACGCAAAGCGCCGTAAAGCGACCATTTATTATCGGAAGCCCAACCGGCGGTTATTAATCCGACCACACCGAGGGAGCAAACGGCAAGGAGGTAAAAAATGCCGAGATTGATATCAATCACCTGGATATATTCGCTGAACGGCAACGCGGAAATGGCGATAAAAGCGCCGATAAAAATGATATAAGGAGCAATGATGAACAACCGCCGATCCGCAGCCCGGGGAATAATGTCCTCCTTCAGAATTAATTTCAGCGCGTCGGCAACGGTTTGAAGTAATCCCCATTTACCCGCATGGAATCCGGCTCCCTGCCCCATGGGACCCAAACGATCCTGCATAAACGCGGATATTTTTCGTTCCGCGTAAACCGCCGCCAGCGCGTTTACCGCCATCAGGCCAAACAGTAAAAGACCGGCCAGAAGCAGCCACAGGATCAAATCCGGATATGGTAAATTTTCAAACATCAGCGGTCTATTTCTCCCAATACAATATCCAGGCTGCCCAATATGGCCAGAACATCGGAAATCATCCAACCACGGGCAATTTCATCCAGGACACTAAGCGCCGTGAAAGCGGGTGAGCGCATTTTTACCCTGTAGGGAACCGGTTTACCGGTACTGATAATGTAGTACCCCAAATCTCCCCGCGGACTTTCGGTCCGTTTATAAATGGACCCCTTGGGAGGTCGTACCTTCTTCGGCAGCGCGGCGTGAACATCGCCCTCGGAAGGCATTTGCTGCAACGCCTGGCGAACGATTTTCACACTCTCCAGCATTTCCTGTACCCGCACCCAGTACCGATCCCAGCAATCTCCCACCGTACCCACAATGCCCTGTCCCACCGGAATGTTAAACTCAAAGCGGTCGTAAACGGAATAAGGTTCCGCCTTCCTGAGGTCCCAGGCCACACCGGAGCCCCTCAGGTTGGGGCCGGTTACGCCGTAATTAATGGCCACCTCGGCCGGCATCACGCCGATATCGGCCGTCCGCTCAATGAAAATCTTGTTATAGGTCAGGAGATCGTTATATTCCTTTACCTTGGGTTCGAAATAATCCAGAAAGTCGTACGCCGCCTCCACAAATCCCACCGGCAGATCATGGGACAATCCCCCCACCCACATGTAATTGTATAAGAGCCGCGCCCCGCACGTCATCTCGAGCAGATCCAAAATGCGTTCCCGGTCGCGAAACATGTACAGGAAAGGCGTGAAGGCGCCGATATCCAGGCCGTACGTCCCCAAGGCCAATAAATGGCTGGCGATCCGGTTTAATTCGGCCATGATTACCCGGATGAACTCCACCCGTTCCGGGACTTCAATACCCATCATTTCTTCCACGGCCACCACGTAACCGAAATTGTTGTTCATGGAAGCGATGTAATCACAACGGTCGGTGTAAGGAATAACCTGCTCATAGGAGAGGTTTTCACAATGCTTTTCAAAACAACGGTGTAAATACCCGATAATGGGGGTGATTTCGGAGACGATTTCGCCGTCGGTTTTTACTTTTAACCGCAAGACACCGTGGGTGCTGGGGTGCTGGGGCCCGATATTAAGGACCATTTCCTCACCCTCTACCTGCAATATATTTAAATCCTTTTGACTCAACAGCTCATCCCTTTTTGAACGGTTACGATGGCCGCACCACGGAAGGGGCAAAATAACAAGCTGATATTTGAAATTGGTTCCAACATTCCCCCGTTATCAAATTATTCCCACTCTTCTTTTATCTTCGGGACCACGATACCGTGATACGTTTCCGGGGTTTCATAGTCTTTCCGCAAAGGCCAGCCAATCCAGTCATCCGGTAATAGAATACGACGCAGGTCGCGATGACCGGTAAATACGATACCGTACATATCATAGACTTCCCGCTCAAACCAGTCGGCAACGCGCCAGATCTTTTCAACCGAAGGTACTTCGGGGGTCTCTCTATCCAGAACAATACGAATTTCCAGTTTATGTTTATGTTTCATGGAATGCAGGTTGTAACGAACCTCCAGGTGCGCTTCCGGTCCCCAGTCCACACCGGTAATACATTGCAGGGAATCGAAATGCAGTTCGGGAGTGTCGTGCAAAAAGGTGGCGATTTCGAACCATTCCCCGGGTTTTATCTCCAGATAATCGCCGGTTTCGGTTTCCTGCTCAACAATGGCCGAAGGAAAGGCGTTTTTCAGAATGTTCAGGATGTCCTGGCTCATGTGCCGGTTTTCCTGGTTAAGGGCCGCTCGTGCCTGATTTTTTCCTGCAATTTCAACAGGCCTTCCAGTAAGGCCTCCGGCCGCGGCGGGCAGCCCGGGACATAAACATCGACGGGAACAACCAGATCCACGCCTTTTAACACGTGGTAACCGTATTGCCAATAGGGCCCGCCGCTGGTTGCGCAGCTACCCATGGCAATGACATACTTGGGATCGGCCATCTGTTCATATAAACGTTTCACGCGCAGTCCCATTTTCAACGTCACCGTTCCCGAAACGATCATGACATCGGCCTGTCGCGGCGACGACCGCGGCATCATTCCGATCCGTTCCAGATCATGACGGCTGGCGGCGGTGGCCATCATCTCAATCGCGCAGCAGGCTAAACCGAACTGGAAATACCAGGGCGAGGTTGAACGGGCCCAACTCAATAATTTATCGATGGAAGCGACAACAATATTGTCCTGGAATTTATGCTCCAACACACCCATGGTTATTTCGTCTCCGGATTATCAAGACCCAATTTCCGATAACGGCCCCGGGCATATTTCAGACGTAATTTTACCCAATCCAAATCGGACTTTTTCCAGACATAAATCAGGCCCACAATTAATATTAACAGGAAGATCGCCATCTCCACAAACGCCAGCAAACCCAACTCTTTGAAAACCACGGCCCAGGGGAACAAGAAAACCACTTCCACGTCAAAAATCAAAAAGATGAGAGCGATGACATAAAAACGGATATTGAATTGGACCCAGGCCGATCCCTGCGGCACTTCTCCGCATTCATAGGTGGATAATTTCTCGTAGTTGGGTTTGGAAGGGGCAACCAAACGTTGGATGAATAGGGGCATAGCGACAAGTATTATCCCCAGGAGGACAAAAAGTAAAACCGTTCCGTAGTCGTGAACCATCGTTCAGTAGGCCAATTGAAGGCTGGGAATTTAGACCGTGCGCTTTCCGTCAGTCAAGGTAAAGTTCCCCCGAACAGCATAATCAAATGTATTGTCGTGCACAAAGTGTGTACTCTAAATTTCACCTTATGTCCCGCTTTAATTCTTTCCTGGCCGTTCTACTGCCCTTATTCCCCCGCTGGTTCGCCAAACCGTTTGCCAAACCCTACGTTGCCGGTGAGACGGTTGAGCAGGCAATCGCGGTGGCGCGGAACCTCAATCATCGCGGATACGCCGTCACACTGGATATTTTGGGCGAACACATCCACTCCCGGGAAGCCTCCTACCAAATCCGTGACGCATACCGGCGGTTGTACGACCGGATCGCCGCGGAAGGAGTCCGTTCCACTATTTCCTTAAAATTAACTCATCTGGGCCTGGAAATTGATCCGGCCCTGGCCGAGGAAAATGTGCTGGCCGTTCTGGAAAAGGCACGGGAATACAACAACTTTCTACGTATCGATATGGAAAATTCGCCCTATACCGATCATACCCTGCGTATTTATCGGCGTTGTCGCGACCATTATCCCGGGGTTGGAGCGGTACTGCAAGCGTACCTGCGTCGCACGTTGGCCGATATTCAAAACCTCAACTCCGCCCGATTCAACGTACGGATATGCAAGGGAATTTACCGCGAGGATCCGACGCTTGCCTATCAGGATAGACAAGCGATTCGGGACAATTTCATTCGCGCCGTGCAAACCGTTTTGGAGGGCGAAGGTTACGCCGCCATTGCCACCCATGATATAACCATCATCGACACGTTGGAAACCTGGATCGAAAACCACGCGCTGTCCACCGACCGGTTCGAATTCCAGGCGCTTTACGGCGTACCGATCGGGCCGCGTTTAAAAAGATTGCTGGCAAAAGGGTATACAGTGCGGATTTATGTTCCCTTCGGCGCGGAATGGTTCGATTATTCCATTCGCCGCCTGAAAGAAAATCCGCACATTGTCGGTTATATTCTGAAAAATCTGTTCAAGCATAAACGCCAGGGCCGGTATTGATCCTGAGCCTTCGCCTGAACGGCTTGGTGATGGCAAGAAATATGATTATTGATAAAGGGAGAAAACCATGAACGAACCGGAAACGATCCGCAGGATTCTTCAATTCAAAACCATTGCCGTGGTGGGGCTGTCACCGAAACCCGAGCGCCCCAGTCATCGGATTGCGACATACCTGAAATCCGTTGGTTACAAAATTATCCCCGTGAATCCCGGCTGTTCCGAAATCCTGGGGGAAACGTGTTATCCGACGTTAAAAGACATTCCTGAGACGGTGGACGTCGTGGATGTATTCCGTCGACCGGAACACGTTTTGCCCATTGTTGAAGCAGCCGTTGAAATCGGCGCCAGGGCCTTATGGCTGCAGGATGGAGTGGTAAACGAAACAGCGGCGCAAAAAGCGGAGCAGGCGGGATTACTGGTGGTTATGAATGACTGCCTGATGCGACAACACCGGGCCCAACAGGACCCGGATTACCATCCCCATTGCGAACTGTAGGGGAGTCTTTGAGGAGCGAAGTGGACTCAGTTTTGGCTGCCTATTTGAATTCGACGGACAAGAACTAATCCGCGGGAAAGAGCCAAATTCCAAGAGCCAAGAGCCAAGAGCCAAGAACCAAGATTTGTACAATCAGGACTTTTTATCCGCTTACGCGGAAAAGTCCCCCCGATTTATCTGAGTCGGGGGAAAGCATCATTCCAAAATAACGAATTGTGGCTACCTGCCTGCGCTGTCGCTTCGGCAGACAGGCGGCGGATCGAATAACCCTCTGACTTGTCCGCCGCCGGATTGGTTCTTGGCTCTTGGCTCTTGGCTCTTCCGGTATACAGGATCAACTATCCAGGTCTCCGCGCCGACCCCAGCCCATTTTGGTTCGCAAAGTCTGGAAATACGAGGTATCCTCGAAAGTAATAAAGGCAATCTCGTAATCCGCTTTTTGAATCATGACGCGGGATTCGTTGCGAAGTGGTTCTTCGATTTGGCCGTCAACCATAATACCGGCCCCATCCAATATTTCCGGAAAGACAATTTCAACCACGGAAGAATCGGGCAATACCAAGGGACGGGAAGTCAACGTGTGGGGACAGATCGGTGTAATCACGATTGAGCTGACGCCGGGGGCAACAATCGGTCCGCCGGCAGCCAGGGAATAGGCGGTTGAACCGGTGGGAGTGGCGATAATGATTCCATCCGCCTTGTATTTGCCGACAAACCGGTTATCGGCCAATAGTTGGCAGGTCAACATGCGGTGCGTGTCACCGTTATCGATTACGAAGTCGTTCAATGCCGTGTAGGTTTTCGATTGGTCTCCATTCACAATATTTCCCCGGAGCGTCATCCGTAATTCAAGGGTGTAATTCCCCCGGGCGACCTGGTTCAGGCGGGTGTAAAGATCGGACAGGGTCACCTTGGCCAGGAACCCCAGGTCACCCAGATGGATTCCCAGTATCGGCACCTGGCGGTGCGCGATCGCACGGGCGGCGGATAAAATCGTTCCGTCGCCACCCAAAGCCAGCACAAAATCCATCCGCGAAAAATCGTCCGCCGTCCGTATGACTTTGTGCCGATACCGGCCGGGATCATCAAGGCTGTTTACGATCCGGGTTGTGAAAAAGACTTCCAGTCCCCGTTCATCGGCCCAGGACATGATTCCCGGCAGGGTATCCCAAAAGGTCGCCTTCGCCGTGTTGGCCCAAATGGCAAAGCGCCGCGGGGGATTCAATCCGAATCCTCCGCCGTCAGGGTGCCGTCGCTCTGTTTTACCAGGGTTTTTATTTTTTGTTCGGCCTGCTCCAGGGTCCGGCGACAGGTTTGCGTCAAACGAACACCCTCCTCAAACAATTCCAGGCTTTTTTCCAGGGATTCTTCACCGGACTCCAACTGCCCCACAATTTCTTCCAGGCGCTTAAAGGCGGCTTCCAATTGGATCGGTTCTGCTTGCTTATTCATGGCCAAACTTAGTGAAAAAGGGGTTGAATACGGAATAAAATAGCAACCCGTCCGGATTGACGATTGACGATTGATTATTTTCGATTGGGGACTTTTGCGCCGACCGCAAATCTCTCGGCGCCTCTGCGGTGAGTTCCCGAACCGCGAAGACTCAAAGGTCACAAAGGTTTATTAACCCAGATTATGCATTAACAACGAATCAAATGAATTAAACGAAAAAATATTAAGAGTTAGGACGAATCATTGAACTAAAATTTTCTTACCCGGGATAAATCCTTATTATTTCGATAGTTCCGTTTAATTCGTTGTTCCTATTGCATTATTTGGGATT
>Ga0256830_1001060_pt1 | contig 19973 bp, 21 predicted proteins | sample 128326metaG_FD_190537 | JGI IMG/M metagenome (GOLD analysis project Ga0256830, IMG submission 190537) | Hydrothermal vent microbial communities from Lau Basin, Pacific Ocean - 128-326 | ecosystem: Environmental > Aquatic > Marine > Hydrothermal vents | place: Pacific Ocean: Lau Basin | collected... | reverse complement strand
TACGACGCGAAAGACAATATGGCCGAATTTCGGGAAATAATGAAAAACCATTCCTCCAAAGCCAGGGTGGAGTTTATTCTAAAAGAAGCCGAAAAGAAGGGGTTGTTAAGTTAAAATTTATTTCAAGCCGCGCTGAACCTCCTCGTCTGTTTGATAACCAATGAGCTTGACTATGAATTCGGCAAAGCCGCCGCCGTCAAAACGGGCAAAGACGGGAATTTCGCCAATAATATGAGAAAAGCCGTCCAAAAGATAAACACGGATTATTTTATTTGCCTGATTGACGATTTTCATTTGGACGGAAAGGTGGATATTTTTCGCAATATCAAGAATAACACGATAATTCCATAACTTGACTTTTAGAATTCTCGTGCTAATATGTAAATATGCTTATAAAAAGGGAAAAATTAAAGGAATTAAGGGACCATTTGAGTAAAAAAGAAATTTCGCTTATTGTCGGACCCAGGCAGGCGGGAAAAACGACACTGATGAAAGAGTTGATGGGCGAGCTTGTTGAACGCGGCAAAAAGACGATTTTTTTAAGTCTTGACTTTGAAAAAGACCGTCCGTTTTTTGATACGCAAATGTTGTTTATAAAAAAACTCAAACTGGAATTCGGCAATTCAGGCGGATATGTTTTTATTGATGAAATACAAAGAAAGGATGATGCCGGTTTGTTTTTAAAAGGCGTTTATGATATGGGCTTGAACTATAAATTTATCGTTTCCGGTTCGGGCAGCATAGAGCTTAAAGAAAAAATACACGAATCCCTGTCGGGCAGGAAAAGGATTTTTGAATTGCCGACGGTTTCTTTCCGGGAATTCGTGAATTTCAGCACCAAATATCGCTATGAGCGGCGTTTGGATGATTTTTTCGGATTGGAAAAAGAAAGAACCGATCTTTTGCTCTCGGATTACCTTAATTTCGGCGGGTACCCGAGGGTCGTAACGGAAAATGCTTTTTCTGAAAAACTGAAAATTATTAACGAAATATACCGCAGTTACATTGAGAAAGACATTTCCTATCTTTTGAAAGTTGAAAACACGGAAGCGTTCAACTCCTTGATTAAAACGCTCGCCGGCCAAATCGGAAATTTGGTGAATTATTCGGAAATCGCGAATACGCTGGGAATTTCGGTTCAAACGGCGAAAAAATATCTTTGGTACGCGGAAAAAACTTTTATAATCAAAAGAATTTCTCCTTTTTTCAGAAACACGAGAAAAGAAATCACCAAATCTCCGATTGTTTATTTTAACGATTTGGGATTAAGAAATTATTCGCTTGGACTGATGGGGGGCATAAAAAACGGCGGCAATATCGGATTTTTATTTGAAAATTTTATTTATCTGGCGTTAAAAGAAAAAATTGATTATGCCGGCGGCGATTTTGTTCCGCGTTTTTGGAGAACAAAAGACAAGGCGGAAGTTGATTTTGTGGTTGATTTGGGCGGAAGCATAATACCGATTGAAGCAAAATACAAGGAATTTAAAAAACCGGAAATAGGGCGGCCAATGAGAAGTTTTATCAAAAAATATAATCCGCGAAAAGCGTTTATCATAAACAAAAACTTGTCGGCTGAATTTAAAATAGGGGATACCAAATTGGAGTTTATTCCGTTTAATGAGTTTATTAAAAACGCTTTCGTGTTGAATTAGCGATAATCCGGCGTTTGGCGACAGTCCTGTTAAATTAAAATTTATTCCAATAACGATATGTCTTTTAATAGCGACAAACAACGGGAGGAGAACAAAGAATGCGCCGTAATCGTGTCGTCTTGCGACAACTACAGCGATGTGTGGGATTCTTTTTTCACCCAATTTTTCAAATATTGGCCGGATTGCCCTTTCCCCGTTTATTTGACGACCAATGAGCTTGACTATGAATTCGGCAAAGCCGCCGCCGTCAAAACGGGCAAAGACGGGAATTTCGCCAATAATATGAGAAAAGCCGTCCAAAAGATAAACACGGATTATTTTATTTGCCTGATTGACGATTTTCATTTGGACAGAAAGGTGGATACCGGCAGAATTTTAAACTTATTGGAAATAATGAAGAAGGAAAAAGCCGGATATTTGCGCTTAAATCCGATGCCCGGCCCCGACTCTGATTTTAAAAATTATTCCGATGTGGGACTGATTTCCGCGGACGCGCGTTACAGGACATCTTTGATGGCCGCTTTTTGGGATAAAAACGTGTTTTTGAAATTATTGGTTGATGGAGAAAACCCGTGGGAGATGGAGGTTCGCGGCACGGAAAGGTCAAGAAATTTAAAAGAGCCGTTTCTGTCGGTCAAAAGAAGTTTATTGTTAAACAGAAACAATAATCCGGCGATAAGCTATTTTCACAATTCCATTAAAAAAGGATGCTGGCATTACGACGCGGTTAAATTTCTCAAAAAAGAAGGCGTTGAAATAGACGGCTCAAAAAGAAAAGTGGAATCTTTCGGCGCTTACGCCAAAAGGAAAATTTTTTATATTCCTTTTTTGGGAAGAATTATTCAGGGAATTTTAAGAAGGGCCGGAATAATAAAATAAAGCGGATGAAAATATTTTACATAGCCAACGCGAGGATGCCGACGGAGAAGGCGCACGGAATCCAAATAATGAAAATGTGCGAAGCGTTCGCGGACGCCGGCGCTACCGTGGAGCTTGTTTTGCCGCGGAGGTTTAATTTTATCAAAAAAAGCCCTTTTGAATATTATGGCGTAAAGAAAAATTTTAATATCACGAAGCTTCCTTCGCTTGATCTGGTGAGGTTCGGGAAAATCGGCTTTTTAATTCAGTCGCTTTCATTCGCTGGCGCCGCCCTTGGGTATGTCATGTTTAAAAAAGCGGATATTATTTATTCACGCGACGAATTGCCGCTTTTTTTGCTCGGTTTTTTCAAAAAAAATATTGTTTGGGAGGCGCACGCGCCGAAATGGAATTTTGCGGCGAAAAGCATTTTGAAAAAACGCCGAAAAATTATCGCGATAACGCGCGGGCTGAAAAATTTTTACGCGGAAAAAGGCGCGGAAGAAAACAATATTTTTATCGCCCCCGACGGCGTTGATACGGCGCGTTTCGGCGGCGAGGGGAAGAAATCGGAAGCGAGAGAAAAGCTGAAACTTCCCCAGGGCAAAAAAATAGCGGTTTACACCGGGCATTTGTACGCTTGGAAAGGGGCGGACACTTTGATAAAATCGGCGGAATTTTTGGGCAAAGATATTTTAGTTTATTTGGCCGGAGGGACGGCGGGGGATATCGCCCGCGTTAGAAAAGAATTGCCGGCGGGAGGAAACATCGTTATCGCCGGCGCGAGGCCGCATTCGGAAATTTCCGATTGGCAGAGGGCGGCGGACGCGCTGATTCTGCCCAACACGGCGAAAGACGATGTTTCAAAATATTACACTTCGCCGATGAAGCTTTTTGAATATATGGCGAGCGGAACGCCGATTGTTTCCTCGGATCTGCCTTCCATTAGGGAAATTTTAAATGAAAGCAATTCCATTTTGGTTGAGCCGGACAATCCCGAGGCGTTGGCGGCGGGAATTGAAAGAGTTTTGAACGATAGGGAATTGGCGGAGAAAATTTCCAAGCGGGCCTTCGCCGACGCCCAAAACCATACTTGGGAGAAAAGAGCGAAGAGAATATTGGCTTTTATCGCCGGCCGAGCCGAAACAAAAGAAACGGCAAAAATGTCGGCTTAAATTTGAATCCAATTCGGCGGACAGGGATTATCATCCGTTCTTGCCGGATCAGCGAACCATTGTTTGGGAGAGATGATTGTTTTCTCCTTGTTTTTGTTTAACCACGCGCCCCACCAGCTGAAAGAACTGTTGGCGATAATATTATTTTCGCATTTGCTCATCAAAACCATTTCCTCGCAGTCTTTCAGCCCGTTGCCGCTCACGAAGAGCGTTTGATGCTTTGTTTTTATGTTTGCCTTCGCCCAATGTATATCGTCGGAGAAAATGAAAATAACCGGCGATTTTGTTTTCGCGCCGATAACGGCGATCGCTTTCTCGTAATAACGCAAATCGCAAACTCCGTGGCATCTGTTGGTTTTTTCATCGTGGACATAATCGCCTCTTCGTATATGCAGGGAAACGGAATGCCCGGCTTTTGAAATTTTATCGGCCCATCGCTCGTATTGGCCGGATTTTCGTTTTAAGGTAAAATCTTTCCGTATTACCGCGCCGACTTCTTTGAAATATTTTTCGTTTTGCCAATTTCCGTTCAGGTAAATATTTTTTTTCAGCTTTAAAATATCCGCGCAAAATCCGAAATAAGGTTCGCGGACGTATATTTGTTCGCGCTGAGGCTTTTTCGCTTCCATATCCCTGAAAAATTTTCTGTATATCCTCCACATTATGTTTTTTGACGCCATATCCGGCAAATTTATTTTTTTAAAATCTTCTTTTTCCGCGAAATTTTCTTCTATATTAAAACATCCGAGAGAATATTTTCTCGGCGTATCGTTTTTTTTCAGATTGTCGTAGGCGGATATGTCCAATTTAAGCTCGGTTTCGTTTAAAAGAGACAAGCGCCTTCCGAGAGCGTATTGGAACATTTGATTGCCAAGGCCGCCTTGCAGTTTCGTTATTATCATATTGGTTGAACTTTAAAGAGAATAATATAATTTTTCGTATTCTCGCGCTATTTTTTCCCAAGTAAATTTTTTCTTCCATGCCCGATGCCCAGCTTCGGCCAATTCGCGGAGCGTTTCCTTGTCGGAATAGATTTTTTCCAGCAAGAGGGACGAGTCTTTTATTTTCGCTTTTGATAAATTGTAGTCTTTGTCCAGGTTCAGCTCTCTGAACAAAGAAAGGATTTTTTTTGCCGTTTTTTTAAGCAACGCGCGCGGAAAATTATCCAAAGAAGCGCCTTTTACGGTCGGCAAGAGCAGCCCGCCGCCGGACCATTTTATTATTTCTTTCGCGTTGCCGACATCCGTAACCAAAAAGGGAGTTTTTGAGGCCATCGCCTCAAACAATACCACGGGCGAACATTCCGCGTTGGAGGGGAAAAGAAAGAGGTCGGCGGACAAAAAAGCCGAAACGGTTTCCCGGCGCGAAAGCTCCGCGACGATTATCCGTTTGCCGGTTTTTGATTTTGCCCGTTTTTTACATTCTTCAAGGCACCTTCCCTTATTGCCGACGATAAGCAAGGTCGTTCCGTTTATTTTGGCTTTGTTGAATATTTTAATCGCTTCCCTGTGGCCTTTTCCGCCGGTATGGGAGCCCACATGCAGAATTAAAAAATGATCGCGCGGAATGCCGAGCTTTTTTCTTATGTCAACCGCGTTTTCGGGGGAAAATTCTTCCGCGCTCGCCCCATTGGGAATAACGGTTATGTTTTCCGCTCCGGATTCGCGCGCGCTGTTTATGTCTTGGTAATCGCTTGACAAAAAAACATTGGCGTTAAACCGCTTAAACCAGTTGGATTTCATTTTTTCGTAATATTCACGGTATTCGCGAAGATAAAAAGCGGAAAAACCGGTGGGCACAAAAACTTTTTTCGCTTTTATTTTATCCAAAACAAGCAAGGCGGCGTCCGTCATCGGCTGTTGGGCGGCAAAATTTGTTATGATGTCAAAATCGGAATTTATCAAAAAATTCTGGTATTTTTCTACTTCTCCGGACATTCCCGAAACGAAGTTTCCGGCAATGTTAAATTCTTTTATTTTTACGCCGTTCAAATCCGGATTATATCCCTCGGGAAGTTTTCCCGTCGCCACCGTAACATTATGGCCGAGTTTGGCAAGATTTTCGGACAACTGTTTGACCACCTCATACATTCCGCCGGTTGACGGGTGGTATTTTTTTACCGTGTGCAGTATTTTCATTTTGTTTTTAACTTTTTAGGAGATTTTATTTAAACGATTTATCTTGTTTATGAAGATGTAAAAAATTTTTTTAAACGCGCCATACAATCTTGGATATTTTTTATTTATATAATTCATAAAAGGCATTCGTTTTTTAATTCTTTGGATGGATTCAGGGTCAATTACGGCGCCTCCGTATTTTTTGAATATTTTTTTTCTGTCAGATAAAAATTTTTTTTGCCGTGATCCCGATTTTGATTTTTCCCAGATTCTGAAGCTGGAGAGTGTTTTCGGCACATATAGCGTTTTGCCGTTTTTAAATATTCTAATCCATAAATCATAGTCCATCGCGTAATGCAGGTTTTCATCTAACGGGCCAACTTTGTTTAATATTTTTTTAGAAAAAAAAGTTGACGGCTGGAATATATAGCATTTGCCTTGCAATAATTTTTCTAAACTCACGGAGCTGTATGTGGCTATTTTTTTCTTGTTAGCGCTTTCATTAACGACGCATCCGTCTCCATATATCAAATCAGTGTCAGGGTTTTTTTTGTATATCCTGGCGACAAGGCTAAAAACATCCGGCATATAGTAATCGTCGGAATTAATCCATGCCAAAATATCACCCTTGGCGATTGCGAATCCTTGGTTGATAGCGTGAGATTGGCCCCTGTCCGGTTTGGACCACCAGCGATATTCAATGCCGCGGCATTTAACGGGGTATTTTTTTGTTTTTAGCAGTTCATCGTATTTTTTGATAATTTCTACGCTCCCATCGGTTGATCCTCCATCGGCAATAATGTAGTCAATGAAAAAATCGCCTTCTTGCGAGAGAACGCTATTTATGGTTTGTTCTATGAATTGGCCCTGATTAAGCGAGGGGGTTATTATTGTTATTGTGTTGTTCATATACCCGTTTGTAAACATTAAAAGTTTCTTGCGCCGTTTTATTCCATGAAAAATGTTTAACCCTTTCAAATCCTGTTTTTACGTACTCGGAGTTTCCGCCCTCGGATATCGCTTGTCGTATTTTATTCGCCATATCGTCAATATCTCTTGGATTAAAATATATCGCCGAATCTCCGGCAACTTCCGGGAGTGACGAGACATTGGATAAGGCCATGGGCGTTCCGCACGCCATTGCTTCCAATATTGGGATGCCAAATCCTTCGTACAAGGAAGGAAAGACAAATGCCGCGGCGCAATTATACAGCATAATCAATTCATTGTCCGGCACAAAACCAAGATTATAAATTCTGTTTCTTAAACTTAAGCCGTTAATAATGTTATTTTCTTCTTCGGTAAATTCGCCTCCGCCTACCACCACCATGTCCAGATCCTTATTGGTTAGGATGTTAAAAGCGTAAAGGAGCGTTGAAAAATTTTTATACCCTTTTCTTCCTCCAACATACAGTAAATATGGTTTTTGTATATTTATTCTTTTTAAAAAATTTTTTTTTACGGTTTCGTCGGTAATTTTTTTAAAATTATGATTAACGCCCAAGTGGATTACGGAAACCTTGTTTTTGTCTATATCGTAGTAATTAATCACATCCTGCCTTGTATGCTCCGAGACGCAAATAATAGCATCGGACGAGTCAACGCATCGTTTTTTTCTTTTAATGAACTCCATATCCGGTTTTTTATTGAAAAAAGCGGGGAATTTTTCATAAGTCATATCATGTATTGTGAGCACTTGAGGAATTTTCAGATTTTTATAAGTGGTAAAATAAGTTGAGTGAAATATTCCTTCTGTGATTTTCCCCCAGTATTTGTTTTCCGTGTATTTATTTATAAATTGCGCCAGATATCGCGACACTCTGTTATGGTATCGCGTGTTTAGATGTTTGCCAAAAATAATGTTGATATTCTTTGCTTTTGGCAAGACGCCTCTTGGTTTCTTGGGCAGCATTATTTCAATATTAATTTTGTCATTCAAATTGCCCAATAAGGAAAGGTATTCATTAAAATAACGAGATATGCCTCCTGTTTTTTGTAAGCCGTAAATTATGCCGTCTATGTGTATTTTCATAATGTCACAAATTAAGCGAGGATTAATATGCTTTGATTTATTATATTGAATTGCCGCCAAACCATTTAGATGGCGGATAAAACGCGTTTACCGTATTTATTGGGCTTGGGCCTGATGTTTAAAAAGCAATTTAAGCATTTTTTGATTTCACCTGAGGTTAAATTGAGTTTCTTCTTCTATAAATTTTGCCGCGATATCATTATCGTCATTATGAAATATGCATAAATCATAATAAAGGAAGCCGCCTTTTTTATTTTTAATATACGCGTGAAGCTGCCTGATGAGCTTGTCATTCATTAATTCGGTTGAAAGCAAAAATCTTCCAAAATTATCATAAAACATAATTTTGTTATAACCGATGTCTTTTAAAATTTTTAAGGTCGATAATCCGTCATCGTTGATATTAGACAGATAAACTTCGTCATACTCAATAAATAATATTGGCTTTGTTTGTTTTATGTAATTTAATCCGCCTCTTATTATTTTTAAATCATATCCATCGGTATCTATTTTAAGAATTTTTGCCGACCGGAAACTTGAATGCGTGTTTATAAATTTATCTAAAGTTGTTAATCGTATTTTATCGTTAGATTTAATTATTCTTGCCGTCCCATCTTCTTTTATTGTTGCGGCATTAACCACTTCTGATTCCTCGCCTAAGAAATATTGAAATATTGAAACATCTTTAAATTGTTGAATATTTTGATTAAGTAAATCAAAGTATTCAGCATCCCCCTCAATGCAAACAATCGGAAAATAACTTTCTTTTCTTAGCAGAGCTACTGTATCCCCCACATTTGCTCCCACATCTATCAGAAGTAAATCAGGATATTTTTCTTTTGCTTTAGACGCGAGCCTTGGCAAGTTGGCTGAATAGTTGGGCCATTTTTCCAAGATTTTTGGCAGAGCGTGGTCCGGTTTAAGTTTAATTTCAAAATTGCCTATTTTTATTTTTTGTGAACCTAAAAAATTTTTTTGTTTTTTGGGTATTTTTGATATTTGCAAGCCGAAAAAAGAAAATACTTGTTTTATTATTGTTTTTAGCATAGTGATTCAAATTTATTATGATAATACTTTATATTTTAATATTCTTAAAATTTAATAAAACTCAGTTATTATCTTTTTTTATTTTGTCTATTTTTTTTATAATTTTATATGTTGCTTCTTTTATGAATTCCCTATCAGCAGAAGATAATTCTTCGCCATTAGTAATTTTCCCCTTTCTCACGAAGGCAAATTTCTCATACTTTTTCATTGAATAACTTCCTGTAGTTTGTTCTAATTTTTTCATGTTTGAAAAATCTGATTTTTCCACTGCTTCTTCTAGTATTTTTGGCATTATATTAAAGCCCATTAAATTAAACATTTTTCTTAACTCTTTCTCGGGATTTTGCCTGAAATCTTCGTAGAAAAATATATGCAGCCTTTGAGAAGGAAGGCTTTCATTTAACCAGCTTTCAGTATGTTTGCACCACGCTTTTATGCCATACTTTTCATCTCTTATGAATGATGAGATGCCCTTATTATATTGATTCAAATTTTTCAGATAATGAAAATAAGAAATCATAACATCGGCTGGATTTCGTATAAGCATAAAAATATATCTGTAATCTTTTGTAAAGCTATTATGGCTTTTTACGATTTTTCTAAAAGGGTAGTATTCTATGCTTGGAGGGGCGTAATCGCTTATTTCTGGGACGAAAAAATGAATATTAAAAAAATTAACTTCCATTTTTAGGTTTAAATAACTATTTATAGTATTCGCTATCAAGAAAGAAACCCAAGTATTTCCAGATTTTGGAAATGATACTAAATAAATATTATCAGTTCTGTTTTTCGGCTTCTCTATGGCTTTGCTTTGCCTGAAAAACATAATTTTTTTTAGCCGGGTTTTCATTTTTTGCGCTATTTTGTACATAAGACATAACTTAATTATTTATAAAAGAATAGGATGTCGTTATTATGTTAAAATTTTTGTCCGGTGATATTTTATAATTATATTTTATATTATTGCTTTTAACTTTTAACATTATTGAGTTCGCGATAAAATCTTGCCATTTTTCATCTTTAAACAGAGCAAGGTTTAGATAGTAGGAATCCTCAGTTAAATTGATTTCGCCTGTTTCGCAGATGATTTCTCCGTTTGGCTTTATGGCCGAAAAAGTATTTTTTGTTACAAGATTATCCAATCTCAACACCGGAATTTCTTGCCGGTTTCTTAATGTAAGTATTATTCTAACATTTGAAATGCTCCTTTTGAAATCACTTTCATACCTGAGAGATATTTTTAACTTATCTCCACTTTTTATTTCTTCGGAGTTTTCACTATTGGTAATTTTTATATCGGTAAACCTGATTAAGCCAATTCCTTTTCTGTCCTTTCTGTCTTTCAGGGGTGTTTTTGACACACTCGTTCGGCTGTTTAAATACCTTTCAACAACTTCCTTTGCCTCGCCGATCATTTTAATCTCGCCTCCCTCAAGCAGTACGCATCTTTTGCAGAGGTTTTGAATAGCGGCCATATTATGGCTGACAAAAAGAATGGTCCGTCCGGCGGTTTTCGTCACTTCGTCCATTTTGCCGAGGCATTTTTTTTGGAATTCCGCGTCGCCGACGGCCAGCACTTCGTCAACTATCAAAATATCCGGCTCCATGTGGGCGGCGACGGCGAAGGCGAGGCGGACATACATTCCGGAGGAATATCTTTTTACGGGGGTGTCAATGAATTTGGCGACTCCGGAAAACTCCACTATATTGTTAAATTTGGCGCTTATTTCTTTTTTTGTCATTCCCAAGATCGCGCCGTTTAAAAATATGTTTTCCCTGCCTGTAAGTTCCGGGTGGAAGCCGGTGCCGACCTCCAAGAGGGAAGCGATTTTGCCTCTCATTTTTATTTCGCCGGTCGTGGGCGGAGTTATCCGCGACAAAATTTTCAAGAGCGTGGACTTGCCGGCGCCGTTTGCTCCGATAATCCCGATCGCTTCGCCTTTTTCCACCGTGAAATTAATATCTTTGAGCGCCCAAAACTCTTCTTGGCCCGCCTTGCCGACCACGGCTTTCGCTTTGTGTTTTACGAATTTGAACGGATTTTTGGCTATATTGGTCAGGACATCGCGCAAGGCGACATACCCGCCCTTTTCGTGGGTGATATTGTATTTTTTTGATATGTTTTTTACTTCAATAATCGGGTCCATAACTTAGTTAAAAGTTTATAAAGTCTGTAAAGTTGTAAGTTAAATATTTATTAAAAATGTTTATTAAATTTTTTTGAAGTATGCCAACTTTCCATTTTACGCGTTTCATCGGAATTGTGAAAGCGTTTCTATTTCCCATGGGTATAATTGTTTAATATTTTTATATTTACTGTCTTTTTTATTCAAGGTTACGCAAAAAATATTTTTTGCGTCGTATTTTTCGCTGAAATAAATTAAATTTTTCACCGTCCTGTCATTATAGTTTAATTTTACCTCCATTGGAATTAAATTTTTGAGATTAATGATAAAGTCAACTTCTTGTTTCGCCGCGGTGCGCCAAAAATTAATATTTTGCGCGTTGAATTTTCTCCGCAAGTAAGAATATATTGAATTTTCAAAAAAATTTCCGCTAAATTCATCGGACAACTCTTTATTTTTCAGTATATTTAATATTCCCAAATCTTCAAAATATATTTTCGGCATTTTACTTAATTCACTGCGAATATTTTTATAATAAGGGTGGATTAATTTAATAATATAAGTATTTTCCAAAATAAAAAGATACTCTTCAATGGTTTGGCGCGCGATACCCAATGTTTCCGACAATTCATTTACATTAAGCAGTTGCCCAGATTGCGATGCTAAATATTTCAAAAGATTATTGAACTTGTTTATGTTTTTTATATTCGCTAAATCTTTTATATCTTTGTAAATGTATTTTTCTATTATATTGTTTAAATAGGTTTCTTTTAGCTGGACATTATCCGTTAACACGATTTGCGGATAGAACCCGTACAGAGCGTATTCTTTATAAAGTATTTTTAATTCGCTGTCAGCCAGCTCCGAGTTTGATGTTAAATTATATTTTAAATTTTTAAAATCTAAAAATTCCTTAAAGCTTAAACCGAAAATTTCCAAATCAATAACGCGGCCGACCAAGGAGTCTTTGAATTTTGATTTAACGGCAAAACTTGAAGATCCCGATACTATTAATTTATACTTATTTTTATAATGGTCGTATAAAATTTTCAGCAAACCGGACGGGTTGTTCAGATATTGTATTTCGTCTATGAATATATAATTTTTTTTATTATTTTGCGGCTTTTTTTTAGCTTCAATATATTTGATAATTTCTTCATATCCTTTGTTGCATAAATCTAAATATTTTTCTTTTTCCAAGTCAAAATAAAAAATATTATCAATATTTTTATTCTCAAGATATTTAATCGCCATTTTCATCAAAGTTGTTTTACCGACTTGTCTGGCGCCATGCAACACAATAATCTCCGGAATCTCAATATAATCAATAATTTTTTTAAATATTTCCCTATTTTTATAATCTGGCATATAGTTATTTTATAGTTATATTTTACAAAATATTAAATAATTTGTAAAGTGTATTTTACAAAATATTAAATAATTTGTAAAGTATAGCAAATTGACGGTTTACAGGGGGCTTTCGCTTTGTGTTTTACGAATTTGAACGGATTTTTGGCTATATTGGTCAGGACATCGCGCAAGGCGACATACCCGCCCTTTTCGTGGGTGATATTGTATTTTTTTGATATGTTTTTTACTTCAATAATCGGGTCCATAAAGTTAGAAAATATTTAAAAAACTGTTGAATGTTAAAAATTTGATTTTATCTTTGTCTTCCTCTAAGTTGAGATTAATTAAATACGCGTTTTGGCAATTTATATTTTTTATATGGCAGAAATTAATCAGCGCCCGCCCTCCCGCCGGCTTGTTGAATGTTTTGTATTTCACTTCAACAGGGTAAACAACGGCGTTTTTTTCAATAATAAAATCAATTTCCGCCTTATGGGTTGTTCGGTAAAAAAAGATGTTTTCTTTTCCTAAGGCGTATTTTAGCTCCAAATAAATAAAATTTTCAAACATATTTCCGTTATCCGCTCTATCGGGCGCGTCGGTAAAGTTGTTTAGTATTTGATTTCTGACACCAAGATCAAACCAATAAATTTTTGGCATCTTTGTTATTTGGGAGCGAATATTTTTATTATAGGGGGGTATTTTATCTAAAACGAAAGTGTGCTCCAGTAAATTAAGGTAGGACTGCGTGTCCCTTCTTGAAATGCCGAGCGTGTTGGTAAGTTCGTTAATGTTTAACAGGCATCCGATTTGACTCGCCAACGCCTTGATTAGTTGGTTGAATTTCAGCAGATTGTTAATTTTTCCGATATATCTAATGTCTTTGTTGATATAATCGTTTACATAATTTTTCAATAGAGTTTTCTTGTCCTCATAATCGGAAGTTAAAACCACCTTAGGCATTCCGCCAAAAAGTAAATACTCGTCCAGCAGTTTTTTGAATTTATTCTGAAGTTCGTTCGGTATATTCTCTCGCCTGTAGTAGATTTTATCTTCAATTTGCTTGAAATCCAAAAATTCTTCAAAGGTTAGCGGATTTATCATGAACGCCACCTTTCTCCCGACCAGAGAATCCTGTAGTTTCGCTTTTAATTCCAGCGACGACGATCCTGTCGTAATCAGCTTAACGGCGCTTCTGTGCTCGTCATAAAGATGTTTTAAAAAGTTGGAGGGGTTGTCCAAATATTGGATTTCGTCAATTAAAAAATAATTTTTTGCGGCCTTATTTTTGATGTATTTCAATATGTTTTCAGGGGATTTATTTAAATCGTCCAAAATCTCCAATTTTTCCAAATTCAAGTAAAAAATTTGATCTTCTCCAATCCCGTTGTTTTTTAATTCCTTTTGTATTAATTTCAAAATTGAAGTTTTTCCAACTTGTCTTGGGCCGTTTAAAACGATTATTTCGTCTTTAAACAGCCATTTATTGATTTTTTCTTGAATTTTTCTATTATAGAGCATATTTTTCATTATTTCGTAAATTTAACCGCATATTTTTTATAATTATATCAAAAATTATGCTTTTTGTAAACTTATACAATATCCGCGAAATACCTTTCCGTTTTTTTGAAAAATACTATTCCTATCGCGAGCAAAATTGAAACGGCTATGAACGATATTCCGAGAAGCTCCCAGTTAATAGGTGCGTTGCCGAAAAGGGAAGCGCGCGCGGCTTTTATTACGCCTGTCATCGGATTTATCGCCAACAGCCAAGAATATTTTCCGGCTATGCTTGCCGGATAAATGACGGGCGTTATGAAAAGCAGCATTTGGATAAAGTAGGGGAGAATATACCTGACATCGCGGTATTTGACATTGATGGACGCCAAAAAAAGCCCCCCTCCGACCGCCGCCATAAATGTTATGAGCAAAAGCAGGGGCAGTATCAAGAGGCCGAGCATATTGGGGGCGTATCCGTAGTAAACCATCATTCCGGCCAGTATTACCGAAGAAATAAAAAAATCAACGAATTTGGTTAAGACTCCCGATATCGGCAATATCAGCCGCGGAAAATACACTTTGGTGATTATGTTGGCGTTTCCGACGAGCGAGGAGCTTGTTTGCGAGAGCGCCGAGGAGAAAAATTGCCAAAACAAAAGCCCGGCGTAAACGAATATCGGGTAGGGAATTCCGTCCGAAGGCATTTTCGCCAGCTTGCCGAAGAATACGCTGAAAACCACCATTGCCGTGAATGGCTGGAATATCGCCCAAAGGATGCCGATGGCGGTTTGTTTGTACCTTACTTTAAAATCTTTCCAGGTGAAAAAATACAGCAATTCCTTGTATCGCCAAATTTCTTTGAGGTCTTCCCAGCTGATGGTTTTTTTCGGTTTAATTATCGTTAAGTTCATATAAGTTTAAAACTTTTGAAATGTTTTTTAAGAAATATTCTATCGGCAATGCTGTTATTTTATCATAATAAAGCTTTTCTTTCCCGCCGTAGAGCAAAAACGCTTTGGCGTTCGGGTAATCTTTTAAAAATAATTTTAGTCCTCTCAAGTCTTTGCCGGAAATATTTGATTTTCTTTTTATTTCTATCGCGATTAACCCCTTTTCTCCGTATAAAATAAAATCAACCTCCGCGCCGCCGACGGTTTTCCAGAAATATATTTTATATCCCAAGTTTTCATAATCATTTGTTGCCCTTAATTCTTGCAGGATTAATGTTTCCAGTCCAATGCCGTCGGTTTCTTCGGGAAGATCCAGCGGTCCGGCCGGTTTGATAGTTCTGTAAATGCCGGTGTCAAAATAATAAAATTTATTATGTTTGATATTTCTTCTTTTTGATTTTTTTGTGAACGACGGCACGAAATAAGCCATTAATAAATCTTCCAGGATTGAAAAATAATTTTCCGCCACTTTGCGGTTAATGGAACATTCTCTTGAAACTTCGGAAATGTTTAAAACAGACCCTTGTGAAAAGCTGGCCACCTCCAAAAATCGGCTGAAAGCGGATAAATTTCTGGTTAGCCCTTCTTGAAAAACCTCTTGATTCAGGTAGGTAGCGACATATGATTCCAAATATTCTTTTTCATTTTTTTCACTGTAAACCGCCGGCATATTCCCGAATTTTAAGGATTTTCGCAAATTAAAATCTTCGCCCAGCTCTTTGACCGTCAAAGGATGCGCGTAATAAGTCAGCGCTCTGCCGGCGAGCAAGTTTGTTCCTTCTTTTTTTAACTTTCTGGCGTTTGATCCGGTTAAAATAAATTTATATTTTTTATTTTCAATTAAGCGATGGACTTCATTCAGTAATTCCGGCACTTTTTGTATTTCATCTATTATAATCCAATCGGAAAAATTATTGGGAATAAATTCTTCCAGTCTTTCAGGGCGCGCCAATAAGGAGTTATAGTTGCTTGATTTGAGCAAGTCAATATAGACCGCTTTGGGGAAATTATCAATTAACCAAGTGGTTTTGCCTGTTCCGCGCGGACCAAATAAAAAAAATGACTTGTTGTCGGGGAATTTCAGTTCTCGTTGGTATTTTTTACCCATAAAAATGTATTTTTATACTTAATAACTCCAATTTAACAATATTTTTGGAGTTTGTCAAGTCATTTTTAATAAATTTTCTTCCTGATAAGTTTTATAAACTTTCTCTATTCCTTGTTTTAATTTTGTTTTATGCTTCCAGCCAAGAGCGCGCAGGCGGCTTACATCCAGCAGTTTTCTGGGCGTTCCGTCGGGCTTGCTTTTGTCCCATATTATCTCGCCTTTGAATTCGGTTATTTCTTTGATTATTTCCGCCAGCTCTTTAATGGAAATATCTTCACCAACGCCGATATTTATTATTTCGGACTCATTATAATTGTTCATTAAAAAAACGCAGGCATCTGCCAAGTCGTCAACATAGAGAAATTCCCGCCTCGCGGCGCCGGTTCCCCAGACTTCAACTTCTTTTTTATTGTTAATTTTCGCCTCGTGGAATTTCCTGATAAGGGCGGGCAGGACATGGGATGTTTTCAGGTCAAAGTTGTCATTCGGCCCGTAAAGATTGGTGGGCATTACCGAAATAAAATTTGTTCCGTATTGTTTATTGTATGACTGGCATTCTATTACGCCGGCAATCTTGGCGATGGCGTACGCTTTGTTGGTTGGCTCCGGTTTTCCGGCCAATAAGTATTCTTCCTTAATCGGCTGCGGGCAATTTTTCGGGTAAATGCAGGAACTTCCGAGAAACAGCAGTTTTTTTACTTCGGTTAAATACGCGTTATGGATGATATTATTTTGAATTGTTAAATTTTCGCGGATGAAATCCGCCGGATAGGCGTCGTTCGCCAGTATGCCGCCGACTTTGGCGGCCGCCAAAAAAACATATTCGGGCTTTTCCGACTCAAAAAAATTTTTAACGGCAACGCCGTCCGATAAATCAAGCTCTTCTCTGGTTTTTAAAATCAAATTATCGTATCCTTCTTGTTTTAATTTTCTAACCAAGGCCGAGCCGACCAATCCTCGGTGTCCGGCGATGTATATTTTTGATTTTTTGTTCATAGTAATTATTTCTACCGAGCTTTAGCTCAGGGTTTTGCGGCTTTAGCCGCGGTGGACAGGCGGCTAAAGCCGCGGAACCCGCCCCTCCTCTCGCGGGAGGAGTGGCGGTAAAAGCATGGAAAAGGCCGGCAGAGAGATAGGTGTTTACGCCTTAAATCCGTTATTTTTTAAATGAAGTTCTTTTTGGGCTTCCTCCAAGTCGTGCTCAACCATTTCTTTGACAAGTTCTTCAAAACTTATTTTCGCCTCCCAGCCCAAAATTTCCTTCGCCTTTTTTGCCTCTCCCAGCAATGAATCAACTTCCGCGGGGCGAAAATATTTCGGATCAATTTCTATGATTGTTTTGCCGGTTCGCGCGTCAATTCCCAATTCATCCGCGCCTTCTCCCCGCCATAAAATTTCAATGCCCAATTCCTTAAAAACGATTTCGCAAAATTCTCTCACCGATCGCTGTTTTCCCGTGGCGATGACAAGGTCATACGGTTTTTCCTGCTGAAGCATAAGATGCATCGCTCTGACATAATCTTTGGCATGCCCCCAGTCGCGTTTGGCGTTGATATTTCCGAGATACAGCTTGTCTTGGAGGCCAAGTTTTATCCTTGCCGCCGCCCGCGTTATTTTTCTGGTGACGAATGTTTCTCCGCGGCGAGGGGATTCATGGTTGAAAAGAATGCCGTTGGCGGCAAAAATTCCGTACGCTTCGCGATAGTTGACCGTAATCCAATACGCGTAAAGTTTGGCGGCGCCGTACGGGCTGCGCGGATGGAATTTCGTGTTTTCGTTTTGCGGAGGGGGAGCGGCGCCGAACATTTCCGAGGTGGACGCTTGGTAGAATTTTGTCTTTTTTTCAAGCCCGAGCAGTTTAATCGCTTCCAGAATTCTTAACGCTCCAATGGCGTCGGAGTTGGCGGTGTATTCGGGCGTTTCAAAAGACACCTTTACATGGCTTTGCGCGCCGAGATTGTATATTTCATCCGGTTGGATTTCTTGAATTATTCTTATTAAATTGGTGGAATCGGTCAGATCGCCGTAATGCATAATAAACTTCCTGTCTTTTTCATGCGGATCAACATATAGGTGGTCAACTCTGCCGGTATTAAAAGAAGAGGAGCGGCGTTTAATGCCATGCGTCTCGTAACCTTTTTCCAAAAGGAGTTCGGCCAAATATGAGCCGTCTTGGCCGGTTATTCCCGTTATTAAGGCTTTTTTCATAAAATATAATCCGAATGACCCGAGACCCGAATAAATATAATCCGAATGACCCGAATTAGTATCCGAATGCCCCGAATAAATATAATCCGAATGCCCCGAATAATATAATCCGAATGCCCCGAATTGGTATCCGAATGACCAGAATGTATGACTTTAATCTTGTCTTACCATTTATTAATCCTGTCAACCACTTTTTTCTTTATGTTTAAATAAGACTTGATGGCTTTTTTTTCCACTTCAGGGGATACTAAACGCAGTATTTCTTTTCCCAGTATGCGGTATTGCCCGCCCACTTTGTTGGCTTTTATCAACCCTTTTTTAAGCATACGCTTAATAGTGCTATTGCTTATTTTTAATAGCTTTCGCGTTTCGTTGGTTGTGTAAACCGCGTTTGGTTTTATTTCGTTATTCTCCATAATGTTATTATATATCAAGGTGTCAAAAGGTGTCAACAGGTATTATTGATTGTTTTATGGCTTTTTGTTATTATGAGGATATAATCCGAATGACCCGAGACCCGAATAATATAATCCGAATGACCCGAATTATAATCCGAATGCCCCGAATATCCGAATGTTTATAATCCGAATGACCCGAATTAGTATCCGAATGCCCCGAATTGGAACTCGGTTCCGGGTACCCGGAACCGAGTTCCGTGGTGTATGCTTTGTTTGAAATTAGAGCATTAAAAATTATAAAATTAAAAATTAACATTCGGTTATTATCAGTTCGCGTGTCCCGCATTCGTAGCGGCGGGTTTGCGAAGCGAACAATCATATGAAGCGATTAACGGTTAGCGGAGACATTATACAGGACGCGGAAAATATTGCCAACGGCGTTTACGCGCCGCTTGGCGGTTTTTTGCGCGCGAAAGATTTCCAGTCGGTTTTGGACAATATGCGTCTGGAGAACGGCGAGGCGTGGAGCATTCCCATTGTTTTGGATGTTAACGAGGAGGATTATAAAAGATTAAAAAATGAAAATCGTATTATTTTGGCGGATGAAAATAATAATGAAGCGATGGCGCTTGAAAATATTGAAATCTATAAATATGACAAAAAAGAATTCGCGCGCAAGGTTTTCGGCACTGTTGACGCGAGCCATCCGGGAGTTAAGGGCGTGATGGAAATGGGGGAGTATTTGGTCGGCGGCGATGTTAAATATAATCCGAATGCCCCGAATTATAATCCGAATGACCCGAATATGAATTATGGTTTGGGGAATTCGGATTTAATTCGTAGATTCGGATTATATTATCATACTCCAAAGCAAATTAAGGAGATTTTTAGGGAAAAGGAATGGAAGACCGTGGTCGCTTTTCAGACGAGGAATGTTCCACATCGCAGCCATGAGTTTTTGCAGAAAAAAGCGCTGGAGGGAGTTGACGGCTTGTTGATTCATCCGGTTATCGGCAAAAAAAAGCCGGGCGACTTCAGGGATGAGGTGATATTGGAAAGTTATAAAATGCTTTTGGAAAATCATTATCCGAAAAACAAAAGCTTATTAAGCGTTTTGCCGATAAAAATGCGTTATGCCGGTCCAAGAGAAGCCGTGATGCACGCTTTAATTCGCAGAAACTACGGCTGCACGCATATGATTATCGGCCGTGACCACGCCGGCGTGGGGAATTTTTACGGGTCTTATGACGCGCATAATATTTTTGATGAATTCGGCGCGGATGAATTGGGAATAGAGATTTTAAAGTTTGAAAACGTGAGTCATTGCCGCTCTTGCGGGGAATTGAAAATGGAAAAGACCTGCGCGCACGAGCCGGAGCATAAATTTCACTTGTCGGGAACAAAAATCAGGGATATGATTATCAATAAAGAAAAATTGCCGGAGGAGCT
>Ga0256830_1001059_pt1 | contig 19981 bp, 17 predicted proteins | sample 128326metaG_FD_190537 | JGI IMG/M metagenome (GOLD analysis project Ga0256830, IMG submission 190537) | Hydrothermal vent microbial communities from Lau Basin, Pacific Ocean - 128-326 | ecosystem: Environmental > Aquatic > Marine > Hydrothermal vents | place: Pacific Ocean: Lau Basin | collected... | reverse complement strand
TTCATCGCGATTCCCTCCTCAAGCCTTCTTCCACTCGACGGCCAGCACGTTCAGGAACAGGCAGGCGCCGATCAGGGACAGGAAGTAGATCAGGTCGCGCAGGTCCACGACCCCGCGGCTGATGGAGTCGAAGTGCCCGTAGATCCCGAGGGTACCGACGAGGTCCAGCAGGAACTGCGGCAGGGACTCCGGCAGGAAGTCGAGGACCGCCGGGAAGTTCAGCATCACCAGGAACAGAAGCGTCAGGCCGGAGACCACGAAGGCGATGACCTGATTGCGGGTCAGGGCCGACAGGCATCCCCCTACGGCCAGGAAGGCTCCGGCCATCAGGAGCGAGCCCAGGTAGCCGGCCAGGATCACGCCGTTGTCGGGATCGCCGAGGAAGTTCACCGTCAGCCAGGCCGGGAAGGTCGCGACCAGGGCGATGCCGAGGAAGGCCCAGGCGGCCAGGAACTTGCCGAGGACCGCCTGGGTGGTGCTCACCGGCAGGGTCAGAAGGAGCTCCAGGGTCCCCGAACGCCGCTCCTCGGCCCACAGGCGCATGCTCACGGCCGGCACCAGGAACAGGAAGACGAAGGGATGGAACTGGAAGAAGGGCATCAGGTCGGCCTGGCCACGCTCGAAGAAGCCGCTCAGCCCGAAGACCAGGAAACCGAGCAGGGCGGCGAACACTGCCAGGAAGACGTAGGCCACAGGGGTGGCAAAGTAGCCTCTCAGTTCGCGCTTGCTGATGGCGAGGACGCGGTTCATGCTTCCCCTCCGGTCTGCGCCGCGGCCGGCTCCCCGGCAGCCCCGGCTTCCTCCTCGACCTCCTGGGGACCGGCCGGCCCGTTACCCTCGACCGGGGCGGGAGCGCCGGAGGTCAGATCGCGGAAGACCTGGTCGAGACGTCCGTCCTCGACCCGCAGGGAGCGCAGTCGGATGCGCCGCTCCCGCAGGCCTTCGAGGACAGCGTCGAGGATCGTGGCACCCCTCGGCGGCACCACGGTCAGGCTGCCGCGGTCCTCCTCGATTTCCCCGAGGCCGCGGAGCACCTCGGCGGCGGCGCTCCGGTCCTCCTCGTCCACCCAGAGCGTGACCGCCCCGTGGTAGCGTGAGCGCTGCTTCAGCTCCAGGGGGGTGCCGTCGAAGACCAGGCGGCCGCGGGCGATGATGGAAGCGCGGGTGCAGACCGCCTCGACCTCTTCGAGGATGTGGGTGCTGAGGACGATGACCTTGTCCCGGGCCATCTCCCGGATCAGCTGCCGCACCTCGTGCTTCTGGTTCGGGTCCAGTCCGTCCGTCGGCTCGTCCAGGATCAGGATCTCGGGGTCGTGCAGGATCGCCTGGGCGAGGCCGACGCGGCGCTTGAAGCCCTTGGACAGGGTCTCGATGCTCTGACGCCGGACCTCCTCCAGGTGGGTGCGTTCCACCGCTTCGCCGAGGCGCCGGCGGCGCTCCTCGCCGCGCAGGCCGCGCATGTCGGCGATGAAGTCCAGGAAGGAGGCCACCGTCATCTCCGGGTAGAGAGGGGCGCCCTCCGGCAGGTAGCCGAGACGGGACTTGACCTCGAGGGGGCGCTCCTGGACGTCGAAGCCGTCCACCAGGACCCGGCCGGCGGTCGGCTCCAGGTAGCCGGTCACCATCTTCATGGTCGTCGACTTGCCGGCGCCGTTCGGGCCCAGGAAGCCCAGGACCTCGCCGCGCTCCACGGCGAGGGAGAGGTCGTCCACTGCCCGGAGCCTGCCGAAGTCCTTGACCAGATGTTCGATCCTCAGCATGGCGGGACGGGGGGTTCCGTGGATCCCTGCCTACGAACGAGGACGCAGGGTGTTGAAGTCCATATTTCTACCCTCGCCGCCCCCGGCTTCAAGCCCCCCGGGGCGGAGGCCGCCTCAGGGCGTCTCCAGGGCCGCGCCCCGCAGGCGGGCGCGCAGGTGTCCGGCGGAGGGCCCCCCCTCCTCCAGGAGCCCCAGGACCTCGAGGCCGCCTTCTCCGGCGGGCAGGGCCAGGAGCAGGCCGTCGGCCCGGTCCTCGGCCCGCAGCCAGGCGGCGGCCTCCTCCCGGGGCGCCGCGGCCAGGGAGGCGACCGGGCCCAGCGCAAGGCGGGCGGCGGCCAGGAGCTCCACGGCCTCGTCCCCGGCTGCAGCCTCCGCAAGGAGCTCGTAGCCGTCCTCCAGGAGCGAAGCCGCCAGGGCGGCCAGGGCGGCGCGGCCGGCCTCGTCCCGAGCCGGGATCTCGTCGAGGAGGAGCAGACGGCCGCGGCGGCAGGCCGGGTCGGTGCAGGGCCGGCCGGATGCCTCGCCGGGGTGCGGGACCGAGGCGGCCCCGGCCTTCCGCCAGCCCTCCTCCCCGGAAGTCCAGAGAGCGAGGTCCGCGACGACGGTACGAGCTGCGGGCTGGACCGGGGCCGCAGGGTCGGACTCGACGACAGCATGGGAGCTGCCGTCGGGAGCCGTCTCCAGGCGCATGGTGTGGGTCAGCGCAGGGCCGCCCTCGAGGCGCGCCGTCCCCAGGAGCCCGTAGAGGAAGACCGCCGCGAAGCCGAGGAAAAGGAAGACGGGGACCAGGGGGACGGGGCGTGCACTCCGGCGGCGCGATCGGCGGCGGCGGCGCGACAGGCCGGAAGGCACGGGCGGCGGCACCGGGAAGGGCCGCCCGGGAGCCGGAGGCGGCGGCGGCGCCGGGACCGCAGCCGCTTCCGGGGGCAGGTCCCCGGGGGGCCGGCCGCCGAGGCTCGGGAGCTCGGCCGGCCGCAGGGCGAAGGGGTCCTCCGCCTGGCGCACGGCCTCGACATCCAAGAGCATCTGCCGGGCGCTCGCGTAGCGCCCCCGGAGGTCGGCCATGCTGCGCCGCAGGATCCAGCGCAGGGCCTCGGGGCAGCGCCGGGTCAGGGGCGAGAGGCTGCCGTGGGCCGGGAAGTTGTTCTCCAGGATCGTGTAGAGAACCGCGCCGACCCCGTAGAGATCGAACTTGACCCCGTCCACCTCCCGGACCTGGACGCCGCGCAATGCCAGGCGCACCAGCTCCGGATCCCGGTAGTACTCGGTTCCCGTGGTGGTCAGGGTCATGGCCGAAGCCAGGGGGGTGACCAGCCCCAGGTCCACGAGGTGGGCCCGGCCGCCGGAGACGATGATGTTCTCCGGCTTGATGTCCTTGTGCCAGAGCCCGTGGGCGTGGTAGCGCTCCAGGGTCTGCAGGAGATCGCGGACCCAGCCGAGGGCCGTCGCCAGCTCACGCTGTCCAAGCCCCTGCGCCGGCGCCTGCGCGTGCAGGCGCTCGACGGCCGCACGCAGATCCTCGCCGGGGACATAGGGCGTGACGTAGTAGAAGCGCCGCTCGTTCAGGCCGTGGTCCAGGACCAGGCCGAGGCTGCGGGCCGCCTCCAGGGCGCGGTTCTCGCGCACGATGTGCGGCAGGGCGCCCTCGTCCTGGAGGGAGAAGGCCTTGAGCACCACACGCCCGACCTCGCCATGCCCCCGGCTGCGGAACTCCCCGCGCTTCGCCGCGTCGGGCTCGGCGATCCACAGCCTCGCCCCCGAGCCCCCCGAGCGCAGGCGGCCGACGATGCGGTAGCCGGGGAAGTCCTCGCCCTGGGCATCCGGCGCCGCCGCCGGCGGGGGTTCCGGCGCCCGGGACCCGGCCAGCGCCTCCGTGGGCGGCGGCCCGGGCAGGGGGTCCTGGACCTCGATGCCGAAGAGGCGCAGGGGGTGGACCAGGGCGAGACGTCCGGCCCCAGCCGCGATGCGCTGCAGGCTGCGCGCGGCCCGGCCGGCCGCCCGGGCCGCCTCGCCGGGGGCCGCCCGCAGGAGCCCGAGGATCATCCCCAGGAGTCCGCCGGTCAGGGCCAGGCCGGCGCCGAGGATGCCGGCGGTCTCGGCCACGACGCCCGCCGTCCAGCCCGCGAGATGGGCGGCGAGGCGGGCGCAAGCGCGGGCCAGCTCCACGGAGAGGAGGACGACGAAGACCCCGGCGGCCAGGATTCCGAAGAGGATCAGGAGGGAACCGGGCAGGGTCATGGCGGTGCAAGGCGCGTCAGGATCCCCTGGGGGGATCCTCGGGCCGGACCGGGATCTCGGCGTGGAGGATCTCGGCCAGGGCCTGGTCGAAGGCGTGGTCGTCGGCCTTCTTGGGATTCGCCGCCAGCCCCTTTCGCTCGGCCTCTTCGCGCTCCTCCGGCGTGAAGGACCAGAGCTCCATCACCTCCGCCAGGCGCTCGCGCAGGGCCTCCCGTACCCGGCTCAGGCGCCGGCTGACCGTGGCCTCGCTGGTCCCCAGGGCCTCGGCCACTTCCTTGCCGCTGCGCCCGTCCAGGATCCGCATGCGATAGACGGAGAAGTCCACGAAGTCCGTCTCTTTCTCCACCTTGCGGAAGGCGGCCTCGACCTTGGCCCGGAAGACGGCACGTTCGAACTGCTCGTCGGGGGCGTCGCTCTCCGGACGCCGGCCGGGCCGGGTGTCCTCCATCCATTCGGGCTCCAGGCCCGAGGGGCGCCGGCCCGAACCCCGCTTCTGGGCGTTGCGCCGGTCCATCTCGCCGCTGAGCATGTGCCGGGCGATGGCCAGGAGCCAGGTGCTGAAGCGTGCTCCGCGCGAGGGATCGTGGCGGTCGATGGCGTCGGCCAGGGCGGCCAGGGTCTCCTGGGTGAGGTCCTGGACCGTCTCCGGGCCGATCCGGCCCCGGCCCCAGCGCGCCAGCCGTGCCCGGATCACCGGGCCGAAGGTCTCCCAGAGCTCGAACCAGGCCTCGGGATCCCGGGCCTGGAGGCGTCCGACGAAGCGGGTGGTGGAGGGGCTGAGCATCCGGGGAGAAGGCGCGGGGAGGGCGGAAAGGGGCCGGCAGGCCGGCCGGCAAAGGCGCCGGGCCCAGGGTACCCGAATCCCTCTACGCGCCGCCGGGAACGCCTCTTCGGGGGTCTTCCCGGGCCGGGGGGCTCCTCCCGGGACGCCCGTCGCCGGGTTCTCTGCCCGTCTCCCCGGCAGCACCGCGGACGCCTTCCGGGGAAGGGAGGCCGGCCCTGAAAGAGCGGCGGGCGGATTCCCAGGAAGGGAATGGCCGGGCCAGGCCCGCAAGGGCCGCCGGCATCCCCCAGAACCACCGACGGGAGGAGACCGAACATGAGTGGCATCGTCAAGGGAGTCTTCAAGATCGCGATCGTGCTCGCCCTCGTGGGCGGCGCCTTCGCCCTGGTCGCCGGGCCGGAGCGCCTCGACGCCCTGGTCCACCAGGTGCAGGACGATGTGCAGAGCGCCATCGACGCGAGCATTGACGACCCGGTGGCCCTGCGCCGCCAGCTGCAGAAGCTCGAGCGCGAGTACCCGCGGCGCATCGCCCAGGTGCGCGCCGACCTCGCCGAGCTGCAGAACCAGATCCGCGAACTCGAACAGGAAAAGGCGATCTCCGAGAAGGTGGTCGAACTCGCCACCGAGGATCTCGCCGCCTATCGCCAGCGTTTCGAGGGCGCAACCACTGTCAGCCTGAGCCGCGTGGAGCGCGCCGATCTGCAGCGTCTGCAGAGCCGCGCCCGCCAGGTGGAGCAGACCCTCCTGGCGCACCGCGGCCGCGCCGAGGACGCCGCCCGCGACCTCGGCTACCTCTACGAGCAGGCCGGGCGGATGGAGCAGCTCCTGGCCCAGCTCGAACTCGAACACACCCAGTTCGTGACGCAGCTCCAGCAGCTGGAGCGGCAGATCGACACGGTCGCCCGCAATGAACGCCTCATCGAGCTCATGGAGAAGCGCGAGCGCACCATGGCCGAGCTCAGCGAGTGCGAGTCCTACAGCCTGGGCCAGATCCAGGAACGCCTGGCGGGCATCCGCGCTCAGCAGGAGGCGCGCCTCCAGTTCCTGGGCACCCAGGCCGAGGTCCTGGACTACGAAGACCGGGCGCGCCTGGCCCTGGATCCGCCGGCGGGCCTGGAACAACAGCCCGGCGTCTTCGCCCCCTCGCGCGCCTTCTGAGGACACCGGCCTCCCGCCTCGGTTCCCGCGCCGCCGGCCCCCGCGGGCCGGCGGCGCTCCTGGGTGGGCCCTCCGGAAGTGCCCCGACCGGGCAGGGACCACGCCCGGAGGACGCCTTCGGCGGCCGGGAGCCCGGCCGCACTCCTTCCCGCTGAAGCCCGGCGCCCCCCGGCCGCCGGCTCCCCCTGCCTTCCCGAGCCGGCGGGCGGCGGCCGCCTAGACGAAGGGCGTCACCCCGGGGACGGCGACGGGATCCGGCTCGAAGTCGATCCAGTCGTAGGCCGGCGGCGAGAGGTCCAGCTCGCTGTTCCAGACCTCGTCCCAGCTCAGGGTCCTGCCCGTGTAGGCGGCCATGCGCCCGAGGATCGCCATCAGGGTGGACTTGCACATGTAGTCCGTGTTGTTGATGGGTTCTCCGGAACGGATGGCGGCGAAGAGGGCGTCGTGCTCGTTCTGGTACATGTCGTCGGGGCCCTCCCCCCGGTAGCGCCAGCGGCCCTCCTCGTTGCGGATCGTGTGGTGCTGGATGCCGGCGACGCCACGGGTGCCGAAGACCCAGTCCGAGACGTCGGCCGCGGCGCCGGGGATCTGGCGGCAGGAACTGAAGCCGCGCACCCCGTTCTCCCACTCGAAGACGGTATTGAAATGGTCGTAGACGTTGCCGTACTTCGGGTCGGTGCGGGCGATGCGGCCGCCGGAGGCGGTGGCACGCAGCGGCGGCACGTCGCCCATCGCCCAGAGCAGCTTGTCCAGGCTGTGGATGTGCTGCTCGGCGATGTGGTCGCCGCTGAGCCAGGTGAAGTACAGCCAGTTGCGCATCATGTACTCCATGCGGCTCCACTCCGGCTTGTCGCCGCGGTGCCAGAGGCCGCCGGTGTTGTAGCTGCACTGCAGAGCGACCGGCTCGCCGATGGCGCCGTCGTGGATGCGGCGGATCGTCTCCTGCTTGGCGAACTGGTAGCGGTAGCAGAGGCCGCTCACGACGCACAGGCCCTTCTCGGCGGCCTTCGCTCCGGATTCCATCACCGAACGCACGCCGCGCGCGTCCACCGCCACCGGCTTCTCGACGAAGAGGTGCCGGCCCTGCTCCACGGCGTAGCGCATATGCTCGGGCCGGAAGTGGGGCGAGGTGGCCAGCAGGACGACGTCCACCGAGTCCACGACGCGGCGGTAGGCGTCGAAGCCGAGGAAGCGGTGGTTCTCGTCCACCTGCACCCGCGGGGCGATGTCGGCCTGCGCCAGAAGCGACTGGAGGCTGCGCTCCAGCATGTCGCCGAAGGCGTCGCCGAGGGCCACGAGCTGCGCGTTCGGGTCGGCGCGCAGGGCGTTCACCGCCGCTCCCGTGCCGCGGCCGCCGCAGCCGACGAGGCCGACGCGCAGGACCTCCTGGTGCTGGTTGTGGACCGGCGCGGCGGCGGCCCGGGGCAGGGCGCCGGCGGCGGCGGCGGCGGCCACCGAGCCCTGGAGGGCGCGGCGGCGGCTCAGACGGCGGGAGGAGGAGAGGCGGTCCTGGCTCATGGACGGGAGGGCTCGGGGTCGGGAAGGAGGGCAGGGAAGCCCGGGGTCGTGCAGTGGAGAGGGCCGCCGCAGCCGAGTTCGGTGACGCGCAGCTCGACGCCCGCGGGCGCCTGCTCGCAGGCACGGGGGACGCCGAGGACGCAGGCCGCCGAGGCCCAGGCGTCGGCGTCCGCGGCCACCGCCGCCAGGGCGCTCGCCGCCACCCGCCGCCGGAGCCCGAGGCCCGTGGCCGGATCCACGATGTGAGAATAGCGGACGCCGCCGATCTCGACGAAGCGCGAGGTGTCGCCGGAGGTCGCCAGCGCCGCCTCGCGCAGGTAGAGCCAGCCGGCGTCCTCCTCGGCGCCGGAAGGACCCAGGGCCGAGACGCGGACCCGCCAGCCGGGCTCGCCGGGCGGCGGGGCCCCGGCGAGGAGGTCGCCGCCGCCGTCCAGGAGAGCGCGCTCGAGGCCGTGGCGGCGCAGGACCTCCAGGAGTTCGTCCAGGGCGTAGCCCTTGCCGATGGCCCCGAAGTCCAGGCGCAGCCCCGGCCCGAGGAAGCGCACGCGCGGCTGCACCGGGTCCACCTCCAGGAGGTCGAAGCCGGTACGCTCCCGGGCCTCCTGGAGCCGCGCGGGCGAAGGCAGCTCCTTCTGCCGGAGGCTCCGGCGCCAGAGCCGCGTGGCCTGGCCCACCGTCGGGTCGAAGGCGCCGCCGGTCGCTCGGACCAGGCGGGCGGAGCGGAGCAGGACGGCATGGAGGTCCGGGGAGACCTCCCGCCAGGGCCCGGGTGCGAGGCGGTGCAGGGCGTTAAGCTCGCTGTCCTCCCGCCAGTCGCTCAGGCGCCGGTCCAGCTCCTCCAGGCGCTGCCAGGCCTCTTCGAAGGCTGCGGCGGCGGCCTCCGGGGACGGGGCGTACACCACCAAACGAAAGGTCGTCCCCATGTTCGGTGCTGAAGCCTCGAAACGCTGCAGCGCCGGGGAGGCTGCGCAAGCCCCGAGGAGAAGGGGCAGCACGGGCACAAGCCGGAAGAAGGGAACGCGCAAGAGTGGAGCGGGAGGGAAGGCGGGAAGGCCGGTGCGAACGCGGGCCACAAGGCCAAGGGCGGAGGGGAGGCGCCGCTCTGCCTGCTAGGATGCCGGCTCCCGGCCCCGCCGGCCGGGATCCTGACCTGCCCTTCGTGAGCCCGTCCCCCCTGCTGCTTCTCACTCTCCTCCTGCTGCCGCAGGAGTCCGCCCAGGATCCCGGCGCCTTCCCGGAGCCGCCGCCGGGGCGGCCGCCGGCGGCGGAGAACCCGGATGCCGAAGCCACCGACGCCGCCTCCATGAAGACCTACCGGGAGACCATCCCCGGCACCGGAGTCTCCTTCGAGATGGTGCCGCTTCCCGGCGGCCGCTTCTGGATGGGCAGCCCGGAGGAGGAGGAGGGCCGGCGGCGCGACGAGGGGCCGCGCCACGAGGTCCAGGTCTCGCCCTTCTGGATCGGCCGCCACGAAGTGACCTGGGACGAGTACCACCTGTTCATGTTCCGCCTCGACCAGGAGATGCGGAAGAAGGGCCAGGCGGAGCCCGCGCCCCAGGATCCCTGGGCCGACGCCGTCAGCCGGCCGACCCCCCCCTATGTGCCCATGGACTTCGGGATGGGCGTCGAGGGCTGTCCGGCCACCGGCATGACCCAGTTCGCCGCCCGCCAGTACACGAAGTGGCTGAGCATGAAGACCGGCCGCTTCTACCGCCTGCCGACCGAGGCGGAGTGGGAGTACGCCTGCCGCGCGGGCACCGAGACCGCCTGGTCCTTCGGCGACGACCCCGATCTCCTGGACGAGTACGCCTGGTACTTCGACAACGCCGAGGACCGCTACCATCCGGTCGGCCGGAAGAAGCCCAATCCCTGGGGCCTCTACGACATGCACGGCAACGTCGCCGAGTGGGTCCTGGACGGATACGACCGGAACTTCTACGAAGCCCTCGCCGCCGCCGGCCCGGCCGTGGACCCGATCCGCTGGCCCGAGGCCCTCTACCCGCGCGTGGTGCGCGGCGGCTCCTGGGACGACGATCCCGAGGCCACGCGCTCGGCCGCGCGCCGCAGGTCCTCCAAGGCCTGGAAGGTCCAGGATCCCCAGATCCCGAAATCCATCTGGTACCACACCGACGCCCCCTTCGTCGGCTTCCGCGTGGTCCGTCCCCTGGTCGAGCCCTCCGACGAGGAGAAGGCACGGTACTGGGAGGCCGACCTCGAGGAGATCCGGACCATCGAGCTCCGCCAGCGGCGGGGAGAACGCTGAATCCCGACGGCCCGCCCCCCCCGACCATGACCCCCGAACCCCGCTCCTCCTCCAGCCGCCGCGCCTTCCTGCGCCAGGGCGGCGCCGCCGCCGGACTCGCCGCCGCCCCCTCCCTGGGGGCCCTGCGGGCGGGCCCGGAGGCGGAACTGAAGATCGCCCTCGTCGGCTGCGGCGGCCGCGGCACCGGAGCCGCCCATCAGGCCCTGAACACCCATGTCCAGGGTCCGGTGCGCCTCTGGGCCATGGCCGACGCCTTCCAGGACCGTCTGGAGTCCTCCCTCAAGAACCTGCAGCAGAACCACGGCCCGCGGGTGGAGGTCCCGGAGGAGCGGCGCTTCACCGGCTTCGATGCCTACCAGAAGGCCATCGACAGCGGTGTGGACGTGGTGATCCTGGCGACGCCGCCGGGCTTCCGCCCGATCCACTTCGAGTACGCCGTGCGCCAGGGCAAGCATGTCTTCATGGAGAAGCCGGTGGCGGTGGATGCGCCGGGCGTGCGCCGGGTCCTGGCCGCCGCCAGAGAAGCCCAGGCGAAGAACCTGAAGGTCGGGGTCGGCCTCCAGCGGCACCACCAGCCGGTCTACCAGGCGACCCTCGAGCGCCTGCGCAACGGCGCCCTGGGGCGCATCAACCTGCTGCGCTGCTACTGGAACAGCGGCGGCGTCTGGGTGCGCCAGCGCCGTCCCGAGCAGACCGAGATGGAGTACCAGATGCGCAACTGGTACTACTTCAACTGGCTGTGCGGCGACCACATCGTCGAGCAGCACATCCACAACCTCGACGTCGGCAACTGGCTCCTGGGCGAGCCGCCGGTCCGGGCCCAGGGCCAGGGCGGCCGGCAGGTGCGCACGGGCAGGGAGTTCGGCGAGATCTACGACCACCACATGGTCGAGTTCACCTACGCCGACGGCACGAAGATGCTGAGCCAGTGCCGCCACATCCAGGGCTGCTGGAACCAGGTGGACGAGTTCGCCCACGGCAGCGCCGGCTCCTGCCATATCGGACGCGGCATCATCCGCGGCCACGACGGCAAGGTCCTGTGGCGCTACGAGGGCCCGGGCGGGGATCCCTACCAGATCGAACATGACGAGCTCTTCGCCGCCATCCGCCAGGACCGGCCCTACAACGAGGCCGGGTATGGCGCCCTCTCGACGATGACGGCCATCTTCGGGCGCATGGCCACCTACTCCGGGCAGATGCTCGAATGGGACCGCTGCCTGGAGAGCGAGATCTCCCTGGCGCCGAAGGAGTATTCCTGGGACGCGCCGCCCCCCGTGCTGCCGGACGAGAACGGCTTCTACCCCGTGGCCATGCCCGGCCAGACCAAGGTCCTCTGATGCGCGCCGCCCCGCTCCTGCTCCTCCTGCCCCTCGGCCTCGCTGCCGCCCGCCTGCCCGTCGTCCCGCACCAGGATCCGGCGGCGGCCCAGGATCCGGACCTCCTCCCCGACACCATGCTGGAGCTGGAGTCGGCTCTGAAGAAGCTGCGCCGCAGCATCCGCAAGGAAGAGGAGGACGCCGCCTCCCTGGCCTCCCTGCAGCGCATCCAGGAGGCTGCGCTCCGCTGCAAGACCCTGGTCCCGGCCCTGGCCGCGGACCTGCCCGAGGCCGAGCGGCCAGCCTTCCTCCGGGCCTACCGGCGGGAGATGGCGGCCTTCCTGGAGAAGGCCGTGGCCTGCGAGATCGCCCTTCTGGACGGCGACCGGGAGAAGGCCCGGGCCCTGCAGAAGGCCCTGGCCGACATGGAGACACCGGCCCACGAGCGCTTCACCGCCGACGGCTGAGGGGCCGCCGACGGCGGAACCGTCAGGGCAGGCGGTGGAGGACCTCGGCCGGGCCCCGCCGCCGGCGGGCCGGAGGCCGCTCCTCCGGCCAGCCGTACCAGAAGAGCCCCACCACCTCCCAGGTCTCCGGGTCGCGGCCCAGCAGCCGCAGGAAGCGCGGGTCCCGGGTGACCGCCCCGGTCGTCCACTTGCTGCCGAGACCGCGGGCATGGAGCTCGAGCATCAGGTTCTGGGCGGCGCAGGCGCAGGCCGCGTAGTCCTCGCGCCGGCGCAGAGGATCGGGGTCGAGGCGCTGCAGCAGGACCAGCCAACCCGGCATCCTCGCCCAGCGCTCGCGTTTGGCGGCGGCCGCCTCCGGACGCCCTGCTTCCTCGAGCAGGCGGACGTTCAGGTCCACGATCGCGGCCACGGTCTCCGGCCCCGGCAGGAGGAAGTCCCAGGGCTCGGTGCGGTGATGGTTCGGGGCCAGGATCGCCGAGGCGACGGCCTCCTCGATCCAGGCCTCGGGCACCGGCCCGGGCCGGAAGGTGGCGATCGTGCGGCGGCCGCGGAGCAGGCTCTGGACGGCGGAGAGGTCCATGGCGGGCCCGAGGATAGAAAGGCCGGCCCGGGCACTCCTCCCGACTTCCTGAGATGCCGGATGGCAGCCCTGTGGCATAATGCGGGATCCCGGCCCGCTCTCCCAGACTCTGGCGGGCCGGGCGAGGTCCGACCCCGATGACTCCTTCCCTGAGCCCCCAGAGCCCCGGGATCCAGGCCCGGCGCCTGCCCGTCCCCGGTGCCCCGCGCAAGGCCCCGCCGCTCTTCCTGAGCGGCTTCGGCCACTACTTCCCCGACGAGGTCCTGGACAACCGATTCTTCGTCGAGACCGGAGTGGACACGACCGAGGAGTGGATCGAGTCCCATCTCGGCATCCAGGAACGGCGCCGCGCCCCCGCCGAGCACGACACCAGCCACCTCGGCGCCCGCAGCCTGGAGGACGCCTGCCGGCGCACGGGTTGGAAGCCTGCCGATCTGGACCTCGTGGTTCTCGCAACCTCGACCCCCGACGCCCTGATCCCGGCGACGGCCTCCTTCTGCTGCAAGCACCTCGGGATCGATCCGGTCGCCTTCGACATCAACGCCGCCTGCTCCGGGTTCATCTACGGCCTCGCCGTGGCCCAGGGACTGGTCGGAAGCCTGGGCTCGCAGCGCGCCGCCCTGGTCACCGCCGAGAAGTACACGCGTGTCACCGACTACAGCGACCGGAGTTCCTGCGTCTTCTTCGGCGACGGCGCCGCCACGGTTCTCCTGCAGGCCGAGCGTCCGTCCCGAGGCTTCGAGCTCGTGGATCTGCTCCTCGAGAACCGCAACCAGGGCGCCGACATGGTGACCACTCCGGTGGGCGGCTGTTTCCGCCAGGAAGGCCGGGCGGTCAAGGAGCACGCACTCCAGGCCTTCGTCGGCCTGTCCCGGGAGATCCTGGAGCGCAATGGCGCCACCCCGGCCGGCCTGCGCGGCTTCGTCGGCCACCAGGCCAATCTCCGGGTCCTCGAGACCGTGGCCGCCGAGCTCGGGGTCACGCCGGAGCAGCACTGGAGCAACGTGCGCTGGAAGGGCAACCAGGGCGCGGCCGGCTGTGCCACCTCCTTCGTCGAAGGCGTCCTCGGTCACCTGGAGGAGCTGCGCGACGGCGATCTGGTGCTGTGCACGGTCTTCGGCTCGGGCTTCACCTCCGGCAGCGCGCTCCTACGCTGGACCGCCACCGGGGCCTGAGCGCCCCTTCCCCCGACCCGCCGCCGGCCTTGGCCCGCCAGATCGTCCTGACCCGCTTCGGCGGCCCCGAGGTCCTCGAGGTGACCGAGGGGCCCGACCCGGAACCGCCCGCCGACGGCTACGTCGTCGAGACCCGGGCCATCGGTCTCAATTTCGCCGAGACCGTCGAGCGCCGCGGCGCCTACCGCAAGGACCAGCCGCTCCCCTACCCCATGGGCAAGGAGGCCGCCGGAGTGGTCGTGGCCCGCGGCCCCAAGGCGCGGCGCTTCGAGATCGGCGACGAGGTCCTGGTCGTGAAGTTCGACAACGGCTGCTATGCCGACCGCATCGCCGCCCGCGAGGACCAGCTCCTGCGGCCGCCCCGGGGCCTGGACTGGACGGAGAAGGCGGCGTTTGCGAACACCTTCGCCACGGCCTGGTACGCCATGCACGAGATCGCCCGGGTGCGGCCCGGCGAATCGGTCCTGATCCAGGCGGCGGCCGGCGGCGTCGGCACCGCCGCCGTGCTCCTGGCCCGGAGCCACGGCTGCGAGCCCATCCTGGGCACCGCCGGAGGCGAGGAGAAGTGCCGCCTGGTCGAGGGGCTCGGCGCCCGCCGCTGCGTGGACTACCGCACCGAGGACTTCCGCGAGGCCGTGGCCGCCTTCACCGGCGGGCAGGGCGTGGACTACTGCCTGGAGTCCGTGGGCGGCGAGGTCTACGAGCAGAGCCTGGAGGTCCTGGCGCCTATGGGCCGCCTCGTGATCATCGGCTTCTCCTCCATCCGTGAGGACTACCGCGGCACGCTGAAGCGCATCCATCCTCTGACCGTCTTCCACCGCTCCATCCTCGTCGGCGGCCTCAACGTAGACCACCTGAGCTACCCCTCGCGCCTCGAGGTCTGGGAACGCCTGGTGACCCACGTCGAGGAGCACGGCCTGAAGCCGGTGGTCGGCCCGGTCTTCCGTCTGGAGGAGGCGGCCGAGGCCCATGCCGCCCTGGAGGGCCGGCGCACGGTGGGCAAGGTGATCCTGCTCCCTTGAACCGGTGCCCGGGGGCGCCCCCCGGCAGCGGCTACCGGGGGGCTTCTTCGAGGAGCCCCCGCAGCCGCGGCAGGAGTTCGCCGCTCAGGATCCCGGCGCCGCGGGCGTTCAGGTGATCGAGATCGAACCAGTGGGCCGGACCGAGGCGCCGGCCCAGGGGATCGAGGTCGAGGACCACCGCCTCCGGACCGGCCACCTCCTGCATCCAGGCCAGATGGGCCTCGCGCAGGCCCGGCGGCATGGCCTCCTGGAGCACGCCCGAGACCGGCGGCAGGAAGAGGACCAGACGCGTTCCCGCCGCACGACAGCGCTCGACCAGTTCCTCCAGCACGCCGCGCCAGGCGTGCCCGCTCGCGAAGGGCTGGAGGAGCGCCAGGCGTTCCTCCTTGCGCGCCAGAGCCCGGGCCCAGAGCGCCTCGTCCACGGTTTCCGGCCGGCGCAGGGCCTCGAGGACCGCCAAACGCGGCCAGAAGGAGCCGCGCTCCTCGCGGTCCAGGAGCTCGGCCTTGCGCCAGCGCTCGGCGAGCGCCGGCTGGAGCAGGAACTGGCCCTGGCGCCACAAGGCCCGCGCCCCGAAGACCGCCCGGACCAGGCCCTCCTCGGTCCAGGCCCAGGGCCGGTCCAGGAGGCCGAGGAGGGTCTCGTCCAGGGGCGCGAACCAGCGCCAGTAGAAAAGGACCGAAGGGTCGGTGCGGCGCTCGTTCCAGAAGCCCGGCCGCGCCTCGACGACGAGGAGGCGCGGCGCCCCCTTGGAGAAGGCGATGCGCCCGGCCTCGCGCAGCTGCGGCGCGGTGCCGCCGTGGACGCCCAGGTTCCAGACCTCCAGGGGACGGCCCTCGCGCAGGCTCAGCTCCTCCTCCAGGAGCCGGGCCTGGACCCCCCAGCGGGTCAGGGAGGAACCGAGGAAGACGACTTCCGGGGAGCGGGCCTGCTCCCGGTACACCGGAAAGACCAGGTAGCCCTGGTCCCGGTCCGAGGTGTTGCGCCAGCGCCAGCCCGTGGCCTCGGCCGCGGCGTTCGTGAGCAGGGCCATGAGGACGGCGCCGAGGAGGGTGCGCAGCCAGGTGCGGAGGAGGGGCATGGCCTTCAGAACTGGAAGTAGATGAAGGGCTGCGCCCCGGCCTGGATGGCGGCGAGGAGGCCGAGGACCAGGACCAGAACGGCGCCGCGGACCTCGGCCGGGGCGCGGACGAAGCGCTCCTCCAGCCAGGGGTGGAGGCGCGGGGCGGCCAGATGTCCGGCCCAGACCGCAGCCAGCATGACCAGCAGCCAGGGCTCGAAGAGCGGGCCGTCGAGGCGCGTCCAGGTGGAGTAGACGCGGAAGGCGGTGGCGGCATCCGGGCTCCGGAACCAGACGCCGGTCAGGACCCAGAGGTGGAAGGTCAGGAAGATGTCCCGCGCCGCCCGCAGGAAGCCGGGGCGCGGCGGGCCGGAGCGGGCCTCGCGCAGGGAGCTGCCGACCAGCACGACACCGAGGAACAGCCCCCAGACGGCGAAGTGCCAGGCCGCGCCGTGCCAGAGGCCCCCGAGGAACATCGTCAGGCTCAGGTTGCGCGCCGCCCGCCACGGGCCGCCGCGGGAACCGCCGAGGGGCAGGTACAGGTAGTCGCGCAGCCAGGTCGTCAGGCTGATATGCCAGCGGCGCAGGAGCTCGGCCATGCTGCGTGCCGCGTAGGGCGCGCGGAAGTTCACCGGCAGGCGGAACCCGAGCATGCGCGCACAGCCGATGGCGATGAGGCTGTAGCCGGCGAAGTCCCCATAGACCTGAAAGGCGTAGAAGTGGTGGGCGAGGACGCTGCCGAGGAGCCCGTAGGCCTCGACGTCGGCGTAGTAGGGGTCCACGGCCCGGGCGCCGAAGGTGTCGGCGACGACGATCTTCAGGACCAAGCCGGCGAGGACTGCGTAGAGGCCGCGGGCGGCGTCCTCCGGCCGCGGCCGGCGCATGCGCTCGAGCTGGGGCAGAAACTCCGAGGCGCGGACGATCGGGCCGGCGACGAGCTGCGGGAAGAAGGCGACGAAGAGGGCGAAATCGAGGAGGCTCCGGGCGGGCCGGATGCGCCGGCGGTAGAGATCGATCGTGTAGCTCAGGGTCTGGAAGGTGTAGAAGCTGATGCCCACCGGCAGGATCAGGTGGGCCAGAGGCAGGGGCCCGAGACCGCCCAGGGCGAGCAGCCGGTTCAGGCTGTCCAGGAACCAGTCGCAGTACTTGAAGACGCCGAGCAGCCCGAGGTTCGCGGCCAGGCTCAGGGCCAGGAGGCGGCGGCGCTCCCGGTCGGGGCGGTCCTCGGCGAGGCGGCCGCCCACGAACCAGTCCACGCCGGTGCTGAAGGCGATGAGGAGCAGGAAGCGCGCGTCCCAGGAGCCATAGAAGACATAGCTCGCCAGGAGCAGGAAGGTCTTGCGCGCCCGCGGCCGCCCCTGGAGCAGGAGGTCCCCGAGAAGGACCGCCGGCAGGAAGAGGGCGAAGAGGACCGAGGCGAAGCTCATGGGCGCCGGCCGGAACGGAGGATCCCCCGGCCTCCGGCCCGCTTGCGGGGCCGGATCCGGGGGATCCTAGGGGCGCGGCGCTTCGGACCTCAGCGCCCGGCGCCGGGCAGCAGCTGCCAGAAGCTCGGGTCCTGCGCCAGGGTCCGCGAGAGCGGCCGGCGCGGCAGGGTCCCGAAGCCGCCGGGCCCGAGGCCGGCCCGGCCAGGGCCGCCGCGGTCCAGCTCTTCCAGAGGCCGGCCGGGGAGAACCGGGCGGCCGTCGCCGAGAACCTCCTGGAAACCCGGGGCCTTGGTCGGGTCGAAGAGGACCTCAAAGGCGTTCCGGCCGCCGCCGAGGAAGCCTTCCTGCGGGGCGTGGCGGCCGGGAGCGAGGTGCTCGACCACGGACGGGGTCGGACGGGCGGAGGCCGGCTGCAGGCGCAGTTCGCGGTACTCCCGGAGGAGGCGTGCCTGGAGATCCGGGACGGAGGGCTCCTGGGGAGCCGCGGCGGCGAGAAGGAGAAGGAGGGGGGTGAGGCTCATGGCGTCGTCGGAGAAGGGGTCCCCTCCCCTATCGGCCGGGAAGACCTTTCCCTTGGGCCCTCCGCGGTGCCGCGGAAGGCCCAAGGGAGCTGCCGGAAGGCCTGGAAGGGCCGGCCGGCGCCCTCCCCGGAGCGCCGGCGGACCGGCCCGAGAGCGCGGAAGGGGCTAGAATGCCCGGTCCTTACGTCCCTCCGACCGCCGGGAAGGCCCCGGAATGCCCGATCCATGACCGTGACCACGACCCGCGACAGCGCCTGGAGCGCCGAGAACTGCCAGGAAACCCTGGCCGAGCTGCGCTCCCAGTACCCCCGCTACACCGACAACGAGCTCTACGCCATCTGGTGCCACCTGAACGGGCGCATCCCCAAGGACGAGGACGGCAAGCTCATGCTGGACACCTGGCGCATGCACGCCGCCGAGGACGGGCGCCATGTCCAGGAAGGCGGCTTCTCCGTGACCCCGGCCATGTACGGCCGGGCCCTCAAGGCCCAGCCCGGCGTGCCGAAGCCGCGGCAGCAGACGCGGCGCAAGGAGGAGGCCCCCGCGCCCGAGCCGGCCGCCGCACGCCCGCGCGGCGCCGCCCGCCTGAGCGACCGGGCGCTGGCCTGGGCCCGCGAGTTCGACCGGGTCACCGCCCAGGTCGAAGAGCTGGCCCGGCTCCAGGAGCAGATGGACCAGGTCCTGGACCGCCTCCACGGCTGCCGCCGGAGCATCCTGGAGGACCTGGCCGAGGAACGGCCCGAGGTCCGCCCGCTTCTCGAGGAAGCCGGCCTGCTCTGAGACGAGAGGCACGGCCTCCAGGGCCTGCGGAAGGGCCTCCGGCGCGGAGCCCGAGTCCCCTCCCGCCTCGGGAACGGGAGTTGCTGGTGGCCGGGTAGCCTGGAGGCTTCCCGCGCCGAGCCGTCCCGCCATGCCGAGCCGCCCGACCGGATCCCCCCTGCCCGTCTCCCTGCCCCGGCGCTCCGCCGGGTGCCTGGCCCTCCTGCTCCTCGGCGCAGTTCCCCTGGCCGCCCAGGACGGCGGCCGCCCGCCCGTGGATCGCGAGGCCATGTGGCCGGCCCCCACCGCCGAGGATTGGGCGAAGCCCTGCCTCATCCGCTGGCAGCGGAGCTGGGAGGACGCCCTGGAGGTCGCGAAGCGCACCGGCAAGCCGATCCTCGTCTGCGTGAACATGGACGGCGAGATCGCCAGCGAACACTACGCCGGCATCCGCTACCGGCAGCCGGAGATCGCCGCCCTCTACGAGCCCTATGTCTGCGTCATCGCCTCGGTCTACCGCCACAACCCGGTGGACTACGACGAGCAGGGCCGGCGCATCGAGTGCCCGCGCTTCGGGACGGTTACCTGCGGGGAACACATCGCCCTGGAGCCGGTCGTCTACGAGCGCTTCCTCGACGGGCAGCGGGTGGCGCCGCGCCACATCGGCGTCGGCCAGGGCGGCGAGGAGCTGTACGACGTCTACTACGCCTGGGACACGGACTCGGTCTTCGAAGCCATCCGCGAGGGCGTCGCCGGCTGGCCGCCGCCGCTTCGGCCAGGCAGCGACCGGACCCTCGAGGACCAGGTGGCGAGCCCCGACAGCCGCGACCGCGAGGAGGTGGAGCGCCTCTTCCTGGAGGGTTCCCCCGGAGACCGCCGCCGGATCCTCGAGGCGGCGGCGGCCCTCGGCGCGGACGCACCCCTCCAGATCCTGCGCCTCGCGATCCGCGGGGCCGACGCCGGTCTGGCCCGCGCGGCGCGCCGGGCGCTGGGATCGGTCCCGAGGCCCGAGGCGGTCCAGGTCCTCCTCGAGGAACTGGGCCGGCCCATGGAGCGGGAGGACCGCGAGGTCGTCCTGGAGTCCCTGGAACGCCTGGGCGAGCGCCTGCCCGAGGCGCGGAGTCTCGCCCGCGTGCACCGAGGCCTGGCGGAGGCGGAGGCCACCGTGGACCTGGGACCGTGGTTCCAGGCACCGGCCGTGGTCCCGGCCTTCCCCGAGCGGAGCACCCTGGAAGCGCGCCTGGAGTACGCCGGGGCGACGGCCGCCGATCCCGAGGCCCTGACCGAGCGCGCCGAGGCGGCCCTGCTCCTGGCGGTGGACCCCGAGTCGCGCCGCGACCTCACGGGCCTGCGCGGCCTGGCCGGCCGCCACCAGCGGCTCCGCTTCGAAGACGCCCTGCGCGCCGCTGCCGAGGCCCGGGAGGCCGGTGCCCGGGACGGGCGCGTGGACGCCGTCGAGGCCGCGGCGGCCTGGTACCTCGGCCGGGACGAGGAGGCCTTCGCCCGCGCCGAGGCCGCGGTCCGGGCCCTGCCGCCGGGCGCCTCCTCCTGGACCGCCTTCGCCGCCCTCTCGATCTTCGCCGAGGGCCGGCGCCGGGCCATCCTCGCCGCCCGCGAGAAGGGTGAGGAGTGGCCGGTGGAGTGGCTGCGCGACGTCCACGGGGTCTATGCGCTCCTCGGCGATCACCCCCTCGGCAGCCCGGAACTCGTCGCCGCGCATGTGGACTTCCTGGACGAACTCGGAGGCCGGGCCGCCGCCGAGCCGGTCCTGCAGCAGGGGCTGCGCCGCTTCCCGGATTCGTGGGCGCTGCAGGAACGCTTCCGCCGCTTCGTCCTGCGGGAGCAGAGCGTCGAAGCCCTGGAGCCGGCCTACGCCGCCTGGATGGCGGAGCCGGGAGCTCCGGAGAACCTGGCCTGGTGGGCCGGCTACGCC
>Ga0256830_1001058_pt1 | contig 19996 bp, 19 predicted proteins | sample 128326metaG_FD_190537 | JGI IMG/M metagenome (GOLD analysis project Ga0256830, IMG submission 190537) | Hydrothermal vent microbial communities from Lau Basin, Pacific Ocean - 128-326 | ecosystem: Environmental > Aquatic > Marine > Hydrothermal vents | place: Pacific Ocean: Lau Basin | collected... | reverse complement strand
AATCGCGGTTGAAAATGTTTTTCCCTATTTGTGGTACCGCAAGGCGATAACGGATGTCAGCAGCGTCGGTTTTCGTATCGGAATACCGGTTTATGGGACGGGCATAGATTACAGTCGTGTGTTGTATTCAAGGGAGAACAAATGGGACGTCCTCAACCTGGCCTGGAGCCTGAATCCGAACTACAATCTGGATTTCACCTATTATAAGATTCGTCAGCGAAAATCACGCAAGGGTGGTTCCGTAAGAACCACCTGGTGGGGTTTGCGTGGCATGTATATTCCCCATGGAATCATGGGAAGAACCAGTACCCGGATCGGGCTGCTGCTGGGGGGCAAACCGGGGAAACGGTTCGGTTATGAAATCGGTTATTTCCACGATTTTAACGCCATGCCGTTGGGGAAGGTTTTTGATTTGAAGTGGCGCTGGGACAGCGAACAAAACAAGGCACGTTACGGGGATACCCCCCATATTGATCCGGCCTCGGGTCTGCCGTCCGAATATTCACGCCTGACCGGTATTTCATTTCAAATTTTCTTTGTCCTGGGTCAAAAAGAAATCCCCACCGGGAATGAAACCCCCTCCGGGAATGGAACCTCCACGAACCGTCCCTGAATGGGTCGTTGCCAATGAAACCGGATCATCGTAAAGCCGTTCTGCGCAAAATACCGAATGGATTGTTTATCGTCACAAGCCGGTGGGATGGAACGCCGTCGGCTTCCGTTATTTCATTTCTGACTCAAACTTCGATCGACCCGCCGTTGATTACCATGGCTATCCGCCGGAGGTCGTTCTTATGTGGAATCGTTAAACGAAGCGGGCAACTCGCCGTCCATTTCCCGGAACCCGATCAAAAAGACCTGGTGTCCGACTTTTTCAAAATAAAAGAATATGATGCCCAATTCATCAATGGGTATCCGTATCGGATCAGTGATTTTGGGAATCCCTTACTGGATGATATACCCATGATCCTGGAAGGGGAAGTGGTTGAAATCGTTCCGCGGGGAGATCATCACCTGTTTATTTGTGAAGTGGTAAATACAATTATGCGTCGTGACACGGATGTGCTGACGATGCGCCATACGCCCTGGCATTATGGCGGCTGATTGTTGGTTTAGCCCGTCTATTGTATTATTCACTGTTGGCTCCGGCGGATCGCCCGGCGCCGATGACGTCCTTTCCCTGGCAAAAGGAAAAATACAACTAACCGTCACGAGGCGAATTTTTCCATGAAATATCGTTCCCTCCGTAAGGCCGTCATGGCCGGTGACTATTCCGCGGTATCGGAAATATTATCCGGAGCCCTGAAAGGCGGGGAAGCCTTGGTTGAATTTGTAAACGATTTCCTGTATCTGGGCGCCGGGATTGAATATGGCGGACCGGTAAACCAACACCCCATCCTGGCGCTGAATGCCCTGAAAAATATTATCGCCGATAATCGTCATCAACCTTCGGAAATACTATTGCGCTTTGCCCTGGACACGGTAGTTGACTCCCCGCTCCGCACCGGCGATTCGGCGGTGTTGGAACAGGTGGAGAAGAAAGGCCCCGGGTCCGTGGTGTTTGTCCGGGACCTGGAGGAGGCCCTACTCTCCGGAGACATGGAATTAAGCGAAACGGAAGCGGCCCGTATTCAGCTTGTGGCCGAAAATCCGGCCTGCGTTCTGGAACTCATCGCTCAAGTGACATTGCGGGAACCGGTCGTATTTGCCGGTTTTGTATATCATTTGCTCCGGGCGCATGCTTTTCGACGCAGCCGGGAGGATGCCTGGGCATATACGAAATGCGCCCTGAACGAATTGCGGAAATTTCCTTTGTCGGAAGCCGATTTTCAAGGGAATCAAACCCCCGACGGTATGCTGTCCCGTATATTAGCCGTTGATGATGTCGCCCTCTGGATTACTTTTGCCGCTGTCTGGCGATTGTGGGAGTTGGATTGTGTTCGCCGGGCCGGTTTCCGACGTGCCGTTTCCGCCTGGTTGTCGTCGATCGAAGTTGAAGATCATCCTGTCGGCAATGGGGAATCCTCCGTAAATTTGGCGGCGGAAAATCGGCGTCCTTCGGACAATCAATTCATTGTGTTGGCCGAATCAATTTGTTCGAACGAACATGATCGAACGCGAATTCAAGATCAATTAGTGGCGCTGGAGGCAATGCGTTTTTTCACGAAAAAAGCCCATTCCGCCGACATGCCGCTGATTGCTGCAAACATTAATAAGGTACTATCATGAAAATCGGCGATTACACGTTGTACGGCATAGTTACCAGCAAATTCGGACTGGATGGTGGAGCCATGTTCGGAATTATTCCCAAAGTTCTGTGGGAGAAGAAAGCCCCGGCCGATGATAAGAATCGCATAGCGATGGTGACGCGCTCCCTGCTCCTTGTCAGCGACGAACGGAAAATCCTGGTGGATACGGGCAACGGAAACAAGTGGCAGGAACGGTTTAAAAAGATTTATGATATTGACACCGAATCGGTCAATCTTGAAAAATCGCTGGGGGAATACGGTTTCGGACCGGAAGACATTACCGATGTTGTGTGCACGCACCTTCATTTCGATCACGTGGGAGGAAACACGAAATATGAGGGCCGGCGGATTGTCCCCGCGTTCCCGAACGCGACATTCTGGATGCAAAATGAAAACTGGACGTTGGCAAATTCTCCCGGCGAAAAAGACCAGGGCAGCTTCATGGAAGCCGATTGGAAAGTGTTGGCCGAAAATGAAATGATTCAACTGGTGGATGGGAAAGAGGCGTTTCTGCCGGGAATCGATATAATCCTGAGTTATGGTCATACCACGGGCCAGATGCTGCCGCTTATTTCCGACGGGAACACCACGCTCTTTTATTGTGGCGACCTGATTCCCACCACGGCTCACATTCCTTTGCCCTGGGTTATGGCCTACGACATCCAGCCCACGATTACCATTCAGGAGAAGAAGAGTTTGTTGCCCAGGGCCATGGAAGAAAAATGGATATTGTTTTTTGAACACGATCCCCATTATGAGGCGGGTACCGTCGGCTTCGACGGGAAACATTATTACTGTGAGTCCACGCTCGTCATTAACGATTAATGTTCCTCGGGGTACCGGCCTGATGGATATCCCCGGAATCAACAAGGTTGAATTATGAATAGTGTCCTGCTGTGCATGAAGAATTTTGAATTGGGAACCAGACTATCGGATGTGTTTACCCGGTTGGAATGGGCTGTCCGATTTATAGATGACTACGAAGTCCTGGGTAAGTCGGACGACCCGGCCGCGAAACTGGCGGTCGTGGATCTGGATGATCCGCTGACGGGATCGGTACATTTTATTGCTTCGTTAAAAGGCCTGAACCCCAATATTACCGTTATCGGCTACTTGAAATGGATGCGTAAAAACACCCATGATAAGTTCAAAGTCGCCGGGTGCGATATTATTTTGCCGCAATCATCGCTGGTGAAAAACATCCCCTCCCTGGTCCGCAACTTGTCGATCAATGGGCGCGTCGGTTAAAGACAAAATTGCGCGTGCCGCCGAAGTAATCGATCGCCTGAAAGCGGCCTATCCGAATGCGAAGTGTTCATTATCCTATTCCACTCCCCATGAATTGTTGGTTGCCACCATTTTATCGGCACAATGTACCGATAAACGGGTAAACCGGGTCACCAGGCAACTGTTTGAAAAATACCGCTCGCCTGAAGATTACGCCTACGCCGCCGTGGAGGATTTGGCCCGGGACATTCATTCCTGCGGTTACCACAATCAAAAAGCCAAAAGTATTGTCGGCGCCAGTTTGAAAATCGTGGAGGAGTTCGGCGGAAAAGTGCCCGGTACGATGGAGGCGTTGGTTGGTTTGCCGGGCGTCGGTCGCAAGACCGCGAATTGTGTGTTGGGGGAATGTTTCGGCGTACCCGCAATGGTGATCGATACGCATATGATCCGTATCATGAATCTGTTGGGGCTAACCGATTCCCGGAATCCGCAGGTAATCGAACGGCAATTGAAACAGTTGTTTGAGCCCCGGGATTGGGTCGGATTAACGCACATGGTAATCGATCATGGTCGCTCGATATGCATGGCAAGACGCCCGAAATGTGACGAATGTATTCTAAGCGACTTGTGTCCTTCTTCAGGAGTAAGCAATCTTGGGAGTGAGGGAGGTGGGCGCGGGTGAGTCGAATACCGTGCGTCGGGCTTTACCCCGCGCGGGGAAATGGGGGCTGACCTTTCGCTCATGTTTTGTCCGGCGGATTAATTTCCTGTTCGTTGCCGGGTCGTTCGCCGATCCGTCGAATCTCAACCTGTATGTTGATGGAATTATGCCCATAAACGATGCCTTGTGACGACGGGTAAACAACCGGCCGGGAACCGAAGGGATTATGTTAACAGGTGATAAACCGTTTGTCTCCTGCCACCTAACCCCTAAATTCTCAAGATAGTAATAATTGTAGGATGCAAATAAATGGGAAATCCATACATAACCAAAATATTTCATTTCTGTGCCGCCCATCAATACGGTCATCAGGAATGGACGGAAGAAAAGAATTGGTCTGTTTTCGGTCTCGATTCCAAACCGCACGGCCACAATTACGCCCTGGAAGTTACCGTGACCGGGGAGATCAATCCTGATACGGGGTTCCTTATTGATTTGGAAGAATTAAAAAGAATCGTCCGGGAAAACGTCCTCGATCTGTTTGATCATGCCCGAATCGATAAAGACCTGCCCTGGTTTGCGGATAAGCAACCCTCTTCGGAAAATATGGTGATTTTCATCTGGGAGCAGATCGAGAAAGAGTTGCGGGGAGCCGAATTATACCGGGTACGATTACGGGAGACGCCGACCATATTCACCGATTATTACGGGAGCGCCCGTTAATGGATTTTAAAAATCGTCTCTATTTAATCCTGGCGGGGATTTTTATTGCCTCGTTAATAACATCCAACCTGATATTCCAGAAATTTTTTACCTGGTCGCCCTTCGGTTGGTACACATTCGAAATATCGGCCGGAATATTGTCCTACCCGATCACGTTTCTGGTTACCGATCTGATTTCCGAAATGTACGGGAAAAAACGTGCCGACGTGGTGGTATGGTCCGGTTTTGTTGCCAGCATATTTGTCATAATCGTGGTGTTAATCGCGGATGCGGTCCCCAATACCGTCTGGTCACCGGTTAACAATGCCACCTTTCACCGGGTGTTCGGGCTGTTCGGTCCGGCTGTGTTCGCGTCCATGGTAGCCTATTTGACCGCCCAGTTCATCGACATCCGGATTTTCCATTTCTGGAAACGATTGACGAAGGGGAAGCATTTGTGGTTGCGGAACAACGGATCCACGATCATTTCCCAGTTTGTGGACACGGTTGCCGTTCTTTTCCTCCTGTGTGTCACCGGGGTAGTGGAGTGGGTGCGTTTCCCGGGACTGTTGGAAAACGGGTTCCTGTTTAAAATTATCGTCGCTTTGTGCGATACGCCCTTATTTTATTTGGGAGTCTGGCTCCTGAAAAAAAGGGTTCACGAAGATCCCGATGAGACTGTTTGGGGATATCATTCATTTAAGGAAGAAGCATTATAATGGAAACAATCGATAAATCGCGAATCGAATTATTGGTCCATGACCTGTTGTCCGTCATTGGCGAAGACCCGGAACGGCCGGGACTGAAACGAACTCCTCTGCGGGTGGCGAAATCGTGGGAATATTTTTCGGGAGGATATCGTTCGAATCTGCAGGACCTGATTAACGACGCGGTATTCGAAGAGGAGTGCAGTGAAATGGTGGTGGTGAGGGATATTGAATTTTTCAGCATGTGTGAACACCACCTGCTGCCCTTCTTCGGCAAGGCCCATGTGGGGTATATTCCCGATGGAAAGGTGATCGGCCTTTCCAAAATTCCGCGGATCATCAACATGTTTTCCCGAAGGCTGCAACTCCAGGAGCGGTTGACGCACCAGATTGCTTACACGTTACAGGATGTATTAAAACCGGTTGGAGTGGCCGTGGTGATGGAAGGGCGTCATTTGTGCATGCAGATGCGGGGCGTGGAAAAACAGAACAGTTACGCCACTACGTCGGCGATGATCGGGGAATTCCACGATGAGGTGGAAACCCGGGCCGAATTTTTAAGCATTATCGGGTTACGAAATATATGATAAGCGATTGTGGTATTTTTTACTTTATAGCATGTTGTTTCCCGCGTAGCACCCGACGAGTTGCCCGGTGTAAAAAGGATATATTATGGAAAAATATGATGTAGCAATACTTGGCGGAGGTCCCGGCGGTTACGTGGCGGCAATCCGGGCCGCCCAACTGGGGCTGAAAACGGTAATCATCGATAAGGATCGATTGGGAGGAATCTGCCTGAACTGGGGCTGTATTCCGACCAAAGCCTTGCTGAGGAATGCGGAAGTATTGCATCTGGTGAAGAATGCGAAAAAATACGGTATCGAGATTCCCGAGTATACGGTGAGGTTTGATCGCACGGTAAAACGCAGCCGGCAAGTGGCGGAACGCCTGTCAAAAGGGGTTGAATACCTGATGAAAAAGAACCGCATCACGCACCGTATCGGCGTTGGTGTGTTAAAGAGCGCAACGGAATTACTTATAGACAACAACGGGGCCGTAGAGTCCGTGGTCGCCGAAAAGATTATCATTGCCACCGGCGGCAGACCGAAAACATTCCCGGGACTGGAAATGGACGGAAAACAGGTGATCGGCGCGAAAGAGGCCATGGTGCTGGAAGAGCCGCCGGAGCGCCTGGTAATCATCGGAGCCGGGGCAATCGGTGTGGAATTCGCCTATTTCTTCAATGAATTCGGTTCACAGGTACACCTGATCGAAATGCTGCCGCAAATCCTGCCCCAGGAAGACGAAGAGGTGTCAAAAACCCTGACCCGGTCCTTCATCAAGTCGGGCATTAAGATTCACACCGGAACAAAAGTTCGACAAATCGAAAAACTTGGAACTACGATTAAAGTTCATACTGAGTCGGGTGACGAAACGAAGATTATCGATGGTAACCTGGCCCTGGTCGCGGTGGGCATAACCGGGAATATCGAGAACATCGGCCTGGAAAAAGTGGGTGTGAACACGGCAAATGGTTCGATTGCGATCAATGACCTCTGCCAGACAAACATCCCCAACATCTATGCCATCGGGGACGTGACCGGGCCGCCCTGGCTGGCCCATGTGGCTTCCGCCCAGGGACACGTGGCCGCGGAACACGCGGCCGGACATACGCCGCAACCGGTGGATTATGAAAACATACCTTTTTGTACTTATTGTCAACCGCAGGTAGCCTCGGTTGGATTGACCGAAAAAGCCGCCAGGGAACGGGGACATGAGGTCAAAGTCGGCAAATTCAATTTTATGGCCAACGGAAAGGCGCTGGCGGCAGGCGACAATACGGGGTTTGTGAAAATTGTGTTTGACTCGCAATATGGGGAAATACTGGGGTGCCGGATCATCGGGCCGGAAGCTACCGAGCTGATTGCCGAATTGTGTATTGCCAAAGTCCTGGAATCCACCTGGCAGGACCTGGCGCTGACCGTCCATGCCCACCCGACCCTGTCGGAAGCGATCATGGAAGCCGCAATGGACGCCTTCGGAAGCGCCGTTCACCAATAGGTTCAGATGAAACATTTTATCGTATCAGTTTATTTGTTCCTGTTATGGGGATGCGCCGCGGTTTTTCCCCCGCAATGGCCGGCTTCACTCCCGGTTGATCCCGGTAGAAAGTACTCTCCGGCTGAATTACAGGCCGATTTCGATTACCTGTTTGAGACACTCGAGAGCGTTCACCCCAATTTGTATGCCTATGTATCCCGGGATGAAATAGATGAAGCCCGTGAACAGGCAAAAACAGAACTGACCGATTCCTTATCCGTAATTGATTTCTGGAAATCCGTTGCGCCGGTGGTTGCGCGGATCGGGGACGGGCATACCTCTCTCGTATTCCCCTATCACTTTTGGAAAGCCTATCTGGAGAATGGAGGATCGATATTTCCGTTTGACGTTCGTATTAAGGATCAGCGGTTGTTCATCACCGGGAATTACAGTGCCGATTCCACAATCGCCATCGGCGATGAGATTCTTTCGATCAACGGGCAACCCGCAGGAGCGGTTATTGATAAAATGCGGTTATATGTCAGTGGAGAAAGAACCGGGTTTAAAAATATCCTTCTACAGAAGAATTTCGGACCCTTTTTATGGGCGCTGTACGATTACGGGTCCACGTTCGGAATCGAATTCGATTCGCGTCTTGAAGATGTCCGGTCATTCGGAACCGTGTCCGGAATCAGTTGGGAGGAATTCAAACGCAGCAAGGGTAATAACAGTACCGAAACAAAAAAAGTATTTTATTCCTACACCTCTTTTCCGGATGAAAAAATTGGCGTCATTGATTTCCGGGCGTTTGTCGATCGGGCACAATTCAATAATTTCCTGGAAAACACATTCACACATATCCGGGAGAATGATATTCAATATTTGATCATCGATCTCCGTAAAAACGGCGGCGGGGATTCCCGTCTGGGTGATGCGCTTTTTAATTACATCACCGATCAACCGTACACCCAGGTGACGCGGATGGAGATCAAAACCAGTAAGGTTTTGAAATCATTCGTGCGCAAGCGGTATGTGAAGTGGTATTTCTATCCCTTACTGCCGTTGGCAATTTTCCAGCCGCAGGGGCGGGCAATTCTCTTTTCAAAAAACGGGACAATCACTTCTTTTGAGGGGACTCCCCGTAAGCCGGGTGAAAATCCGCTGCGGTTTTCGGGGCAGACGTATTTGCTGATCGGCCCCAACACGTTTTCCAGCGCAAATATGTTTGCCACGGCATTCAAATGTTATGACATGGGGGTGGTTATCGGCGAGGAATCCGGCGGACTTACCGTGGCTTATGGCGACGTGGTGTCGTTTTCATTACCGAATACCGGTTTGCGTGGCGGCGTGTCCTACAAGAAATTCACCCATCCCTGTGGCAGGGAAGACGGGCACGGGGTCATTCCCGATTATGAGGTGAAACAGGATGTGCAGGATACCATCGACGGAATTGATACGGCAATGGAATTCACCAGGGAACTGATCCGGAACGGAGAATATTGATGGCTCATGTTTCTGATATTGGGATCCCTTCCCCTTCGGAGAATTATCGGGGAATGCCGGGACTCCATGCCGTCGGGGAACCGGAAGTCCGATCCTGTTTCCGTATCATGGATTTAGGTCATGCCGAATTTCAGAAAACCTGGGATTTGCAGAAGGAATTGCAGGCCAAACGGATCCGGAACGAGATTGACGACACGTTAATTTTAGTGGAACACGAACCGGTCTACACCCTGGGGAAAAATGCCGATGCCGATCATATTCTTCAGAATCACCCGCCGGGGATTAAAATATTTCGTATCGAACGGGGAGGCGACGTGACGTACCACGGGCCGGGACAATTGGTCGGGTACCCGATCCTGGACCTTCGGAATTATGGCCGGAGTATCGGATGGTACATGCGGACATTGGAGGAGTTGATCATCCGCACCGTGGCGGAATTCGGTATTAAGGCGGGACGGAAAGAAGGGTTAACGGGCGTTTGGGTCGACGATGAAAAAATCGCCGCCTTTGGAGTGCGCGTTTCGCGATGGGTTACGATGCACGGTTTCGCGTTAAACGTTCACACCGATCCGTCCTATTATCGGGGCATAATTCCCTGTGGTATTTTCCAGTACGGCGTCACTTCCATGCGGGAGGTGTTGGATCGTCCCGTTTCCCCGGAAAAGGTGAAGGAAATATTAATCCGGCATTTCACAATGTTGTTTGATCGTAAGCAATTCGGAGGAGAATAATAATGCCGCGGCTACACGGATTTACAAAAAAGGATTTGCTGGATGTTTACCGCAATATGATCAAGGCCCGGTTGCTTGATGACAAGATGCTGATCCTGTTAAAGCAGGGCAAAAGTTATTTTCATATCGGTTCATCCGGCCATGAAGCGGCCCAGATCGCGGCCGCGAAGGTAATGCGTCCCGGGGAAGATTGGGCTTTCCCTTATTATCGCGACGCGGCATTTTGTCTGGGGCTGGGGATGACCGCCCGCGAACAATTATTGAGTTTCCTGGCGCGCCGGGACGATCCGAATTCCGGCGGACGACAATTGCCGCAACATTACGGGCACAAAGCATTGCGGATCGTCAGTCAGTCCAGTGTCACGGGCACGCAGTTTTTGCAGGCTGTCGGTTGTGCCATGAGCCGCCGTTGGGAAGGGACGAAGGAGATTGTTTATGTTTCTTCCGGTGAAGGGACAACCAGCCAGGGTGATTTTCACGAGGCGCTGAATTGGGCCAGCCGGGCCAAATTGCCGGTAATTTTTCATATCGAAGATAACGAATATGCCATCAGTGTTCATGTTTCCGAGCAAACGGCCGGGAGTTCGGTGTATTCGATGGTTTCGGGGTACCAGAACCTGGCGCGGTTTAATATCGACGGGACCGACTTTTTCGAGGCTCATCTGGCTTTCCGGAAAGCGGCCGAGCGGGCACGAAAGGGAAAAGGACCGGCGGTGGTGGTTTCCCGCGTCGTCCGTTTGTTGCCCCACTCTTCTTCCGATGATCAACGCAAATACCGTTCGCGCGAAGAATTGGACGAAGACCTGTTAAAGGATCCGATCCTGAAATTTGAGAGGACATGTGTTGACGCGCAGGTCATATCACAGGCGGAATTCGACAAGCTGCGCAAGGAAATGGCGGACGCGATAAATGCCGACGCGGAATGGGCGGAACAACAGGATCATCCCGACCCCGACACGGCCACCGACCATGTGTACGGCCCGCGCATCGAGGAACAGGAAAAGGATTATCGTCCGGTCGCTGACAGGATCGTCATGGTGGACGCGATTAATCATGCCCTGAAGGAAGAAATGGAACGAAACCCCAGGATGGTGATCTACGGCCAGGATGTGGCCGACCCCAAAGGGGGCGTCTTCACGGTTACGCGGGGACTCACTGATACGTTCGGCAAAGATCGTGTTTTCAATTCCCCTTTGGCGGAATCGTCCATCGTCGGAACAGCTATCGGCCTGGCCGTGACCGGCTACAAACCGGTGGTGGAAATTCAATTCGGCGATTATATCTGGACCGCCATGATGCAGCTCAGGAATGAAGTCGCCACCCTGCGTTACCGTTCAAACAATCATTGGACCTGTCCGCTTGTAATCAGGGTACCCGTGGGAGGATACATCCACGGCGGATTGTGTCACAGCCAGTCCATTGCCGGGTATTTCATGCATTTGCCCGGGATTTACATTGCTTACCCGTCGAACGCGGCGGATGCCAAGGGATTGTTGAAAACCGCCTGCCGCATGGAAGACCCGGTTTTGTTCATGGAGCATAAGGGATTGTACCGGCAGGGCTATGCCGCCACCGCGGAACCGGACGAAAATTATACCTTGCCTTTCGGTAAGGCGCGGGTTGTCCAGGAAGGGGATGAATTGACACTTGTTTGCTGGGGGGCAATGGTTCAGAAATCCATCGAAGCCGTGACCCGGACCGGTATTGAACTGAGGCGGGTCGAAATCATCGATTTGCGCACGCTGAATCCTATGGACGTGGAAACGCTCCGCCGATCGCTGGAAAAAACCGGGAAAGCGCTGGTGGTTTATGAAGACAATCTGACTAACGGTCCCGGCGCCGAAATAGCGGCCATCATCGCCGAGCGCTATTTCGACCTACTGGATGGCCCGGTGCGTCGCGTGGCGGCCAAAGATGCGCCGGTTCCCTTCAACTGGTTCCTGGAAGAACGAATTTTACCGCAAATAGAGGATATTGCCGGGGCAATAATCGACTTGTTGGAGTATTAACCATGATTATCGATATCATCATGCCCAAGATGGGCGAATCCATTACCGAAGGGACAATCATCGAGTGGCGGAAGCAAGTCGGTGACGTTATTAAAAAGGACGAGACCCTATTGGAGATCGGAACCGATAAGGTCGATTCCGAAATTCCATCCACCCACAGCGGCACCTTAGTGGAAATATTGGCGGAACCCAATCAGGTGGTGGAGGTGGGAACGCCCATCGCGCGGATTGAGGTCCCCGACGAAGAAGTGGACGGGAAGGGCGGCGGCGCGAAAAGCGAAGGCAAAACCGCAGAAAAACCACCGGTGACGGTCGAGCAAAAAGCAGTGGCTCCGAGGAGTAAAAAACGAATTTCGGGGAAACGATTATTCACACCGGTGGTAATGAAAATCGCCCGGGAAGCGGGAGTGTCACCGGCACGGTTGGAGTCGATCCCGGGAACGGGCAGGGGAGGACGGGTAACCAAGAAAGATATCCTGCGCTATCTTGAAGGAGAAGACAGGGCCCCGGAACGGGTCGTATCGCCGGAGGCGGTTGGGGAACCGGTACCTGTTTTGGGTGTGGAGCGGGAAACGATGAGTCACATGCGCCGGTTGATCGCCGAGCATATGCGTCGCAGTCTGGATACCTCGGCCCACGTGTATGTGATGACGGAAGTTGATATGTCACGGATCGTGTCCTTTGTCTCCCGCCACGGACCGGAGTTTAAGGCTGAAGAGGCGTTCAGCCTGACCTACACGCCGTTTATTATTGCCGCGACCGTGAAGGCCTTACAGTCATTTCCGCTGTTGAACGCTTCCCTGGAAGATGATGAGATCGTTTATCACAAACATATAAACATGGGGCTGGCCATTGCTCTGGAAAAGGGCTTGATGGTTCCCGTTATCCCGCGCTGCGAGGAACTGAATTTCCTGGGGCTGTGCCGCAAGGTAAACGATTTGGTCACGCGGACACGCAAGCAACGGATTCTGCCCGATGAATTACAGGGTTCGACGTTTTCGATCACGAATTTCGGTGTGTTTAATATCACCCTGGGAACGCCGATTATTAACCAGCCGAATGTGGGAATCCTGGGCGTGGGGACGATTAAAAAACATCCGGTGGTAATTGAAGGAGCGTCAGGTGATGCTATCGGCATTCGGAGTGTCATGTTTCTATCCCTGGGCTTCGACCATCGCCTGGTCGACGGCGCCGGCGGGAGCCGGTTTATCGACCAGGTAAGGAAAAACCTTGAAACGATGAACCTGGAGAGATTGTTTTCATGGCAATAGACCATGTGTTAAAACTGTACGCCGAGACGATTCAATCGCCTTATCTGCATTACGGGTTTTGGGATAAACCGCAGCTAATTGATCCTGCAAAACTGAGACTGGATGACATAATCGAAGCCCAGGAACGATACATTGAACATTTGTCGGGATTCATTCCCGACGATGTGCGGTTGATACTGGATGTGGGATGCGGGATCGGGGGGAATGCCGGTTATCTGATCGATCGCGGTTACACCGTCGAAACGTTGTCGCCGGATACGTATCAGGAAGAAGCGATTCACCGGCGTTTTAATGCTTCGGTCCCTTTTTACAGGACGAAGTTTGAGAAGTTCAGCTCCCCGAAACAATACGACCTGATTCTTGAAAGCGAGAGCGCGTGTTACATTAAGATGGGCCCCGGCTTTGAAAAGGCTTATGAAGTATTGCGCCCCGGTGGGTATTTATTGGTCGCCGATTATTTTGTCCATCATAACGACGGTTCGCAGAATCCCCACCTTAAAGCCTCCCATAATATGGATGAATACCTGCGCAGGGCAAAAGAAAATCGGTTTACGCTTATCCGTGAATACGACCAGACCGAAAACACCATGCCGACACTGGATGCGGCCCGTGTTTTCGTGCAACGTTTTATGGAGCCGACGGTGGAATACGCGTTAAATTCGCTCCGGCGAAAAACCCCCAAATTATTGACTTTCGTCAAAATGTTGTTCGGAAAGCGGATCAGAAAGAAGTCCGCTCAACTGGTACTGATCGACAGCGCGGCTTTCCGGAAATATCGACGGTACATGATTTACCTTTTTCAAAAAGATTAGAACGTAATGCACGGAACACGACCCCCTGAAATCATCAGGAAACCGAAGATCCGGATCCAAATCGGAGCGGGATATCGGTTTGTTGAAAAGATCGTGCATACTCATGGTCTGAACACGGTATGTGCGTCGGCGCGTTGTCCCAACATTTATGAATGCTGGGGGCAGGGGACAGCCACGATCATGATCCTGGGGGATGTGTGTACCCGGTCCTGCGGATTTTGCGCCGTGAGGACGGGCCGGCCGGAAGGGCCCGACACCGGGGAACCGCTGCGCACCGCCCTGGCGGTCAGGGAAATGGGACTCAGGCATGTTGTCATCACATCGGTCGACCGCGATGATTTAAAGGATGATTTCGGGGCGGGCGCATGGGCCGAAACCATTATTCAAATCCGGAAACATGCGCCGGGTTGCACCGTAGAGGCACTGACGCCGGACTTCAGGGGATATCGGCCGGCCCTGTTGAAGGTTTTTGAGGCGCGGCCGGATATCTTCTGTCACAACGTGGAGTGCGTGGAACGGATAAGCCGCCGGGTACGGGCGCAGGCGGATTGGCAGCGGAGCCTGGAGGTCCTTCGGCAGGCTGCCGATTACGGACTCCTGGCCAAGTCGGGCATTATGGTGGGATTGGGAGAGACGTTTGACGAAGTGGTTACGACCATGGAACAGGTCGCGAAACGGGGCGTGAAAATATTCACGATCGGTCAATATTTACAGCCAACCAAAAAACATTTACCGGTGGTAGAGTATATCGAAAAAAAACGATTTGATGAATATCGGGAAATCGGATTGGGAATGGGTTTCAGGGTGGTTGAAGCCGGCCCCCTGGTCAGGAGTTCCTATCATGCCGACGAACAAGCGCGGTTATCCCGTTTGTAGTATGCCGGGTTTATTTGCCGATGAGATTATCAGGATGAGGTTTTTCATTAATAAAAGTAAACCTTCGAGGATTGCCTGATGGAACAACAAAAAGGGTTGGTGTATGGTTTGATAATCATTGCCGGTCTGATCTTGTCCCGGGCGGTCTATGTTGAACAGGATGCGGGTCGGCCGCGTATTACGCAAAAAGACAATACCGTCCTGGTGGATGGAAAAGTTCCGCCGGCGTTATCAGGCATACCGTTTCACATGTCTTACCTCGATGAGGATACGTGTCTTAAGTGCCATACCCGGGGGCGGACAATTGAACTCATGAATCAGAGTTATGTTGCCCCGAAGATGGAGCATGAATTCCGCCGGGATTGTGTTTCCTGCCACAAGATTCCCAGTTCATAATGGCCGAGAAAATAAAAATACGGATTAATTCCTGCCATAATCGCACACCTCTTTCATTGGCATGTTCTTTGTCTTTGAGGAGAAGTCAGAAAAATTAAAGGATTATCATGAGCAACGAATTTGACAAAGATTATACATCAGAAGTTGAAGAATCATACAAAACCGAAACGTATCCGGTCATGCCGCTCCGGAACACGGTTTTATTCCCGCAACAGGTTATTCCGATTTATATCGGGCGTGAGAAATCGCTCAAACTAATCAATGACCTGAGTCCGAATAATAAACATATTGTTGTGGTTGCCCAGGAGGATGGATCGATCGAGGACCCGCAACCTGAGGATTTGTATGCGTTTGGCACATTAGCTATTGTTTTGAAAGTGTTTGATATGCCCGACAACAGCAAGTCCGCTATTGTCCAGGGCGTGGAGAGGGTAAAGATTCTCGACTATGTCGGAAAAGACCCTTATTACATCGCCGCTATCGAAAAGATCGAAGAAAAGGAACCCAAAGAAGATATTGAATTGGATGCGCTGGTGAACAACCTGCGTAAAAATTTCCGTGAGTTGATCCAGGTCGCTCCCAATCTGACCGAGGAACATTCCGGTATGCTTTCGAACATTCAAAAACCGGCCCGGATGGCCGACCGGGCGATTTCCCTGTTGACGGTGTCGAACGCGGAAAAACAGGACATCCTGGAGGAACTGGATGTTAAGAAGCGGGTGGAAAAGGCGATTACGATTATTTCCCGTGAAATTCAGCGCATCAAGCTGGGCGAGGAAATCCAGAGCGAGGTCCAGGACGAGATTGCGAAATCGCAGCGGGAATATTATCTCCGGGAGCAAATGAAGGCGATCAAGAAGGAACTGGGAGAAGATGAGGGATCGGTGGAATTGAAAGAACTGGAGGAGCGCATAGCCGCGGCCAAGATGCCGGAGGAAGCCGAGAAGGTGGCCCTGAAGGAACTGGACCGACTTTCCCGTATCCCGACCCAGTCGCCGGAATACACCGTTTCCCGCACCTATATCGAATGGCTGACCGATTTGCCGTGGGCCGTTACCTCCGAAGACCGGGTGGATGTTAAGGAAGCCAAGAAAATACTGGATGAGGACCATTACGGTCTGGAGAAAGTCAAGGAGCGAATACTGGAATACCTGGCGGTCAGGAACCTGAAACAGAAGCGTGATCCCGAAGGGCGCGTGAAAGGCCCAATTCTCTGTTTTGCCGGTCCTCCGGGAGTCGGGAAAACGTCGTTGGGCAAATCGATCGCGCGGGCGATGGGCCGCGAATTCGTACGCATTTCTTTAGGTGGTGTCCGGGACGAAGCGGAAATCCGCGGTCACCGGCGTACCTACATCGGCGCTTTGCCGGGCAGGATAATTCAATCCCTGAAAAAAGCCGGCACCAACAACCCGGTATTCATGCTGGATGAAATCGATAAACTGGGAATGGACTTCCGGGGCGATCCTTCTTCGGCCCTGTTGGAAGTATTGGACCCGGAACAGAATAACGCCTTCAGCGACCATTATCTCGAGGTGAATTTCGACTTAAGCAAGGTAATGTTTATTGCCACCGCCAACTACCAGGATCCGATTCCGCCGGCCCTGAGAGACCGAATGGAAATCCTGGAATTTTCCGGCTATATCGAGGACGAAAAGATCCAGATCGCAAAGCGGCACCTGATTCCCAAACAGGTTGAGGAAAACGGGTTGACGCCGGAGGATGTGACTTTCGACAACAACGCGATTAAGGAATTGATTCGATCCTACACCCGGGAAGCCGGGGTCCGGAACTTAGAGCGCGAGATTGCCAATGTTTTGCGGAAAGTCGCCCGGGATAAAGTTGAAAAGGATGGAAAGCGAATTCGGCTGACGAAAAAGAGGATAAACGATTACCTGGGAGCGCCGCGGTTTTACCCGGAAATCGCCGAACGCACCACCAAACCGGGGGTCGTGACAGGATTGGCCTGGACGGCAGCGGGTGGTGATATTCTTTTCGTGGAAGCGTCGAAAATGAAAGGGAAGGGGAACCTGACCCTGACCGGTCAATTGGGGGACGTAATGAAAGAATCGGCTACGGCGGCGCTTACCTATGTGCGTTCCCATACGGACATCCTGGGAATTCCCGATGATTTCCATGAAAAAACCGATATCCATGTCCACGTGCCCGCCGGCGCGATCCCCAAGGACGGACCTTCGGCCGGAGTCAGTATGTTTACGGCGCTGGTTTCGCTCCTCACCGGGTACCCGGTAATAGAGGGTGTAGCCATGACCGGTGAGATTACCCTGCGCGGAAACGTGCTGCCCATCGGCGGAGTTAAGGAAAAAGTGACGGCGGCCCACCGTTCCGGCATAAAAACGATAATTTTGCCGGATCACAACCGCAAGGACCTGGAGGAAATCCCCGATCATATCAAGAAAGACCTGACGTTTTATTTCGCGAAAGAAATGATGGATGTAATTGATGTGGCCCTGCCGCAGATTAAGAAGGAACAACGGAAACAGAAGAAAAAGTCTTCCGGGGAAAAGGACAAAAAGTCGTAATTTTCTCACCGTTTTGGGCGTTTAGCTCAGTTGGTCAGAGCGCTGCCCTTACAAGGCAGAGGTCACAAGTTCGAGTCTTGTAACGCCCACCGACGAAAAGCCCCGTTTCACGACGGGGCTTTTGATTTTGGAACGGGAAGGTAGGCGATTGTAGCCGTCATTTATTTTTCAGTAACGAAGTTTTTTATTATTACTATTACGTTTCCTGTACTTTGCAGGGTACCAGCGGAAGAAACAGGTTTAACCCACATTTCACCAAACACTCTATTAACGTAGTGCCGATCTTTTTGTGTTCCTATAAGTGCAATTATTGTTGAAATAGGTATTTACAACTGTAAAAGATCAGTTAGGACAATCCTTTGTGCCGTTTTACGTTGAGTGCTTTCCACTTAAGCATTGGTTGGTTTTGGATACGCTGCCGGAGGACTGTATTGACAGTCAAGATTGTAGCGTCGATTTCCCCTTTGTCGAGTAATAGATCAAGGAATTCTCTTTCGGCATCCGTAAAGGGTAAAACGAAAGACAGGTATTTTCGGCATTCCTCAACCAGATGGGTGCCATATTCCTCAGGGGCAGTCTGGGCTTCTATTGAATCCAAACGCAACATGGGGAATAACTGCCTTTTCAAATCAATTGGATCAAAGGTTAGATCATCAACAGAAACCGTCCTCCAGTCTTTGCGATTCATGGCGCCGTAAACGACGAATCCCAGGCGAAGTCGGTTGTAATCAACATTGTCCATTCTAAAAATTTTATAACTGTCATATAAATCCCGGGCCTGCGTGCGAGACATTAAGGCGGATAGCTTTCCGGCAGCCAATTCATGTAGATCGAGGATGGGAATATTTTTGGCCTTGAAATCCCCAAGGAGATGAGAGTCCGTATATCGTATATCCCAAAGCGGCTGTCTAAGCATGAAGTTTAAGTCGACTTCCAGGTTACCTGATTGTTCAGAGGAGATCTGGTAATTTAGTCTCCACTTCCCGCCGGCATGTTCATTCGGCGCTCTTTTAATGGTGAATCCTTCCCGGGAAAAGACAGCTTGAATTGCCTTTTCAACCTTGGGTCTATTGGCCAACATGTCCTTACGATTAAGATTGCCAATATAATTGAGGTCAATATCTACCGATAATCTGGGCATGTCCAGCTCAAAAAGATTCAGGGCTGTTCCACCCTTTAAAACCCACTTTCCTTTGAGGAATGGGTGTGAGTTCAGGGCGTTTAGCAGATTCATTAAATGGAGGACCTTTTCAATTATTTCCTCCTTAAAGCCGGTTGATTTGGTTACTGGTAAGATTTCTGACGGTGAGAACCTCACAGCACTTCTCCCCAGGACTTGTTCAGTATTTCGACAGGAACCATCAAGTTCCAGTTTTTAACCCACCGGCAGCCTTCTCGCTTGCTGCGCATAAGATAATGAGGCTGCTTGGGGCGCAACTTGATTAATGGTTTTAAGTGGGCATCATCCACCATTAAGGTTTCCTTATGTTGCTCTAAGAAAAAGCCAACTTTTGCTGCAGTGGTTGCATTCCCCAACAAGAGAGCATATTCAGCGACTTGGTCCAGATCAAAGAACTCGACCGATTCCAGGGATCGCCAGATCTCCTCCCAACTCCCGTTCAGGTACGGTCGATTCAGCACGTCTACCAGTGTTCTTTCTAAGTTGGTTACCCGCAATTCTACTCCGGAGCGGTTGTGGGTGTTAACTCCGAACATCTCTTGTCCTTTTCTCTTGAGCGGAGAAGGTACGGGAACTCCCCTTATTTCATGAGACTGAAACCTGAACGGAAGTGATTTACTTGTCGTTGCGTATAGAAGCCTCGTAAAGGCCGAGTAGGCTTTTCCGTAAAATTCGAGGGCAGTGTGGTACGAGATAACCGCATCGGTTGTTGCTTTGGCTGCTACAAGGTAAAGATCGACCGGGTATGATTCCGGGTTGCTCCCTAATGGGATCGTTGCATAAAGCCCACGACGCACAAGTATTATACGCCCCTTTTTACGGTAATAGGTTAGTAGCGACTTGCGGGTGTTCGGGTTGCCGGATCCTATACCGGATAAAAACCGGTCTAGTTCGTCCACTGTGAAAACAGCGTGTTGTGACAGGAATTCATTCAACTTCATAGGCCTGACCATTTGACAATCGTTTGATATAGTAGCAATAATGTTAATACTATCGTGTGGATTTGTCAATAAGTATCCTTAATGTTTTGACAAATTATAGAGATAATACCAACGATGTTAATACTTATTAGTCAATATGTCAAAATAATGG
>Ga0256830_1001057_pt1 | contig 20006 bp, 15 predicted proteins | sample 128326metaG_FD_190537 | JGI IMG/M metagenome (GOLD analysis project Ga0256830, IMG submission 190537) | Hydrothermal vent microbial communities from Lau Basin, Pacific Ocean - 128-326 | ecosystem: Environmental > Aquatic > Marine > Hydrothermal vents | place: Pacific Ocean: Lau Basin | collected... | reverse complement strand
CCAAACAAGTTCAGCAAAATGCGCATTAGTGGTAGGGGCTGAAACGCTGTCACGGGTTATTGATTGGACCGATCGAGGCACCTGTGTATTATTTGGTGATGGCGCTGGTGCAGTCGTTGTAAGTGCAAGCGAAACACCGGGCATTATGTCAACTCATTTACATGCTGATGGTCGATATAAAGACTTGCTGACTGTTCCAGGTGGGATATCCTCAAATTACGAGGCCTATAAAAATAATGAAGTTTTTCTTGAAATGAAAGGCAGTGAGGTTTTTAAGGTCGCTGTTAAGACCTTGGGCAGTATTGTCGATGAAACACTTGCTGCTAATAAACTTGAGAAAAAAGATATAGATTGGCTGGTTCCCCACCAAGCTAATATCCGCATCATCAATGCGACGGCAAAAAAATTGAGAATGCCTATGGATAAAGTTGTTACTACAGTAGACAGACATGGAAACACTTCAGCAGCCTCTATTCCACTTGCTTTTGATTCGGCGGTAAAGGATGGAAGAATTAAAGCCGGGGAAACTATTCTAATGGAAGCGTTTGGTGGTGGCTTTACCTGGGGATCGGTGCTGTTAAAGTATTAATGGAAATTGTTACGCGGTATTTGTCTTTCACTTTTTTGTTTGTTATCACCCTCCCTAATGGAGTTATAAGTAAATGAGCAATGCTTTTGTTTTTCCGGGACAAGGTTCCCAGTCTGTCGGAATGATGGCAGCCCTCGCTGAAATGAGTCCCATTATTCATTCAACGTTTAACGAAGCGACTGAGGTTCTTGGTTGGGATACCTGGGCATTAATTTCTGATGGCCCAACAGAACTTATTAATCAGACAGATAAAACTCAACCTATTATGCTGGCTGCTGGTGTTGCAACCTGGCGTTTATGGCAGGAAATTAACCATAGCTCAAAGAAACCAAATTATATGACGGGTCATAGTCTGGGCGAGTATGCGGCATTGGTTTGTGCAGATGCATTAAATTTTCAAGACGGGCTTTTGCTGGTGCAAGAACGTGGAAAATATATGCAGGACTGCGTTCCTGCGGGCGCAGGTGCGATGGCTGCAATTCTAGGTTTGCACAATGAAGAAGTACTCAAAATATGTGCGGCGGCCGCTGAAAATCAGGTTCTACAAGCAGTTAATTTTAATAGTCCCGGCCAAGTAGTTATCGCCGGTAATAAAGAAGCCATAGAGCGATCACTGTTGCTAGCGAAAGAAGCAGGAGCTAAAAGAGTCGTGTTATTACCTGTTAGTGTCCCTTCCCATTGTGATTTAATGAAACCTGCAGCTGAAAAACTAAAAGCTCGTTTGCAAAATATTACTATTTCTAAGCCTAACATACCTGTTGTTAATAATGCGAGTGTGACCGTTAACGACGATGCAAAGAATATCAAAGACGCTTTGGTCAAACAATTATATAGCCCTGTTCGGTGGGTAGAAACTATTGAATATTTAACTCAAAATGGGGTAAATACCATTGTAGAATGTGGGCCAGGAAAAGTACTTACGGGCTTAAATAAAAGAATAAATAGGCAGCTTGAACTTTATACCATGACAGATAAAGCAAGTTTAGAAAAAGTCAACTCAATGTGGGGGTAAAATTATTGTGTCGCTGGACAATCAAATTGCACTTATCACCGGCGCAAGTCGGGGTATCGGTAAGGCCATTGCGGAGAACCTTGGACGTCAAGGCATATTCGTTATCGGTACTGCTACATCCGATCATGGGGCAGAAGCCATTAGCGCTTATTTGAATGCCGCAGGGCTAAAGGGCACAGGAGTGAAACTTGATGTTACTGACCAGGAATCCATTGATGGTTTGATTCCTCAAATCACTAAGAAATACGGCGCTCCGACAATATTGATTAATAATGCGGGCATAACACGTGATAATCTTAGCTTACGGATGAATATGGAGGAATGGGACTCTGTCATAAATACAAACCTAAGTTCTGTATTTCGGGTATCAAAAGCGTGTCTTAAAGGCATGTTGAAAGCGCGCCAAGGAAGGATCATCAGTATTGCATCAGTAGTTGGTGCTTCAGGTAACGCAGGACAAGCAAACTATGCGGCTGCAAAAGCAGGTATTACAGGTTTTAGCAAATCATTGGCACGCGAAATAGCCTCGCGTGGAATTACAGTTAATGTTATTGCACCAGGGTTTATTGAAACCGATATGACAAAAGCACTGCCGGAAGAACAGAAAAAAACACTGATTGACCAGATTCCATTAAGCCGACTGGGTAAACCTGAAGATATTGCAGCAGCTGTGAATTTTTTGGCATCCTCAAGTGGCGCCTATATCACCGGTGAGACAATTCACGTAAATGGCGGTATGTATATGAATTAACAAATGTTTTCAACTCATAAAGCAGGAATACAATAAGCTAAATGAGTTGCTGAAATATTTCTGGCACAACGGATAAGTTTACAATACAATACGCCAAGTTTTGACAATCGAACAAAAAATTGAAGGAGTTGGAAATCATGAGCAACGTCGAAGAACGAGTCAAGAAGATCGTCGTTGAGCAACTGGGAGTAAAGGAAGAAGAAGTTAGCAACGAAGCATCTTTTGTAGATGATTTAGGTGCAGATTCTTTAGACACAGTTGAGCTTGTAATGGCTTTAGAAGAAGAATTTGAATGCGAAATTCCTGATGAAGAAGCAGAAAAAATCACAACGGTTCAGCAAGCCGTTGATTACGTTAACTCCAGTAAATAATCACGTAAAGTGACATTTTAAAAGGCCGTTGCCTTAGTAGGTAACGGCCTTTTTACGTATAGCAGATTTGCCATGCAACGCTTATCGTACCTACACGACTTAGACTCTAAACCCACAGTTGATTGTTATGATAATCAATATATTATTGATTAATATGCAAAAAATGACAGTGTTTGTTGCGTAAACATTTTGTTATATAGAATTCACTCCATACTTAAGAAAGAAAGTTAATAGAAAATGTTAGGAAGGTTTTTAATATGAGACGTGTTGTCATTACCGGGCTTGGGGCGATTTCTCCAGTAGGAAATACTGTTCAAGACGCATGGGATAATGTGCTTGCTGGAAAAGGAGGCATTGCAAACATAGAGCATTTTGATGTTTCTGCGTTTAGCACTCGTTTTGGCGGCTCCGTCCGAAATTTTGCGATAACCGATTTCATTACGAAAAAAGACGCTCGAAAAATGGATGTTTTCCAACACTATGGAATGGCGGCGGGTATCCAAGCTTTTGAAGACTGCGGACTTGAAGTTAGCGCTGAAAACGCCGATAGAATAGGTGTTGCAATTGGTGCTGGGATTGGAGGTGTTGATGGAATAGAGAAGGGATATGATGCCTATTTAAAAGGTGGACCAAGAAAGATATCCCCCTTTTTTGTACCTAGCTGCATCATCAACATGATTTCAGGAAATCTTTCGATCAAGTATGGTTTTAAAGGCCCTAATTTCGCTATTGTTACCGCTTGTACTACTGGCACTCATAATATTGGAGATGCCGTACGGTTGATCCAGCACGGAGATGCGGATGTCATGGTCGCAGGTGGTGCAGAAATGGCAACCACGATAACGAGTTTAGGCGGTTTTGCAGCAGCAAGAGCGCTTTCAACCCGCAATGATGATCCAGCGACGGCAAGTAGGCCTTGGGATAAGGATAGAGATGGGTTTGTACTGAGTGATGGAGCAGGTGTTATCGTCGTGGAAGAGTATGAACATGCTAAAAAGCGTGGTGCTAATATTTATGCTGAAGTCCTTGGATACGGAATGAGCGGTGATGCACATCACATGACTTCGCCTTCGCCAAATGGGGAAGGAGCACAGCGTTGTATGCGTAACGCGATTAATGATGCTAAATCCAATCCCGATGAGATTGCCTACGTCAATGCTCATGGTACCTCTACACCTGCTGGTGATTTAGCGGAAACTCAAGCATTGAAAGGTGTATTTGGAGATCATGCGCAAAAATTTGCGGTGAGTTCAACAAAATCAATGACTGGCCATATGCTGGGTGCTGCAGGTGGTATTGAAGCCGTGTTTACCGCACTTGCAATTCGCGACCAAGTGGCTCCGCCTACCATCAATATATTCAATCAAGACCCAGAATGTGATCTTGATTTTGTTCCCAATGAAGCGCGAGAAATGAAAATAGATAAAGCCTTGTCTAATTCGTTTGGATTTGGCGGAACGAACGGAACTATCTTACTCGGCAAAATCTAAATCTTTAGCTTATTATCTCGGCCCATTCTTAATACGTATGGATGGGTAGAATTAACGCGGTTTGGTGATTCGCCCTAATGTCATTTGTCCAAAAAACCTTCCCTTGTGTTAAGGATCTACTGCATTTACATGCAAACGATACAGAACTATTTCCATTCTTATTGCAGAGTGTTGCTAACGGTTGCGATAATGCGCGCTACGATATTCTCTTTGCTTTCCCTCAGCAATGTTTAACGCTAGAAAAGCAGGATAAGCTCAATGCGCTTTGGCCGCTGAACAGTCATCATTTCTTAGACGAATTTAATGATTGGTTTAAGCAGGAAAAAAATTATTCGATGGATACTGAGCTTCCGTTCCATGGTGGATGGTTTCTTTTTCTAAGCTATGAACTTGCACAACAAATAGAACCGTCCTTACAGCTGCCTGCAAAAGGCCAGCATTTACCCATTGCATTTGCCACTAGAATTCCTGCTGCAATCATTACGGATCACCTTAAAAAAACGACAACACTTATTTGTGAATCGAATTTTTCTTCACTTTTACCTGCGTTGGAACACTATTTCAGTGAAATTAAGTCCGAAAGCTACCCGCTAAATACCAATGTCAATGCTGAAATAACCGAAGAACCCCCGCAAATTTACGCAAAAAATATACAAAAAGTCATAAATTACATCGTTGCCGGAGATGTGTTTCAGGTTAATCTATCGCGTCTATGGCAACTTAAATCGGAAGTCAGTGCCGCAACCCTCTATGCTATGCTGAGAAAAACCAATCCAGCACCATTTTCAGGCAGTATCCATTGGAAAAATCAATTTATCATTAGTACTTCACCAGAGCGCCTCATTAAAGCAAAAAGTGGAAAAGCAGAGGTTAGACCCATCGCCGGTACACGACCTCGTGGTAGAAATGAACACGGAAATATTCAACATAAAAAAGATATTGCGTTAAAAAAAGAGCTGTTTCAACATCCCAAAGAACGCGCCGAGCATGTTATGCTCATCGATTTAGAGCGCAATGATTTAGGTAGAATTTGTCAACCGGGAAGTATCTCAGTAGATGAATTTATGACACTTGAGTCTTATAGCCATGTACATCATATAGTTTCTAACATTACAGGAAAAATAAGAGATGAGGTTTTACCTGGAGATATATTGTCTGCAGTCTTTCCGGGAGGAACGATAACAGGTTGTCCAAAAATCCGCTGTATGGAAATCATTGCTGAACTAGAACAGCAATCACGGCAGGCGTATACCGGATCTATAGGGTATATTAACCGAAATGGTGATATGGATTTTAATATTTTAATCCGAACCCTTATTAAACATGACGAAAAAATAACGTTTAGAGCGGGAGGTGGAATCGTCAATGATTCCATTCCAGAGAATGAAATCGACGAGACACGCGCAAAAGCGCAAGGGCTAATCCAAGCATTCCGATGATTTTAGTGAATGGTAAATTGACTGGTCAAATCAATGTATTAGATCGTGGTCTGCATTATGGCGATGGGCTATTCGAAACTATTGCATATAAAAATAAGCATTTATTGTTATGGGATGAGCATTGGAGACGGCTTGCAAAAAGTGCCAAGATATTAAATATAGATTTACCCGATAAAGAACTCATTCGGCAAGAGCTAGATTTTGTTGTAAAAGGTCAAGAAGATATGGTCTTGAAATTGCTTATTACTCGCGGCGTCGGGGGCAGAGGGTATAAAATACCGGATAAGCCTAATCCAAACCGCATCATCATCAGCAGCGATTGGCCAAACCACGACAGCAATCTACGGCAAACAGGAGTCATTGTTCGCTTATGCGAAATGCGTTTAACGCGCAACCCCAAACTTGCTGGGATAAAACATTTAAATCGATTAGAGAATGTTATCGCAAGATCTGAGTGGAGGGATCACTCTATCTTTGAAGGTCTTATGTTAGATCAAGATAATTATGTGATCGAAGGAACAATGACAAATCTTTTTATCATCAAGGACAATGAAATATTCACCTCCGATTTAAAATATTGCGGAGTAGAGGGTGTTATGCGAGAACAGCTGATAAAGCTTGCTTCACAATTAGATATATCCGTTAAATTTATAAATATCAAACCATCAACCTTGCAAGATGCGGATGAAATATTGTTATCAAATAGCATTATCGGCTTATGGCCGGTTAAACAAATTCAAAATCACTCGTATAAAAGAAAGCCTACGGTAATCACCGAAAAACTACAACATCACATCTATACCGGGATATTTTATTAAATGCGATCACCGCGATTCAAATTAATGGGGTTGCTTATACTTTTCGCAAGTTTAGCCGGTGGATGGTTTGTCATGAGTTACCAACAATTTACCTCTACACCCATTGAGACTGGATTAGAGCCTATTGATTTTGTGGTAAAACCTGGGTGGGGGTTGAACAAAATTGCAAATGAATTATCAAGCCAAGAAATCATTAGTGATGTCGATTATTTTTTATTGATGACACGTTTGTCAGGTCAAAAAAATGAAGTTCAAAAAGGAGAATATCGCTTATTACCCGGAATGTTCCCGATAGACATATTCACACTTTTTATCGAAGGTCGAGTCAAACAATACAGTTTTACTATTATAGAAGGTTGGAACTTTAAACAGCTTTTAAACGCCATTCAAAATGTTGCAAAAATGAAGCAAGTACTTAAGGGCTTAAGCTCAGAAGAGATCATGAAAATACTAGGTTATCCAAATCAACATCCCGAAGGACGTTTTTTGCCTGACACCTATTTCTATTCTGCCGGCAGTTCCGATAAGCAACTTTTAAAAAGAGCCTATATTGCTATGGAGCAAGCCTTAGCGTTGGAATGGGAAAATAAAGCCGCTAAACTACCTTATAAAACACCCTATGATGCATTGATTATGGCTTCTATTGTGGAAAAGGAAACTGGTGATGTAAGTGAACGTAATGAAATCGCTGGGGTATTTGTTCGACGATTAAATAAAAAAATGCGCTTGCAAACAGACCCTACGGTCATTTACGGAATGGGGGATAAATACCAAGGTAACATCCGTAAAAAAGATTTAAAACTGGATACGCCATACAATACTTATCGTCGACATGGCTTACCTCCAACCCCCATCGCAATGCCGGGTGTGGAAGCAATAAGAGCTGCGTTGAACCCAGATAATGGGGTAACTCTTTATTTTGTAGCAAAAGGTGATGGCAGTCATCAATTTTCGACGACCATCAAAGAACACAATAAAGCCGTTAGAAAGTACCAGATTACCCAGCGCAAAAAAAACTATAGAACGAGTCCAGCAGAAGAATAATGAACGGGAAATTTATTACCATAGAAGGCGGTGAGGGGGTAGGGAAATCAAGCAATATCGCGCATATTAAATGCGTGATAGAAAAACGAGGTATTCCAGTCATCGTCACTCGAGAACCTGGTGGTACCCTTATCGGCGAGAAAATTCGAACCCTACTCATTGATCCAGAAAATTTAAATCTGCATGCAAATACTGAATTGCTGTTAATGTTTGCAGCTAGAACACAACATCTTGAAGAAAAAATAATTCCTCACTTAAATAAGGGATCATGGGTAATATGCGATAGGTTTACCGATGCTACTTATGCATACCAAGGTGGTGGGCGTGGCCTTGATATGCATAAAATTAGCATTCTTGAACAATGGGTTCACGCTAACATTCAACCCGACATGACCTTATTATTAGATCTTGATGTAGCAACAGGTTTGTCACGTGCTAAAAAAAGAAGTGCTGCAGATAGATTTGAGCAAGAAAATATTGAGTTTTTTAATAAAGTAAGGAATACCTATTTATCCCTGGCACAACAACATTCGCAGCGTTACAGAATCATCGATGCATCACCACAAATGGGCGATGTGCAAAAAAGTATTGAACATGCCATAGAAGGACTATTCTAATGGAATCCATTTATCCATGGCAAAACGCTAAGTGGAAGGAGATATCAACGCGTGTTGAAACGGAAACACTGCCGCATGCATTACTTATATCAGGCCCTAAAGGTATTGGAAAAAAAAGCTTCAGCTTTGCTATTGTGCAAAGTATTTTATGCGAAACTTTAACGGCTAATGATTTAGCCTGCGGGAAATGTACAAGTTGTCTGTTGCTATCCGCAGAAACACATCCTGATTTAAAGTTTGTTGAGCCGGCGGGAAAAAGTGCGACTATTAGTGTCGATCAGATAAGAGAACTAACTACTTATGTCGCTTTAACACCACATATTGGTTCACGCAAAATTGTGCTCATACATGACGCAGAAAAAATGAATACCAACGCAGCGAATAGCTTACTAAAATCGCTCGAAGAGCCACCTAGTTCCTCATTGATCATCTTGGTAAGCAGCCAGCATAGCATCTTGCTTCCAACGATTAGAAGTCGTTGTCAGCTTCTGTCGTTACCTTTGCCTAGTCAGGATATTACGGAAAAATGGTTGGCAGCTAATGTTAATACTGAATTTGATGCTGGATTATTATTGGCGCTTGCACAAGGTGCCCCATTATCTGCGTTGGCATTAAGCCAGGACAACGTGTTCAAGAACAGACTGCTGCAGTTTAGCCTATTGCAGCAACTTGCCCAGCAAAAAGCGGATCCTGTTTCGGTCGTTGCCTTGTGGCTTAAAAATGGAATTGATTATTCTATTTTTTGGCTAAATACTTGGGTAAAGGATATGGCGAAACTCAAAGTAGCAGCGACATCTAAATTTATAAGCAACCCAGATTTATTCAGAGAGCTGCAGCAACTTAGCCAGGATATCCCCCTTCAGAAGTTATTAGAGTTTCAAGTTCAGGTTGAAAACGCAGCTAAATTATTACGTGGTAATATGAGTCGAGAGCTTTTATTAGAAGAGCTTCTGATTCATTGGATTGGATTAATCCGGAAATCTAAAAAACAATCACTTTCTTCTTAGAACGTGTCATCAAATATTTTATCTGTGTCTATCGTTGACGGGTTTCAACGACAGGTTATTCTGTTTATGCGAACATTATAAAACCCAGTCATGGTCTGAACACAATCTAAGCACTTCTTGTTATTATCGAGTGTTAGTCAGGACATGGGGATTATTTACTTCAATTTATTTTAAATTATGTTATAAGAGGTTTTTATGTGACGAACTGGTTTCGTTATTTGCAGAAAATAAAAAGTAAAAAAAGCGATAGCGGGTAAAATATTTTTTGTATAGGTGTCTCCACAAATTGGTCGCAATTATTAACAACAGGGGAAAGGGTGAGTTCAATGAACATTAAAAAATTAAGTATATTGTGTATTACTATATTCGTAATATCTGGCTGTGCATCAAAAGGCACGCAAGAAGATACTGCGGCCGACGAAGCGCTTGCTATTGAAACACCCACTGAGGAAGGCAGTACATCTAGTCCAATAGGCACAGAAGCATCGGGAGCGTTAGGAGAATCAACTGCCGAAAACATGAATGTTGATCCAGGCAATTCATTACGTGATGAAAAAATAATTTATTTCGACTATGACTCATCTCAGTTAGAAGAAACGACTCGGGCTATCATCGATGCACACGCAGATTATTTACTAAATAATCCTGATTTGCAGGTTACCCTGGAAGGGCATGCTGATGAGCGTGGATCAAGAGAATATAATCTCGCCCTTGGTGAGAAGCGCGCGAATGTTGTTAAAAGAGCATTAATGATTAAAGGTGTACAAAAATCTCAAATAAATAGTATTAGCTTCGGTGAAGAAAAACCTCAAGTAGATAATCATACGGAAGAAGCATGGAGTTCTAATCGCCGCGCGGTATTTGTATACGCTACCAACGAATAATCTTAGATCCGCAGTTGACCGCTTCAAAGCTTCGTTATGTTATTGATTAAAATGCAAATGCGTATGCCTATCAAGCTCACTTAGACGGTGAATGCGCTATGACATGAAGAGCACGCTTTTAAGCGTGACTCGCTTTGTTACGAATCGTTGCAATAGCTGGCTATTTCGCCTTATCGTGCTTTGCCTATATGGACATAGGTAAAGGAGGACGCGGAAGCCTCGCGATTCACGCTTAAAAATGCACTCGACAACTGCTCCATGCGTTGTTCTACCTCCTGCATCCATGCAGTCGTCTTCACGCCCTCCAACTGAGAATTTTAGGATAATGAGCTAACATCGCAAAGATAGAAAATAACGGGTATAACATGACCTAATAATTTGCGCAGCCTATAGCGATGAGGCAGAGATTAATGCTTCATTCCAGAAGGTCCAAACAAATATTTTCAGTCAATTTCTATTGGGTTCAGGTGGAATGATCGAGTCTAAATCAAGAGGCGGCGGATAACGCAGACCATCCTTCATCTGGTTTAAACATGGGACCATGAGAGGACTCTAGGCGAGCTAATCTTTCTACGAATTTCTTATAGCCCTTCGTATTGGCATAATGAAGTGGTCCACCGCGAAATGGGGCGAATCCGGTACCAAATATTATTCCAGCATCTAGTAAGTCGGCGTTATCAACAACCCCTTCACGTAAACAGGCAACTGCTTCATTAATCATACGCCCCATCATTCTATCAACCATTTCTTCATCGGGTGCTTGATCAACTTCCTTTTTGGATTTTTCTTTTTTACCCTTTTTGTAATGGTAAAATCCTTGGCCACTTTTAACACCGAGTTGCCCTGTACCCACCATTGTTCTCAGGCTATTCGGAACTTCGACCTCCAAGTCTTTCGCTAGAATCTCAGCGACATGTAAGCAAATATCCAAACCAACCGTATCTGCTAAATGAAGAGGTCCCATGGGCATTCCAAAATTTAATGCGGCTTTATCAATCGTATTAGCCGGTACCCCTTCTTCTTTCATTTTCACGGCTTCAAGCATATAGGGCATCAAAATGCGGTTGACCAAAAATCCTGGGCCACTTTTCACGGGTATGGGTAAACGATCTATTTGGGTGGCGAATTCAGTGGTTTTTCGCGCAATATCCGTATCCGTATTTTTACCTGAAACTATCTCTATAAGCGGCATTTGAGCGACCGGGTTAAAAAAGTGTAAACCGACTAAACGGGAAGGAGTGTCCAGGGTTAAGCAAAGCTCCTCCAGTGGAATACTGGATGTGTTCGTTGTTAACAACGCGCTCTTTTTCATTCGTGGCTCAATCTCTCTAAACAAGCTTTGTTTAGCTTCGATGTTTTCGATAATGGCTTCAATGACAACATCTGCTTTAGGTATTCCTGTTCCATTCATATCGGGTAGCAGTCTATCCATTGCCGCTGTTACTAATAGAGGATTGTGTAATTTACGGCTAAATAAGGTAAAAGCACGTCCAATTGCTTTTCCGATCACTTCGGGGCTGCGATCTTGCAAGGTGACTTGCAAGCCCTGTAAGGCACACCAAGCGGCAATATCTCCACCCATTACACCTGCGCCAATCACATGAACATGCTGTGCTTTGAAGGGTTTTTCGACTAAACCTCCTTTGCCTAAGGTTTTCAATTTATCGCGCAAAAAGAAAACTCGAATCAGGTTTTGTGAGGTATCCCCCATGACTAATTGAGCAAGAGACTTCGCCTCATGTTGCAACATCGAGCTGGGTTTATCAAAATAGCTAGCCCATAAATCAATGATGGCATACGGCGCAGGATAATGTTCAATACGCGCTTTTTTCGCGACTTTTTTACGCATCATTTTGGCGAGAAGCGGACGGACAAATGTATGGTTAGTGAGTTTATGGAGAGTGGAAGGCTTATGCTTTTTTGGCCTTTCCATGATTGTTCTAATCGCCGCAGATTTTAAATGTCGAGTCGGCACGGCATGATCAATCGCGCCAAGTTTTTTCGCTTTTTTAGCAACCAAGGGTTTGCCTGTCAGCATTAAATCCATCGCTGCTGGTGCACCGATTAAACGTGGTAATCGCACCGTGCCACCAAATCCTGGGTGTATCCCTAATTGCACTTCAGGCAAACTAAGTCGAGTCTTCGGGCCGTCATCGGCAATGCGATAATCACAGGCCAATGCGAGTTCAAATCCTCCGCCCATACAAAAACCATGAATCAACGCAACAGTAGGGCAGTTTAATGCCTCGATACTATCCATGATTTTTTGGCCACGAAGAATATGTTGTTCTGCCTGATGGGAATCCTTTACTTCAAGAAACTCTTTAACATCGGCACCGGCAATAAAACCATTGGCTTTATCGGAAACAAAAATAATACCAATCGGTAATGTATGAGAGGTAAAGTTGAGTAAAATATCTTCGAGTTCTTCGAGTACCTCGATATTTAAAACATTAGTAGACGAGTTAGCCTGGTCTAGATGTAACCAAAGAACACCTTCGGAATCCGTATTTGGTTTCCAGTTGTTGTAATTCTTTTTTTGATTATTTTTGTCGCTAGCTGTTTCGCTCATAATTACTCCGATATCCTTTCAACTAACATGGCACCACCTTGGCCGCCGCCGATACATAAACTAGCGATTCCGCGTTTGCTATCTGTTCGCTTAAGTGTATTCAATAAATGTAAAACGATTCGCGCACCACTGGCTCCAACCGGATGCCCAATACTTATGCCGCCGCCATCCACATTCAGTCGTTCGGGATTAATCTCGCCTAATGCCTTTTCTAAGCCAAGTTCTTGTTGGCAATATTCATCGCTTTTCCAAGCTTCAACACACGCAATCACCTGTGCTGCAAAAGCCTCATTAATCTCCCAGTAATCAATATCATCAATGCCGAGATTATTTCGAGTCAGCAATGGTGCCATGGCATGAGTCGGCCCTAAGCCCATTTGCGATGGGTCAACCCCAGCCCAGTTTGTATCAACTACGCGGCCTAATATTTTTAAACCATGCTGTTGTACGGCTTGCTCACTTGCCAGAATCAGCAAAGCTGCGCCATCCGTAACTTGAGCACTATTACCGGCGGTAATTTTTCCAAACTTTCGATCAAATACCGGTTTAAGCTTAGCCAGTTTTGCAATATCCGAATCCGCACGAACCCCATCATCCGCTTGATAATATTGACCGTTACGACTATACACTGTCTCTATTTCGTCAAAATAGCCTGCTGTTTGAGCGGCTGCTAGACGATGATGACTTTGCACCGCAAATGTATCCATCACACTGCGGGGGATATTAAAACGATAGGCTAAATTTTCAGCAGTTTGTCCCATAGACAAGCCGACAACGGGATCGGTTAATCCTCTTAGCAAACCAATAATGGGTTTAAGATGTTTGCCTCTGAGCTTGCTAAACAAAGCTAATTTTTGCAGAGGTTTTTTTGCGCGAGCTAAATCAGCTAACCAATTTACCATCAATTCATTCAACAACACCGGCGAATGACTCATCGCCTCGACACCGCCCGCTAATATCAGATTAGAACGTCCAGAAGCAATATTCATCGCTGCGCAATCCAGTGCTTGAAGACCTGAAGCACAGTTGCGTTGAACAGTCCAAGCGGGAACATGGTCACCACAACCCAGCCGCAGTGAAACAACCCGCGCGATATTAGTCTCATCAGGGCTTGGCGAAACACAACCCACAATAACTTCGTCAAAATCTGTGGCCGCAAAATTTTGCTGGGAAAGTAATGCTTGCCCCACCGAAGTTGCTAAATTCGCCGCAGAAAATGGCCCTGTTTTTCCTTTTGCTTTTAAAAAAGGAGAGCGTGCACCATCAACAATATAGACGGGCTCTCCGGGTAAACTTGTATTAGTTACCGCCATCGTGGTGCTCCTCAGGTTTATTATCCATTTTTTTCTGTTCAGTGTTCTTATTGGGGGTGTTTTGTCTATTATTCAATATAGCATCATCCGTGCGAGTTATTTTAAATTCATTCGGGGCAAAATCATCTACCGAAATGATTTCAGTTCTTAATTTATAATAGTGACTCATTTTTTCAGCTTCATCAGTAGAGATAATACTTTTTTCCTTCGCTTCTATAATAAGTTGCATAAAATTATCGCCAAAGAGTTGATTTTGCTTTTTAGCACGGTAAATTTTCTTTTCAATCTTATCGGCTTCATCAACTAATAAGAGCGCAGCTTCCATGCGGCCAACGGCTTCGTGTTCACCACTTGCCACAAACACGCCTTGGGTTAATCTGTTCCGCCGTTCGCCTTGTTCTAACAAAGCACGCGCAACACGGCGTCCGGTCTCATCATTGGGTTTTGCAAAACGTCTTCCAAGTGGGAAAATAGTGTAATAAAGAACTCTTGCAACAATCCGGTTGGGGAAATTTTTGCAAATGCCAAATAAGGCTTCTTGAATATTATACAGACAGTCTTCAACGGCCCATTTTACAAAGGGCAAATCTTTTTCGACTTGGCCTTGTTCTTCAAACCGCTTCAATGCCGATGACGCCATAAATAACATGCTGAGCACATCCGCAAGTCGCCCGGATATTTTTTCCTTACGCTTTAATGCCCCGCCAATTGTTAACATGGAAAAATCAGAAACCATTGCGAATGCCGCACTAAAACGGGTTAAATGCTTATAGTATAACTCAGTAGGGCCGGTTACCGGCGACTCTACAAAACGCGACCCGCTCAAGCCCATGAATAAGGTGCGTGAATAATTCGCCATTGAAAAACTAATATGACCACAAATGGCTGCATCAAAATCCTTAGCCGCCGCTTCGTGATCACTATTTTTTGCGGCATTCATTTCTTTTAATACATAAGGATGTGAACGAATAGCACCTTGTCCATAAATGATTAAGCTGCGAGTCAAAATATTTGCACCTTCAACCGTGATGCTAATGGGTATCGCATGATAAAGTTTACCTAGCACATTATGTGGCCCCAAACAGATAGCCGAACCCCCTTGTATATCCATGGCATCATTAACCACTTTGCGCATCATCTCGGTCAGGTTGAATTTCAAAATAGCCGATATCACCGAAGGGCTTTCGCCATCATCAAGTGCACTCAAGCCCATATTGCGCGCTGCGTCCATCATATAGGCATAACCGCCAATTCGAGCGAGTGGTTCTTCAATGCCTTCGAAGTAACCAATCGGGGTTTTAAACTGTTTACGAATGCGTGCATATGCGCCCATGGTTCGTGCTGAAAATTTAGCCCCGCCAGCACTCAATGCTGGTAATGAAATCGTTCTACCAGCAGCGAGACATTCCATCAACATACGCCAGCCTTGGCCTACACGCTCGACACCGCCAATCAACATGTCCATTGGAATAAAAACGTCTTTACCGGAGTTAGGTCCATTCTGAAAACCAATATCTAATGGATGATGTCGGCGCCCAATAACGACGCCTTGGTGATCCGTAGGAATCAAGGCCAGGGTAATGCCGAGATTTTCACCTTTTTCAAGTAAGTTCTTAGGGTCATATAATTGAAAAGCCAAACCTAAAATCGTCGCCACAGGCCCTAAAGTAATATATCGCTTGTCCCACGTAAGGCTAATCCCTAAAACACTTTTTTCACCGTTATAGTCCTGCCTGCAGACAATCCCCATATCAGGTATTGAACTCGCGTCACTACCTGCTTCAGGGCTGGTGAGGGCAAAGCAGGGCACATCATCACCCACTGCAAGACGGGGTAGGTAATGGTTTTTTTGTGCTTCTGTTCCATAGCGTAATAATAACTCAGCCGGCCCTAAAGAGTTCGGCACCATAACAGATACCGCAGCGGCACAACTGCGACTAGAAATTTTTAATACAACATCAGAATGTGCTTTAGCAGAAAATCCTAAGCCGCCGTATTCTTTTGGTATTATCATTCCAAAGAACTTATTATCTTTAATGAACTGCCATACCTCTTCAGGAAGATCATTAAGTTCCGCACTTATCTTCCAGTCATCAAGTTTGTAGCACAATTCTTCAACCGTGTTATCAACAAACGCTTTTTCTTCAGCGCTGAGTTTTGCGGAGGGATAAGCATGTAATTTTTTCCAGTCAGGTGAACCGCTGAATAACTCACCATCCCACCAAACCGTTCCAGCTTCTAATGCTTCCTGTTCGGTTTGCGACATTGGAGGTAATATCTTTTTATATAACGCAAGGATACGGTCGCTTATTAATAATCTGCGTAAAATAGGAACGCCGATTATTACCGCTGACAGGCCAAAAATTATCCAAATCAGCTGCATGAGCGTCGAGCCATCATCGGCCATTAACGTATACAGTAAAAATAGAGCCGCTAAACCTATCACCCATTCCATTCGAGATGAACGTCGATAAGCCAAAAAACCCACAAGAACTAAAAATAATAACAAAGAAAACATGACTACGCGCTCCTTAAATGTGCCTCTAATGCAGTACTGATGACCGTATTTATTCGTATAGGTTGCACATGTATTCTGATCAATCTAGATGCAAAGTTCTATCGCGAATTCCATTTTTGATGGAGGCGTATAATAATGCGGTGAGAACCGAACGCCGCCACCTCTCATAGCGCACAATACATTGTTTGCCTTTAGCTTTTCATACAAATTCTCTGCCGAAATCGAAGGGTGTTTGAAATTAACAATACCCGCACGGCGTGCATCTTCCACTGGGGATATTAAACTAATATTTGAATTATCAGAAAGTGCATTGATCAAGAACGCAGAGTTTGCCAATACTTGTTTTTCAACCTCGGCCATCCCTACTTCCAATAATAATGATAAACTCGCCGACATTGCGTGAATACCGAGCATGTTTGGACTGCCACATTCAAAACGTCTTGCTGTTTTCGCAGGACTCCAGTCGATGCGATCATAATCACCTAAATGCTCAACCATATGCCAACCATACTCATTGAGCTTAAGCGTTTCGAGCAAGGATTGGCGACAATAAAACAACGCAATTCCTTCCGGCGCTAACATCCATTTATGAGCATCTGCCACTACAAAATCGGCTTGCCAGGTTTGCACATCGGTAACCAGGGAACCAATACTTTGAATCGCGTCTACGCAAAAACGAATATCATTTTGTGTGCAATACTTACCTAGTACGGGCAAATCAATGCAAAGACCCGAACTGTATTGAACCGAGCTAATGGCTAGAAGTGCAGTATTTTTATCACAATGTTTGATTAAATTATCTTCAGGCGAAATCCCGGAATGCAAATCAACCCTTCTAATTTCAACACCTAAAGATTTTAACGACTCCCAAACAATACGATTAGAAGGAAATTCCTCCGCACTGATAACAATGTTGTCGCCTTTTGCCCAATGTAAACCATAGGCGACAAACGATAAGCCTTCCGAGGTATTTTTTAATAAGGCTATTTCATCCGTGGAATGGGCGTTAATGAGTGTCTTGAGTTGCTGCTTAAGCTTTATTTCTTTAGCCAACCATTTTGTATAATTGCAAGAACCCAGGCGGGCATTCTCCGCCGCGAACTGAGTCACTGCAGCCACCGTTCTTTTAGGCCAAGGGCCAACTGCAGCATGATTAAGATGAATCAAATCATCTTCTAAATTCCATTCGTCATCAAATTCCGACATTGACACCCCAAATAAAATAATAAAGAGATGCCTACAGTACACCTCAGGAAAATAATGAGCAAAATATCTTTTGATAAAGTAAAATTATATTCTAGTTAATGTATAGTTGAGTACTTAGAAATTATGGGCGTTACTTATTTTTAGCATAATACGAAAGGAGATTAAGAATGGGGAAGCGTTACAATAATGTACTGGAATTAATCGGCAATACACCGGTCATCCGACTCAATAAATTAGCCCCAAAAGGCATTAATATTTATGTAAAAGCAGAATCCTTTAATCCTATGGGTTCCGTAAAAGATAGACTTGCATTAGGAGTTATTGAAGATGCAGAGCGCAGTGGCGATCTACAACCTGGTCAGACCATTGTTGAGGCGACGAGTGGCAACACGGGAATTGGTTTAGCGATGGTTTGTGCAGAAAAGGGTTATCCATTGATTTTAACGATGGCAGAAAGTTTCAGTGTAGAACGACGAAAATTAATGCGCTTCCTGGGCGCCAAAGTGGTATTAACCCCCGCACCTTTAAAAGGAACAGGTATGGTTGCTAAAGCGGATGAACTGGCTAAAAAACATGGTTGGTGGCAATCCAAGCAATTTGAAAATCCCGCGAATGCCGAGATGCACGCACGTACGACGGCACGTGAAATCCTCGATGATTTTTCGGATATTCCATTGGATTATTGGGTAAGTGGGGTAGGTACAGGTGGTACGGTAAACGGCGTATCACGGATACTTAAGAAAGAGAGCCCGAAGACTAAGATTGTTGTATGCGAACCGGAAAGTGCTCAATTGATTGGCAGTGGTGTTGCTCAACCCTATGGAGATGATGGTTTAGGTACGACTCATCCATCATTTACGCCGCACCCTATGCAAGGCTGGACGCCAGACTTTATTCCGAAATTGGTTGAGCAAGTAGTAGATGCCTCAAGAATTGATAGCGTGCTTCCGGTTAAAGCCGAAGACGCGATGAAATACGCTAAAGATCTCGCGCAAAAAGAAGGCATTTTTGTAGGCATTTCCGCAGGAGCAACACTTGCTGGCGCGCTTGAGGTTGCAAAAACTGCCGCTAAAGGCAGTAATATTTTAGCGATGCTTCCAGATACCGGTGAACGTTATCTCTCTACTCCGTTATTCGCAGATGTGGGTACAGATATGGATGATGCCGAAGTGGCCATTTCTCATTCTACACCGGGTTATCAGTTTGCGCAGACACCGGAAACGGCATAAGCATAATTCATCTAAAAAATTAAAGAAAAAACGGGTAGGGTAGGCCCGTTTTTTCAATACTTTCAAAAGTCTAACTCTCAATAAATGAAGGATCAAATTGATGCGCTGACGCGTCGAGGAATTTCTGCTGCACGCTTAGACTCCACATTGAATATGGATGAATATCGTGATGTGCTGACTAAAGCACGTTCTGGAGAATTACGTCTTTTGTATGTCGCACCAGAACGCTTTAACAATGAACGATTTCGTCAAACCATTGAGCAACTACGAATATCTCTGTTTGCGATAGATGAAGCGCATTGTATTTCTGAGTGGGGGCATAATTTTCGACCCGATTATCTCAAACTTGCAAAGTATGCACGGCGTTGCAAGGCACAACGAGTACTTGCGTTAACGGCAACGCCTAAAGTAGAAGAAGATATTTGCCAAGTATTTGCTATCGCACCGGAGAATGCCGTGCGTACTGGGTTTTACCGACCTAATTTGACGTTGCTTACAAGTAAAGTAGAGGATCGGAACCGGGATCAATTATTATTGCAGAATTTAGCTCAACGAGCTTCTGGCCCTGTAATTGTCTATGTCACCTTGCAGCATACGGCGGAGGAACTAGCCTTTACGCTTGTTTCTGCGGGCCTGCAAGCCAAGGCTTATCACGCCGGAATGAAAAATGAGATTCGTTCCGCAGTACAAGAATGGTTTATGGCTTCAGATAAGTCCATCGTTGTTGCTACTATTGCCTTTGGCATGGGTGTTGATAAAGCCAATATACGTTATGTGTACCACTACAACTTACCCAAGAGCTTAGAAAGTTTTGCCCAAGAGATAGGGAGAGCAGGGCGCGATGGTGAAGTTTCTACCTGCGAAATGTTGGTTTGCGCCGAAGATTTAAATGTACTAGAGAATTTTATATATGGAGATACACCGGATGAGGCTTCAATTCATAGTTTATTAAACGAAATTTTTTCATTGGGAGAAAGTTTTGACGTTAGCATCAATGAATTATCATCCCAGCATGATATACGTATTTTGGTGATACGAACTTTGCTCACCTATTTAGAATTGGATGATTACCTACAGGGCGGAACACCCGTATATTCGGTGTACCAGTTTAAACCGCTTATGGCCTCGAAAACTATGCTTTCCCGG
>Ga0256830_1001056_pt1 | contig 20029 bp, 13 predicted proteins | sample 128326metaG_FD_190537 | JGI IMG/M metagenome (GOLD analysis project Ga0256830, IMG submission 190537) | Hydrothermal vent microbial communities from Lau Basin, Pacific Ocean - 128-326 | ecosystem: Environmental > Aquatic > Marine > Hydrothermal vents | place: Pacific Ocean: Lau Basin | collected... | reverse complement strand
GGTGCAACTAAACCACACTCGGCTTTGTTTGTTACAATAGCTAGTTCAGAATCGAGATCAGCGGAGATCAGCAGCGGTTTTGACATAGCTATTATGCCCAGAAGCTTGGATGGAAAAAAAACATTACCGCTTTGTGATTTCTGAGCAATAAATGAAACATCTATATCCTGGAGCATTTCAAAGTATTGTTTCTCGTTTAAAAAAGGGAGAAAAGTTAGGTTCTTCAGGTTTTTACTCAAGGCAATATCAACCAATCTTTGTTTATCCGCCCCTTCACCTATTATGAAATAATGCAGATCCTCATCCTCAGAAGTTGCCTCAGCCAGTTGCACTAAAACTTCAACTCCTTGCTTGATTCCTATATTACCGGCATAAGCAACAATAAATTTATCTTTCAACTGAGGGAATTGACCCCTAAACTTTCCGCTTGGACGTATAGTTGAGGCTTTCTCTACATCAATCCAGTTGTAATATATTGCTAATTTATTCCTTGGGACGCCTTTTGCAAGCAATCTTTCATGCATGCCATCTGAAATAGTGACGATAAGATCGGAACCATTATAAATAATTTTTTCTATTTTTTTAAGTATACGTATCATTAAATTTTCTTTTATCATTTTGAGCATCAAGGCAGCGTCGGGTTGTATATCTTGAATATGAAATATCAGCTTTGCCTTCCATACTTTTTTAAAAAACAGACCGACTAACCCAAGCAGTAATGGTGGCGAAATTACAATAATACTGCCATGCTTACCGGCACGAATAAAATTAATGAAGGCAAAAAATAAAAAACTAAGTTCATGTATTATTCTTGAAACGGTAGTTACCTTTTTAGGGACATAAAGATACCCTCTAAGTACTTTTACCTTCTTAAATATTTCTGAACCAAACAACCTGTACTTATCCTTTTTTGTTTTTTCCCACTTCGGGTAGTAGGAAAAACCAGTAACCATAGTTACATCGTGTCCTTTTTCGGCGAAGTATTCGGGCAAGTCTGTAGAGTAAAGAGCAATTCCGCTATGATCAGGGTGGAAGTTAATGCTGGTAACTAATATCTTCATTTTGATACAGATCTATCTGTTGTAATCCAGGCTTCATAAATTTCATGAAATATCATTTTCAAGTCTTTAGTAATACTCCAGTTAGGGTAATCATTTAACATTTTAGTTAGATCAGATATATAGCAGATATGGTCTCCCTGCCGGCATTCTGATATGTATTCGTATTTCATGGGGATATTGGAAATGCTTTCAATCAGTTTAAATGCCTCCAATATGGAGATAGAGTTATTTCTTCCACCACCGATATTGTATACTTCAGCCGAGCGGGGGGCTTTTATAAATTCATGTATAAAGCAAACAACGTCAAAGGCATGGATATTATCCCTTACCTGCTTTCCTTTGTAGCCAAAAATACTGTATTTTTTTTCTTCTAAATTACACTTTATCAAATAGCTTAAAAAACCATGAAGTTCAACACCTGAATGTTTTGGCCCTGTTAGACATCCACCACGAAGACAACATGTAGGCATTCCAAAGTATCTGCCATATTCTTGTACCATGATGTCTGCAGCAACCTTTGACGCGCCAAACAACGAATGCTTTGATTGATCAATCCTAAAATTCTCATTAATGCCTTTGGAATATGACGGCTCTGCGTAGTCCCAGCGTGTTTCTTGTTCAATGAGGTGAAGCTCATTGGGAGCATCACCATAAACTTTGTTTGTTGACATATGAATAAATGTGGAATCATGGCAAAACCTGCGAGCAGCTTCAAGCAGGTTCAGTGTGCCGACGGCGTTTACATCAAAATCATCAAAGGGGCGTGTTGCCGCCAGGTCATGACTCGGCTGAGCTGCGGTATGCACTATTACATCAGGTTTTAACTGTTTGATTTCGGAAAGAACTCTCTCCCTATTTCTAATATCAAGCTCTAGGTGAGAGAAGTTGGAATACTTTGTTAAAAGCCTTTTCTGGTTCCATCTGGTATCTCCGGCCTGCCCAAAAAAATCAGCCCGCATATTATTATCAATTCCGGTAACCGACCAGTTCAGCTTAGAGAAATATTCAACAACTTCACTGCCTATTAACCCGCTTGAACCCGTAACCAGAATTTTTTTAGTAGTATTCATTATTATCAGCCGCTGTGAATATCCCTGGATCTGAAAAGCAGCAATTTTGCATATTTCATATTGGTTGTAAGATCATTCCATGATCTCATCTGTATAAACTGCTTGAATATTTGGCTTGGTCTTAAATAGTAACTTTTAAGAGCCCATTCCTGAATCTTCATAAGATCTTTGATACTCAGGCTGGGTGTTTCAACTATTGCAGAGTTATAGACAAAGCTGTTCCAGTCATCAATTCTGAGATAGTCATGCTCTTTAGCCCAGTTATAGAACTCAGTTCCTGGAAAAGGTATGGCAATTGTAAAGCCGACAGAGTCAGGACTTATCTCCTTTGCAAATTTAATGGTGTCTTTTATGGTTTTCTTCGTCTCGCCTGGCAAGCCCAGCATAAAATACCCATGAACTTCCAGGCCTGCCTTTTTAGTTACTTTAAAAGCCTGTCTTATCTGGTCAAGAGTTGTATTTCTGCACGCGTTATTCAATACCTCCTGGCTTCCGGATTCCACACCGTATCGAACCAAGCCGCACCCGGCATCTTTCATCATTTTAAGCAGGTCGTAGTCTACATAGTTAACTCTCAAGTTGCATTCCCATGAAATATCCAGACCACGTTCGTTAATTAATCTGCATATTTTTTTTACCCGGTCTTTATGCAAAGTAAATATGCTGTCCCTGAAAGAAAAATTTTTCACCTTATGCTTGTGGTACAAACATTCGATATCATCCAGCACATACTCTGGACTGTGCATCCGGTACTTTCTGCCAAAAGTTATGTTTACATCGCAGTAGGTGCACTGATGTGGACAACCACGGCTTGTCATCAAATTTGCATAGGCGCCTTTTTTCCTATTTGGCCATGCAGCTGGTGGAGTGTACTTATCAATAGGCATCAAGTGAAATGCCGGGTGCGGTAACCGGTCGATATCCTTAACCATCTCACGGCGTTTGGTTCTTACCACACTGCCGTCTTTTTCTTTATACAAAATACCGGCTATTGCGCTTAAATCTTTATTTCCGGACATGGCCTTAACCAGGTCCAACATTGTATACTCGCCCTCGCCCAGAACAACTACGTCAATATCATCCTTTGTAATGACCTGCCCGTCAAGAGCCGTAATGTGCGGACCGCCAAGCACCACGCATATTTCAGGTTTTTTCCTCTTAACAATAGAGGCAATCTCCAAGGCCTGTTTAGCCCTGGGTGTAACAACACTTATTCCTATCATATCCGGAGAATAATCGTCGATTTCCTTTTCAAGCCGGATGGAATTCAACCAGGTGACCTGTCCGTCTATCACCTTGACGTTAAAACCGTTTACCTCGAGCATAGATGCGATATATCCCAATCCAAGCGGCAGTGAGGTAAAAAGCGACGTGGTGTTTTTCGTCGTGCTGATGGAAGGATTAAGAAGTAAAATTTTCATGAAATCATAATCTTATTACTGTAGTATTATTTCAAGGTAACTTTTTAAAATCGTTTCTTAACATATGAAACCTAGCAATATTTTTATGTGTTTTAAGCAAGCTACCGCCATTTACGTTCCACAAAAGCAGTTCGCAGCTAGAAAACAGACTACTGAGCAGACCATGTTAGGGTCTGACCTTTGTAAAAAAAGTCAACGTAATTTTTATCATCAACCTTAGAAAATCCAGCATAACTTTCAACAGTAAGCTTTTCTACTCTTGCATTTCATCCAGAAGCCTGCAACCCTCCAGAAGAATAGAATCATTTGGAGCCGAAATGTTGTCCGGGGGGAAATCTGTTGTAGGCTCAATTCTGAAATTACCATCATCGCGCCATGCTACAACAAGGTACACTGCCTCAACACCTGTGACACTTCCACAAACAGCATGAACCATCCGGCCTTCCCGCAAGTATATATCCGCCTTCTCACCGGTGCTTCGTTCAAGGCAGATGCGTACATTTTTCAGCCCTCCGGCCAGCGCCTGGATAAGGTCAAGAAAAGACAACTCATTGAATGTGGCGCTGAAACCTCTATGGGTTGCAGATGATGGATCCTTTTGAGAAGCAAGGGTAAGGGTTTTCGAAATTCTGGCCACTATTACATCATTGCTAAATGGAGGGGCAAAGACATCGTTGAATCCGGACTCAATTAAATTCATTATAAGAGACGGCTCAGTGCTTGCCGTAAGTGCAAACATTGCGACTCCAGCACCCATGCTATCCTGCGTGACCAGCCGGCCGAATTCGAGGGCTAAAGCAGGAGATCGGTCATAGTTAAGCAAAACAGCGTCTGGACGCTGCCGTTTGTATAAATGTTGCATTTCTGCGGGGTCTGAAATCTCGACCGTTCTGAAACCATGACGTTTAAGTTCGTTGACAAGATTGGCTGAAAGATTTTGAACTTTTCCAACAACGAAAATATCCCTGCCGGCACTAAAGGCATGCTGTTTAAAGGAGCGTTCGAGCACGGAGATATAAGTTTCTACCACAGAAGATGAGGCCAGACGTCCGGCCTGATTTCTGAGCCCTGATTTTATTTTGTCAAAAGCCGTCTCTGGGCTGCTGCTACCATGTCTGTCCCTAAAAGCATAGTGCCGGTAGCAGGTTAAGGCCAAAACCTGAGCCGCAAGACTGATGTCATCAAGTTTCTCCAGGTCAGTTAAAGAAGCGGTTCCTGCAATCAGGTCTGAAAAAGCCTTCAGACAAGCTGGGATATTCCAAGGAAAATTAATAGATTCAGCCAGGCTGATTGAATCATCAAGGTCATGAAAAGGACCATGACTGGAGTGTCTTGATCTCGCTGTCCCGGTTCCGGCAGGTGTTATTTCAGCTTTTTGTAAAGCTTTTTCAGCCGGGACAAGAAGATGAGCCGCCACCTGCAGTCCATCCACAGCTATGCTTCTAAGAGCCAGTAAACGTCCTGTTTCCCTTATATCGTTCGAAATAAGCGCATAGGGTGGTTGCCAGGACAATGCTGAACAACGGTAATCCGCAAGTACCTGCACTGATTTCAGCAGGCTTGCAAACATCTTGCTATAGGGCGCAGGATTTTCCGTAAGAGCTGCAGCGATTGTTTTAAAGACTGAAATCTCCGGCAATGGTGGAGTAATAACAGAATCGGCAATAAACTTATCAAACATCTCCACCGTATCTTCCGAAACAACGATACTCTCGTAGGATGAATCATTAAAAGCCGCTTCCAGCTGCTTCGGGTTTGAAGCGACTCTAAGCTCAAAACCCTCACGCTCTAGAATGGATGGCAGGAGATTTTTCAGAAAAGCCCGCCCTGACACCATTAACACTTTTTTAGGAGGTTTAGGTGCGGAATATCCGGAATCGGCAAAAGCTGCATCCTTTTCCGGTTGTCCGGTCTTGATGCTACCTGCATCCCCGGATGCTTCCTCTTCAAAAAGATTCGGCAGGCTTACTATCTGGTCCATTGAGAGGTCCCTGCTTTTTCCGTGGTAACGAGATACGATCAGGTTGCGAAGTATTATCTCAGGTGCTACATGAGCAATAACCTTTGACACTCTGGCGGAACGTTTTACAGCGGCGATAGCAATTGAATTGTCCGGGTCGGCTATTGCCACTGAAAGCGTATTTGTTTCCGGTTCGAATTTAAATGGAAAAACCATGTGTTCTTCCACAAGCTCCACAGGAACTTTTTTTATAACATCATCCGGAATATTCTGTTCTTCAAGCTCTACTCCGGCAACACTGAACTGTTCTGCCAGGGCATTAAGAAGCTGTTTTTCAGATATAAACCGGTAATAAAGCAGTTGTGAGCCAAGCTTGCCTCCGGTTGATCTCTGGCGCATCAAGGCCTGCTTTATCTGGTCTTCAGTGACAAGGCCTTTTTTAAGCAGTATTTCATCAAGTCTTGCTGTTTTCATCAGAGTTTTTTCCCGGTTGGAGTTGCCGGCATGGAAGACCCGGCGCTACGGCCAAAGGCGAGCATTGCCTGTGGGTCTTCAACGTACCGGGCTGCTTCATCTGCGGTAATCACCTTCTGCGTTACAAGATCCTTAAGGTGCTGATCAAGTTGCTGCATGCCTAGCTGCTTACCTGTGACTATAGCGTTGTTTATCTGGTGCGACTTAGCTTCCCGTATAAGATTGCTTATTGCAGGTGTCTGAAGCATTATTTCCAGCGCTGCCACGCGTCCGGTTCCATCCGCCCTTTTAACCAGTTGCTGGCAACATATTCCGATAAGAACTTCTGACAAGGCTATACGGACCTGTGACTGCTGGTCCGGAGGAAATACATCAACTACACGACTGACTGTCTGAACAGCAGACTTGGTATGAAGTGTGCCGAGAACCAAAAGCCCTACTTCAGCCGCTGTAAGCGCAAGAGAAATGGTTTCATTGTCCCGCATTTCTCCTACAAGAATAACGTTAGGGTCTTCCCTTAAGGCGGCCCGTAAGGCGCTTGCAAATGATTCACTGTGCTGTCCTATTTGGCGCTGATTTATTAGGCAGTTTTTGTTGCTGTGTATAAATTCAAGAGGATCCTCCAGTGTAATTATATGATAGTTTCTGTGTTCGTTAAGATAGTCGATCATTGCTGCTAGAGTGGTTGATTTGCCTGAGTTTGTGGGACCGGTAACCAGTATCAGGCCATTTTTTTGAGCAAGCATTTTTTGGAGAACATCCGGCAAGCCAAGGCTTTCCAAGCTAGGAATATTATTAGGGATAATACGGAAAGCAGCACCAAGCCCTACGTATTTTTTGTACATATTAATCCGGAAGCGTGCCACGTCCGGAAGGGTGTAAGCGACGTCCAACTCTCCAGCAGTCTCGAATTGATTTATCTGTGTATCGGTAAGTAGTTCATACAGTAGGATTTTAACCTCTTCAACCGATAAAATCTTGTGCTTGGTCTTTTCCAGAACACCGTTTATACGAAGCATGGGCACGGAACCGTCACCTATATGAAGGTCTGAAGCTCCATGTTCGTGCATTATTTTAAGAAAGGGATCGATTTTCGGCATGGCTCACCTGTAAAAAACTGTTAATGTTAATTAAACAGCCCCTTCGGAGAAAACTTCGAAGGGGCTGTTTTGTACGAGCCGGCATATGAACTAATTTCAATTCAACTCACTTAAGAGTGCTTGTGAAACTTCATCGATCGATTTAGAGCCATCAACAGATATAAACTTCGGACCACTCAAGGCCTTGAAATAATTTACTGCCGCTGTTGTGCCGGTTGTGTCATTATAGTAGATATCATGCCTTTTATCTATGGCAGCTTCGTCCTGATCGTCGGCTCTTGTGTTTAGTTCACCGCCGCAAACCCGGCATACGAGTTTACCGTCTTTTTCGACCGGTTTTATTGCATCAAAAGCGATGTGATTTGGATGGTTATTATCATTAACGCATAATCTCCGGCCCATGATACGTTCTTTTGCAATCTGCCGGTCGAGCTTAATCTCGATTACATAGTCGAGCTTAAGTTTTGCCTCCTTCAAGGCCTTGTCAAGGGCTTCGGCTTGCGCTACGTTTCTGGGAAAGCCATCTAGAAGCCAGCCCTCGCTGCAGGCGTTCTCCTTGAGTTTATCCAGTATCATCGGAATGGTAATGCTATCAGGTACCAGCTCACCTCTGTCTATGTACTCTTTTGCCTTCATTCCAAGGTCAGTGCCACCTTTTATGTTCTGACGGAATATTCCGCCGGACTCCACATGAGCGACATGATACTTTTTCTGTATTATTGCTCCCTGAGTTCCTTTACCGCTTCCGTTGGGGCCAAAAATGAGAATATTCATCCCGGTAGATCTCCTTTTTGTTTATAGTGTTAGGTAATAAAGTTTTTTTAAATGCAAAAAACACCCGGATATCTGTGTAGTTTATAAAAAATGTAAGGATTGTTTCAACTTTTATGTTTCAAGCCAAGCGCTTAAGGACTAACCTCTTTCGGCCTTAAGTAGTAAAGCGAGCCCTTACCTTTCATATGACCTGCAAGAAAGCCGGCATTGTCTCCTTCACCAAAATAAAGGTCGATATGTTCCACCCCGTTTATTGCTCCACCTGCATCCTGATGAAAAACAATAGCCTGGTAAGGTTCAAGACGTACGGAACCATCCGGATTTTTTCCAGCAGGAACTTCAGTCTGCAAATACGCGATCCCCATTTTTGGAAAAACCCTGGCATCGGCTGCAATTGTGCGGCCTTCGGTCACAATAGCCCCGGTGCTTCCAAAAGGACCGTCATTTGCCTTTTCGAAGAAAACAAAGCTGGGGTTTACATGGAGGTATTTGTCAACTTCATCAGGGTGGGCCTTAAAATATTCGTGTATAGCCTCCATGGACATATCCGCACGGGAAATCACCCCGTCCCGTATAAGCATCTTACCCAAACTTTTGTAGGTATGACCATTGCCGGCGGCATAGTTAAGTCTCACCCTGCTTCCATCCTCAAAGACAACCACTCCGGAGCCCTGAACATGCAGAAAAAAGAGTGCTAATTTGTCATCAACAAAAAGAATAGGCTTCCTGCTGTCAGTATCCCAGTTTTCTATCTCGCTGCGGGTAAAGTATGGAACAAGTTTCTGATCTTCGATTCTTCCGCGGAGTATGCCCTGCATCGAGAAATCCGAAAGGTCTACTGTTATCAGGTCTTCCGGCTTGCCGTACACAGGAAAACAAAACCGCTCGCTTTGCTCACGGGACCCGTAAAGAATTGGTGTATAGTAACCGGTCACAAGAACCGAGTCCGGTTTTCCCGCGCGAAAGAAGTCAAAACGCTGGCGAAGAAATAAATTAAAACCGGGATGGCCGGCGGCTTCGAGAATATTCACGGTCATGCGCCGTATCATCTCATAGTATTTCCGGTCGGTTGTTGAGAGCGAAGCAGAGGAAAGTATCCGGTCCAGCACGGTAAGGTGGCGTTCCGCCGCAGACACCAGGGTGTCGATTTTACCGTTTTCCTTCACCTCGATCTGTGTGGTCTGAATAAGGTCCGGAAAACGCTTGCCCTCTATATTCATCTGCTCAGCCCTGCAGGATACCAGGGTAAGAACAAAGATGACTGTTACGAACAGATCCACTATGCCCGGCCTGTTTCTTTTTCTTGAATATGCGATTGTTTTCATATAATAAATACTCTGGTATAGTCCTACATTATAAACTACTTAGGCATAAAGGGGTGGGAATGCTGAAAAGCAGAGGGTGAAGGATATCTGTTTCCGGTGTATAATGCTTTTAATATGATAAATAAACAAGATGTCCGTAAAGGTTTTTTTTCCAGCCTGCCCAGGTCCAGCGGGGTACTGCTTCACTTGACATCTCTGCCGGGGGCTTATGGTATAGGAGATCTTGGGCCTGGCGCGTTTAGATTTGTCGATTTTCTAAAGGCCTCCGACCAAAAATACTGGCAGATACTTCCATACGGCTTCACAGATCCCGGCTCTGGCAACTCTCCCTATACGAGCTTTTCCGCTTTTGCGGGAAATCAGCTTTTGATCAGCCCGGAACTTATGGTAAAAGACGGCCTGCTTGACCAAAAAGATCTCGAAATGTTTTCCGCACTTCCGGAGAATAAGGTTCTTTACAAACAGGTGATAAATATAAAAACACGTCTTTTCAGGAAAGCCTTTTCACGGTTTCAGCAAAGCCATGACTTAAAAGACTTTGATACTTTCTGCAGCTGCAACGCTGCATGGCTTGATGACTATAGCCTTTTTATGGCGCTTAAAAGTGAACTAAGCCATAAGGACTGGTCTTCCTGGCCGCTTAAACTAGCCCGGAGAGAAGCCGGAGAGCTTGACCGGTGGCGCGGTAAGCTTTCGAATGAAATACTGTATCAGCAGTTTCTTCAGTACTGTTTTGACAGTCAGTGGAAGGCGTTGAAAAAACATTCTGAAGCAGAGGGCGTTGGGTTAATCGGGGATCTTCCCATATACGTGAGTTACGACAGCGCGGATGTCTGGAGCAATCCTCACCTGTTTGACCTGGATGCGGAAACACTTCGGCCAATATACGTAGCCGGAGTTCCTCCTGATTATTTCAGCGAGACCGGACAGCGCTGGGGTAATCCAACCTATAGGTGGATCACGCAGGAGGACGGAAAACCCACAGGTGGGATTTTTAAGTGGTGGGCATTACGTCTTCGTTTTTTACTCGAAAAACTCGATATAGTCCGTGTGGATCACTTCAGGGGATTTGAGGCGTACTGGGAGATTCCGGCAGAAGAGAAAACAGCCGTAAACGGCCGATGGGTAAAAGGGCCCGGTATAGCTCTTTTTGAGTTTCTGGAAAAAAGCCTGCACAGTGATCTGCCGATAATAGCCGAGGATCTTGGGGTGATAACACCTGAAGTGGAGATGCTTCGCGACAAACAGGGTTTTCCTGGAATGAAGGTTTTACAGTTTGCATTCGACTCAGGCCCGAGCAACCAGTACCTGCCGTTTAATTACGCAACACCTGATTGCGTGGTCTACACCGGTACTCATGATAACGACACAACCAGGGGATGGTTTGTAAACGCGCTTTCCAGAGAGGTCAGAAGTAATGTTATCAGATATCTACAGTGTGATGATAATGAAGATGAAATCTCCTGGCAGATGATTAGGTATGCCTTTTCTTCCACGGCAAAACTCGCGATTATTCCGATGCAGGATCTTCTGTCTCTACCTGGTGACTGCAGAATGAATACACCGGGCCGGGCTGAGGGCAACTGGACTTGGAGGTGTAGAGCCGGTGATCTTTCGGATGATCTGAAAAACAGGTTGGCCGAACTCACACGTATGTTTGGCCGCTGATACAGCAGCAGGGGCAGCTACAAGATGTTTCCCAAAAGTGTAAGTATTGCAAAAAGCTTCTCGCTGGACTCTTTTTGAACATATACGATATCCGATGCTGTTTCCCCATCTGTTTCGATACTGGCTGAAACCACATTCAATCCGGATTTATGAATCGCATCAAATATATCCGACAGAAGTCCAAGCCGGTCCGGGCATAGTATTTCCAGGGACGTTAGTTGCCCTGATGTCTCGTTATCCAGTATCACGTGGGGTGTAATACCGATCTTTTGCGCTGTTTGTATTCTGCTTGGTGAGGGCATCTTCTTTTTTCCTTCCACAATAAATGCTTCTAAATCGTTTTCGACTTTACGCTCAAGCCCATCCCAGAAGACGCTGTTCCAGTTCGAAATATAGAACCTGTCTATCACCATTTTATTACTGCCGCTGAATGCCTGCGCTTTTACAATATTAAGGCTGTTTGCCGCAAGAACACCTGTCAGGCCGGTAAGCAGGCCGGGCCTGTCCTTTGCGCAGACAGCAATTTCAGCTCCACCCATATCGGGACGTTTTTTGATTCTGCATCCGAAGCTTTTCTCGCTTTCAGATTCCACAGAGAGTGCCAGGTGCAGATCATCAAGCAGGATTTCATCAGGCGTGATTTTCAGGTAGCGCGTGGAGTACGTCTTTATATGTTTCTCCATCAGGTTTCTTTCTCCGGCATCAAGTTTGTCAAGAAGAGTCGCGATTCTTTCTGTGTCAAGCTCTCCCTTTAGGCAAGAAACAGTTCTGATGTATAGCTCATTGATCAGATACTCTTTCCAGCTTGACCAGAAGCCCGGCCGTACAGCCGAGATATCCGCATAGGTTAGAAGTAACAGGTATTGCAGCCTTTCAATACTACCCACTGCTGCCGCAAATTCTGAAATAACTCCTGAATCGTCGATTTCACGTTTCTGGGCGGTGTCGGACATAAACAGGTGGTTTTTTACGAGGAACTTCACAAGACGGCTATCTTCCGGAGTGATATAAAGTCTTTTAAGAGGAGCTGTAAGCTCTGTTTGAGAATGACCATGTGGTTCATCTCTTTCGGCTTTACCGGTGTCGTGTATAAGTACGGCAAGGTATAAAATATGTTTTTTAGTGCAACTGTCGAACACTTCCTGTAAAAGGCGGCGGGAAAGCACAGGAGACTTGTCAGAGAGCGACTCTATCGCTTTTATGGCATGAAGCGAGTGTTCGTCAACAGTGTAACGGTGGTAGGGTTCTCTTACCACAAGCGCTTTTAGGCGTCCGAACTCAGGAATGTAGCGTCCCAGAACTCCCATGGAATGCATCTCCTTAAGCGTAGCGTGAACACGAGAGCCGGAGAGAATAGACTGAAAATAAGATGCTGCTTGCCGGTCGGTTCGAAGTGGTCCGCTTGCAATACGAAGGTTGCTCTTTATAAGTCTTTTAAGACCGGAGCTCATGGGAGCTCCATGCATGGCGGAGAGTTGAAACGCCTCCATAATTATCGATGGGTGAGATCTGATATCAATATCGGGGTCTGTAATCAGGTATCCCTTTAGAATTCTAAAGCGTGGTGATAGTTTTTCTCTTCTAAACCAGGACGGTCCGCCTATTTTGCCGAAAACACCATGAACTGCGTGATCCAGCAGTTCCTTCGAGATCTCTGCCGCCTCCCGCGCATGCAGATAATATCTGCGCATAAGACGTTCAGCCGGGCTGAAGCCGAATTTCGCTTCATAACCAAAAGCCGCAGCCACAGCGTCCTGCTTTTGAAAATCCAGGGTATCGTTTTTTCTCCAGCTGAGCAGGTGCAGCCGAATTCGTATTTTCTGTAGAAAGTCATAAGCCGCGTAAAGTTTTATAACATCTTTTCTTGCAAGAAAAGTGTCCAGCCCTCTAAAACCGTCTGTACCATGGGCAACCCGCATTAACCAGAAGGCTGTGTGTATGTCCCGTAAACCTCCTTCTCCTTCTTTGATCTGGGGTTCAAGAAGATAAGGCGTATCTCCGAAGGAGCTCTGCCTGCCTTTGCGTTCCTTGAGCTTTTCCTGCATGTATTTGCGGACTCTGGTTTTAAGCAGCTTGGGATATACGTCCTCCCTGAAACCTTTATAAACTGTACGGCTTCCTGTTAAGTAGCGTGCTTCGAGCAGCGCGGTTCTTGTGTCGTTATCTGAAAATGCGATATCCAGGCAGTCCTTAAAGCTTCTTACCGAGTATCCTACTTGAAAGCCTTCATCCCAAAGGCTATAGACCAGTGTGCGGACCGCTTCTTCCGCTTCAGAAGAAGGAGCTTTTTTAGAAAGAATCATGAGGTCTACATCGGAAAAAGGTGCCATCTCCGCTCGTCCGTATCCACCAAGAGCCAGGAGTGCCACATTTGGATCAGCGGCAGTGCTCCAGGTTCCGGTGATAAAATTATCCACCATGGAGCTTAAAGCATAAGAAAGCCCGAGGCCGCTTTTTTCGGTATGACCGAGCTCAGATATTTTTTGGGCAAAGAGATGTGATTTTTTCATTGTAGGAAATTAATGGTTCGTTCGAAAGCGACGTCGCTTTCGAACGAACCATGTTGCAGGTCGGTTTAAGCAGAAGAGACAGGGGAAAACTCAGGCCGATTCGGCTATCTTTTCATAAAGAAGAAGTGGCTTTTCTTTCTGCTCGATAACCTCTTTGTTGATAATCACTTCGGAAATGTCTTTCTGTGAGGGGATATCGTACATTATATCCAGCATTATCTCCTCTAATATGGTTCGCAGCCCGCGTGCCCCTGTTTTGCGTTCTATCGCCTTTTTTGCAATCGAGGCAAGTGCATCATCAGTAAAGCGAAGCTTGACGTTTTCATAGGCCAGTAGGCGTTGGTACTGTTTAACCAGAGCGTTTTTGGGTGTCTTGAGAATTTCTACGAGAGCGCTTTCTTCAAGCTCATTAAGCACGGCAACCACGGGTAGACGTCCTACAAACTCAGGAATCAGGCCGTAGCGAAGCAGGTCACGAGGCTCTATGTTATTCATGAGCCTTTTTAGGTTCCTGTCTTTTTGAGAAATAACTTCTGTACCGAATCCGACCGTCTTTTTGCCAAGACGCCTGTCTACAATTCCTTCAAGACCCACAAAAGCGCCGCCGCATATGAACAGTATATTGGCTGTGTCCACCTGAACGTATTCCTGTTGTGGGTGCTTACGGCCTCCTTGAGGTGGAATGTTTGCAACGGTTCCTTCGATCAGCTTCAGAAGTGCCTGCTGTACTCCTTCTCCTGAAACATCACGTGTTATCGAAACATTCTCGGTTTTTCTGGTGATTTTGTCGATTTCATCTATATATATGATACCGCGTTGCGCTTTCTCGACATCGTAATTAGCTCTTTGCAGAAGATTTACTATTATATTCTCCACGTCCTCGCCTACGTATCCAGCCTCGGTAAGCGTGGTGGCGTCAGCTATAGTAAACGGAACATCCAGTATTTTAGCAAGAGTTTGTGCCAGAAGGGTTTTACCCGTGCCTGTAGGACCTATAAGAAGAATATTGCTTTTTTGTATCTCCACATCTCCTTTGTTTTTATCGGAAATGCGTTTGTAGTGATTGTAAACGGCAACAGATAAAACTTTCTTGGCCTGGTCTTGCCCTATAACGTGTGCGCTTAGAAGCTTTTCTATCTCCTTGGGTGTGGGAACAGGTAAAGCCCCGGCAGACTTGGTTGCAGAGTCGAGTTCTTCTGATATAATCTCGTTGCACAGGTCAATACACTCGTCGCATATATGCACAGAAGGACCCGCGATCAATTTTTTTACTTCATCCTGGTTTTTGCCGCAGAATGAACAATTCAATTTTTTATTTTTATTACCGTTGTCAGTCTTTGCCATGATGTATCTCCATTATGGGAATATGGTGAAGGGAGGGAAAATACTTTTTTTCACTTACCTCTTAATCTTTTTTTTCACCCTGCTTTAACGTGCTTACGACCTCATCCACGAGACCGTATTTTTTGGCTTCATCACCACTTAAGAAGTAATCACGTTCTGTGTCATCTTTTATAATCTCTATATCCTGCCCGGTATGTTTTGCCAGAATTCCGGATAGAAGGTCCTTCATCTTAAGTATTTCGCGTGCATGTATTTCCACATCAGTTGCCTGTCCGTGAAATCCGCCAAGCGGCTGGTGAATCATTATGCGGGCATGAGGCAGTGAAAACCTCTTGCCGGAACTTCCGGCTGTCAGCAGCAAAGCGCCCATGCTGGCTGCTTGACCTATGCAGTAGGTGGCTATATCAGGTTTGACATATTGCATGGTGTCATATATGGCCAAGCCGGCGGTTACAAGTCCTCCAGGGCAGTTTATATAAAGATTGATGTCCTTATCAGGATCTTCCGTCTGCAAAAACAGAAGCTGAGCTATAACAGTATTGGCCATTACATCGTCAATAGCTGTGCCAAGAAAAATAATTCTGTCCTTGAGAAGCCGGGAGTATATATCGTAGGCGCGTTCACCCCGGCCTGTCTGTTCCACCACCATAGGAATAAGATTCATTTAATCTCCTTTCTCACTTACAAAAATTGCTTTGGAAACTACTTTTTCGAGTACTTTGGTTTCGTAAACATTTGACCGGATTATATTCAGAGCAGCGGGATTTGTTTTATAGTACTCTAATAGGGCTTCCAATTGCATTCCTGAATCCCTCGCAATTTCCAGCAATCTCTTTTTCATGTCGTCTTCTTCAACTGTGATATCTTCTTTTTCGCCAATTAGTTCTATCAGTGTCTGACCTTTAATGTTTCTTATCGCGTCAGGCTCCACCATGGCCCGAAGTTCTTCATCGCTCTTAACATCACTCTCGTTCTGTTGTTTGCTTCTGGCTTCTTTCATTAAGAATTCTATCTCTTGTTTGAGCATGGTTTCAGGTAGTTCGAAATCGTGTCTTGAAAGAAGCTTTTCAGAAACCTCACGTTTTTGTATCTCGAGCGCATAGTACTTTTTCATGTTCTGTATGTTTTCGGTAATTTTAGCCTGCATCTTTTCCAGGTTATCAAACCCCAGTTCCTTTGCCAGGGCATCATCAAGATCAGGAAGCACCTGCTTCTTTACGTCTTTCAGCACTACTTTGAATTTTATGGTTTTTCCAGCCAGGTCTTCTCCCGGATGGTCCTCGGGATAAGTAACGATGAACTCATACACATCGCCTGCCTTTTTACCCAGCGTTTCCTTTGCAAACTCAGGAGGCAGATCCTTGGACCCAAGATCGAACTGGTAATCCTTGCTCGAGACATTTTCTATTAACTTATCTCCGTCAAAAGCCTCATAGTCGATAACGACCTGCCCGCCGGGTTCGGCCGTTTCAGCAGGTTCAAGTGTGGCGCGTTCTTTTCTTATTCTTTCACATGCTTTGTCAATCTCCTCGTCAGTAGGCTCTGTCGGAAAGTCTTTAATTTCGATTCCTTCATAATCAAGCTTTTCCGGTTTAGGCCGCACTTCGACGGTAAAGATCATCTCCAGAGGCTCCCCCGAATTGATTTCGATCTGTGACTCAATCTCGGGGTCAGCAACCGGTACTAACTCTACCTCTTTTAACGCGCGCATGTAATAGTCAGGAACGAGTCGCTCAATAACCTTAGCTTTTACATCTCTGCCAAACTTTTTATTTAGGATGCTAAAGGGAACTTTTCCCGGACGAAATCCGGGAACTTTGGCATTCAGGTTTAAATGCTGAAATGCGGAATTTATTTCGTTGGATACAGTTTCCTTTGGTATTTGAATTCTCAACCTTTTTTTAGTTGAAGAAATATCCTCAACAACTTCTGCAAGCATAACTCCCTCCGGTAGTTGTATAGAATTAAGATGTAGAATTGTAAGACAATATTGGAAACTTAGTCAAATGGTAAATACCAAGGTGGGTAGGTTGGAAAACAGAAAGCTAAGTAGTTGCATCTGCTTTCTAGTATTATTTTTTTAGTTATTTTTTGAATTTTAGCATTATAGCCTTTTAATAATAAAATTTTAGTATTGTAAAGTTAGGTATGTTCTTGAGAAATTATTATCTATTTGTTATTATAGATCTATAGTATAAGTATGACTGATAAAAAAATACGGATCATACCATTTAAAAGGAGGAAAAAATGACACAAAAAAGAAGTCGTAGGTTTACTGTTAAAGATGTACAGTTTGTTCACAAAAATTATGCAGAAATGACGGCGGCTGAAATAGCTTCAGCAAGAAAGCTCAGCTTGTTTCAGATTAACAAAATAGTTTCAGACCTGAGAAAATCCGGGATTGACCTGCCAAGGAAAACCCCGAAGCGAGTTAATCCTGTAAAAGCATATATTGAAAGTATCAGTTCAACCGAAAAAACAAAGGTAAAGAGCAAAGCCAAAAAAAGAGGCAGAAAGCCAAGTGCCTGATCCGGAGAGACGACGGGGCGGCGAGTTTTTTCCTCTTGTCTCCCCGTCTCCCAATCCTGGATTAGTTCCCATTCCACCATTTTAAAATCCTATTTTTGATCCTTTCCACCGGACCGGCATGTTTAGTGCAAACCTTATCGTCCGTACTGCCTGCTTGTACTGGTGTCGAAACAGATGGACAGGCATTTAAAGCAAACAGTCCTGTTTCTGTGCATATCTTTTCGAACCTTATTGACGGCGGTGGTGAAAAGGCTCCGGCTGGATATATCTTATCCGCGTAGCTCATAAAATCTGCCCATATGGGCAGAGCCGCCTGCGCTCCGGTAAGGCCGGTCGGCTTACCGCTATCCCTGCCTACCCAGACAACTGTAAGCAATCCGGAGCTGTAGCCGGCAAACCAGGCATCTCGCAGGTCGTTTGTGGTGCCGGTTTTTCCTGCGCAATCGCTTCTGATTCCGTAATCAAGAACTCTACGGCCGGTGCCCCGTTTAACCACGTCCTGAAGCATGTGAGTTATCTGAAAAGCCGTTTCGGGTGACAGCACCTGTCCGGCTGTTATGTCGCTACTCTTTTTTTTGGATGCCCCCTTTTTATTTAGAACAGCCAGCACTGGTGTTGCTTCAACAGTTTTTCCACCATTGGCAAAAGGAGCAAACGCTGTAGCAAGGTTAAGCAAGGATACTTCAGCAGAACCAAGCGCAAGGGACGGCAATGGTTTGATCCTTTCTCCAAGCCCCATTTCTTCTGCAAGGTTCGAAATGCGTTTCAATCCTACTTGGTTTGCAAGGGCTACGGTCGGTAAATTAATCGAAAAAGACAATGCATCCAGTGCAGACACTTTGCCTCTGAATTTACCCGAGTAGTTTTTAGGTTCCCACATACCTCCTCTGCCGTTGCTGATACTTATCGGTTCATCATTTAACGGTGTCTGCTCATTAAAGAGGGGTAGGAATTTAAAGGCCGCCGCGTATACAAATGGTTTGAATGTCGAGCCGGGTTGGCGCAGGGCTAGCACTGCCCTGTTAAATGGAAAGTTGCCGAAATCCTCTCCTCCAACCATAGCTCTTATATAACCGGTTGCAGGGTCCAGAGCTACGAGTGCAGCCTGCAGGTCTTGCGCATCTTCGGTTTTTTCTCCAGCTCTTAACTTTGCCAGCCCTTTGCGTACAGCCTGTTCGGCGGCATTTTGAAGGCTTAAATCAAGTGTGGTGAAAACATGTCTTTGACTGACATCCGAGGCAGGTGGTATAAACTTTCTGCCTCCGCGTTTTAATAGGTAATCCATAAAATATCCCGACACATTTACACCACCGGGTTTCCTTAGAATACTTAATGGTTTTTGCCGTGCTTCAGCAGCGGCTTCCTTTGATAGACTACCGGTGGCAACCATGCGCTCCAGGACATAATTTCTACGCTGAAGTGCCCGTTTAGGATGTCTGAAGGGATTGTAGTAGCTCGGTCCCTTTATCGTGCCGGCAATAAGTACGGCTTGCTCCAGGTTGATTCCGGAGACATCTATCCCAAAATAATGAAGTGCCGCAGCTCCGACACCAAAAACTCCTGAGTCTCCGAACTGACCCATGTAGACCTCATTAAAATAAAGCTCAAGAATTTCGTCTTTCGAAAAGCGGGCTTCGATATATACAGCAATCAAGGCTTCCTTGATCTTTCTTGTAATTGTCTTGTCGCGCGAAAGAAAAATGTTTTTTGCAAGCTGCTGTGTTATGGTGCTGCCGCCTTGTCGATATCCTCCTTGTCTTAGATTGATCCATAAAGCTCTGACAATAGAAGTAAGAGATAGGCCATGATGTTCAAAAAAGGTCCGGTCTTCAGCTGATACAAAAGCGTCTACAAGAAATGGTGGAAGTTGCTCCAGGGTAAAAGGAATACGGGCCACATCCCCGTCTTCACTGAAGGAGCCTAAAAGGGGTGACTCAAGTTCTACGGCAGAAACGGTATGGCCGGCATCCGATATACGATCTATTCTGTTGTCTTTAATGCTTAAGCGTATTTTTGAGCTGTTACTGATTCCAGCGTAACTGATATGAGAGCGGCTGAAAATCTCCCACTCATTTCCGTAAAGGTTAAACCGGCCCGGCTGCTCGACCGAGTTCTGCTCTGAGTATCCAAGTAGATGCAGGTATTCAGCTAGGCTCTCACGGCTTATATTACTGCCTTTTTCGAGCTTAAGCGGAGCCGCGTAAAAACGTGATACGGGTCTTTGGCTGAGCTTTTCCAAGTTGTCGTATATATCGGCTGCCAGAAAACCTGTGTAAAGGCCGGCAATTATAACCACTACGGCGGAAATCCAAAACAGGATTCTTTTGGTACGTTTAAGCCATAATCCACCCCTGGATTTTCCTGTCTTCTTTTTGCGCTTTTGTCTGGACATTTTTTCCGGGTTCCCGGTGATGAATTTAAAAATATTTTCAGGCTATTTCAGTTTTTTAATTTCTTTTAAACAAAAGTAAAAAGTTAAGAAAGAGGGGTATGGAACTGCAGGGACGCATTAAAACACGTCCCTACCTGTGTAGTTGTTGTGCTTCTAACTATTTTGACTAATTCCTTAAATAGAAGAAAGGTCTCTCCGCAAATTATACAGGTGCAGATTTAATTTTATTTTATTTTATAGCCGGCTCCAGCTACCGGATCAGGCCGTATTTTTTAAGTACATTTTTAAGTTTTGCCTTGTTCTCTTTAGTCATACGGCATAGAGGAAGACGGAATTCTTCCTTTATCATTCCCATCATGGCCAGCGCTGTTTTTACCGGAACCGGGTTGCTGTCTATAAAC
>Ga0256830_1001055_pt1 | contig 20049 bp, 20 predicted proteins | sample 128326metaG_FD_190537 | JGI IMG/M metagenome (GOLD analysis project Ga0256830, IMG submission 190537) | Hydrothermal vent microbial communities from Lau Basin, Pacific Ocean - 128-326 | ecosystem: Environmental > Aquatic > Marine > Hydrothermal vents | place: Pacific Ocean: Lau Basin | collected... | reverse complement strand
CATCCGCCGCGCCGTCTCCCGCAGCACCGAGTCGCCCACCAGATGCCCGTGCCTGTCGTTCACCGCCTTGAAGTGATCCAGATCCCCAAGGGCGATGCCCAGCGGCGTGTTCTCTCGCTCGGAGCGTATCAGCTCCCGGGCCAGGATCTCCAGGATCATCCGCCGGTTCCACAGCTTCGTCAACCCGTCCTTCGTCGCCTGCTCCCGCAGCGCCTCCTGCGCCTTCAGCAATGCGTCCTGCAGCTCCACGATGCGGCGCCCCGGCCCCAGGCGTACCTTGAGTTCGTTCCGGTCGAAGGGCTTGGTGATGTAGTCGTCGGCTCCCGCCTCCATCCCCTCGATCAGATCCTCTTTGTGGCTCCGGGAGGTGACCAGCAAAATGTAGGTGTAATGCTCGTTGTCCTGGGCCCGCACCCGCCGGCAGACTTCCGGGCCGCTCATGCCCGGCATCATCCAGTCGAGGATGGCCAGCCGGGGCGCGTCGGGGCGCTGCAAGCGTTCCCAGGCCTCATCCCCGTCGGAGGCGACGACCACCTCGTAGCCCCAGCTGCGCAATGCCGCCTCGAGCAGCCGGCGGGAAATCGCGGAATCGTCCGCGATCAGCACCTTCATCGGCTGTGCCTCGTGGGACACCACAACACCTTACCATCCTTCTTAATCGGCCCTGTCCCACTATTCTAACCAGTCCGGCAGCCAGCTATCGGGAAGAATTCGGCGCCGCCGCGGAAAAACGCCGCCCGGACCGCGCCTGCGTCCTCTCCGGGCCGCCGTTTTCCGGCAACACCGTGAGCCAGACCTCCCCGTTTTCCGGAAGCTCGAGCTCGAAACCGTACAACTGCCGCCCGTCAACGACCCGCTGGCCGCCGGGACGTTGGATCACCCGGTAGCGCGTCCCCGCCTCGACGACGAACCATTCCGGGAACTGATTGAGCCGGGGATAGTCCAGCGGGAAGTGGTGATAGACCCGGTGACGCGGCCGGTCGAACCGCAGCCGCCCCCGCCACGGGTACCGGCTGCTCACCCAGACGCGCACCCCGCCGGTTTCGAGCGGCGCCGCCCCCACCGCTATGTCTTCCCGCCAAGGCTCGGCCGTGATTCCCTGGGTCTTCCACAACACCCACATCAGCGTGGTGCGGATCGCGTTGCCGTCGCCGTGCCAGCCTTCGATGATTCCGTCCGGCCGCTGCCGCGCCAGCAGAACCTGCATGGAGCGCTCCACCCAACGCCAGGCGCTGTCCACCGGAATCCGGTTCAACAGATTGATCGCTCCCTCGATCGAATCGGCGTATCCGTCGGCCCCGCCGCCTTCCCACGGATAGTCGCGGTAGGCGTACAGATTTTCCAACGCGAACTCCACCGCCTTCCGGTAGCGCTCCGTCCCGTCAACCTGGGCCACCGTCAGGAACGCGTTGTAGTTGTAGCCCCAGTTGTCGGTCAGGTCGTCGTTGATCACCGCTCCGGTAACCGGGTTCACCGTGTGGTACAAGAGCCCGTCGCGGTTCCGCCCCACTTCCAGCACCCGGTCCAGGATCGCGTGCATCCGCGGGCGGTACCGCTCCCAGCGCTCCTCGTCCGTCTTCGCCGCGAGGACGTAGGCTTCCGAGAGTCCGCCGATGATCTCGCAGGAATGATCGTCGAGCTGCAGCCGCTCCCGCTTCAGGATGTCGTTCTCCTCGGCGAGCAGATAGTGGTCCGCCAGGCGGAAGGCCCAGTCCCGGTAGCGCGGCTCTCCGGTCATCCAGTACAGCCGGCTGCAGACCTGCAGCAGCTCGCCGTTGACTTCCAGGCTGTGCGACGGCAGCTTCCCGGCGGGCGAATCGTAGGGCGCGTGCTTCCAGACGTCGTCGATCAGGCCCCGCATCCTCTCCAACCAAGGCCCCGGGCCCAGCCATTCGGTGATCGGCGTCAGCCCGTCCTTGGCGTATTCCGAGGCGCCGAAGATCAGATCGTCGAGCCGGTAGGGTCCGTCCCGGAAGCCCTGCCGATCGAAGAGGAAGTCGTCCGGCAGCCGGTCCAGACGGTTCGTCAACCGCTGTTCGGTCTCGAGCATCTCGAGCGTCGCCCGCTTCAGGTGGTGGAGGCCGGTGATCTGCGCGGTGAGCAGGAAGAAGGGAAAGTTGTCGGCCGCGGCGTCCTTGGCGTTCCAGTACCGGTCTCTCCTCAAGTTTCTGGGAATGAGACCGGTGTCCGGATCGGCCTGGTCCAGCCAACCGTACACCGCGCGCTTGGCGAACCGGATGCCGCGCTGCGCGCCGGCCGCATTCTCCCTGGCCCTCTGCCAGTCGTCCGCCGTCAGGCCCGGGACCAGGATCGCCGCCGCCAACAGCGCCGCCGTAAGCTTCATCGGCCCACCAGTATACCGCCCGGCGCGGATTTCGCTTGCAACCCGGCGGATCCTTATGTAGAGTGAAACAACACAACTTAACGCAACCATCCGGAGGAGGTGGACTTTATGGCGGTTTGTAGTGGATGTGGAACGCAGTTCGAGGGGAAGTTTTGCCCGCAGTGCGGAGCCCCGGCCCCCGAGGCCGCGGGCGGCGGCGAGGCGCCCCAGGCCCAGCAGCAAGCTTCTCAGGCGCCGCCGCCGGCGGGCGCTACGGCCGCTGCTGGAGGGATGTCCGAAAACGTGGCGGGGATGCTCTGCTACGTGCTCGGGTTCATCACCGGGATCATCTTCCTGGTTCTGGAGCCGTACAACCGCAATAAAAACGTCCGGTTCCACGCCTTCCAGTCGATCTTCTTGTCGGTCGGCTTGATCGTCCTGAACATCGCACTGAACATCGTTCTGCCGGTCGTGGCCACTTTGGTCATCAGCCCGCTGATCAGCCTGGCGGCCTTCATCCTTTGGATCTTCTTGCTGATCAAGACCTATCAGGGGCAGAAGATCGTGCTGCCGATCATCGGGCCGATCGCGGAACAACAGGCGTAGCCGGAACCGTTCGCGGAGCGTCACAATAGAAGTGGCGGTGACGCTCCTGTCGCATCGGGCTGGCAAGGCTCCGGCGCTCGTCCGGCGGGCGGTCACCCTCGCCGTGGCGGCGCTCACAGTCCTCGGGGGCATGAGCCCGCTTCGTGCGGCCCCGCAATCCCGGCAGAAACCGGTCGAAAACTCTCCTGCCGCGGCGGAAGCCGAAGGCAAGGAGCTCATCCCCCGCTTCCGGCAGATCAGCGGTCCCGAGATCGGCATCATCGACTTCTACGGGCTCCGCACCGTCTCCGAAGAGACCGTCCGGAAGGTGTTGGGCGTCGCCGAGGGAAGCCCTCTGCCGCGCTCGAAACACGACACCGAGCTGGCCATCGAAGAGATTCCCGGCGTCGTCTTCGCGCGCCTCCAGGCGGTCTGCTGCCACGACAGCCGCGCCATCCTCTACGTCGGCATCGAGGAGCGGGGCGCTCCGCACTTCGACTATCGTCCGCCGCCCCAGGAGCCGCTCTTCCTGCCCGAAGAGATTCACCGCACTTACGCTCTCTTCCTGTCGGCCCTCAACGAAGCCGTCCGCAAGAACGAGATCGCCGAAGACCTCACCCAAGGTCACTCCTTGATCTCCAACGCCCGCGCCCGCAGCTATCAGGAGAAGTTCCTTGCCCAGGCCGAGAAGCACCTCGACCGCCTGCGCGCCGTCCTGCGCCGTTCGGCCGACGCCGAGCACCGCGCCATCGCCGCCTACGTCATCGGCTACGCGCCGGACAAGAAGGCCGTCATCGACGACCTGCTCTACGCCCTGCGCGACCCCGACGACACGGTCCGCAGCAACGCCATGCGGGCCCTGGTCGCCATCGAGGTCTATTCCCGCCGCAACCCCCAGCTCGAAATCCGCATCCCTCCCACCTGGCTCATCGAGATGCTGAACTCGATCATCTGGACCGACCGCACCAGCGCCGCCGTCAACCTCGTCAACCTCACCGAAGAGCGCGACCAGGAGACTCTGGACCGCATCCGTGAACGCGCCCTGGGCGCCCTCCTCGACATGGCCCGCTGGAAGCACCTGCCTCACGCCTTGCCCGCTTACATCCTGCTCGGGCGCATCCTCGGCCTGGAAGAGAAGAAGATCCAGGAGTATTGGGCGGGCGAAAACCGCCTGGAACTCGTCGAGCGGGCCGCCGAACTGGAGGCCTCCGCGGGCAAGAAGAAACGCCGGAAGAAAGAGTAGCGCCGCCTCAGGCTCCGGGCACCGTCACGCGCCGGCCCTCGCGGTAGGCGATGTTCGCCATGTGCGGCCCGGCCACCGCCGCCGCCGCCGCCTCGATCGGGCAGTTGGGCTTCTTTCGCGTCCGCACGCAGTCGAGCATGTTCTGCATATGCCCCGTCCCGCGGTCCCGGTCGGCCTCCTGGAAGATCAGCGCCGGGCGCTTCTTTTCCGTCCACGGAGCCCGGTTGGAGCCCGGATCGTCGTAGACGCGGCAGCCCGTCCGGTCCAGGATCATCGTCCCCAGCTCGCCGATGATCGTGATCGCCCAGTCGTAGTCGTGATTCGTGCGGTAGTCCAGCGTCCAGGTGGCGATGAAGTCGTCGTACTCGAAAACCGCCGAGAAGACGTTCGGCACCTCGGCCCCCGGCGCATTGATGATCTTGCCCTGGCAGACCGCCGAGCGCGGCGCCCCGACGCCGGTCAGCCACTGGACCACGTCCATCAGGTGCGTCCCCTGGTCCGTCATGTTCCCGCCCGAATAGTCCCAGAAGCCCCGCCACCACCGGTAGCGCATCGGCTCCAGCGGCCGCTTCGGCGCCGGCCCGAGGAACCGCTCCCAGTCCAGCTTGCCCGGCAGCGGGTCGTTGTCGAGCGGCAGGTCGAAGTGCCAGTTCCACCGCGCCTGGGCCATGGAGATCCGCCCCAGGATCCCCTCTTCGATCAGCCGCCGGGCCCGGTGGATGAACGGCATGCTCCGGCGCTGCATCCCGATTTGCACCACCTGGCCGGGACGCTTTTTCACCGCCTCTACCATCACGCGGCTCTCTCCGAGCGACATCGACAGCGGCTTTTCCAGATAGACGTCCTTGCCCGCCTCGAGCGCCGCGAGCAGCATGGGCCGGTGCTGGTGGTCGGGCGTGGCGATCAGCACGAAGTCGATGCCGTCCTGGGCCAGCAGGTCGTGGTAGTCGAGGTAGGTCTTCACGCCTTTGGGCGATTCGCTCTCGGCCATCTCCAGGTGCCGGTCGTAGACGTCGCACAGGGCCACGCACTGGGCTCCCAGGCGCTGGAACGTCCGGCTCACGCCCCGGCCCCGGTTGCCGGTGCCGATGACGCCGTAGGTGATCCGGTCGTTGGCTCCCTTCACGGCCGCTGGAACGAACGCCGGGCCAGCCAGGCTTCCGGCCAGAAAAGTCCGTCGCGATGTCTTCATGGCTTCGCGTCTCCCGCTCTCGTCGGTCTGAGTATATCGCGCCGGCGGCCGGAAATGATCCCGTCGGCTGTCACCTTCGCCCCCTCCCGCGTCGTCTGAACAACAGAAGGAGGTCCTGTCCCATGCAGACCCGTGAATCCCTCAGCCGCCGCGGCCTGTTGCTCTCACTGGGCGGTCTCGCCGCCGTCGCCGTCCCCGCCCAACAGCCCGGCGGAATGCAAGGCCGGCGCGGCGAAATGATGAAGCGCCGCCTCGAGGCCATGAAGGAGCGCCTGAAGCTCAGCGACGAGCAGCTCGAGAAGGTCCAGGCCGTCTACAAGGAGCAGTTCGCCAAGATGCGCGAGTTGCGCGAGAAGGCCATGGAGAGCGGCGACCGCTCCGCCGTGCGCGCCGAGATGCGGAAGCTGCGCGAGGAGACCGACGCGAAGATCCTCGAGCTGCTCGACGACACGCAGAAGGCCGAGTACAAGAAGATGCAAGAAGAGATGCGCGAGAAGATGCGCCAGCGCCGCGGCGGAGGCCCGCCCCACTGATGCCGGCCTCCCGCCGCCCGCCGCTATACGCCCTGCCGGCGGCCGGCTGTTGCCGCCCGGCCGCGCCGGGGCCCGGCCTTACTTGATCTCGGGGCTGTTGGCGTCGGCGGGCTCCTGGCCCCAGTTCTCGCGGATCACCAGCGTCTGGTCTGAGTAGAAGGTCCGCCGGCCGGTGCTGCCGAAGACCACCGGGATGGCCTGGATCGTGTAGCCGCCGTCCACGCCTTGCAGGATGAACTTGTAGCCGGTCTTCTCTCCGCTGGCCAGGTCGCCCGGAATCAGGTCGGCCCCGTCGGGTCCCGGCGCGCCGCTCGCCGGCGGGCCCAACTCCGCCAGCGACTTGGCGAAGCGGCCGAACTGGGAGTAGTACATGCTCTGGGCCTGGTGGATCGTCTTGATCTGCTGGATCGCCGCCATCTCCTGGGTGTGCATCCGCGCCTTGTCCAGCTTCGGCACGGCGATGGCCGCGATGATGAGGATGATCGAGATGACGATCAGCAGCTCGATGAGCGAAAACCCCTTCCGCCGGTCGTTGGTTGGCTTCCGTTTCCTCATTTCGCTCCCTTTTACAGTATGACGCGCCCGCGCCTCCGAGCGTTCAGAAATCGGGGCTCCGCACCAGCGCGCCGATCGCCCGCAGCCGCCGCCAGAACCGCTCCAGCAGCTCCAGCCGCAGCGCATTCGCCCCGTCCGAGAGCGCCCGCGGCGGATCGTCGTGCACCTCGACGAACACCGCGTCGGCTCCCGCCGCCACCGCCGCCCGGGCCAGCGGCTCGATGAACTCCGGCTGGCCGCCCGAAGCCGTCCCGGCTCCCCCCGGCAACTGGACGCTGTGGGTGGCGTCGAAGACCACCGGACGCCCCGCCTTCCGCATGATCGGCAGCGCCCGCATGTCCACCACCAGGTTGTGGTAGCCGAAGACCGTGCCGCGCTCGGTCACGAGGATCTTCTCATTGCCCGTCGAGGCCACCTTCTCGGCCGCCAGGCGGATGTCCTGCGGCGCCAGGAACTGCCCCTTCTTGATGTTCACCACCCGCCCCGTGCGCCCCGCCGCCGTCAGCAGGTCCGTCTGCCGGCACAAGAACGCGGGGATCTGCAGGATGTCGGCCGCCTCGGCGGCGACCTCGGCATGATGCGGCTCGTGAATGTCGGTCAGGATGGCGACGCCCGCCTCGCGCTTGACGTCCGCCAGGATCCGCACGCCCTCCTTCAGCCCCGGCCCGCGGTAGGAGGAGATGCTGCTGCGGTTGGCCTTGTCGTAGGAGGCCTTGAAGACGAACGCGCCGGCGATCCGCCCGATCTCCCGCGCCATCCGGTGCACGTGCTCTTCGCTCTCGATCACGCACGGCCCGGCGATCAGCGCCAGCGGATGCCCGTCGCCGAAACCGATCCTCTCGCCCCGCGGCGTCTCGACCTCGACGTTGCGCACCATCTTCCGCTTTCTTCTACGCCGACGTCTCTTCCCGCACCCCTTCGGCCTCTTCGATCCGCCGCCGGCGATGCTCGAGCGCCGCCCCGATGAAGGCCTTGAACAACGGGTGCGGCTCCAGCGGCTTCGACTTGAATTCCGGGTGGAACTGGCAGCCGAGGAACCACGGATGGTCCGGAATCTCGCAGATCTCCACGTAGGTGCCGTCCGGCGTCTGCCCGGCGATCCGCAGCCCGTGCCGCGTCAGGATCTCCTCGTAGTCGCGGTTGAACTCGTAGCGGTGCCGGTGCCGCTCGCTGATTTCCGTCACGCCGTAGGCCCGGTGGGCGAAGCTGCCTTCGGTCAGCCGGCAGGGATAGGCTCCGAGCCGCATCGTTCCGCCCAGCTCGTCCACGCCTTTCAGCTCCCGCAGCTTGTAGATCACCCGGTGCGGCGTGGCCGGGTTGAACTCGGTCGAGTCGGCCTCTTTCAGCCCGCAGACGTTCCGGGCGAACTCGATCACCATGGTCTGCATGCCCAGGCAGATGCCGAAGTAGGGCACTTTGTACTCCCTGGCATAGCGGATGGCGTGAATCATGCCCGGCACTCCCCGCTTGCCGAATCCCCCCGGCACCAGGATCGCGTCGTAGGGCTGCAATCGCTCGACGCACTCCGGCCACGTCAGGGCTTCGGCGTCGATCCAGGTGATGCGCGTCCGCCGCCCGTGGGCCAGCCCGCCGTGCAGCAGCGCTTCGTTCAGGCTCTTGTAGGAATCCTCGTACTCGACGTACTTGCCCACCAGCCCGATGTGGACTTCGCCCTGCGGGTTCTTCAGCCGGTGGACCATGTCCGCCCAGCGCTTCAGGTTCCGCGGCCCGGCCTTCTCCTTCAGCTCCAGCAGCTCCAGTACCGCATCGTCCACGGCCTGCTCGGCGAACACCAGCGGCACCTCGTAGACCGACTCCACGTCCTTGGCCGTGATCACCGCCTCCTTCGCCACGTCGCAGAACAGCGCGATCTTCGCCTTCACCTCGTCGGGCAGCGGCCGCTCGGCCCGGCAGATCAGCATGTCGGGCTGGATGCCGATCGCCCGCAGCTCCTTGACGCTGTGCTGCGTCGGCTTCGTCTTCAGCTCGCCGGCCGCGGCGATGTAAGGCACCAGCGTCACGTGCACGTGCATCGAGTTCTTCCGCCCCAGTTCGTGCCGCAACTGCCGGATCGCCTCCATGAACGGCAGCGACTCGATGTCGCCCACCGTGCCGCCGATCTCGACGATCACCACGTCGGCCTCGTCGTTCAGCCGCCGCGCCCAGGCCTTGATCTCGTCGGTGACGTGCGGGATCACCTGGACCGTCTTGCCCAGGTAGTCGCCCCGGCGCTCCCGGAAGATGATCTGCTCGTAGACCCGACCCGAGGTCAGATTGTTCCGCTGGCTCAGCTTCGCGTGCGTGAACCTTTCGTAGTGGCCCAGATCCAGGTCCGTCTCCGCCCCGTCGTCGGTGACGAAGACTTCGCCGTGCTGGAACGGGCTCATCGTGCCGGGATCCACGTTCAGGTACGGATCCATCTTCTGCAGGGTCACCGTGAAGCCCCGGCTCTCCAGCAAACACCCGATCGACGCGGCGGCGATCCCCTTGCCCAACGAGGAAACCACGCCGCCGGTCACGAAGATGTATTTCGCCATGCCTCCGCCTACTCCGATCGTTTACTCCGGTACAGCGCCTCCACCCGTTTCAAGTCCTCCGGAGTGTCCACCCCAAGCGATTCGTACTCGGTCTCCACCACCCGGATGCGGTAGCCGTTCTCCAGCGCCCGCAACTGCTCCAGCCGCTCGGCCTGCTCGAGCGGCCCCACCTTCAGCTTCGAATAGCCGAGCAGGAACTCGCGCCGGTAGACGTACAGGCCCACATGCTTGTAATGTACCGCCGCTCCGCTCAGATCGTACGGCACCGGCGAGCGGGAGAAGTACAGCGCATGCCCGCTGTGGTCGGTCACCACCTTGACGACGTTCGGATTTGTAAACTCTTGCGGGTTTTCGATCCTCTTCTTCAACGTCGCCATCGGCGCCGGCGAATCCCCCAGTAGGGCGCGCGCCGCAGCTTCGATGGCCCCGGGCTCGATGAGCGGCTCGTCACCCTGAATGTTGACGACGATGTCGGCCGCCGACGAAGCCGCCACCTCGGCCACGCGGTCCGTCCCCGAAGGGTGATCGGCCCGGGTCATGCGCACCGGCGCGCCGAAGGCCTCGGCCGCTTCGCGGATCCGGTCGTCGTCGGTGGCGATGATCAGCTCGTCTAATAAGGAGCAGCGCGAGGACCGCTCATAAACATGCTGGATGATCGTCTTGCCTGCGAACGAGGCCAGCGCTTTTCCAGGGAAGCGGGACGAAGCGAACCGGGCGGGAATGACGCCCAGAATCCGATGGGGCACGATCGATCTTACCACAAAATGGCGCCATGATATACTGGAGACGGGACAACGACTTGAGGGGGGTTGGGAAGTGACCGGACGCCGGGTTGCCCTCGCTTTGGCGGGCCTCGCCGCGGCTCTGTTCGTCACCGCAGCGGCCGACGCCCGCGACCGGACCACGTCCCAGAGCAAGCCTCGCGTCTCCATCACTCCCCGGCGCGGCGCCTCGGCTCCGGGCAGCATTCCCGGTCGCACCCCCAACATCCGGGTCGACACCACCCTGGTGCTCATCAACGTCACCGTCACCACGCCCCTGAATCAGGTGGTCACCGGTTTGGAAAAAGAGCATTTCCGGATTTTCGAAGACAAGGTCGAGCAGGAAATCACGCAATTTTCCGCCGAGGACGCGCCGCTTTCCGTCGGCCTGGTCTTCGATATCAGCGGCAGCATGGGGGCCAAACTGCACAAAGCCCGGCAGGCCGCGGCTCAGTTCTTCAAGACCGCCAATCCCGAGGACGAGTTCTTCCTCATCCAGTTCAGCGACCGGCCCAAGCTCGTCGTTCCCTTCACCCACAACACCGAAGAGATCCAGAACAAGCTCGCCTTCACCCAGTCGCGCGGGCGCACCGCCCTGCTCGATGCCCTCTATATGGCCATGGACGAGATGAAAAAAGCCCGCAACCCCCGCAAGGCGATTCTCGTCCTATCCGATGGCGGCGACAATTCGAGCCGTTATACCCAGAGCGAGATCAAGAATCTCGTGCGGGAGGCCGACGTTCAGGTCTACGCCATCGGGATCTTCGAGCCGATCTATGCCCGGGGCAGGACGGCCGAGGAGCTCGCCGGCCCGACGCTGCTGAGCCAGCTCGCCGAACAGACCGGCGGACGGCATTTCCCGGTCGAGAACATCAACGAGTTGCCCGACATCGCCGCCAAGATCGGCATCGAGCTGCGCAACCAGTATGTGCTCGGCTACACGCCGACCAACCAGGCCCGGGACGGCAAGTACCGCCGGGTGAAGGTCAAGCTGGTCCAGCCGCGCGGCCTGCCTCCTCTGCGCGCCGCCTACAGAACCGGATATTATGCGCCTTCTCAATAACTGGATCCCGCCGCTCGGGGCGCTGGCTGCGGCCCTGGCCGTCTGCCTGCCTCCGGCCGTCCCGGCCGCCCGCGCCCAGCAACCCTCGGGCGCCGTCTTTCGGGCCGAGACCCGCCTGGTCGTCCTCCACGCCAGCGTCGTGGACAAGAAGGGCAAGTTGATCACCAACCTGCCGCGCAAGGCCTTCACCGTCTACGAGAACGACGTCAAACAGGAGATCAAGATCTTCCGCCGCGAGGACGTGCCCGTCTCCATGGGCCTCATCATCGACAACTCCGGCAGCATGCGCGACAAGCGCCAGCAGGTCGAGTCCGCCGCCCTGGCCCTGGTCGAGGCCTCCAACCCCGAGGACGAGGTCTTCATCGTCAATTTCAACGACGAGGCCTATCTCGACGTGGACTTCACCAGCGACATCAAGAAAATGGAGGAGGGCCTCACCCGCATCGACTCCCGCGGCGGCACCGCCATGCGCGACGCTCTCTCCATGTCCATCGACCACCTCGTCGAGAACGCCAAGAAAGACAAGAAGGTCCTGCTCGTCATCACCGACGGCAACGACAACACCAGCGCCGTCACCCTCGAGAAGCTCGTTCACAAGGCCCAGCAGGCCGAAGTGCTCATCTACGCCATCGGACTGCTGAACCAGGAGCAGCGCCGCGAGCGCAAGCGCGCCAAGCGCGCCCTGGACGCCATTACGAAGGCTTCCGGCGGCCTCGCCTACTATCCCGACGACGTCAGCGAGGTCCACGACATCGCCCTCCGGGTCGCCCACGAGATCCGCAACCAGTACGTCATCGCCTACTCGCCGACGAACCCCGCCCTCGACGGCTCTTACCGCCGGATTCGCGTGGAGGTCAAGGCCAAGGGCAATCCCAAGGTCCGGACGCGCTCCGGCTACTACGCTTCCCCGCTCAAGCCCGGCAAGTCGCGCCTCACCGAGGTCACCTCCACCGGAGAATGATCCGCCGCCTCTGGAAGCTCACCAAGGGATACCGCCTCGCGCCGTGGAAGAGTCCCTACCTGCGGTGGCGGCTCGAGACCTATCTCGGCGTTCCCGCCGACGAGATCGGCCCGCGGGAGTTCTTCCGCCTGATGTGGAAGCACCGCCGGGACTTCCGGCGTTACCTGGATTGGGCCGACCGCATGGCCGCCCGCTACGGCGGCTGACTCGCCCGCGGCTTCTCAGAGCGTCTGCGTCACCTTCCGCAGCGCCCGCGGCCGGTCCGGATTCAAGCCCTTCTCCATCGCCAGCCACGCGCTGAAGAGCTGCCCCGGAACGATGTAGGGAATCGGCGTGTAGACTTCCGGCGGCAGGGGCCCCCTCACCGTCAGCCGCTCGGGCAGCACGATCGCGCGCTTGGCCATCCGCGCCGCTTCCCGGTTCGAGCGGTCGGTGATCGCCAGCGTGTCGGCGTTCAGTTGCCCGAGCTTCTCCAGCATCCCTTTGAGCGACGGCCACGTCGGGCCCGCCGGGCAGAACAGGAACACCGGGAAGGCCGCTTCCACCATGGCGATGGGCCCGTGCAGAAAGTCCGCCGATGAGAACCGCTCGGCCACCACGTAGCAGGTCTCCATCAGCTTCAGCGCGAACTCGTAGGCGTTGGCGTAGTTCAGCCCGCGTCCCACCACCACCGTCTGCCGCATGTAGCGGTAGCCCTTGGCGCATTCGGCGATCTCCGGTTCCAGCTTCAGCGCCGCCTCGGCCGCCTCCGGCAGCCGCTTCAGCTCGTCGAGCTCGATCGGCGCTCCCAGCGCCCAGGCCAGCAGGTAGAGCGTCATCAACTGGCCGGTGTACGTCTTCGTCGCCGCCACGCTGCGCTCCTTGCCCGCCCGGACCAGGAAGCGGTGCTCCGGCAGCTTCGCCAAAGTGCTCGAAGGCGAATTCGTAATCCCGACGGTCAGCGCGCCGAGCTCTTTGGCCCGCTCCAGTACGAGGTTCGTATCGGTCGATTCCCCGGACTGCGAGATCGCCACCACGAGGGCGTCCTCGAGATTCACCCGCGCCCCGTAGAGCGTGAAGATCGACGGCGCGGCCAGCGACACGGGCACGCCGGTGCTGATCTCCAGCAGATACCGGCCGAACAGGGCCGCGTTGTCCGACGTGCCCCGGGCGGCCAGCACCACCAGCCGGGGCGGCCGCCGCTCGATCCGCCGGCGCAGCCGCTCGGCCGCCTTCACCGCTCCTGCCAACGTCTTCTCCAGCGCCGCCGGCTGCTGGTGGATCTCTTTGAGCATGATGGGTCGAGCCATAGATTCCAGGCTAACACGCGTTCTTCGCCCCATCCGGCGGGCCGCTTTCGCCGGCGGCCGCCGCCGCGCGACAATGGAAACACCGTGAGGAGGGCTGCCGGAGCTGGGCTGAAACGCGGCTGGTATCATCGCCTGTTCGCCGCCCTGCTGCCGCTGGTCAGCCACAAGTACGAGCCGCTGGTCGAGGACCGCAAGCGGGAGCTGTTCGCCCCGCTCAGCGGGCGCGTCATCGAGATCGGCGCCGGTACGGGCGTCAACCTTGCCCACCTTCCCCCCTCGGTGGAGTGGATCGGCGTGGATCCCAATCCCTACATGGAGCGCTATGTCCGCAAGGCCGCGGCGCGCCTGGGCCGCCGCGCCTCCTTCTGTCTCGGCGCCGCGGAACGATTGCCGGCGCCCGACGCCTCCGCCGACGCCGTCGTCGGCACCCTGGTGCTCTGCAGCGTCTCCGATCTGGAACGCGCCCTGAGCGAGATCCTGCGCGTCTTGCGCCCCGGCGGCCGCTTCGTCTTCATCGAACACGTCGCCGCCCCCGCCGGTTCCCGCACCCGCCGCCGCCAGGACTGCATCTGCCCCCTGTGGCGCCGCGTCGCCGACGGCTGCCACCCGAACCGCGAAACCGCCCGCTTCCTGGAGCGCGCCGGCTTCTCCGAGCTTCACTGCGACCGCTTCACCCTGCCGCTCCCCATCGCCGGGCCCCACATCGCCGGTTTCGCCGTAAAGTAGGTAAGTGGCGGATCACCGCCATGGGAGGTAGTCATGACGTTCCGGCTCACCGTGGAAGGATTCCGCGAAGGCGACACCATCCCACGCCGCCACACCTGCGAGGGCGAGGACGTCTCGCCCGCCCTTTCCTGGGAAGACGCTCCCCCGACCGCTAAGAGCTTCGCCCTCATCATGGACGATCCCGACGCCCCCGCCGGCACCTGGAACCACTGGCTGCTGTGGGACATCCCCGCCGGCGTCAACCGCATCGAGGAGGGCTTCCAACCCGGCAGCCTCGGCGTCAGCGGCACCAACGACTTCGGCAAGCCCGGCTACGGCGGTCCCTGCCCGCCCCGGGGCCACGGACCCCACCGCTACTACTTCCGCCTCTACGCCCTCGACGTCGAGAGCCTGGGGCTCGCCGCGGGAGCCCGCCGCGCACAGCTCGACGCCGCCCTCCGCGGCCACATCCTGGACGAGGCCCAGTACATGGGCCGCTACGAGCGCCGCTGAACGGTCCGGAGCGGACCGGCGGGCGCCGGCCGCCGTTCAAAGCGGCTGCAGAACCGGGTGCAGGTCCATCAGGCTGATGCGTTCGCGCACCCGCCAAGGGGCCATCGCGCCCTTTTCGGTAACCACCGCCGCCACCCAATCGAGCGGCGTCGTGTCGAAATACCGGTTGTCCACCTCCACGCCCTCGGGCGCCTCCGGCAGGATCTCGGCAGCCGGCTTCGGCGGCTCGTCCGGCAGCCGGTAAGCGTGCGGGACGAACTTCTGCGTCCCGGCGAGCGCGTAGAGCTTCTTGCCGGCATGCCGCGCCGCCAGCGCCAGCAACGCCGTGCCCCGCTTGTTCACCACCCCCGAGCCGGTCACGGCGTCGGCCCCGACCACGGCGATATCGGCCTGCTCGACGTAGTCCAGCATCGCCGCGTCGATGCCCAGCCGCGCCCGGATCCCCGCCTCGGCCAGCTTCCGCGCCAGATCGAGCCCTTCGCCCATCGGCCGCGACTCGGTGCACAGCACCAGACCGCCCTTGCTGCCCTCCCAGGCCTCAGCCAATGCCTCAAGCACCGTCCGGCTCGCCGAATAGGTCATCACGCACCGGGCCCCGGCCAGCAGCTTCGCTGCCTCCCGGGCGATCGCCTCCCCGGACGCCCGCAGCTCCTCGACGAACCGGGCGCACACCCGGCGCAGCGCCCGCGGCGAGGTCCCATACCACAGCGCCGCGTTGCCCAGGTTCACCATCGGCGCCATCGACGGCTGCGCCTTCAGCAGCTCCCGGCACGTCGCCTCAACCACCGCGTGAAACGGCTCGGCATCCGCGGCCTCGGCCAGCACCTCCGCCGCCCGCATCGCCAGCTCCACCGCCCCGCTGCGGTTGTCGGCCCGGATCGCTTCGACGCCCGAGCGGATCGCTTCCGGCAACTCGATCGTCATCGGCCCGCGTCGTCTCCCCGGCACGGCCGGCCCGCCGGTTCCGGCCGCCTGCCGGCCGGCGCAGCGAAGCTCATGCCCGGGCCGCCGCCGTCTCGTAGACGCAGCGGCGGCCCGTCTCGTACATCGCCAGCACGTTCTCGGCCGGCACGTCCGGCTGGATGTTGTGCACCGCCGCCAACACCCAGCCGCCGCCCTTGCCCAGCACCTCGAACAGGCGCCGCACCTCCGCCTCCACCTCTTCGGGCGAGCCGTGCGGCAGCAGGCGCTGCGTGTCCACCCCGCCCCAGAAGGCGATCCGATCGCCGAACTCGCGCTTCAGACGCTCCGGCTCCATGTTCTTGGCGCTCACCTGCACCGGGTTCAGCGCGTCGATGCCCAGCTCGATGAAATCGGGGATGTAGGCGTAGACCGAGCCGCAGGTGTGGTAGAAGATCTTGGCGTTCGTGTGCCGCCGGATGTGGTCCGTGATCCGCTCCTGGTAGGGCCGGATCAGCTTCCGGTACATCGGCAGCGAGCAGACCGGCCGGTCCTGCAAGCCCACGTCGTCGCCGAAGGCCACGATGTCGATGAATTCGGCCACCTCCTCGTAGGCCCGCCGGTTCATCTCCATCATGACCTCGAGCACGGCGTCGCACAGCGCCCGGAACAGGTCGTGATTGCCCGCCAGGTCGCAGTACCAGTCCTCGAAACCGCGCAGATACTGCGTCTGGTGCACCAGGTGATAGCGCGCGCTGAAGACCACGGCGTAATCGGTCTCTTGCTTGAGCCGACGGGCCCGTTCCCGCAGTCCGCGGAAGCGTCCCGGATCCGTCGGGTCCGGCCACGGGTAGCGGGCGATGTCGGCCGCGGTGATCTCCCCCGCCAATGGGCAGACCTGCAGCTCGTAGTAGTGGCAGCCTTCCGGCCGCACGCGCACCACGCCCCACTCGTCTTTGTGGCGGCCGTCGGGCAGCATCTCGCCGCCGCCCGCATCCGGCGGATTCAGCATCACGCCGCGGCAGTCCACGTCGAGGCGCTCGAGTACCGCCTCGTCGATGGCGTGGAGCTGCTGCATCGTGTCGATGCACGGGCCCAGTTCGCCCACGCCGAGCTTCTTCCTCAGGCGGTCATAGGCCTCGCGCACCATCCCGGTCACCCGCGTCGAGGCGAGATCCATCGGCAGGCGGTCCGGCTCGCGGCGCTCCAAAGCGGCCAGAACTCTTTCCCGGTGAGTCATGCCGCGACCATTGTAGGACACCGGTCGCGTTTCCGATAGCGTCGAACCGCCGGCTACCGCCCTGTAGCCGCCAGCTCCCGCTGTTTGGCGGCGATGGCGCGCCGCAGCCGTTCCGCCCGGGCCTGTTCCTGCTCGAGCTCCGCCTTCACGCGTTCGATCTCGACCTCCAGGTCGGCTGTCTCGGGCCGCCGCTCCGGCTCCGTGGCGGCCGGTCGCGCGCCGGCTCCCCCGGCGAAGCGTGCCGTCTCGGTTACGGTCCCGCCGTCCGCGGTTCTGACCCGCAACGCGAACACCGCCTCCGCGCCCGTTCCCTGGTAGGTGATGCTGCCCCCGCGCAGCTCCGCCGGCGAAAGCTCGATCAGCCGGCGGTCGCCCCCGTCGGTGATCAGCAACGCCGCCGACTCGGCCTTCTGAATCGCCTCCGCCTCGGGGTTCCACTCCACGATGAGCTGATCTCCCAGCTCCCGCACGTCCAGCTCCATCCCCGCCGTCGCCGGCTGCTCGCTCAGCACCGGCGCGATCAGGATGAGCGCCAGCGCCGCCAGCGCCGCCCCCACCGCGATCGCCGCCGTCCGGCGCCCCGACCGTCGCCGCCCGGCGCCCGCCGTCCCCGGATACGGCCGGGGCTCGGGCACCGGAACGCTGCGCCCCCCCGGCGGCTCGTAGGCTTGGGGAACCGCCGGCGGAGGAGCGATCGTCCCGGGAACCGGCGGTGGGCCGGGACCGGCCCCAGGCCCCGGCGGCGAAGCAGGAGCCGGGCGCGGAGGAGCCTGGGCGGTCTCCGGCGTTTTCGGCTTCGGCCTTTCGCTCGGGTCGAAATCGAGCGGCAGCCGGCGCCGGCGCACCTCCAGCCGCAGCTCCGCCGCCGGTACGCCGGTAATCAGCCGCCCTTGGCGATCCCGCACGAAGAAGCCCGCCCGGGCCGGCTCGTACATATAGGGCCGCACGACGAAAAGCACCTGCCAGGGTTCGGGGAAGTGACGGTCGAACAGGGCCGCGTCCTCGTCGGAAACCGTCGCCTCGCCCCGCGTCCGCGTCCGGAACAGTCCGACCGCCTCGAATTGCCCGAGCGTCGGATCTTCCTTGGCTGTCTCCAACAGCGCCGCCAGCGCCTTCTCGTCCTTTTCCGAGAGGCGAAACCCCGGTCCGTAGGCGTGCTCGCACTCGATCTCCCGCCACTGATGGATCTCGACCCGGTTGCCCTCCCGCCGGCCGAACAGCACCCCGCCGATCTCCAAGCCCCGCCGGGGGATCTTTTGCAGACCCACCACCGCCGCGCGGCGCAGCGACTCGAGCGCCGTCTCGCTCACGACGATCTTCAGGTCCAGGTCCGGGACGGACCACTCTCGGGTCGGCTTCTCCATCACCGCTCCTGCCGGAATATCCGCCGGCGCAGCCTGATCACATCCTACGGCGTGCCCGCCGCCCGCCACAAGCCCGCCGCCACGCCGCCGCCGGGGCGCGGCGCCCCGACCGCCGCCTAACCCGTTGCACTCACTCGAGATAAATCTGAAGCCTGCCGCCTGTCCACCGCGTCCAAATCAGTGAACCCGGGCCCGGGCCCCGAGCGGGCCGCCCGGAGAAGGAGGGTGCGCCTGTATCGTAATGGAACTGACGGAACAGGCCGATCATGCTAAATTCAATGTTGTCGGGCGGGCCCTTAGCTCAGCGGTTAGAGCAGCGGACTCATAATCCGTTGGTCGTAGGTTCGAATCCTACAGGGCCCACCATGCCGGGCGGAGATTCGGGCTCCGTCGCGGCGCGCCCGCGAAATCACTCTGTGCGCGTGCCGCCCCGTTGCGTCGCGGCAGCGTAAGCGATGCGAAGACTCTTCAAGAATATCTGCTTGCACGTCGCTCCCCGCCGGTTCGAGAACTGGGACGACTTCATCCAGAACACTCCCGAGTACTCCATCGGCTTGGAAGTCATCGACGACGTGCCGGGCCACGTCGGCCATCACGTCCACTTCGACCACCACAAGGGCGTCATCCGGGAAGCCACCATGAGCGCCGCCATGCAGGCCTATATCGCCGTGCGCCAGGGCCGCCTCATGGAGCGCTGGCTGCAGCGCGCCAACCCGGTGAACGTCTACGTCTGGAACGCCGATCAGGACGTCTCTCTGGCCACCTTCGTCCTCGAGTACCACCATCTGCTCGAGCGCTCCGAGGGCGCCCCGCTGCTGCGCTGGATCGTCCAGTACAACAACAAGATCGACGTTTGCGGCGGACTCTATCCGGTGCGCCTCGAGGAGCTCGAGAAGAACCACTTCACCTGGGTTTTCGAGCCTTACCGCAAGCAGCGCATGGCCGGCAAGCAGAAGGGCGACGACGAGCTGGTGCGCCGCACCATCCGCGAGGTCTGCGACCGGCTCCACGCCCTCATGCTGGGCAAGGCCGGCGTCACCAAGATCACCGCCAACCCGGAGATCCTCTACCAGTCGCCCTACGACTTCGTCATCGTGGACGAGAAGGGCGACCCCAACTCGCGCCTCGTGCTGGCCTCCCAGGGCCACCGCAACCTGATCAGCCTCATCTGCCGCCGCCCCAACGGCCGCTACACCTACAGCATCATCCGCGGCTCGCCCTACGACGAGGACACCTTCCAGGTCACCAAGCTGATCGCCGCCTTCCAGGCCGCCGAGGACCTGCCCAACGAGAAGATCTGGGGCGGCTCGGACCTGGCCGCCGGCTCCGACAGCGAACTGGGCTCGAGCCTCACCTGGCAGCAGTTGCGCGACATCGCCGAGCCCATCGTCAGGGAAGACTACCTGCAGCGCCTGCCGGACCCGACGGCCGCCCGGTGATCCCCGGCCGCATCGCGTCCTAGCCCAGGAACCGGCGCAGTTCCGCTTCGAACTCCGGCGTGCAGGCGAAGCAGTTGCCCGCATACACCGACGAGCCGCCGTCGAAGTTGCGGAACACGCCGCCCGCCTCTTCGGTGATGATCTTCACCGGGGCCAGGTCCCAGGCCGCGCCGCAGGGTTCGAACCAGACTTCGGCCTTCCCCGAGGCCACCATCATCGCCCCCGGAGCGCCCCCCGGGTTCCGCACCGCCCAGAAGCGCGCCGCCCACTCGAGAAACCGCGGCCCGAAGGCTTCCCGGTGGATCCGGCCCAGATCGTTCAGACAGAGCACCGCCCGCGACGGCTCCCCGACGCCGGAGACTCGGATCGGCCGCCCGTTCCGCCGCGCCCCCAGGCCCCGCGCCGCGTAATAGATCTCGTCCAGCGCCGGAAAGTAGACCACGCCGGCCACGATCTCGTCCCGGCCCGCCTCGAGCGCGAGCTGCACGCACCAGAACCGGTTCCGGCGCACGAAGTCCCGGGTGCCGTCGATCGGATCGATCAGCCAGCGGCGGCCGGACGCGCCCGGCTTCGAGACGCCCTCTTCGCCCACCAGGCCGTCTTCGGGGAATGCCTCCTCGAGCGCGGCCGCGATCAGCCGCTCGCCTTCACGATCGGCCGGCGTCACCGGCGAGTCGTCGTCCTTGGTCTCGGTCTCGAACCCCTCGCGCCACCAGCGTAGCGCCGCCGCTCCGGCCTCGAGCGCCGCCTTGCGGGCCGCTTCCAGTTCACGCTCGTACGACATGCCGCGCCTCGGAGGGCCGCCTCAGAGGTTCTCCCGGATCAGCCGCTCCACCAGGATCATGT
>Ga0256830_1001054_pt1 | contig 20092 bp, 19 predicted proteins | sample 128326metaG_FD_190537 | JGI IMG/M metagenome (GOLD analysis project Ga0256830, IMG submission 190537) | Hydrothermal vent microbial communities from Lau Basin, Pacific Ocean - 128-326 | ecosystem: Environmental > Aquatic > Marine > Hydrothermal vents | place: Pacific Ocean: Lau Basin | collected... | reverse complement strand
CTTCACTAACATTTTTTGGATGAACTGGTAGCGTTCAGCTTTATCACCGAGCACACGAAAGGCGATGGCTTGATTGCCTTGGATAAATTCGTTCAGTGACTCTGTTGTGGTTAAATTATCTGCATTCATGATCGTTTCCATCAAGGGATCATGAACAGGATTTGAGCTTATTTCACCTCTCTTAGACTCATTTCGTATTGGAAATAAGGCCTTGCTTCAGACTCATTTGGTATTGGACAAGGCTGATAGTTGTAATGAGTCAGCATGAAAAGGCATAATCGGGATAGGGAGCTACTCAAGCGATAATAATAAAATCAGGTAGCCTGTAATAATGGCTACCCATAGTCTAGTTTCTGCCAGCTATACCCGTGGCGTTTGAGATATAGGTTTTTAGTGTGTGCCCTCTTCGGGTAAACGTGGCCACGAAATGAAGAGGACGTGCAATAACACCTAAATCTCAATCGCTACGGGTATATTACACCGTGTTTGATTTTAATCCCACTTTTTCATCCTTCTATGCGACAATAGTACTGTTGTGGTAGGAGTTATTTGTTCTCTACTGCCGTGCCCCGCCAGGTTTTTGTCGGATATTATTGAGGTTATATATGAAGATGGAAGACGGATGTGAATTAAGAATTTCCTCTGAAAAGGGTGAAGGTGTTTTCGCGACAAGCTCATTTAAAAGAGGTGAAATGGTATTAACTGGGGTTATACAGGAAGCTTTGAATGAAAACCACTCTCACGCTTCACAGATAGGTGAAAATGAGTATGTACTTCATGCTGGATTGATAATTAAAGTTAATCATTCCTGTGATCCAAATTGTGGTATTAGAGTAAATGAAACAGGTGCTCATGACTTTGTAGCCATAAGGAAAATTAGTCTTAATGACGAAATAACCTTCGATTATGCTATGAGAAATTATGGTGTTGATTATTTTCCTAAGAAGTGTATGTGTGGCGCTGAAGAATGTCGCGGTACGATTACAGGGTGGCAACATCTACCCAGTAAAAAGAAAAATAAGTATGAAGGTTTTATAGCTCCCTACCTTCTTGAATTAGATGATAAGTATTCTGGCGAGAGCGTATAAGACGTACCGAAAAAAGCGCCGAGCCCAGCCCCTCGAAGTGTTTAGGGTATAATCATCAGCATCGACACAGCAGTATTAACTATGTAACACCTACACAGCGCCATGGTTAAAGATACAAGGCAAGATGGCTATGATTGAAATTAAACGCTTACAAGAGCTGACGCGTTTACGCCGTCTTGCCCTGTCTGCACAAGGCTTGTTACAGGCTCAGCCCTATGGGCGTGGTTTGCCGGGAGCACGTAAAGCGATTAACCACATAGGTTATGTACAGATCGACACCATATCAGTGGTGGAACGCGCACACCATCATATTCTTCATTCTAGAGTGCCTAAGTTCAAGCCAATCATGATAAATCAAATGCTGCTCGATGGAGACATTTTTGAGTATTGGACACATGCGGCAGCTTTTCTACCCATCGCCGATTTTCGCTTCTCTTTACCCTACAAACACGCCATTAAAAGCGGTCAAACCCATTGGTACAAAAATCGTGACAAGAAGCTCATGGCTGAACTGTTGGCGCGCATACGTTCAAATGGCCCGCTACGATCCCGAGATGTAGAAACTAAAACCACCAAACGTGCAGGCTGGTGGGACTGGAAGCCTGCCAAAAAGGCACTTGAACAACTGTATATGGAAGGCGACCTAATGGTCAGCGACCGCGAAGGTTTCCAAAAAACATATGATCTAACCGCACGGGTACTGCCATCTCACGTTAATTCACAAATGCCCAACATGGAAGAACTTGCGGCGCACATTGTAGACCAACAGTTGCGCTGCCATGGGCTTGTTTCTCTCAAAGGACTGACCTACCAACGCCGAAATGCAGAACTACGCAAAGCTGTGAAGGCATTGATAAACGAAAGGCTGGCACAGCGCACTTTAGAACAAGTACAAATGAGCAGTGGCGAAGTATTTATAGTGGAAACGGGTATGCTTGAGCACCCACTCCCCCGGTTGAACAACCGCCTATTGATTCTTTCGCCATTCGACAATAGTGTCATTCAGCGCGAACGGCTCAAAGCACTGTTTCAATACGACTATCAGTTAGAATGTTATGTACCCGCAGCCAAACGTCAGTATGGCTACTTTTGCCTACCGCTACTTTACCGCGATGAATTTATTGGCCGGATGGATTGTAAAGCCCATCGAAAAACCAGTCATTTAGAGATCAAATCACTACATTTGGAACAACACAGATTTGCTGAAGAATTAGTCATTACTGCATTTGTAGATGCCATCACACAATTCTGTCATTTTCAAAAATGTGACTCAGTATCTTTGACTAAAGTCCACCAAAAACATCTATCCCAACGATTGCACAGTGCGCTAAAACCTCTAGGGTGACACTACGGTAAGGAGAAAAGCGAATGTTACTCTTTTATACGTTTTTCATAAGGGCTCTGACCCCTTTATGGACGACCCCTTTATGGACCCCTTTATGCCTTTATGCTCTTTTTTTCTTCTGGAATTCGCCAAATTTGAGTGAGATTTCGTGTGTAACTTTTGTTTTTATTGAGAGTGAATGCCTTACTCGATAAACTGTGAAATACCCCTCGTTTTTCCTATGGGATTTAAGGTAAAAGCGGACGATATAGTTCGCAGTAGGTTTATATGCCTTAGATCAATATTAGGAAATAGATTAATAAAGAGGTGATCGATGAATTCCCCTGTTTTAGCTACACAGCATTGGCAGTTTCTATTCATTGGACTGGTTTGCTTATTGGCGGCTTCATGTTCTTCCCAGAGTGAGCGACCATCTTCGTCACAGTTCATTGTGCATTTTGGTGATGCGATTGGCGATCCTGAGTCCTCTGCCTTTATCGAGGATCTCTCAAACCATGTAGGTTTTCCGTTGTTATATGTTCAGCCAACAACGTCTGGAGAGCATGTGTTACGAGTCGTAAAGGCGGTCAGTGAGCAACAAATGCAGAGGCTTCTTAAGCGTTTGGATACTCATCAAGACGTAGAAAATGTAGCGGCGGATATGCTCGTATATCGCGACACTTCGAAGAGTTAGCCCATAACGCGCGGGTATTGTCTTCAATCAGTTGTTCCTGCTAAGGAGTATTGTTTTATTTTTTACCGCGCTTGACAATGCTTGAATATTTTTCTATAATTCGATACATGTCGAACTATAGAAAGAATGTAAGTTTAGCGAATATGTTCAAAGCCTTGAGCAATACTCACCGTCTTGAGCTTTTCCGCCGGCTTATGACTTGCTGCTTACCAGGTACAAAATGCAATGCTGAGCAGGCTGTGCGTTTCTGTGTCGGAGAGCTAGGTGATGGCTTGGATATCGCGCCCTCAACCTTGTCTCATCATTTAAAAGAACTGAATAGAGCGGGATTGGTAAATATGACACGGCGTGGGAAAAATGTGGAATGCTGGGTAGAGCCAGAGGTTTTAAGCAAGCTCGCCCTTTTTTTTGATGCGAAAAATATTGCAAATAAGGTGTAATTATTAATACGCCATTGAACTCTAATATTCGAATGTTTAGAGATTAAATATATACCTACAAAGAGGAATGAAACATGAGTAAGTCTAGCTGTTGTGCTCCAGAAGCAGAAAATTCCAATAGTCACCAAGAGCATGATGGTCATCGACAAAATGTCCGTGATGCTTACGCAAAAGTGGCTCAAGCAAGTAACGAAGCAGCAGATTGTGGCATTGCGAGCAGTTGTTGTGGTGTATCAGATGATGATGCAATTAACACATTAATCTCTACGCGTATCGGATACAGTGAAGACGATTTAGCCGCTGTGCCTACAGGCGCAGATATGGGCCTAGGTTGTGGAAACCCGCGGGCTATCGCATCGCTTAAACCGGGAGAAGTTGTGGTTGACCTGGGTTCGGGGGGAGGATTTGATTGTTTCCTCGCAGCGCACGAGGTCGGTCAATCAGGCAAGGTTATTGGTATCGATATGACGCCAGATATGTTGAGCAAAGCACGCACTAATGCAGAACAAGGCAAGTTCAATAATGTTGAGTTTCGTCTCGGTGAAATTGAAAACCTACCTGTTGCAGACAATACCGCAGATGTCATCATTTCGAATTGTGTTATCAATCTCTCACCCAACAAAGCTCAGGTATTCAAAGACGCTTTCCGAATTTTAAAACCAGGTGGCCGTCTCGCCATTTCCGATGTTGTTGCAACCGTAGAACTTCCTGCGGAAATGAAAAATGATCCGGCATTAATTGCAGGCTGTATGGGCAATGCTTCACTTATTGGAGCGCTTGAAACGATGCTCAAAGAGAGTGGTTTTGAGTGTGTTCGAATCGAGCCTAAAGATGAATCAAAAGAATTTATCCAAGATTGGGCGCCCGAGCACAATGTCACTGACTATGTGGTGTCGGCGAGTATTGAAGGGGTTAAACCAAGTTTGAGTTGACGATTTACGAAAGATTTTTTAGTCTCTCACACTTGGCCCGTTCCAGGTTAAGCCATTGCTCATGTAGGTGAGAAAATATTCTAGATTTCGGTATTCTTCACTTTGTAGATCAAAGGGTTTGGCGCGTACCCGTTTGTTACAGCGTTCGAATTGTCGATGTAAGCTACCCATACCACCCCATTTAGCGCGATACACGGGAAAATGTGAGGGCTGTCCCAGTCCTGGACTGAGCAACTCGGCACGCATTCGCTGACCTGCATTATCGACATGGCAGTGCGCGCAGGCGAGATTTAGCTGGCCTCGGCGTGCGTAATAGAATTCCATTCCTTTGTCATACGCATTTTTTGCAGCGGCGCTCGGAATTTTTGTCGCAATGCGCTTTCCGCGGGATTGATAGGTTAAGTAAGCGAGCATTTGAATAATGGTATTTTGTTGGTAATCGAGTTCAGGTTTTCCGTGTTTTGCAAGGCAAGTGTTAATAGCTAAGGGTAGGGTGATAACTTGGGCCGTATTACGATCAAAGTGCGGATAGTTTTGGACAATACCTTGGGTGGCTTTTGGAAAACATTGCTTTAGTATTTTATGATTATTAAACGCAATTTCTCCTTCTTCAATGGCCGTTTCATAAGGTGGGAATTCTTCAATCGCTTCCCAGTATTCTCTCAGGCTTGAGTCTAATATATAGATTCCGTTAATAAACTCTTTTAATTCAATGCTCGGAAATTTTTGCTTAAAATAATTTTGATATGCGCTGCGATCATTTTCAGGCGTGGTTTGTCCTGGAGTAGATATAACGCTGGTTAAGCATATTATTAGTAGATAATAAGATTTTTTCACCTTGCGCGCCCATTCCTAAGAAACGGTAGTAGTGATGGTGTCGCTATCATTGATATTATCTAGCCAGCTGAGTTCTATTGAATCTCCTGGGTTGGCATTTTTGATATTAAATGAAAGATACGGATTTTTTGCTACTGCTATACTCCAATTGGCAATAAACACCAGGTCGCCATTATGTTTGCAGGTGACCTCTTTAATAAAATGCGCAGGTATAGGGTTTCCTTTTTTGTCTTCGCGTAAACCGGTTTCCATTACATGTTCTATTAACGCTTTTACGGTGCAAAGCTTATTGGTGATGCTTGCTTTAATTTTGATGCTATTGTTGGCCATTCTGCTTATCTCCAATAAAAAAAGAGGGGGCACTAACAGTCACTGTGTAAGATAGTAACGCTTTTTCTGGCAATATAGTTTTTTTCATCGGTTTGCACGAGGGCAATTACATTAGATGTTTTGCTCATTTTAATTCGTGTTGAGATATAAGGGTCTATGTTATTGGCAATATCATAAGAACCAACCAAGGGTTGTTCGCTTTGTTCAACGAAAATAGATATTCTACTAACATTTTCAATGTTTGCTTGGATGCTAAGCGGAACAAAGGCTCCATTTTCCACCGTCTTAGGAGTATTAATGGTGATATCCTTGCTTTCTACCACGGAACCTATATTCAGCGCAGATAAGGCGGTATCTATTGAATTTGCGTTAAAGGCTTCTTCTGGCCATGCGGCGAGCGCAGGTTTTGCTTTTAAGAACACACCTCCCAGGGTAAATAATGCGCCGGTTAGCACGCTATATTTTAGAAAAATTCTACGTTTTATATTCACTTTTACATTCTCCTAGAGTGAGTAGACAAATTCTACGACTTTATCAAGCTCTTCTTTTGTTAGTATTTCATGTTTGCCAAAGGGAGGCATTATGGAATGTTGGTTGTACTGTGTGGGATCCCATATTTGCGTCTGTAGTTGTTCCTTGTCGGGGTAGCGATCACGCATATTAATCAACGGTGGCCCTATGTTACCGGGCAAACTACCTCCTTTAATGGCATGGCAGGCCAGACAATTTCCTTTTTTGCGATTGAATGCAATTTTTTTGCCTTGGGCGATGAGGCTCGCCTGGGTTTCGCCAAAGCTGATGCGGGAGGCAGAAATACTGCTCAAGAGAAAAAAAATAAGGATATTTATTGCTAGATTTAAGACGGTTTGGTTTTTCATCAATGGCCTCTGGCGCTTAAAAATTTTGCTCTGCGAGTGCTATTTTTTTCAGTTCATTAATTCTTTTTTGTATTTGGCCGACCATTGCGGGGGTGGTATCAGTTTGTCTTAAGGCGAGGCCGAGCTGATCTATAGCGGTGTGGGTTTGTGCGTATAAAAAATAATACTCTGCGAGCATTTGCAACGCTGCACCAGGCTTGTTGGTTTCACCCATGGCTTTGGAGAGCAATTCATAGACGATAGGTGATGGGCGGTTTTTCAATAAGGGTTGTAAATGTATTTTTGCCTGTTCAGGTTTGTTCATCTGCAATAAAGTGGCCGCATAGCTGAGTGATAAACTTTTATTCTTTGGATGTAGTTTAAGTGCCGATTCAAATATTTTTTGTGTTTTTACATTGTTACCTAAGTTAAACGCTATTTCAGCTTGCAGGACAATATAGGGTACTCGTTGTTTATCGATTTTCATCAGCTTATTTAATGCGATTTGCGCATCTTTGTATTTGTTTGCTACGAGCAAAATGCTTGCGTAACCATATAGGGTGGAAATCTGTTTTCTTCGGGTTTGCGGATTATTCAGAAGGGCTTCGTAGTAGTTGATGAGATCATTAGGAGATTGATTCATGGCTACACGCAGTTTTTCCTTAATTAAAATGTAGTCATCGCTTAATGGTATGGGTTTGTTTGCGTGTTGAGCCGAACGTGCTCTTGATTCAGAGATGCGGGTGAGGGTAACGGGGTGGGTGCGCAAAAACTCAGGCACTTGTACATTGAATAATCGCTCGTTTTGCTGTAGACGTTCAAAAAATGCTGGCATGGCATCCGTGTTAAATTGTGCTTCTGTGAGTATTTGCATGCCAATGTGGTCGGCTTCCATTTCGTTTTCACGGGTGAAATTAATTCTTGATTGAATGTTGGCGGCAAGGGTTGCAGCAAGGGCTGCTTCTGCTATGTTGGCATTCTGCCCACTGAGAATAATCGCCGCAACGATTGCAGCGGCGGCAGGTAGGCTCATTTTTTCAGCAGCGCTAAATGACCGATCAAGGTGACGCTGGGTGATGTGGGCAATTTCATGTGCGAGCACGGCGGCAATTTCACTCTCGGATTCGGTAGCGAGGATGAGACCTGCATTCATCCCTATATAGCCTGCAGGGCCTGCGAATGCGTTAATCGAGGGCAGGTTGACAATAAAAAAATGAAAGGATTTTTCTTTAAAAGAGCTAGTCGCTACTAGCCGATAACCTAAGTGCCATATATATTCGCTGATCTCTGGGTCTTCTGATACCGGAAGCTGCAATCTAAGACTGCGCATGAAGGCATCACCCAGAATTTGTTCATCTTCAGCTGAGAGTCTCTTGCTTGAATTTGAACCTATAGAGGGAAGCGTTATGTCTTTTGCCAGAACGGAGGCAGAATAAAGAGCGTAAAAAACTAAAAATACAGCAAAAAAACGTTTCAAATCCAGTCCTTCAGTTTACTCTTCTCGTTATCGGCCATCACGTGGGTGGCAAGTGATTATGCCGATTTTAGTTAAAAACCGATACTGCAAAATATAATATCGGATGGGTGGTTGGTTTTTTCAATTAAATTTAGGAAGTTATCCTTGAAATTCGGTGACTTGAGGCTTATTTGCATGGCTAGAAACTGATCCTAATTAAGTACCAAGACTGTTCTTAGAAGGTTTTGTTCCTGTGAGTGTTGAACCTAGATTAGAAAATATTAAAAACAAACAGAACAGCGGTCTATGCGTTATTATTATCCTAAAATTCGTAGTTGGACGGTATAAAGAGTTAAGTGGTTTTGGGAGGGTTACTTATTGTCATATTTTGATCAAGAGCTTGATGCAACAGGTTTGCATTGTCCGTTGCCTATTTTGCGCGCGAAAAAAACACTGAATTCCATGGAGTCAGGGCAGATTCTGTATATTATTGCGACTGACCCCGGTGCGCTCAAAGATTTTAGTGCATTTTCCAAGCAAACCGGGCATGCGTTATTGGAATCGAGAGAGCTTGATGGGAAGTGTTATTTTTATTTGAAAAAAAAATAGTATCGAAATTAGCATGGATGGAAAAGCAGGATATTAGATCACATGGAAGATAGGAAAAAACTCGCAATTATCGTCACTCAAGGCACATTGGATTGGGCATACCCGCCGTTTATTCTGGCTTCTACTGCAGCTGCATTGGGGTATGAGGTGCAAATGTATTTCACGTTTTACGGGCTGCAGTTGTTGAAAAAAAACCTGGATTTGCAATTAACGCCGCTTGGTAATCCTGCAATGCCTGTTGCTCTGCCCGTGATAGCACAAACCTTGCCTGGCATGCAGGCGATGGTTTCGTCTATGATGAAAGCGAAGATAAAATCTAAAGGCGTTGCTAGTGTAGAGGAGTTGCGTGATTTGTGTATTGAAGCAGAAGTGAGAATGGTGGCTTGCCAAATGACGATTGATCTCTTTGATTTTAATAAAAGTGATTTGATTGATGAGATTGAGTTTGGCGGTGCGGCGACTTTTTTTGAATTTGCGGGTCAATCAGATGTAAGTTTATCACTTTGAGTGTCGTTGTTATCCAATGAAAATTTATAAATCTATTAAAGACATTCGCCAGCTTGTAGCAGGCTGGCGTAGGGAGGGTCAAAGCATTGCATTTGTACCTACCATGGGCAATTTGCACACAGGGCATCTTAGTTTGATTGAAAAAGCCCAGCATGTTGCTGATAAAACAATTGTGAGTATCTACGTTAATCCATTGCAGTTTGGGCCTGTTGAAGATTTCGCTTCCTATCCCCGTACCTTAGATGCTGACAAAGAAGAACTGATAAATGCCGAAGTGGATTTGCTTTTCATTCCTGATGATAAGGAAATCTATCCATTTGCAAGGCCGGGTTTAACATCGGTAAAAGTGCCTGAGTTATCAGAAATTTTATGTGGCGCATCACGGCCAGGACATTTTGCGGGTGTTACCACGGTTGTTGCAAAGTTTTTCAATATTGTGCAGCCAAGTGTTGCTATTTTTGGTGAAAAAGATTTTCAACAGCTTTTTTTGATTAAAAAAATGGTCGTGGATCTTAATATTCCCGTAAGAATAATCAGCATGCCTACATCTCGTGAGGACTCCGGCTTAGCCTTAAGTTCGCGCAATAAATATTTAACCGACCCGCAGAAGCAAACAGCGGCTGGTTTGCATAAAACCCTTTGCTGGGTAGTTGAAAAGCTGCAACAAAGCTTTGATCATACTCGATTAAATATCCCTGAGCTGGAGCAACAAGGTTTATTACGCTTGGAACAACAAGGGTTTAAACCTGAATACCTTGCAATACGCGATAGCGAGACTTTAACCCCAGTTGCTTCATATGAATACCAGCCAGTCGTGGTATTGGTTGCAGCCATGTTGGGAAAAACACGCCTCATTGATAATATATCTGTGACATGACGTTAGAATTTTAACGATTTTTTGTTTTTTACTTGAAAGATCGAATTTCATACGTTTAACTATACCCGTGGCGTTTGAGATATAGGTTTTTAGTGTGCGTTATATTCGTTTTGTGGCGAGGCGAAATGAAGAGGATGTGCAATAACACCTAAATCTCAATCGCTACGGGTATATAGAGCAACCCTTATGCATTTACTGAGAGGATGGTTGCATGTTTGAGTCTGATGGCATTACCCTGAAGCTAAAATAGCGTGATAAAAATAAGTTAATTCGGCGTCGAACGAAAAGAGGAGGTCAGTTATGCGTAATCTATATTTTGTCTTGATGTTGTTCTTGTCATTTACGGTCGTAGCGGGTCAGAAAGAAGTAGAAAGTCAGTTTTCTATTGTGCAAACGGCAGATCGTTATGTGATGGCTTTACAGGCTTCAGGCGTGCCGATATTTGAACGCCAAGAGAAAAATAATCGCTTTACCGGTAAAGAAGAAATAATTGTATTTGCTAATCCTTATTTTGGCAGTAATATCGTATGTAATAAGGCCTTGAGAAAAGACAAGCCTTTAACCGCTAGAGTGTGGAAAAATGGCGAGGGGCGGGTACTGCTTGAGTATGATTTTCCTGCTGAGCCGGTTAATGACTTTGGGGTGATTGAATGTGGTCATGAAACCGATATCATGCATAGAGTTCTTAATGGTTTTGCTGATTCCGCAGTTAAATAAAATTATTTCATGAAAATAAATATCAATTGGACGCAGGCGCCTGTCCGAGAACAGACTGACCTACTGCGACACAATCCATTGTGGCCAGATTTTTCGAGCGGGTATATCGCGTTTTGCTTTTAGCCGGTATTGCGCATTCCCATTGCAATTGCATTAATACTTCGTAGCAATGGATCTAACCAAATCGCTCGCTCATCACTATTTTCAGGAAGACTGCGATAATATTTTAGCAAATCGATCTGAATATGGTTTAGCGGATTTAAGTAAGGGCTGCGCCGGGTAAGTGATAATGCCAAAGCAGAATTTTCTTCAAGTAATGTGTTATTTTTGGTGATGTGGAGTATCTGATTCACGGTACGAGTGTGCTCGTCATTAATCAATTGATAAACCTTCTCGGCCATTTGGGGATCTTCACACAGTGAGCTGTATTCCTTGGCAATATCCATTTCTGCTTTTTGTAAAGCCATTTGAGTATTGCTGAGCAGAGCATTAAAAAAGGGCCATTCCAATTGCATTTTTTGTAGCTTAGTAAGTCGGGCAGGATCATTCGCGCGCCATGTTTCTAGCGCAGTGCCAATCCCAAACCATGCAGGCAAGGTGTGACGGGCTTGCGCCCAACCGAAAACCCAAGCAATGGCGCGCACCGAACTTTTTGAGCGGTCGCCTTTTTTTCGATGTGATGGGCGTGAGCCAATATTCATTAATCCGATTTCCGTCACCGGGGTAGCTTCGTAAAAATAATCTAAAAACCCCTGAGTGTTTTCGGTGAGATCACGATAAGAGTGTTCGCCATGCTCGGCAAGCTCATCCATAATTTCTAGATAGTCTTTTCTGTCGTCGAGTAAATTGTTCATGACGACGCCACGGCTTGCTCCAATTAGACCTGTTGCTCCCATGGTTAATTCATAAATTGCGGTTTCTTGGTTGCCGTATTTAAAGGATAAAACTTCGCCTTGTTCGGTAAATTTAATTTGGCCATGTACAGTGCCGATAGGCTGTGCAAGTATTGAGTCATGAGTGGGGCCACCACCACGACCAAGCGTTCCTCCGCGGCCATGAAACATTCGTAGTGCGACTCCACGGTCTGATGTTAACGCCGTTATTTTTTTCTGAGCATCAAATAAGTTCCAAGATGAGGCGAGAATGCCACCGTCTTTACAAGAGTCTGAATAACCGAGCATGACTTCTTGTATGTTGCCCGATGAACGCAATAGTTTCTGGTAGGTGGGGTTATCCAGTAAGGTGCTCATTACCGGTTCGATGTGTCCAAGGTCTTCGATGGTTTCAAATAGTGGAGCTACTGCAATATCGCACCGGCATTCGTCACCATTGAGCGCTATTAATCCAACCATTCTGGCGAGAAACATGACTTCCATAATATGACTGGCTTCGTGGGTCATTGAAATAACATAAGCGCCAAAGGTTTTAGTGCTAAGCTCTTTTTGCATTTCACGCATTACATAAAATGTGTCTACAATTTCTCGGCCTTGCTCACTAAGCGCAGAGCGTTTTATCTGTGGAACATCGGAGAGCGAAATGCTCTCCGCTAATAATGATAAGCGTTGTTCTTCATCAAGTGACAAATAGTCATTACGATTGAAAAAATGCTGAAATATTTCTGCAACGGTTTCGGAATGGAGGGTTGATTCTTGTCTGAGATCAAGCTTTAATAAATAAAATCCAAATGTCTCTACCAGTCGAATCAGATCATTCAAATTTCCATTGGCACTGGCATCGTCGCCGTGATTACGCAGTGATTCTTGCATTAAATGCAAATCATTTAAAAATTCACTTTCATTGGTGTAGCGCCAAGCATGATTGTCGTTAGCGCCTTTGCCCTGTAGGCGGTTCTTTATAGCAATAAGGTTTTGCTCTAAACGAAATCGAGTAATATGCAACTTTCTTCTATAGGGCTCGGTTTCAAATCGTTCGAGCTTGTCTCTAAATACACGTTGGATTAATCCTTCATCTTGCTCCTCAGCAGCAAGCATGGCCTCCAGTGGTTCGCAAAAATTGCTTGAGTGCGTTAATTCACGGCTAAGTTCACGGATACGTTGAATGTATTCAAGCAGAACCACTTGTGATTGTAATAACAATGCAAACACAGTCGTTTCTGGTTTAACGTTGGGGTTGCCATCTCTGTCACCGCCGATCCAAGAGCCAAAGCTTAAAAAGCTGGGTACTGGAATATTGGGTTTTTGGTTTTCGTTAGCTCCGTAGTGTTTGATGACGGCTTTTTCAAGATTTCGATAAACTTCTGGAACCGCATTAAATAAAGTACGCCGTGCGTAATAAAGTCCAAGTCGAATTTCATCGGCGACTTGAGGTTTTTGACTGCGAACTTCATCAGTGTTCCACAATACTCTAATTTGATTTTCGAGTTCAATGGAAATTTCATCTTGTTGGATTTGATTGAGTTGTGGATTGCGTAATTTTTCGTTGGTTTGAAATATAGTACGCAAATTTTCCATCACACTTCGACGCTTGGATTCGGTGGGATGGGCAGTGATGACTGGGATGTAAGCGAGGCTACTCAGTAATCCGCTAAGCTGTTCGGCATCTATGCCTTGTTCCTTAAGTGTTTTTATAGTGTGTTCGAAGGATCCATAGAACGTTTCGCCGAGCTGAGCCAATTCTCGGCGTTGATCGTGTTGAAAGGATTCTTCGGCAATATTAACGAGACTAAAATAAATACTAAAACCGCGAATAACTTTGGATAAGGTGGCCGGATCTAATTCATTCACCATTTGCGTGAGTTTATTGCGATCAGTGGTGCTGTTTTTGTTTCTAAGATCAAGGAAGCCTGTTCTGAGGGTTTCTACGGCTTGGTATACTTCTTCGCCAGCTTGTGATCGAAGTACATTGCCTAATAATGTGCCGAGGAGTTTAACCCGAGAACGAAGTGCTTTATCACTCGGTAGCTGCATATTTGCCTCTGTGTATAAAATTTGAGTTTGTGTAATGTTGCTTGCGATATGGGAGCTTGCTCACTAATCCGCTCCTTATATTTTTTGATATCGTTTTAAAAACATGAGGTTAGATTATTTTTGTATGATGTTATGTTGCTATTCCTGGAGGTGTCGTTAATGCCTCACAGATTTAAGGTGGAGCGCATTATACATACTATTTGTTCGCAGTGCTTTGACGATTTTTTAGAACCGTTTTATAGAGTGTAAGGTATTGTTTTGCAGAGTTTTTCCAACTGAAATCTTGAGACATAGCGGTTTTAATGAGTTTTTGCCATTGTGGCGGATTGTGAAATAAATTCACTGTGGTTTCAACGGCTTGAATTAGGGCTTCAGGGCTTGACTGGGTTAAATAGATTCCGGTCGCTTTTGCTGGGTTGGGTTTGATATCAATAATGCTGTCTGCAAGGCCGCCAACGGGGTTAACAATAGGAATCGTCCCATATTTTAAGCTATAGAGTTGATTTAAACCGCAGGGTTCGAACTTTGAAGGCATTAGAAAAACGTCTGCTCCCGCCTCCATTTTATGTGCAAGAACTTCATCATAGCCAATACGTACTGATAGTTTCTCAGGGTGTTCTTGGGCGGCAGCAATGAGCTGTGTTTCGAGATATTTATCACCTGAGCCAAGGAGGGCAATTTGAATATCCATCAGCATGAGTTCAGGTAAAGCCTTAATTAGTAGGTCGTATCCTTTTTGCTCAACGATGCGACCAACAGTGACCAATAGCGGTATCGCTTTTTTGGGTGGCAGTGCAAAGTGAGTCTGCAAGCTAGTTTTGTTTTTCAGCTTGGAGGAAAGCTTGGTTTTTGAATAATTATGGTCAATCAGCTTGTCGGTAGCCGGGTTCCAAAGCGTGTGATCAATTCCGTTGAGTATGCCACTCATTTGATGGGATCTTGCTTGTAATAGGCCCTCAAGGCCGTATCCAAATTCGCTGGTTTGTACTTCTTGTGCGTAAGTAGGGCTTACCGTAGTTATGTGATCAGCGGCGCTGAGACCACCTTTGATAAACGCAAATTGACCATGGAATTCCATTTTATCCATGTCCCAAAGATCATGTGGCAGCCCCAGTTCTTCAAATGTATTCCACGAAAATAATCCCATGTATGCGAGGTTATGGATGGTAAAAATAGTGGCCGGGCGGGTAACTTCTTTTGCCAGTAAAGCCGGAATAAGCCCCGTTTGCCAGTCGTTGCAATGTACGATATCAGGCGGCCAATCGAGGTTCGCACGATTTTGCGAAATTTCGAGCGCAATTTGGTTAAAAGCGGTAAAACGTTGAGCGTTGTCCGGCCAATCGTTACCTTCTTCTGTCGTATAAGGATTTCCAATTCGGGTAAAGTACTTAGGTATATCAACCAGCCAAATGGTGAGCTTGGTTCCGGGTAGTTTGCCCTCAAGAATGGTCGCATCGTGCGCTAAGCGAGGTGTATCTAAGGTCTTTAGTGATTTCATTTTTTGCACAGCGGGTAAATACGCGGGTAATAAAATTCGCGTTTCTGCACCGAGTTTGCTTAATGCAGGCGGTAGTCCTGCAGAGACGTCTGCGAGACCTCCTGTTTTGATTAATGGGAAAATTTCACTGGTAATAAATAAAATTTTTAAGTCGGGCATGTGAGGTTACTTTTGGCGAAGAGATAGTTTGTGTTTTGGCAGTTTGATTTATTCGATTTTTAAATTTTCTAGCCACTATTGCATAAGCAAGCATGAATAGCGAGTGCATAGACAGAGAAAATTGAGTCTTTGATTTATCCCCATTTCCTTTTGTAACAGTTAGTTATTAGGACTATAGTGCTTTATATAGTAGATAGTAGGTGAAGTTGCGATAAATGCACGAGAGATTAAAAGGAATAAAATGGAAAAGGCAGATATTGGATTAATTGGCTTGGCGGTTATGGGGAAAAACCTCGTTTTAAACATGGCAGACCATGGTTTCACTGTTGCAGTCTTCAATCGTACGCTGTCCCGTGTTGATAATTTTTTGGCTGGGCCCGCCAGCGATAAGTCGATTATTGGTGCGCAAAGTATTGAACAGTTTTGCGCGCAATTAAAGTCTCCTCGAAAGATTATGTTAATGGTGAAAGCGGGGCCGGTAGTCGATGAGTTTATGGAATTGTTAAAACCTTATCTTGCCGCAGATGACATCATTATTGACGGCGGAAACTCTTTGTACTTGGATACGGAAAGAAGAGTTAAGGAATGCGCGCAGCAGAATTTGCTCTTTCTCGGTGTTGGTATTTCAGGCGGGGAGGAAGGGGCGCGCTATGGGCCTTCTATTATGCCGGGAGGAAATAAGAAGGCCTGGCCGCACGTGAAAAATATTTTTCAGAGTATTGCGGCAAAAGTAGATGATGCCGTGTGTTGCCAGTGGGTCGGTGCGGGCGGTGCGGGTCACTATGTCAAAATGGTACACAATGGTATCGAATACGGCGATATGCAATTAATTTGCGAAGCATATCATCTATTACGCACCGGTCTTGGCTGCGAGGTTGATGAGTTAGTCGATATATTTTCTCACTGGAATGAAGGGGTGCTTGATTCTTATTTAATTGAAATTACACGCGATATTTTCAAGGTCAAAGATGATTCAGGCAAGCCGCTGATTGATTCGATTCTTGATATAGCTGGCCAAAAAGGAACCGGTAAATGGACGGGTATTAATGCATTGGAATTAGGGGTGCCGTTGACCCTGATTGGCGAAGCTGTTTTTGCGCGTTTTTTGTCATCGTTTAAAACCAATCGAATTAAGGCTTCTAGATTGCTCGCAAAACCAGAATCTATTGCTTCGGTGACAGACAAAAAAGCCACTATTAATACTATTCATGATGCGCTTTATGCTTCCAAAATCATTTCTTATGCGCAGGGGTTTATGTTAATGCGGGAGGCTGATGCCGCGTATCATTGGCAGCTTGCGTACGGCGATATTGCGTTGATGTGGAGAGGAGGTTGCATAATTCGCAGTCGGTTTTTGCATAATATCAAGCAAGCTTATGAGCAAGATTCAAACTTAGAAAATTTGTTGTTAGACATGTTTTTTATTTCGGCGATACAGCAATCTCAGCTAGGCTGGAGAAAGGCACTGATCTTTGCCATTGAATCGGGAATACCCACTCCGGCGTTTTGTTCGGCCTTGTCATTTTACGATGGTTATCGAAGTGAAAGTTTACCGGCAAATCTATTGCAAGCTCAAAGAGACTGTTTTGGGGCACATACCTATGAGCGTACCGACCAGCCACGGGGTGAATTTTTTCACACCGATTGGCTTCGTTTGCGTTAAAGATGAAGCATTTATTAAAATACTCTTAGGGAGGTTGCTTTGCCGCAAGCGGAGCCATGTACATATGTAATTTTTGGAGCGACAGGTAATTTATCGCGGATTAAACTTATGCCGGCGCTTTATCATCTAGAGGTTGCAGATCGACTCCCAGAAGGTACGGTCATTTTGGCGATTTCTCGCCGAGATTGGTCGCGTGATAAATGGATTGAAGAAGTAAAAGCCATGTTGGTTGATCAAGCCCGTGGCGGACTAGACCAAGAGGCCTTTCAGCGTTTTAGCTCGCGGCTGCATTTTATTCAAGGAGACTTGACCCAAGTATCGACCTATTATGCCATTAATGAGGCGTTAAACACGGATGATGAATTTCCTGTGAATGCTGCGTTTTATATGGCGATTCGCCCGGCTGACTTTGGAAATGTCATCGATAACCTTGAAGCAACTGGTTTAACCAGCGAAGAACACGGATGGCGGCGTGTCATTATCGAAAAGCCGTTTGGCTATGATCTCGAAAGCGCTCAGATGTTACAGAATCGCTTACACCGTTGTCTTAATGAGCACCAAGTATACCGGATTGATCACTATTTAGGGAAAGGTACGGTGCAAAACATTCTGGTTTTTCGGTTTGCAAACGTCATGATGGAACCTCTGTGGAATCGGAATTACATTGACCATGTGCAAATTACACATTCAGAAATAATGGGAATAGAGGGTCGAGCTGATTATTACGATGGTGCCGGTGCGTTACGGGATATGATTCAAAGTCACCTTTTGCAGTTGCTCACTTTAGTCGCAATGGAACCACCTGCATCGCTTGATGCCGAAGCCTTGCGGGATGAAAAAGTAAAAGTCCTCAGATCAATCCGTCCTATTCCACAAAGCGCCGTTCATGCGCAAGCGTTTCGTGCTCAATATTCCAGCGGGGTGGTTGAGGGTAAAAAAGCGAAGAGTTATGTTGAAGAGGATGGTGTGGCGGAGCATAGCACGACGGAAACCTATAGTGCCCTAAAATTGTACATTGATAATTGGCGCTGGAGAGGAGTTCCTTTTTATATTAGAACGGGAAAGCGAATGGCGGAAACAAAATCGGCGATTAGTATTCGATTTAAAGAGCCACCTCAGCATTTATTTCGCAATACGCCGGCTGAAAAACTAAAACCAGACTGGGTTTTGCTCGGTTTGCAGCCGTATGAATGTGTGCGGGTTGAAATGCAGGTAAAAGAACCGGGTTTAGAAATGAAAACACGTACAACCAGTCTCGATGCAAGTTTTCGACAAGAATCAGATCAGGCTTATGATGCCTATGAAGATTTGTTGCTAGATGTTATCGAAGGCGATCGCAGCTTATTTTTGCGCTACGACGAAGTAGAATGGGCCTGGCGTGTGGTTGATCCCATACTTAGAGTATGGGCTATGGAGCGTGACTACATTAGTACCTATCCAGCGGGTTCATGGGGGCCGCAGGAAACCCGGCGATTGTTTGAAAAAGAAGATCAGTTTTGGCGGCATTCTTTGCTACCTGATGAAGATTAATTACCATAGCTCGTAAAGGTGTTTTTCACCTTAAGGAATTTGAATATTAAGCCGAAATATTGACTAATGATCAACTCCTTTAGAAGTTTTGAAGGTGACTGTAAACCAGATGTTAAATAAAACTTGCCAGATGAGACAAAGAATAATAACACTAACACCGCTATTTTTTTTTACCTTCTTTTCTGTTCTAGCCATACCTGTGGCATACTCGGAAGAAAATCTGCCCCTATTGATGCCGCATGATGAAGCCGAACGTGATGAAAGTTTATTAGCATTTAGAGCAAGAATGCTTCAGGTCTTGGCCTTTAAAGAGCCAGAACGTCTCATCGAAATGATAGACCCTAAAATGAGTAATGGTCTTAATGCGAAAAGAGGTGCTAGGGCATTTGTCGAATTATGGCGGCCTGAAACCATCGACAGTAAAATTTGGGAAATTCTTAGCCCAATTCTAAAGCTTGGTGGAGGCTTTGTACGATCAGAGAGTGGTGTTATGTTTTGTGCGCCCTATGTATTTGTAAATTTTCCCGCCGAACTTGATGTTTTTAGTCATGGCGTTGTAATTCAAGAAAATGTTAGCCTCTATCAAAATCCTACTACTGCATCAACGATACTGACAAAATTGAATTATAATATTTTGCAAGTCGATGATTGGCGTAGCGTTAGTGATGATAGTGGGACTGAAAGTTTGCAATGGATAAAAGTTTCTACAATGGATGATAAGGAAGGCTATGTTCAGCGAAAATATATTCGTAGCCCAAGTGATTATTCTGCATGTTTTATTCAACGCAAGAATAAAGGCTGGAAATTAAGTTCGTTGGTTTCTGGCAATTAAGTATATGGTTTTTGCAATTTTTCTAAAAAACGTTTAAATCTATTTACATCTGCGTTGTTGTCCTCTGTTTATAGCACTTGGTATTTTGATTAAGCCAAACAATCCAATAATGAGAAGAATTAGACTTTGGGCTGGGTGTGTAATGATTAGAATTATGGGTGTCAAAATAGCTCTAATGACTGATTTTAAATATTCTCTATCTTGAATGAAATTCGCAATAGGTGGTGAGTACTCATAATATAAATGAACAAGTTTTGTTCCCATGGTAGTTGGTAGTAGTATTTTATCGCGAAAACTCCGCAGGACTTTCACTTGAGGCGAGAAGTAAGAGCCATACGCTGCGGTGGCAATAAAGCAGTTTTCTCGTTTTACAAAAGTCTCTAAGCTTGCTCGATTGTTGTTAGTGTTGGAATCAAACTCTGATGCGCTGATTGTAGCGACCATTCGAATGGTTCTGTCTGCAAGTAATGCCCTTGGTTGTGAAATGATAGAGATGACTGCCGAATCTCCAGGATTGATTCGATCAACTTTGCAGGAAATATCTATTGGAGTTGGCTCGCAACTGATTCCTGCGGTGGGATTTATTTCAAGAAAGGTAATGCCGCCAGGTCGGCGTGTGCCTTGTTCGTTGATTTCGACTTCTCCTTGAACATGAATTGTCAAACAGGTGGCAAATAAACCGGAGTTTTCGTTATCACCAATGCTATTATTGCGTATTGTTAGAGTGTATATGTTTTTATCGCCAACTGTTAACTGCGGTACGCTTGCGGAGAGAGATATCCCAAGGTCTACATCAACCGTAGTTGGAGTCAATA
>Ga0256830_1001053_pt1 | contig 20095 bp, 17 predicted proteins | sample 128326metaG_FD_190537 | JGI IMG/M metagenome (GOLD analysis project Ga0256830, IMG submission 190537) | Hydrothermal vent microbial communities from Lau Basin, Pacific Ocean - 128-326 | ecosystem: Environmental > Aquatic > Marine > Hydrothermal vents | place: Pacific Ocean: Lau Basin | collected... | reverse complement strand
GCTGGCCGCGGACGCGCTGAGGGAGATCGCCGCGGCGGAGAGTACCACCGCGCTGCTGGAAACCGCCCGCTTCGACTTCGACCCGGACGTGCGGCAACATGCGGAACAGGCGTTGGCGGCCATCGGCGATGCGGAGAGTGTTTTGCGGCTGGCAGAGCCGAATGTGATGGGCGCGGCCAGCCGGGGGCTGGTCAGTTTGCTGGTGCTGCTCGTGGTTGGGTTTGTTGTGGGGGGGGTGTTGCGCGTAGTGGGAGCCGGAGCGTTTGCGTTGCTGGCCGGGTGGGGGGTGGGGGCTGTGTTTGGGGTGAGCGGCGGGCTGGCCGGAGGGAAGAGGGTGTTGCGGGGGACGCTGCTGGGGGGGGGGCTGGCGGCTCTGGTTGGGTTGATGCTTCTCTTTGTCGGCGGCCGCTCCCTGCCGGGGCCGGCCATCGCCGCGTTGTCGGGGCTCGGTCTTCCGGCCGGGGGCGCGTTATTCGGCTGGCAAAAGATCAACCTGGCGGAGAGGCTGGCCGGGCTGTTCGTAGGGATGATCGTGGGGTTTGCGGCCGCGGGGGCCGGGGTCTTGCTGTTGGGGAGCGTCAGCTAGTCGAGTTTTGGCCTCCCAGACGGGCCGCCAGTTCGCGCAGTTGAAAGAAGCTGACCGGTTTGAGCAACACCAGATCGCTCTCTTCGTGCAGGGTTTCGGCCATGCGCGGGTCGGCTGTGGCGAGGATGACGGGGGTATCTCGCAGGCGGGATTCGTTGCGAATGTGCTGCAGGATTTTATCGCCGGTGAGGCCGGGCAGGTGCAGGTCGAGTACGATGAGTGCGGGCGCGGTCTCGGCCAGGGCCTCCAGGGCGGACGCGCCGTCGGTGATGATTTTTGGGCTGTAACCGGCCATGTTGAGGGCCTGGGAGAAGATGTCGGCTTGTTGGGGGTCGTCTTCGATGATGAGGGCGAGGGGTTGGTCTGTGGTCACGCAATGCTCTCCTCAACCGGGGAAAGGGGAAGGTAAACGGTGAAGGTGCTTCCGGCTTCGGGCTGGCTGTCCAGTTGGATGTGGCCGCCCATCAGCGTTACCAGTTGCTTGACAATGGACAACCCCAGCCCGACGCCGGTGTGTAATTTGCGGGCAGCGGGTTTGTCCACTTTACGGAAGGGCTCGAAGATATGTTCCTGTTTCTCAGGGGGAATACCGATGCCGGTATCGGTTACTTGCATCGCCCACTGCGTTTTGTCGGGGCAGAAGAGGGACACTTTTATCGAACCGTGTGGGGTGAATTTTATTGCATTATTGACCAGGTTGATCAGAATCTGTCCCAGCCAGTACAGATCGCCTTTGAGTTTGGGGGGGAAGTCGGGAGCAATGTGGGTGGAAAATTGTATCCCTTTGGTTTGCGCGATGTGCTGCTGTGTGCTGATGCGCATGAGCAAATCTTGGGGTTTGAAGGATTTGAGGTTGAAGACGATTTTTCCGGATTCGATTTCGGCCTGGTTGAGCAAATTGTCGGTAAATTCAAGCACCTGATGCACGCTCTCGGTGATTTTGCGTGTGATGTTAAGTTGCTCCTCCGTGAGGTCGCCGTATAAACCGGCTTGCAGCATTTCAGTGTAGCCCAGGATGCCGCCCAGGGGGGTGCGCATGTCGTGGCTGACGTTGGCGAGCAATTGGGTCTTCAGACGGCTGGATTCCTGGGCGCGATTGCGAGCCTCGAGCAGCTCGGCTTCCATTTGTTTGCGTTCCGTAATATCACTTTTGACTGCTACAAAGTGGGTGATCCGGCCGTTGGGGTCTTTGACCGGGGAGATGGTTTGAAATTCCCAATATAGTTCGCCGTTCTTTTTGCGGTTGAGCAGCTCATTCTGCCAGACCTCGCCGCGCTGAATCGTGTCCCACAAGTTTTTGAAGAATTCGGGAGGATGCTTGCCAGATTTCAAGATGCGGAGGTTCTGGCCGATGGCTTCTTCGAGTGTATAGCCGGTGATGTGGGTGAATGCCGGGTTGACGTATTCGATATCGCCTTCGGCGTTGGTGATCACGATGCCGTTTGCGCTATATTCGGCGGCCCGGTGCAGCTTGCGCAGTTCTCTTTCGGCTGCTTTGCGGGCGGTAATGTCTATGGAGTATTCTACCATTTGGACGACTTCGCCGGCCTCGTTAAAGATTGGATGGCCATGGACTTCTGCATAGTAAGGGGTGCCGTCCGGTTTATAATGGATGTGTTCAACGGTGAAGGCTTCGCGGGTAGACTGGACGCGCACCAGAGGGCAGGGATGTTCCAGTCCTTCGCAGGGTGTATCCCGGTGATGGGTCAGGGCGTAGCAGGTTTGGGCGGCTGTGATGCCCAGGCTGCGGGCGGCCTTATTCGCCAGGACAATGCTGTAATCGTCGACGTTGATGACATAGAAGGGGTTGGAGAGCGCGTCGATAGCGGTTTGCAGGAACTGGTGCTGTTTCTGGGCGCGAGCCTCGGCCTGTTTACGGGCGGCCAGCTCCTGTTGTGCGCGCTCGAACAGACGAGCGTTTTGAATGGCGATGGCCCCACTGCGGGCGATTTGTTGGCAGATGGCAATTTCATCTGCGCTGAATTCGCGGCGCGCACGGCTTTCCCAGACTTCCACATAGCCGAGCAATTCGCCGCGCACCAATAGGGGAATGTACAGAATGGATTTGACTGCATATTTTTGCATGTAAGAGCGATCAGACTCGGAAAGGTCAGGATCGTCAACGTGTTCTACTATCGACTCGCCGGTTTGCATTTTCTCGATGAAATCCCGTGATTCAGGGAAGCTCTCTCCCAAGTCGGAGAGTTGTTCGGCCGGATTGGCCTGCGGGCGAATACACTCGGCAATCACCGTGGCTGTAACGGCATTGGCATCCCACCGAACGATATATGCACTGGTGGCATCTACGATTTGCGCCATCTGTTCTGCCAGATGGTTCAATACCTCCGACAATTCCAATGACGAGGAGACAATTTCAAGCACTTGCCGGAGGGTGGTTTGTTCCCGTAATCTTTTTGTTGCTTCTTGTTCGGCGCGTTTTTGAGCGATGAGGCCGGTCTGCAAGTTCGACCAGTCGCGTTGACGAATGGCTGCCGCGATAAGCAACAGCACGGTAGTGGTCACAACGAATCCCATAGGGAGCAGGAGCGCGGCAAAAGCGATCCCCAACAGCCAGTGCAGGCTGGCGATTCCGCCGAGAGCGAGCAGCAACCAGACTACCACTTGTTGAACGGGGTACAGCAGGCTGGCTAGCACCAGCGGGGGAAGCACCCAGATGAGCGACGCGAGCAGGTTTTCGGGATCGCCCCGGGGCTGGCTAAGAATGGAAACAAAGGGCAGCAGCATCAACCCGGCCAGCATCAAAACCGCGCCCGAACGGTGATAGCGTGTGCGGCTCAAGATGTAAGCAACCACCAGGGCAATCGAGGTGACAACAAAGTAGGGGGGCTGGTCGTTACCAATTGAGCGCAGGTAGGTCGGAATGATGAAGATCGGGATCAACACGACCAGCAACGCGGCCAGCAGCCGGGCGCGGCGCTGATCGCTCGGCGCATGCACGTCTTTCGATGGGCGCACCAGCGCGTCCCACACTCTTGAAAATCGCTCACGAATTGAAGTGGACATGGAAAATGCTCGTGAAGAAGATAGACAGGTAGACAAGTAAGACAAGTAAGACAAGTAAGACAAATCACACAAAATTGTATCCCAAAATCCGGTTGTTTCCAACACAGATGTATCCCAACTTCGTTCGTGCCGATAAGGGAGCGGCAGTCGGAGAAAAAATCAGGACGAAAAAGAAGAGGAGGGAGCGGAAGGGCATGGGGGGAATCCGTGGGAACTTGGTGGGAACTCGGTGGAACTCGGTGGGAACTCGGCGGGAACTCGGTGGGAACTTGGTGGGAACTCGGTGGGAACTCGGTGGGAACTTGGTGGGAATTTGGTGGGAACTCGGCGGGAACTTGCAGGGATTTGTTATGAGCGTAGCCAGATCACGGGCGGTTGTCAAATTTTTCCAACTCGTTCAGAAGTTCAACTTCGCTGCGGTGAGCCGCTCTTTTTTCGGTACAATAGAGACGCGTTGGACAGCAGAAATTGCGTGAAGCGTAAAAGGGTAGACAAGTGAGACAAGTGAGACAAGTGAGACAAGTGAGACAAGTGAGACAAGTAAGACAGGTAGACAGGTAAAACTGAACGCTGAAACGCTGAGCGTGCTGAGTACGCTGAACACTGAATACTGAACGCTGAAACGCTGAGCGTGCTGAGTACGCTGAACACTGAACACTGAACGCTGAAACGCTGAGCGTGCTGAGTACGCTGAACACTGAATACTGAACGCTGAATACTGAAAACTGAACACTGAACCCCGAGGCCTCCCATGACCGAATTGCTATACCAGACCGACTCCTACTTGCAAACCTTCACCGCGACTGTGATTGCGGTGGATGAAGAAAACCGCGGGGTGGTGCTCGACCGCACCGCGTTTTACCCCGGCGGCGGGGGGCAGCCTCCCGACCGGGGCACGCTCACCGCCGGGGAAGCGGTTTACCCGGTCAAACGCGCCCGCCGCATCGCCGGGCAACTCGTTCACCTGCTGGAAGGGGACGATCCGCTCCCCGCGGTGGGTGACCAGGTGCAGGGCCAGATCGATTGGGACCTGCGCTACAAATTGATGCGCACCCACACCGCCATGCACATCCTGTGCGGGGTGATCTGGCGCGATTACGGCGCGTCCGTCACCGGCGGCAACATGGAACCGCTCAAGGGCCGCATGGATTTCGAGTTCGAGACCATGCGCGGCGAGCTGGTCAGCCAGATCGAGCAGGCGGTCAACCAGGAGGTGGAAAACGCCCGCCCGGTGCGGGTCGCCATCCTGCCGCGCGAGGAGGCCTTTCAAATCCCCGACCTGATCCGCACCAAGATCAACCTGCTGCCGGAAAGCATCACGGAGGTGCGCACGGTCGAAATCGAGGGGCTGGATTTGCAGGCCGACGGCGGTACGCACGTCAGAAACACATCCGAAGTAGGCCGGATTCGGGTGGTGAATTACAAGAGCAAGGGCCGCATCAACAAGCGGATTTATGTGGCGCTGGAGGGGGATTAGGTGGATATTGGGTATTGGATATTACATCCTGAGCGGAGGGTGGACGAAGTCCACTCGTAGTCGAAGGATGGAGATTGGATATTGGATATTGGATATTGGGTATTGGGTGACGAATTAGACAAGTGAGACAAATGAGACAAGTCAGACAACTCAGACAAAAAGGAGCTTGAGATGCACTACGATCTGGTATTCGAAGGCGGCGGTGCGAAGGGTATTGTGTTCGTCGGCGCGCTGCAAGAGCTGTTCGAGCGGGGCCACACCGTCGGGCGGCTGATCGGCACCTCCGCGGGCGCCATCACCGCCACGCTGTTAGCCGCCGGCTACCGCAGCCAGGACATCCTGGCCGCAGTCAACGAAAAACTGCCCGATGGCAGGCCGCGTTTTGCTTCCTTCATGGACATCCCCGCGGAATTCGACCGGCGCACCATCCAAAACAGCCTGATCTACCACATCTTCAACGCCGTCGATCTGCCCTTTACCCCGCAGCAGCTTGAGGAACGCATCGATAAGACGCTGATGGACGCCATGCTCAAATTGCCCGTTTACCGCCAGCTTTTCTCCTTTGTGGAGCGCGGCGGGCTGTTCGCGGGGGACGCGTTCCTGCAATGGCTCAAGGAAAAACTCAACGCAGATGGCCGCAACCTGGGCAGCGCCACCCTGGAAGAATTCAACCGCAAGACCGGTGTGCATCTTTCCGTGATCGCCTCCGACACCACCGGCGAGGAGATGCTGGTTCTGAACCATCACACCGCGCCGGGTGTGCCCATCATCTGGGCGGTACGCATGTCCATGAGCATCCCCTTCCTCTGGCAGGAGGTGCGCTGGGACCCCAACTGGGGACGTTACCGGACCCGCAACATCGCCGGGCACACCGTGGTGGACGGGGGCGTGCTTTCCAACTTTCCCATCGACCTGTTGCTCTCCGGCGATGAAGAGGTCAAGAAGCTGATGGGCAGCGAACCCGGCTCGGACAACGTTCTCGGCCTGCTGATCGACGAAAGCCAACCCGTCCCCGGCGTCTCCGCGGAAAAGCAACCCGTGGACGAAGAAGCCGCCCGCGACCTGGAAAGCCGCGCCTCCATCGTGCTGCAACGCATCACCAGCCTGATCAACACCATGACCAACGCCCGTGACAACCTGGCCATGGAAACCTACAAAGAGTTCATCTGCCACCTGCCGGCCAAAGGTTATGGCACTACCGAATTCGACATGCCGGAAGACAAAATCCAGAAATTGATCGCCGCGGGCCGCGCAGCCATGAAAGACTATCTCAACCGGCAAAACATCCCCGGCCGCAAAGGCCGCCCCGGGCGCAAAGGCCGCTCTGGCCGTTCTGGCCGCAGCAACCCGTGATTTTCAACGTTCATCTCCCATGCCGAAATCATCCTCCCCCTCCCCCAACATCGACTGGCCCCTGGTAGCCCGCCTGGTCCTGACATCCCGCCTGCTGGACACCTTCGAGGAGACCGAGCTGGTGCCCGAGGGAAAAATCGCCTACCAGTTTTCGGCCAAAGGCCACGAACTCAGCCAGGTGCTGCTCGGGCTGGCGCTCGACCACCCGCACGACGCGGCCACGGTGTACTACCGCTCGCGGCCCTTCATGCTCGCCAGCGGGCTGACCCTGCGCGAGGCCCTGGCCGGCGGCATGGCGCGCACCGGCTCCCTGACCGAGGGCCGGGACGTGGGTGTGATGTACGCCCTGCACCGCCGCGGCCGCGCCGAGGTGCTGCCCGCCTCCGGCGACGTGGGCGCGCAATACACCCCCGCGGCCGGCTGGGCACAGGCCGTCACCTACCACCAGAACGTTCTTGAGGACGAATCGTGGCAGGGCGCCATCGCCGCGGCCCTCGGCGGCGACGGCTCGGTGGCGGCCAACGGCTTCTGGGCCGCCCTCACCATCGCCACCACCCTGCAACTGCCCCTGCTCTTTTTCATCGAAGACAACGGCTACGGCATCTCCGTCCCCCATCGTTTTCAGACCCCAGGCGGCGACATCGCGGCCAACCTGAAGAGCTTCCGCAACCTGCACGTGCTCTCCGGCCCCGGCTACGATCCCCCCCAAACCGCGGCCCTTGTCCACCGGGCAGTAGCCCACGTGCGCGGCGGAAACGGCCCCTGCCTGCTGCGCCTGACCGTCCCCCGCCTGACCGGCCACACCTTCGGCGAGGACCAGACCGCCTACAAAACCTCCGAACAGATCGCCGCGGAACAGGCGCAAGACCCCCTCCTGCATCTGCGCCAGTTTCTGCAAGACCAGGTGGATTGGGACGCGCTCCAGGCCGAAGTGGACGAGGAAATCCGCACCGCGGCCCAGGCCGCCCTCCAGCAGCCCGAACCCGACCCCGCCAGCGTGGGCGACCACCTGTTCGAGCATCCGCCCACCCGCGAGGCCCCGCCGGTTCCCGCCGGTTCCCCCACCCCCCGCGGGCCGCGCGTCAACCTGTCCGAGGCCGTGCGCCGGGTGCTGGAAAGCGAGCTGGCCGCCAACCCCCGGCTGCTGGTCTTCGGCGAGGACGTCGGGCCGCGCGGGGGCGTACACCGCGTCACCCTGGGCTTACAGGCCAAATTCGGGGAACAGCGCGTCTTCGACACCTCCCTGTCCGAAGAGGGCATCCTGGGACGGGCAATTGGCATGGCCCTGGCCGGGCTGCGCCCGCTGCCCGAAATCCAGTTCCGCAAATATGCAGACCCGGCCTACGAGCAGATGCACGATCTGGGCTGGCTGCGCTGGCGCACCGCGGGCAAATTCCACGCGCCGGTGGTGGTGCGCATCCCGGTCGGGTACAGCAAACGCACCGGCGACCCCTGGCACTCGGTCACAGACGAGGCCAGTTACGCGCACCTGCCCGGCTGGCGGGTGGCCTTCCCCTCCAACGCGGCGGATGCAGCCGGATTGCTGCGCACCGCGCTGCGCGAAAACGACCCCACCATCTTCCTGGAGCACCGCGCGCTGTATGACACCCCCCCCGCGCGGCGGCCCTACCCCGGCGACGACTACACCCTGCCGTTTGGCGTGGCCGCGGTGGTGCAAGAAGGTCGTTCCCTGACGGTGGTCAGTTGGGGGGAGATGCTGCACCGCTGCGTCGAGGCCGCGCAGCCCTTCGGGGAGCAGATCGAGATCATCGACCTGCGCACCATCGTGCCGTGGGACAAAGCCGCGGTGCTGGCCTCCCTGCGCAAAACCGGCAAGCTGCTGGTAGCGCACGAGGACACGCGCACCGCCGGGTTCGCGGGGGAAATCATCGCCACCGTGGCTGCCGAAGCCTTTACCGACCTGGACGCGCCCCTGCGCCGGGTGTGCAGCCGCGATCTACCCATCCCCTACAACCACGGCTTGATGGAGGCCGTCATCCCGGGGGTGGAGAGGTTGCGCCAGGAGATGGCAGCCTTGCTGGAGTGGTGATGTTGAGCGATGATCAAAACGCGGGGGCCAGCAGCTGAAGCGTAAAGGCCAGAATGATGAGCACCGCGATCACGATGGCGATCACTTGCTGCGTGCGCATCTTGCGTTGCTCTCGTCTGGAAACAGGCTTCGGTTGCTTCTTCTTTTTCTTTTTCGCCTTCGCCACGCAATTTCTCCTTCAAGAAACTTGTTTTTTGCCGCGCAGCCGGATGGCCCGATCGATGGCATCCGAGAGTTCGTCCATGGTCATTGGCTTGAAAATATAGCCGTCCGCGCCCAATTCCATCGAGCGTTCGACCTGTTCTTCCGCGCTCTCCACGGACAGCATAATGATCGGGATGTGGTCCCATTCTTCCCGGCTGCGGATGAACTCCAGGACTTCGATCCCGCTCACGCCGGGCATGTTCAAATCCAGTACGATCAGGTCGGGGACGGTCCCCTTCATCATCAATTGCACAGGCTCTCTGGGATACAGAAAAGAGCGCGCCTCAAAGCCCATCGTTCGCAACATCAGGCGGATGATGTACCCCACCTCGGCGTCGTCGTCAATTGTCCATGCGACTTTCATGCTTACTCCAGGTGACTTTTGATATTCGCGGCCAGCTTCGGCGCGATCCCTGGCACCGCGGCCAGTTCTTCGACCGAAGCCTGCCTGATTTTGTCGATGGAGCCGAAGTGTCTGAGCAAGACTTTCCGGCGAGATGGGCCTACTCCTGGAATGGCTTCCAACTGCGAAGCGATACCAATTTTATCACGACGTTTGCGATGTGCGCGGATTGCAAAACGATGCGCCTCGTCGCGAATGCGCTGCACCAGAAACAGCCCCTGCGAGCCGCGCGGTAGTATGATCGGCCTGGGTCTGCCCGGCACGAAAATCTCCTCCTCCCGTTTTGCCAGCCCGATCACCTTGAATTTCCCGAAAAGCTCGAACGCTTCCAGCACTTTCACAGCCCGGCTCAACTGCCCTTTGCCGCCGTCCACGATCAGCAAATCGGGCAGCCGGGCGAACGCGGGATCGGGCTTCTTGCCGGGGGCCTGGCTTTGCCGTGCTTGCTGCGCGGCCTGCCAGCGTTTGAAACGGCGGGTGAGCACCTCTTCCATGCTGGCGAAATCGTCCGGCCCTTGCACCGAGCGGATGTTGAAGCGGCGGTAGTGCTTTTTGTTGGGCACGCCCTGCTGGAAAACCACCATGCTGCCCACCGCGGCAGTGCCCTGGGTGGTGGAAATGTCGTAGCACTCGATCCGGTTGGGCGGATGTGCCATGCCCAGTGCGGTTTGCAGTTCTGCCAGGGATTGGGTCTGTTTGTGCCGGTCGGCTTCCCACTGGGCGCGCAACGCGGCCAGCGTGTCCGCGGCGTTTTCCGCGGCCATTTGCACCAGGTCTTTTTGCTGCCCGTGCCGGGGGATCAGAATTTCGACTTTTTCCCCGCCGCGTTTGGTTTTCAGCCACTGCCGGATGATGTTGGCCTCTTCCATTTCGTGCGGCAGCAGCACCTGGGGGGGCACGCTGGGGGCCTGATCGTAGAACTGCCCCATGAACTTTGCCATCACCTCCGCGTCCGGGGTGTCGTCGGTGCCTTCGAGCAGGAAGTACTCGCGACCGATCAGCTTGCCGCCCCGGATGAAGAACACCTGCACGCAGGCCTCCCGGTCCGAGCGCGCCATGGCGATCACGTCCGAATCCACGTAATCCGGTGAGACCACTTTTTGGCGGCGGACCACGGTCTCGATGGCCTGAATCTGGTCGCGCTTGACCGCGGCTTTCTCGAACTCCAGCCGTTCGGAGGCCTCCAGCATCTCGTCGCGCAGGCGTTCGACGATGGGGCCGGTGCGCCCGTTCAGAAAGTCCATCAAATCCTGGATCATCTGGCGGTATTCCTGTTGGGAGACCGCGCCGATGCAGGGCGCGTTGCACAGTTTGATGTCGTAGTACAGGCAGGCGCGCTCGTCCTGGCCGGTGATCTTGCGGTCGCAGGTCAGGTAGGGGAAGATTTTGCGCAGCACGTTCAGCGTCTGGTGAACGGCCCACACGCTGGTATACGGCCCGAAGTAGCGCGAGCCGTCGTTTTGCATGTTGCGCGTCACGGTCACTTTGGGGAAGGGATCGGCCCAATGCACTTTGACGTAGGGGTAGCGTTTGTCGTCCTTCAGGCGCACGTTGTACTTTGGGCGGTGTTTTTTGATCAGGTTCATCTCCAGGATCAGGGCTTCCAGTTCGGAGGCCACTACGATCCACTCGATGTCCGCGATGTTTTGCACCAGCCGCCGGGTTTTGCGGCTGTGCTGCGCGCTGGCGTGAAAGTATGACCGCACCCGGGCGCGCAAATTGACCGCCTTGCCGACGTAGATGATCTCCCCTTTGTCGTTCTTCATCAGGTAACAGCCGGGCTTGGGGGGGATGGTGTCCAGCAGCGTGCGCAGGTGTTCGGGGGCGGGCATGGTAGAATTTTAATCGAGAATTGTGAATGGTGAATTGTGAATTGTGAATGGCATCCTGAGCGAAAGGGCGAATAGAGTTCGTACCGAACTCCGTTCGCTTGAAGTCGAAGGATGGGGGGTGGAGATAGGGATAGGGATAGGGATAGGGATAGGGATAGGGATAGGGAGTGGGGATAGGGAGTGGGGATAGGGTATTGGGTATTACATCCTGAGCGGAGGGCGGACGAAGTCCACTCGTAGTCAAAGGATGGATATTGGGTTGTCATTCTGAGAGAGCGAAGCGACCGAAGAATCTCCCTTTAGTCGAAGGATGGTGAAGGTTGAATCGAGAAAGGTCGAGCGTTGAAGGGTTCTATCTCTAACTCCCCATTTGTTAGCCCCCATTCCCCCGAAAGGGTCATTGCGCCCCTGTTGCGCGCCCGCGGGCTGACGCTGGCGACCGCGGAATCCTGCACCGGCGGGCTGATCGGGCATCTGATCACCAATGTGCCCGGTTCTTCGGACTACTACCTGGGCGGGGTGGTGAGTTATGCCAACCAGGCCAAAATCGGGCTGCTGGGCGTGAGGCCCGAGACCATCGAGCGCTACGGCGCGGTGAGTGAGCAGACGGCCTGCGAGATGGCGCAGGGGGTGCGCGGCCTGCTGGGGGCGGACCTCGGCCTGAGCGTGACCGGCATCGCCGGGCCGGGCGGGGGGACGCCCGAAAAGCCGGTGGGGTTGACCTGGATCGGGATCAGCACCCCGGCTGGGGTCCGCGCGCAGCGGTTTGTCTGGCAGCGGGACCGGGTGGGGAACAAGGAGGAATCGGCCCGCGCCGCGCTGCTGATTTTATTGGCGTATCTGGAGGAAAAGGAAAGGTGAAGGTTGTGATCCGCGTTGCCCCTCCTCCCCTCTTCACTCCCCCAACCGGGCGCGTTCCTGTTCGGCCACCTCGGGGTCGAGTTTTTTGAAGAGCGGGGCCGGTTTTTGGATGGGGATGCCCGGCTGAAGCTGGCTGGGCTGCCATTGGCCGCTGGCCCCGGCGGGCAGGTAACGCAGCGCGGTGTGCTCGCCCAGCGCGTCCTGCACGCTCTCGACGGTTTGCTGGCCGAAGAGGGGGGCGTCGTAGCCCAGGAAGGTGTGCAGCCGCTCGCTGGTGAAGGGCAGGAAGGGGGACAGCAGGGTTTTCAGGCTGTCGATGGCGCGCAGGGCGGTGTAGACGGATTTGGCGGCCTGGTTTTTATCGCTTTTGATCTCGAACCAGGGCGCGGCCTGGTCGAGGTATTTGTTGACCTCCCCGGCCAGGCGCATGGCTTCTTGCAGCGCGGCGCGCAGGCGGACGCGCTCGATCAGGCTGCCGACGGTCTCGAAACCGGCTTCGATGGCGGCCAGCAATGCCTGGTCTGCGGGGCGCAGGCTGCCCGGTTCGGGAACGTGGCCGTCCCAGTGTTTGTGCGCGAAGGAGAGCACGCGGTTGGCCAGGTTGCCCCAGGTGGCGACCAGTTCGTTGTTGTTGCGGGCCACGAATTCGCCCCAGTCCCAGTCGGAGTCGCGGGTTTCGGGCATGTTGGTGGTCAGGTAATAGCGCAGGGGGTCGGGGTCGTAGCGTTGGAGGAAATCGAGGCCGTCCACCACCCAGTTGCGGCTGCCGGAAATTTTGCGGCCTTCCAGGTTCATGAATTCGTTGGCGGGCACGTCGTAGGGCAGGGTGAGGCGTTTGCCTTCGAGGCCCTCGAAGATTTTGGCGAACCATTCCCCCGCGCCGATCAGCTGCGCGGGCCAGCGGATGGCGTGGAAGGGGATGTTGTCTTTGCCGATGAAGTAGTAGGTTTTGGCGTCGGGGTTGTACCACCAGTCGTGCCAGGCGTCGGGCTGGCCGTTGAGTTGCGCCCATTCGACCGCCGCGGACAGGTAGCCGATCACGGCTTCGAACCAGACGTACAGGCATTTGCCCTCCCAGCCTTCGAGCGGGATGGGGATGCCCCAGTCGAGGTCGCGGGTGATCGGGCTGCCGCGCAGGCCCTCGGCCTCGATCCAGCCCAGGGATTGGCGCACCACGTTCGGGCGCCAGTACGCCTTTCTGGCTCTCAGGAAGTCGATGATGGCGGGTTGCAGTTTGCCCAGGTCGAAGAAGAAGTGCTCGGTTTCGCGCAGCTCGGGGGTGCCGCCGCCGATTTTGGAGCGCGGGTTGATCAGCTGGTTGGCGTCCAACAGGTTGCCGCAGTTGTCGCACTGGTCGCCGCGCGCGTTTTCGTAGCCGCAGATGTAGCAGGTGCCCTCCACGTAACGGTCGGGCAGGAAACGCCCTTCATCGGGGGAGTACCATTGTTGCTGGGTCTCCCGGTACAGGTAGCCGCTCTTTTGCAGCGCCAGGAAGATGCTCTGGGAGACTTTGAAGTGGTTTTCGGTGTGGGTGCTGGTGAACAGGTCGTAGGCCAGACCGGCTTTCTGGAAGAGTTCCAGGAAGCGGGCGTGGAACTCTTTGTAGACGGTTTCGGGGTCTTTGCCTTCTGCGTCGGCGCGCACCGTGACCGGGGTGCCGTGGGAATCCGAGCCGGAGACCATGATGACGCGGTTGCCTTTCAGCCGGTGGTAGCGGGCGAAGATGTCGGCGGGCAGGTAGGCGCCGGTGATGTTGCCGACGTGGATGTTTGCGCTGGCATAGGGCCAGGCAACGGCGACGAGTATGTTTTCGGGCATGGGTTTCCTCCGGGAGTTGGTTCTTGGTTGGTGGGAAGGTTGCCTTTCCCAACAAAAAAGGCTGCCCGGTGGACAGCCTTGAAGCCTTGAGGCTGGGCGATCAGGCGTATCGCCGTCTCAGGACTGCCCGTTCCCGGACGCGGTGGCGCATGTCCATCATCATGCGCATCATGGAGATCACCATGCCGGCGGGGGAGACGAGCAGCAGAAAATTCATGGAAAAAGTGTAAACGGGGGTGGGGGATTTGTCAATGTTCGAGTTGGCGCATCCTGAGAGGAGGGCGAGGGGGCCTGTGGTCGGAGGAGAGGTAATTGGGTAATTGGGTAATTGGTAATTGGGTAATTGCATCCTGAGCGGAGGGCGGGCGAAGCCCGCTCGTAGTCGAAGGATGGGAGGCGGAATTGTGAATGGTGAATTGTGAATTGTGAACGGTTAATTGTGAATGGGGATTGCATCCTGAGCGGAGGGCGATAGAGTTCGTACCGAACTCCGTTCGCTCGTAGTCGAAGGATGGGGGTTTGTGCGTTGGGAATGGGTTTATGGCTTGATTACAAATAATCTTGGAGCTGGCGGGAGCGGCGGGGATGGCGCAGGCGGCGCAAGGCTTTACCTTCGATCTGGCGGATGCGTTCGCGGGTCAGGCCAAATTTGCGCCCGATCTCCTCCAGCGTGTAGCAGCGCCCGTTTTCCAGGCCGAAGCGCAACCTGAGGATGCGCGCTTCGCGAGGGGAAAGGGTTTCGAGTACCTGGTTGATCTTTTCTCGCAGCATGTTCTGATAAACGGTTTGGCTGGGGCTGAGGGCGTTGTCATCTTCGATGAAAGCCCCGAATTCCGTTTCTTCGTCCTCGCCAATCGGGCTTTCCAGAGAAATCGGCAGGCGGGAAACGCGGATCATCCATTCGATACGCTGTACTTCGAGGCCGAGAGCTTCGGCCAACTCGGCGGTGGTGGGGGGTCTCCCCAGAGACTGCTCCAATTCTTGGGCTTTGTTGTACATCTGGCGGATGCGGTCCACCATGTGGACGGGTACGCGGATGGTGCGTCCCTGTTCTGCGATGGCACGGGTGATGGTCTGGCGGATCCACCAGGTGGCGTAAGTGGAAAAACGAAAGCCGCGCTTGTAATCGTATTTTTCGACCGCTTTCATTAAGCCCAAATTGCCCTCCTGGATCAAATCCAGGAAGGGCACACCGCGGCCAACATATTTCTTGGCGATGCTGACCACCAGCCGGGTGTTGGCCTTGATTAACTGTTCACGGGCCAGTTCCCCATCGCGAATGGCAGCTTTGAGTGTTTCCACCTCTTGCGGAGTGGCTTTGCCGTTCAGGTTGTTGAGCTGGCTGTGCGATATTCGCCCACATACAATGCGCTTGGCGAGCGATACTTCTTCGTCATTCATCAGCAGGGGGACGCGGGACATCTCGCGTAAATACAGCCCTACCGGGTCGATGACCGAGAGATGTTCGAGACTCAGCTGGTTGTCATCCGGCTGGGTGTCCTTGGGAGAGGTTTTTGTCGCCTCCCCTGCTGGAATATCGTTTCCGTTTGTGTTTAGTTTGGAAACGAATTCACGCAGTTCAAGAACATTTTGCAAATTGGTGTCGAGGTCCTCTTTGATCTGCTGAACATCTATGAAATATTCTGTAGCAGGTTCTTCGCTCAAAGGATGCAGAGGGTCCTCCTCGCCTTTTGCACTCATATCACGCTTCTCCTCTCAGAGTTTGGGCAGCAGATTTTTCAGGATTTTGAGCCTGGGATCGACATCGTCTATTTTGTGGCCGCACTGGGTATGGTTGAGATTTTCCCCACAAATGGGACATAAACCTTTACAGTCCGGTTTGCAGATGGGGTTGATGGGGATTTCGAGGTTGAAGTATTCCCAGGCAATCGGCCCGAGGTCGATGTGTCCGTCTTCTGGTAGCACCAGCTCGATTTCCGAGGCTTTGTGTAAAAGCTCTACGAACAACTCGGTAAAGCGGGTGTGCAGCTCGAGTTGAAAGGGTGTCAGACAACGCACACAACTGACAGTTGTGCTGGCGTTCAACCCCACTCGGGCAAGTAGCCCTTTTTGTGTACGGCTGACTTCGGCGTTGCCGGTGAAGTTTTGAAGCTCCAGGTCAGGCGCGAGTAAAAGGCTGGCGAAATCGAAGGAAAAATTCCTGCTGTAGCCAATGCGTTGCTTGACGATGAAGCCGACGTTTAGCCGGAGAGGAGCGTGAGGGTGGTTCACGGACTTATATGCCAAATATTTTGCAAAGAGCGGAGGAGAGGCGCAGTAATTGTAACAAAATTAGAATCTTGTGTCAAGTTTTGCTATGCGCAGTTGCCCGGCGCATACGGACACTGCATGACGATCCCCTGCAAAGATCATCAAAATTTCATTAGAAAGATTTCCCTGCCCGTATAGAAATGGTAAGATAGGAACTGACGATTCTGTCAAAAGAAACCCGCCTGTTCAACACATCTTTTCCTGGAGGTCGAAGTGAGTGTCATTACGCAAATCAACGAAGACGTTTTTCAAAGCGAGGTTCTCGAAGCCTCTACACCTGTTTTGGTGGATTTCAGTGCGGTTTGGTGCGGGCCTTGCAAGATGCTCGACCCGGTAGTAAAAGAGCTGGCCAGTGAGTGGGGAGAAAGGGTAAAAGTGGTCAAAATCGATGTCGATCACAACCCCCGTCTCGCCATGCAATACGGGGTCATGGGCGTCCCAACGCTCATCCTGTTCAAAAACGGCGAACCGGCTGTGCGGTTGACGGGCTATCAACCCAAAAAGCGGCTGGAAGCCAAATTCAACCCGCATTTGAATTAAGAGCCATCTGCTGCCTGCTCAGGGCAGGCCCTTCGGTGTGGCTCAGGGCAGGCCCTTCGGTGTGGCTCAGGGCAGGCAGTGCGGGGCTTCGCAATGGCAATGCCAAAGAGGGGTATCCAAAGCTCAGGTGTTAAAGCAACACACCCGGCTGTGATTGAGCCGGGTGTTGTTCTTTATTTTTGGGGGTGGTCAATCTGCGGCTACCAGAAACCCGCCTGCCGCGGATTTCAACTCCTCGACCCGGTTGGTTTGCTCCCAGGGAAGATCGAGGTCGTCACGCCCGAAGTGGCCGTAGGCAGCCGTCTGCCGGAAGATCGGGCGGCGCAAGTCCAGATCGCGGATGATCGCGCCGGGCCGCAGGTCGAAGACCTGATCGATGATTTGAGCGATCTCCTCGTCCGGGATGGTGCCGGTGCCGAAGGTTTCGACGTTGATGCTCAAGGGGCGGGCCACGCCGATGGCGTAAGCCACCTGGATTTCGCAGCGTTCGGCCAGGCCGGCGGCCACGATGTTTTTCGCCACCCAGCGGGCGGCATACGCCGCGGAGCGGTCCACCTTCGTGGGGTCCTTGCCGCTGAAGGCCCCGCCGCCGTGCCGCCCCATCCCGCCATAGGTATCGACGATGATCTTGCGCCCGGTCAACCCGGCATCCCCCATCGGGCCGCCGATCACGAACCGTCCGGTGGGGTTGACGTAGATTTTCAGCTCGTCGTCTACCATCTCGGGGGGCAAGACGGGCATGATCACGTGTTCGATCACCGCGGCGCGGATTTCCTCCTGGCTGAGATCGGGCGCGTGCTGGGTGCTGACCAACACGGTGTCCACCCGTTTGGGGCGGCCATAGCTGTACTCGACAGTGACCTGCCCCTTGCCGTCGGGACGCAGCCAGGGCAGCGTGCCGTCTTTGCGCACTTCGGCCAGGCGGCGGGTGAGTTTGTGCGCCAGGTAGATCGGCAGCGGCATCAGCACATCGGTCTCATTGCAGGCAAAACCGAACATCATGCCCTGGTCTCCTGCGCCGATTGCTTCGATCTCTTCTTCTGTGACGGCTCCCGATCTGGCTTCCAGGGCTTTATCTACCCCCATGGCAATATCTCCGGACTGTTGCGCGATGGCGACCTGAACGCCACAGGTGTTGCCGTCGAACCCCTTTACGCTGTCATCGTACCCGATTTCGGTGATGACCCGGCGCACCAGTTGATCATAGTTGATGTGCGCGCGGGTGGTGATCTCGCCTAACAAAATGACGAAACCGGTTTTTGTGGCAGTCTCGCAGGCCACGCGGGAATAGGGGTCCTGCTCGAAGCAGGCGTCCAGCACCGCGTCACTAATTTGATCACACATTTTGTCGGGGTGACCCTCGGTCACGGACTCGGAGGTGAACATCAGCCGCGGAGCGTTCATAAAAGTTGTACTCATAACGACCTCCAGAAAAATAAAAAATGCCCTCAGGCGTGAAAGGGCATGTGTAGTCCAGGCTACCTATTCGCCCTCTCATCTTCCAGATCATCCATCTGCCGGAATTGGCACCATTTCCAGTTTCCGGTGTTCTGTATTCAGTGTTCAGAAACGCTATTTACCGAATACTGAACACTGATCACTGAATACTGATCACTGGACGGTTGCCGAGGCTTCACAGGGCCGGTCCCTCCACCTCTCTGGATAAGAGAGCCTTTCGGGCTGCTCTAAATTGTTGGCGGTATGATACCATGCGAGGAATCGCGTGTCAATCAGCATCAAAAGAACCACGCGATAAGGTGATAGCCGATAAGTCCTGCCCACAGCCAGGTGTCGATGCGGTCCAGCGCGCCCCCATGACCGGGAAACAGATGGCTGGAGTCTTTGATGCCCACCTGTCTTTTCAACATACTTTCGCCCAGGTCGCCCACCGGCGTTACCACGGCCAGAATGAATCCCAGAATTCCGGCGTTCAGGGCTGTCACCTGGATGTCGTACCCGGCCAGGGCGCGCCACCCCAGGGCCAGCAGGGCGGTGCCGAGCGTGCCGATCACCACGCCGGAGAGGTAGCCCTCCCAGGATTTCTTCGGGCTTAACCGCCGGCTGAATTGGGTGCGCCCGATCTTGCGCCCCACGAAATACGCCCCTGAATCGGCCAGCCAGACCGCGGGCAGCGTGGTCAGCAACCACCACAACCCGTCTGGCAAATTACGGATCAGGATCAAATAGCTCCCCAGAAATCCCACGTACATCATCCCCCCCACCGTGATCGCAAAATCCGTACCCGCATAGGGGCTGCCCTGCTCATAGGCCCAGGCGTGATAGGCCATGCTGAGCAAAATGAACGCGCCCAGGATCACGCTGTCGCTGGCAAAAGAGAGGTTGTTTTGAAGATGGGTATACCGCCCGACGGTCAGTGCAATCACGCCCCCGATGAGTAACAGTGTGGCCGGGCGAAATCCCCCCGCCTGAAACAGACGGCTGTATTCCCAGGCCGCTATCGCCAGCAAGGCGGTGATGACCGCCAGATAGACAATCCCTCCCAGATAAATGACCCCCAGGCCAATGGGCAACAGAACCGCGGCGACCACCACCCTTTGGCGGAGCATAGCTGCTTCAGGAAACCTGCGCCGAAACCAGGCCGTAACGCCGCTCGCGGGTGCTGTACTCCTCTACGGCCTTGCGGAGTTCATCTTTGTCGAAGTCCGGCCAGTATACGGGTGTGAAATACCACTCCGCATAAGCCGCCTGCCAGATGAGAAAGTTGCTGATACGAAGCTCCCCCGAGGTGCGGATCACCAGGTCCGGGTCGGGCACGCCGGAGGTGAACAAATACCGGCTGACCAGTTCATCGGTCACTTCTTCGGCCTTGACGCCGTCCCGGATCATGTGGCGGATGGCGTGAACAATCTCATCCCGCCCGCCGTAGTTGAACGCGATGTTGAGGATCAGGCGGTCGTTGTTTTTGGTTAACTCGACCGCGTATTTCACCTTCTCGCGCAGGCGGGGTTCCAGCTGGTCGAGCAGGCCAATATGCCTCAACTGCACCCCTTCCTGGTGCAATTCCTCCAGTTCGGAATCAATCACGTCCTCCAGAATGCTCATCAGGCCGCGCACTTCCTCTGCCGGGCGGCCCCAATTCTCGGTGGAGAAGGCGTACAGGGTCAGGTATTTGATGCCCAACTCGCCGCAGCCTTCCAGCACCCGGCGCAGGTTTTCGGTTCCCGCGCGGTGCCCTGCGATGCGCGGCAAACCGCGAGCCAGGGCCCACCGCCCATTGCCATCCATGATGATGGCTACGTGGGTGGGGATTTTTTCAGGTTTTGGCCGTTTTTCGTTATCCATGCGCTATCCGGGTTAAATTTCCAAAATCTCTTTTTCTTTGTTTTCCCCAATGTTATTGATTTCTTCGATGTATTTATCGGTCAGTTTCTGAATCTCTTCTTCGCCGCGTTTGCGTTCATCTTCTGAAATCAACTTCTCGTTCTCGAATTCGCGCAGATCGCGAATCACATCCCGGCGCACGTTGCGCACCGCGACCCGCGCGCTCTCCACCCGGTTGTTTACCACCTTGACCAATTCGCGGCGACGTTCCTGGGTCAACACCGGCAGGTTGAGACGGATGTTTTTCCCGTCGTTGGTGGGGGTCAACCCCAGGTCGGAGGCCATAATGGCGCGCTCGATGTCTTTGATGCTGGAGGGGTCGAAAGGCCGGATC
>Ga0256830_1001052_pt1 | contig 20096 bp, 17 predicted proteins | sample 128326metaG_FD_190537 | JGI IMG/M metagenome (GOLD analysis project Ga0256830, IMG submission 190537) | Hydrothermal vent microbial communities from Lau Basin, Pacific Ocean - 128-326 | ecosystem: Environmental > Aquatic > Marine > Hydrothermal vents | place: Pacific Ocean: Lau Basin | collected... | reverse complement strand
GGAGATAATGACGAGTATCGAGAGGGCCAGCGAGATGGTGCGCCAGATCGCCGTTGCGGCCGAGGAGCAGAGCGCCACGACCGAGGAGATATCCACGAACATAACGAGCATAGCGGGTGTGGCCTCTAAGACGGCCGAGGGTATAAAGCACATATCGAGTGCGACCGAGGATCTGAGGAGGGTCGCCGAAGAACTCAAGAATAACGTGTATGCCTTTGTCCAGATGGAAGAGAACAGGGCCGGGGCTGGCTACCTCGACGGGGAGACGGAAGCTGGGCCGGACGCCGAGGAGGACAACGTAAAGCAACTAAGAGCGGTGTAGTAGAGTCCGCGCGCCGGCGCTGGCGGTTCAGGGAGAAGTTACGCAATTACAATTTAAAGGAGTTTATCATGGATGTTGAGAAGGAATATGACAGCAAGGAGGTCCTGCAGATGGTCACATTCAACCTCGGTAACGAGGAGTACTCCGTGGACATACTGAAGGTGCAGGAAATAATAAGGCTCATGGAGATAACCAGGGTGCCGAATGCCGCAGACTTCATAGACGGCGTGATAAACCTGAGGGGCAAGGTTATAGCCGTGATGGATCTCAGAAAGCGTTTCGGCATGGCTCTTTCGGACGATTCAAGCGAGGCAAGGATAATCGTCGTGGACCTTGACGGACTCACTATAGGGCTCAAGGTGGACGCCGTGTCCGAGGTCCTGAGGCTCCCGGCCGACAAGGTCGATCCGGCCCCGTCGCTCTCCGGAAAGTCAGACTCAGACTATATCCAGGGTATAGGCAAGCTCGACGACAGGCTGATAATACTGCTTAATGTAGAGCGGCTGCTCAGCGAACACGAAAAGGAGACGCTGAACAGGGTGGCCGACCCTGCTGCTTGAGCACCCGAAAGCGGCCGCTGACCGAGACCCCTTCCAATAATCCTTGACAGTTTTAACAGTTATGGTACAATCACGAACTGTCAAAACGGATTGCTGTATCCTGAACATAATGTGAGATTGCGGGAGTAGCTCAGTTGGTAGAGCACAACCTTGCCAAGGTTGGGGCCGCGGGTTCGAATCCCGTCTCCCGCTCCAGTTTTTCGCCGAAGCACGTCTTTGAAGAAAATCACCGGGGAAGAACCGTTGTCCCTTCGTTTCTTCTCAAAAGACTCTACATCGGGAACAGCACCTTGATAGCGGACTTTTTGGCACCATCTCGATGCCTTGCCCCTGCAAAGACTTAACCCTTTTGCTTTTTCGATCGGATGAAAAAATCAAAAGCAGCCAGCAAGATGGATATTTTTAACAAGTTGCTTGAGAGAAAGGGGCTCAAGTCTACGCAACAACGGTACTTTATAGCAGATACTTTTTTCAAGACCAGTACACATATAAGCCTTGAGGAACTGCTGAAGAAGGTAAGGCGCAAAACCCCAAGGATCGGTTATGCAACGGTCTACAGGACCATGAAGCTTCTGACCGATGAAGGGCTGGCAATAGAAAGGCAGTTCGGTGACGGGCAAACACGCTTCGAGAACGTACCCGAAGACGGCCACCACGACCACATAATCTGCATCAAGTGTTCAAAGATCGTTGAGTTCCATAACGAGAAGATAGAGGAGCTTCAGGAGGAGACGGCAAAAAAACTGGGCTTCAAGGTCCTCAGGCACAAGTTGGAGCTCTACGGCTACTGCAGTGACTGCGCCTGAATTTTTTTGCCTTGCAATTGAAAATGAATGTTGATATCATTTGATGTCGTGCACGAACACTGTGGACATAAAAAGGCAAGGGAGCCTGCCGCTGCAAGGAAGATAGTCCTTGTCGGAAACCCCAACGTCGGCAAGAGCGTGGTCTTCGGCGCGTTGACCGGGAGGTACGCGACCGTTTCCAACTACCCAGGCACGACGGTCGAGGTGTCAAGGGGTATCACAACGATCAAGGGCGAGAAGGTCTCCGTTGTAGACAGCCCCGGCACCAACACCCTCATTCCCACGTCAGAGGACGAGAAGGTCACAAGGGATATACTCATAAACGAGGAGGTGGACTGCATCGTTCAGCTGATCGATGCAAAAAACCTCAGGAGGGGTCTTCTCATAACCATGCAGCTTGCTGAGATGGGCATTCCTGTAGTCGTCGCTCTCAACATGTACGACGAGGCCGGTGAGAGGGGGATAGAGATAGACGTTGAGAGGCTGAAGAAGGTGATAGGGACCGAGGTGGTCACCACCATAGCGACTCAGAGATGGGGGCTCGACAAGGTCAAATCCAGGATCTCTTCGGCCGCCCTACCTCAGGTGGCCGTGAAATACCCCGATACCATAGAGGAAGGCGCCCGCCGTATAGAGGAACTCCTGCCCAAGGAGCTGAGGTCCAAGAAGGCACTCTCCCTGATGCTTCTTGCGGGTGACAGGACCCTCGACGAATGGGTCGACAGGGTGCTCGGGAAGGAAGAGAAGGCAAGGATAGAGGAGATACGGGCCGGCGTACAGTACAGGTACTCCGAGCCGGTCGGATTCATAATAAACAGGTTGAGGCTGCGAAAGGTCGACGAGATAGTTGGTCGGGTCGTAAGGACCGTACCGCACAAGGGCGGCCCCTTGGCCGACTTCATCGGCCGCTACTCGATGCACCCCTTCTGGGGTCTTTTCATACTCATGGGCGTACTCTTTGTCATGTACGAGTTCGTTGGGGTCTTCGGCGCGGGGATCAGCGTTGACTTCCTCGAAAGCCACATATTCGGCGAGTACCTGAACCCGTGGGTGACGAGGATATCCGACCGCTTGCTGCCCGTCGAGTTCTTAAGAGACCTCCTTGTGGGTGACTACGGCCTCATCACAATGGCCTTGACCTATGCCATAGCCATAGTGCTTCCCATAGTAAGCTACTTCTTCATCTTTTTCAGCTTTCTCGAGGATTCGGGCTACCTTCCAAGGCTCGCCGTCATGGTGGACAGGATCTTCAAGATGATGGGGCTCAACGGCAAGGCCGTGCTTCCCATGGTGCTCGGGCTCGGATGCGACACCATGGCCACCATGACCACCAGGATACTGGAGACGCGCAAGGAACGCATAATAGTTACGCTTCTTTTGGCGCTCGGCGTGCCGTGCTCGGCCCAGCTCGGGGTCATACTCGGGATGCTGGGAGCGGTCTCGCTCAAGGCGACGCTGTGGTGGGCTGGAACGGTCACAATAGTGCTTTTCTTCGTCGCATTCCTGGCCTCAAGGGTCGTACCCGGCGAGACCTCGGACTTCATACTGGAGATACCGCCGGTGCGGATGCCGCAGTTCAGGAACATCGCTCTGAAGACCCTTGTCAGGGTGCAGTGGTACCTCAAGGAGGCTGTGCCGCTTTTCATGCTCGGCACATTCATCCTCTTCATTCTCGACAAGTTCAAGCTGCTCGACACCATAGAGAGGGCCGCCGCCCCGGTCATCGTAAGCCTCCTCGACCTCCCTTCCAAGGCCACCGGGGCATTCATAATAGGCTTCCTGAGAAGGGACTACGGGGCGGCCGGGCTCTTCGCCCTCCAGAAAGAAGGGCTCATGGATCCGGTGCAGGTGGTGGTGAGCCTCGTGACCATCACGCTCTTTGTCCCGTGCATCGCAAACTTTTTTATGATAATAAAGGAAAGGGGGCTCAGGACGGCCCTCTGGATGGCGGCCTTCATCTTCCCCTTCGCCTTGTTCGTGGGGGGGGTGCTGAACTTCATACTCAGGTCCTTGAATGTCTCGCTGTGAGGAGGTAGCATGCGTGCAGATGACATAGTAGAGGAGCTTCTTGAGTTCATATGGACACAGAGGGAGCGCGGGATCGACTCCGTCAGGGACCTCCTGCGGATAGACGAGGTCGTCGAAGCAGGCGGAGGGGAAGAGGCGCTCAAGGAGATGGAACGGGAAGGGCTCGTCAAGATAAGCGGCGATTCGGTCAAGCTGACACCTAAAGGGGCCATCGAGGCCGAGGAGATCGTAAGGAGGCACAGGCTCGCCGAAAGGCTCCTTTTCGACGTCCTCGACATGGAAAAGGAGACGCTCGAGGAGCATGCATGCAGCTTTGAGCACTCCATATCGAGGGAGGTGGCCGACAGCATATGCGCCCTGTTGGGGCATCCTCCGTCTTGCCCTCACGGCCTTCCCATACCTAGGGGCAAGTGCTGCGAAGAGACCGTCTCTACCATAAGGCCGCTTGTTATGCCGCTTACGGAGCTCGATATCGGCCAGAAGGCGCGCGTGGTCTTCATAGTGCCCAAGACATACGCAAGGCTTGAAAAGTTAGGCTCAATGGGGCTTGTTCCCGGCAGCATCGTCAGGCTGCAGCAGAAAAAGCCGGCCTTCGTGTTAGAGTTGGGCCAGACGACCCTGGCCCTTGATCCGGAGATAGTCAAGGACATCTTCGTGAAGAAGGCGGATTGACGGCACACGGCCGCAACCCCGCGTCCCGCATCCATCCCAGGGGACGGACTATATGCCGGCACAGGCCGGTAACCGTATGAAATCCCCGAAAAACCCAAAAAACTACCAAAAAAAACCAGAATATGGTAACCTTTCAGTATCATGGTCCACTCCAGATTCGTTCATCTGCACCTTCACACGCAGTACAGCCTGCTCGACGGCGCCATAAGGCCTGCGAAGCTCCTTGAGCTCGCGCAAGAGTACAAGATGCCGGCCGTTGCCATGACCGACCACGGCAACCTCTTCGGCGCCATAGAGTTCTACGAGAAGGCGATGCACAGCGGGGTAAAGCCCATAATCGGATGCGAGGTCTATGTGGCACCCGGCAGAATGACCGACAGGACCCCGTCCTCCAAGACGGGCGGTGAGAGGGCCAGGCACCTGGTCCTGCTCGTCAAGAACATCAAGGGTTACCACAACCTCTGCAAGCTCCTTACAAAGGCGTACCTCGAAGGCTTTTATTACAAGCCGAGGGTCGACAAGGAGCTTCTCGCCGAACTGAACGAGGGGCTCATCGCGTTGAGCGCATGCATGCAGGGTGAGGTGCCGGGCATGCTCTTGGCCGGACAGGAGGACAAGGCGGTCAAGGCCGCGGGCGAGTACAGCGAGATATTCTCGAACCGCAGGTTTTTCCTCGAGTTGCAGCAAAACGGCATAGAGGAGCAGGCCAGGGTGAATGAGGCGCTCATCGGGCTTTCAAGGAGGCTTGATCTGCCGCTTGTGGCGACAAACGACTGCCATTATCTCAAGAAGGAGGATGCGAGGTTCCACGACATACTCCTTTGCATCCAGACCGGAAAGACGGTGAACTCACCTGACAGGATGAGGTTCGAAACCGACCAGCTCTACTTCAAGTCCCCGCAAGAGATGATAGAAGAGTTCAGGGATCTGCCCGAGGCCATAGACAACACCATAGAGATCGCCGAGCGCTGCAACCTGGAGCTCAAGCTCGACGAGTACCACCTTCCCGAGTTTCCGCTCCCCCCAGGGGAGACGGTCGACAGCTTCCTCGACCGCAGGGCATCTGAAGGGCTTGAGCGCAGGCTCGCGGCCATGAAAAGGGCCGGAGAAGATGCGGAAGAGAAGAAATGGATCTACTACGAGAGGCTTAAAAAGGAGCTCGACGTCATAAAGAGGATGGGCTTTTCGGGCTACTTTCTCATCGTCAGCGACTTTATCGAGCATGCGCGCCGTAAGGACATCCCGGTGGGGCCAGGAAGGGGGTCCGCCGCCGGAAGCCTTGTTGCGTATTCGCTGGGTATAACGAACATCGACCCCATACGCTACAACCTCCTCTTCGAGAGGTTTCTCAACCCGGACAGGATCAGCCTGCCCGATATAGACATAGACTTCTGCTTCGAGGGCAGGGACGACGTGATAAGGTACGTTGCGGAAAAGTACGGGGCGGAGAACGTCACGCAGATCATAACCTTCGGGCAGATGAAGGCAAAGGCCGCAATAAGGGATGTCGGAAGGGCGCTGGACATGCCTTACGGCGAGGTTGACAAGATCGCGAAGCTTGTACCGAGCCAGCTCAACATAACCATAGAGGAGGCCCTCGAGAGCGAGCCGGAGCTCAGGAGGCTCGCCGAGGAGGACCCGAGGGTGAAGGAGCTCATCGACGCGGCCACGGCCCTCGAGGGGCTGCCGCGGCACGCATCAACCCATGCCGCTGGTGTCGTGATATCAAACAGGCCGCTCGTCGAGTACCTGCCGCTGTACAAGGGGCAGAAGGAGAACATCGTCACCACGCAGTACGCTATGAAGGATGTCGAAAAGATAGGGCTTGTAAAGTTCGACTTCCTCGGCATAAAGACCCTCACGCTCATTGACAGGGCCGTAAAGGAGCTGAGGCGGAACAGGGGGGTTGGGTTCAACATAGAGGACATCCCCTTAGACGACGGCGACACATACGCCCTGATAAGCTCCGGCTACACGAACGGCATCTTCCAGCTCGAAAGCTCCGGTATAAAGGAGCTTTTGAAAAAGCTCAGGCCCGAGACCTTCGAGGATCTCATGGCCGCGGTTGCGCTCTACCGGCCCGGCCCTCTTCAGAGCGGCATGGTCGACGACTTCATCAAGAGGAAACACGGCAAGGTCCCCATCACCTACGAGCTGCCTCAGCTGAAGGACATCTTAGAGAACACATACGGTGTCATGGTCTACCAGGAGCAGGTCATGGAGATATCGAGGGTGCTGGCCGGCTTCACGCCCGGAGAGGCGGACGTGCTGAGAAAGGCCATGGGGAAGAAGGTCCCGGAGGTGATGCTCGAGCAGAGGGCGCGCTTCCTCGAGGGTGCAAAGGAGAACAAGATCCCTCAGAAGAAGGCCGAGAAGATATTCGACCTCATGGCGAAGTTCGCCGGATACGGTTTCAACAAGAGCCACAGCGCCGCCTATGCGATGATCGCATACCAGACGGCCTACCTCAAGGCGCATTACCCCGTAGAGTTCATGGCGGCGCTCCTTTCGGTCAACATGGGGGATGCCGACAAGGTCATGAAGTACATAAGCGAGTGCAGGCACATGCAGATAGAGGTGCTGCCGCCGGATGTAAACTCGAGCTCAATGGACTTCTCGGTGCACGACAACGCGATCAGGTTCGGCCTTGCGGCGATCAAGAATGTGGGATCCGCCGCCATAGAGGCGATAGTAGGGGCAAGGGAGGACGGACCTTTCGAAGACCTCGTGGACTTCCTAGAGAGGGTTGATTCGCGCAAGGTCAACAAGAAGGTGGTCGAAAGCCTCATAAAGTGCGGGGCCTTTGACTCCGTCACAAAGAACAGGGCATACCTCATGGCCACCCTCGACAGCTCCATGGAGATAGCCCAGGGAAGGGAGCGCGACCGCGCGCTCGGTCAGAGATCCATCTTCGATGTGCTCGGCACAACCGCAGGGGCCGAAAGGCCGGCGGTTGCGGTAAGGGAGGATATAACGGTAAAGGAGTGGAGCGAACAGGAGATGCTTTCCCACGAGAAGGAAACCCTCGGGTTCTACATAACCTCGCACCCGCTCGCAGGCTGCAAGCACGAACTCGCCCTGTACTCCACGGATACCATGGAGACCGTGAGGGAGAGAAGAACCGGCGAAGAGGTGGCCCTTGCCGGGATAGTCACGCACACGAGGGAGACGACCACCAAGAGGGGGGCCAGGATGGCCTTTCTGCGTTTCGAGGACCTCAGGGGATGGATCGAGGTCGTGGTCTTCAGTGACCTTTACGCAAAGACGAGGGAGGTTCTGGCATCGGAAAGCCCCCTTCTCATCGTGGGAAAGGTGGAGAGGGATTCCGGCGCAAAGGCAGGTTCCGGCCCTGACGGTGCCGAAGGCGAGGAGTGCAAGATACTGGCTACGGATATAATGCTGTTAAAAGACGCAAAGGAAAAGAGACCGCGAAAAACGCACATTATCACGCCTACCGGATCGATCGGCCGGGAGACCTTCCAGGAGTTCAGGAAGATCCTGGAGGCGCACCCGGGAAGCTCCCCGGTATTCGTGCACCTCGTCTATCCCGATGATAAGGAGGTCGTCATAGGCCTGCCGGACGAGCTGAGGATAGATCCGGTCGATGAGATCTTCAACAAGATAAAGAAGGTGATAGACGGCACGGAAATAAGGTTCAGCTGAGGATTTTTGATATGTCTTTCAAGCATACACGTGACTTCGACAAACCCATAGAAGAGATAGAGAGGAAGATAGAGGAGCTCAGGCACTTTTCTCCCAACGGCACGGGTGCGTACCAGGAGGAGATAAGGAAGCTCGAGAAGAAGGCCGAAAAGCTCATAAAGGACATCTACTCGAACCTCACACCCTGGCAGATCACACTTGTCGCCAGGCACCCGGAGAGGCCGTATACCCTTGATTACCTCAACATGGCCTTCGAAGACTTTGTTGAACTGCACGGCGACAGGCTTTACAGGGACGACCCCGCTATAGTGGGAGGGCTTGCAAGGCTCGACGGCAGGCCGGTTGTGGTGATCGGCCAGCAGAAGGGAAGGAACACCAAGCAGCGCTTCTACAGGAACTACGGCATGCCGCACCCGGACGGCTACAGGAAGGCACTGAGGCTGATGCGCCTTGCCGAGCGCTTCAACAAGCCCATCGTTACGTTGATAGACACACCCGGGGCAGCACCTGACATAGAGGCCGAAGAGAGGGGGCAGAGCGAGGCTATTGCCCGTAACCTACTTTGCATGTCAAGCCTCAAGGTCCCTATAGTCAGCGTGGTGATAGGCGAGGGCGGAAGCGGAGGAGCGCTTGCGATCGGCGTTGCCGACAGGGTGATGATGATGGAGTACTCGACCTATTCGGTTATCTCACCCGAGGGGTGCGCCGCCATACTATGGAAGGACGGTACAAAGGCCGACCTTGCCGCCAAGGCCCTAAGGATGAGCGCCCCGGAGCTTAAAAAGCTCGGGGTGATAGACAGGATCATAAAGGAGCCGCTCGGCGGCGCCCACCGTAACCCGCGCAAAGCGGCCGAGAATCTTAAGGCAGCCCTCGTAGACGCCCTCGACGAGCTTTCCGGCACTCAGATCGACAGGCTGCTCGACCAGAGGTACGAGAAGTTCCGTCGTATAGGCGTATTCAGGGAACCCGGCACTTGATGAGATCCCTTCTGCCCCCTGCAGGCGAGTAAATCCCCGCCCATAATATTTTCATTGATTTCCAAAGAAAAATAAACTATGCTAACAGTTTATATTTAAAGGGGAAATCTACGGATGAAAAAACGCTTGAAAACCCTTGCGGAGCTTCGCAAGGAGATAGACGCGATAGATGTCAAACTCCTGAACCTCTTGAACGAAAGGGCCAGGCTCGCCATAGAGGTGGGCAAGATCAAGGCCAGGGAGAAGAGTGACTTCTACTCACCGGAGAGGGAAAGAGAGATATTCAAGAGACTTACGGCCAGGAACAAGGGACCCTTTCCCAACAGCGCCCTCTTGCACATATACCGGGAGATCATGAGCGCTTCGCTCTCCCTGGAAAAACCGCTCAAGGTGGCCTTCCTCGGCCCCCCCGCGACCTTCACCCACCAGGCCGCGCTACAGCACTTCGGCATCTCGTGCGAGTTCGTACCCAAAAAGGACATCGCCGAGATATTCGACGACGTGGAGAGGGAAAAGGCTGACTTCGGGGTGGTGCCGGTCGAGAGCACGGCCGAGGGCGCGGTGGACCATACCCTGGACATGTTCGTTACATCCGAGCTGCGGATATGCGCAGAGATCATGCTCGAGGTCACTTCATCCCTGCTGAACAAGAGCGGAAGGCTCTCGGACATAAAGACGGTATGCTCCCACCCGCATGCCATAGCGCAGTGTACCAGGTGGCTTAAGGCCCACCTGCCTAAGGTGCCGGTCATGGAGGTCTCATCCACGGCGATGGCGGCACGCATGGCCTCGGAGGATGCGACCGTCGCGGCCATAGCCGGAGAGGCAGCGGCGAACCTGTATGACCTGAGGATAGTCGAGAAGAAGATCGAGGACAACCCTAACAACTTCACGCGCTTCCTCGTCATCGGCAAAAAGGAGGCTAAGAAGACCGGCTCCGACAAGACATCCATGGTCTTCGCCATAAAGGATGCGCCGGGCGCCCTGTACAGGATGCTGGAGCCGTTTGCCAAAAGGGGGATAAACTTCACCAAGATAGAGTCGAGGCCCATGAAGACCAAGGCGTGGGAGTACCTCTTCTTCCTGGACCTCGACGGACACATATCGGACAGAAAGATAAAGACCGCGATCTCCGAGCTTGAAGGTATGTGCTCTTTTATCAAGATCCTTGGTTCGTACCCGAAATCCAAGTAATTTCAGCTTATTATATATGAAACTTAACAAAACACATGAGATTGTCAGTGGATGTCCATGCAGATGACTGGCAAAGAGCTCAAGATAAAGGTAGCAGGCAATATAGCCGGACTCGTGCCCTATCCTCCCGGAAAGCCCATCGAGGAGCTCGAGCGTGAGCTCGGCCTTACGGGATCCATAAAGCTTGCGAGCAACGAAAACCCGCTCGGTCCTTCGCCCATGGCCGTCGAGGCCGTAAAGGGGGCGTTGACGAAGCTCAACCGTTATCCGGACGGGTCGTGTTTTTACCTCAAAAGGAGGCTTTCGGAGTTCCTGGATATAGAGGCGGACCGCCTTGTCGTCGGAAACGGCTCGAACGAGATCATAGAGCTTCTTGTAAGGACCTTCCTTGAGAAGGGTGACGAGGCCGTCATGGGGGATCCGTCCTTCGCGGTCTATCCGCTCGTCGTCCAGGCCGCGGGCGCAAGGGCCGTCAGGGTCCCGCTGAGGAGGCTTAAGATCGACCTCGCGGCCGTAAGGAACGCCGTGACGTCCAGGACGCGGCTTGTATTCATCTCGAATCCGAACAACCCGACGGGCACCATCGTGTCTGCCGGAGAGCTGAGGGGATTTCTGGACGACCTGCCCGAGGGCGTGATAGTCTGCCTGGACGAGGCCTATTACGAGTACGTGACGGACGCCGACTTCCCCGACTCCATCGGGTATGTAAGGGAAGGCAGGCCGGTTGTGGTCCTTAGGACCTTTTCAAAGATATACGGGCTTGCGGGTCTGCGGATAGGCTACGGTGTTGCGCATCCCACTATCGTTGATTATCTCAACAGGGTGCGACAGCCGTTCAATGTAAACAGCCTTGCCCAAGTGGCTGCATGCGCGGCGCTCGACGACTCGGGCCACGTGGAGAGGTCCAGGGACTGTAACATAAAGGGGCTTCGATACCTCTTTGGTGAGCTTCACAGGATGGGCTTCGACTGTGTCCCCACGCAGGCCAACTTCTTTCTCGTAAATGTCGGCGACGGAGCCGCGGTATACGACGGGCTTCTCAGAAGGGGGGTCATAGTAAGGCCCATGGCCAGCTACGGCCTGAATGAATACATACGGGTCACGGTGGGAACACCCGAAGAGAACAGGCGTTTTGTGGAGACATTCGAAGAAGTCATATCCGCAGGCAGATAGGGAAGAAACGGGTTTTCTCCGCGACAAAAACACACTGCGGGAGGGAGGATTAGATGATCATAGTATTCAAAAAGAGCGCAACCGAGGAAGAGATAAGCCACGTCGTGGATAAAATCAAGTCCCTTGGTCTCGCCGTCCATCTCTCAAAGGGCAAAGAGAGGACGATAATAGGTGCCATAGGGGACGAGTCGCTTTTGGCCTCGACCCCGCTGGAGGCGCTTCCAGGTGTCGAGAAGGTCATGCCCATACTCAAGCCCTACAAGGTGGTAAGCAGGGACTTCAAGGCGGAGCCCACCGTGATAGACGTCATGGGGACGAAGATAGGCGCAAAGGAGGTCCGGGTCATAGCAGGGCCGTGCAGTGTCGAGACCATGGACCTTCTCAAGGACTGCGCCACCAAGGTCAAGGAGGGAGGCGCAAGCTTCCTGAGGGGCGGTGCCTTCAAGCCGAGGACGTCTCCGTATTCGTTCCAGGGGCTCGGAGAAGAGGGGTTGAAGTTCCTGGCGGAGGCGAAAAAAGAGACGGGGCTTCCGATAGTCAGCGAGCTCATGGACCCACGCGACATAGAACTTCTCTGCGAATACGTGGACATCATACAGATAGGGGCGAGGAACATGCAGAACTTCCGCCTCCTTACAGAGGTCGGGAGGGTCAAAAAGCCGGTGCTCCTCAAGCGCGGTCTGGCCGCCACCATCAAGGAGTTCCTGATGTCGGCGGAATACATAGCCTCGCAGGGCAACACCGACATCATCCTCTGCGAGCGCGGCATAAGGACCTTCGAGACCGCTACACGCAACACCCTTGATCTGAGCGCCGTTCCGGTCCTCAAGCAGGAGACCCACCTTCCCGTCTTCATAGACCCCAGCCATGCCACGGGCAAGTGGTCGCTTGTGACACCGCTCTCCATGGCCGCCGTGGCGGTGGGCGCCGACGGCCTGATGATAGAGGTGCACTCGGACCCCGAGAACGCCCTCTGCGACGGTGAACAGTCGTTGAAGCCGGCCAAGTTCGCAGAGCTCATGAAGATGATAGGAGGTATCGCCGCCACGGTGGGCAGGACGGTTTAGACACCGCCTCATCCCGCGGTGCTTTGAGATGAATACCGAGCGTATACACTTCAGGAAGGTTTCTGTGATAGGCGTGGGCCTCATAGGAGGCTCGCTCGCCATCGTGCTCAAGGAAAAGGGGTTGTGCGACACGGTCGTGGGTGTGGGCAGGGGGACAGAGAACCTGCGCACCGCCGAGAGGCTCGGGATCATAGACACCTACACAACCGACATAGCGGAAGGGGTCCGGGACAGTGACCTCGTTTTCATCTCCGTGCCCGTCTTGAGTATCGCGAAGGTCGTCAAGGAGGCCGCTCCACACCTCAAGAAGGGGTGCATAGTCACGGATGCCGGCAGCGTGAAAGGCGGCGTGGTCGCAGAGGTCGATCCCCTTATGCCTGAAGGGGTCTTCTTCGTCGGGGGACACCCCATAGCCGGCACGGAACACTCCGGCGCCTCGGCGGCCTTTGGCACACTGTTCAATGGCAGAAAGTGCATACTCACACCTACGGGCGATACGGACCCGGGGGCGTTGCGCAAGGTTAAGGCCATGTGGGAGGCGGCCGGGTCCGAGGTGGTGGTGATGGACCCCTGCACCCACGACATCACTGTCGCGGCCATTAGCCACCTGCCTCACGTGGTCGCATACACGCTGGTGAACACGGTGGCCGACATCGAGGAGATGAACCACGACGTCCTTGCCTACTCGGCCGGCGGCTTCAAGGACTTCACGCGCATAGCCTCCAGCTCACCGGAGATGTGGAGGGACATATGCGTCGTAAACAAGTACGCTTTGCTCGAGGTGATAGAGGACTTCCAGAACAGGCTCGGGCGCATCAGGGAGCACATAGAGAAAGAGGACCTCGATGAGATCCAGAGGGAGTTCGAAAGGGCCAAGAAGGTAAGGGACTCTCTTAAGGAATAAGGCGGCGGGGCCTCGGGGCTCTGCTGCCTGTGCCATTGGCAAAGGTTTCCAGAATGACCAGAGAAGCGATAAAGGTATTCCCGTCGGACGGCCTGAGGGGTGAGCTCTCCGTACCCGGAGACAAGTCCATCTCCCACAGGGCCGTTATCATGGCATCCATCGCAACGGGCACGTCGGTGATTTCAGGTTTTCTCGAAGGCGAGGACAACATGAGGACCGTGGAGGCCTTCAGGGCGATGGGGGTCCGCATGGAACGTCCTTCTCCATCGGAGCTTTCGATAGAGGGTGTCGGTATGCACGGCCTACGGGAGCCGGACGATGTCTTGTATGCCGGCAACTCCGGAACAACGGCGCGTCTCATGGCCGGCCTCCTTGCGCCGCAGCCGTTTTTTTCGGTGATCACAGGGGACGACTCACTGCGAAAAAGGCCCATGAAGAGGGTCGTCGGCCCGCTTTCGCTCATGGGCGCATCGATCGCGGGCAGGGCAGGCGGCGAGTACCTTCCTATAGCCATAAACGGGAACGGCCTCAGGGGCATAAGCTACACCACCCCTGTGGCGAGCGCCCAGCTCAAATCAGCGCTCCTGCTCGCCGGCCTGTACGCCGAGGGCGAAACCGTTATAGAGGAGCCGAGAAGGAGCAGGGACCATACCGAGAGGATGCTGCGGCTCTTCGGGGCGAGGCTCGATTCCGAGGGGACAAGGGTTACGGTACGAAAGACCGATGAGCTGAAGGCACGCACCCTCCACATACCGGGCGATATTTCGTCAGCCGCCTTCTTTATCGTCGGTGCGCTCGTCACACCAGGCTCGGAGCTCGTCATAAAGGGCGTGGGATTGAACCCGACAAGGTGCGGCGTAATCGACATACTGAGGAAGATGGGCGCGGCAATAGACGTGCTCAACGCAACCGACGACTGGGAGCCTTCTGGCGACATACTTGTCAGAAGCTCCGAACTGCGTGGCGTTGAGATCGACGGCGCGGAGTTGCTTCCGGCCATAGACGAGTTCCCGGTCCTGTGCGTGGCGGCCTCGTTCGCCCGGGGAAGTACCACCATACGCGGTGCCGGGGAGTTGAGGGTAAAGGAGAGCGACAGGATAGCCGTGATGTCGGAGGTGCTCGGGAATACGGGTGTCGAAACAGAAGAGCTCGAAGACGGGATAGTGATCAAGGGCGCGGGGGGCGGCGGGAGGATCGAGGGCGGTTCAGTGTCGAGCCACGGCGACCACCGTATCGCCATGGCCATGGCCGTGGCCGGGCTCCGGTCGAGGAACGGGGTCGAGATAGAAGATCCCGGATGCGTGGATGTGTCTTTCCCGGGCTTCTTTGATTCGCTTGACAGGGTGGCCTCACGATGAACAGGCGCGGACCGGTCATAGCCATAGACGGACCTTCCGGTGTCGGCAAGTCCACCATATCCAGGATGATAGCACGGAGGCTCGGTTTTCGTTACATCGACACCGGTGCGATGTACCGCGCATTCGCCGTGGCCGCCGATGACGAAGGCGTTGATGTGAACGACGAAGATGCGCTCGGGAGGTTTTGCAGAACGGTCGAGATCCGCTTCGGCGGCGATGAAGGAGAAAGGATCTTCCTGAACGGCAGGGATTACACCGACAGGATACGCGAGCCTTCCGCCGGGAAGCTCGCCTCCATAGTGTCGACCAGGAGGAAGGTGAGGGAGTTCCTCGTAGAGCTTCAAAGGCGCATCGCTCGCGATGGGTGCGTGGTGATGGAGGGCAGGGACATAGGCACGGTGGTCTTCCCGGATGCCGAGGTGAAGATCTTCCTCGACGCATCGAGCAGGGCGCGGGCAGAGAGACGATATACCCAGCTTGCGCCGTCTAATGCCGTTCGCGCCGTGGAGGATGTGGCCAGGGAGATAGAGGAGAGGGACGAACGCGACAGGAACAGGCCTCACTCTCCGTTGAAGAAGGCCGACGACGCGGTGTATATCGACACGACGGAGCTGGGGATAAGGGAAGTGGAGGAAAGGATAATGGAGATCGTAGAGGAGAGGCTTGCAGGTGGAGGTACTGATAGCTAGGTCGGCGGGGTTCTGTTTCGGGGTCAAGAGGGCCATCAATATCGCGAGCAACTGCGTCGAGGAAGGCGGTGGCGGCATCTCAACGCTCGGCCCCATCATCCACAACCCTCAGGTGGTAAAGAAGCTCGAAGACTCCTGCAACATCCACCCCAAGAAGGACATCGACGAGATCGAAGGCGGCACCCTTATCATAAGGTCACACGGCGTAAAGGCACAGGACCTCGATGCGGCCTATGACAAGGGGCTCAAGGTCGTGGATGCGACCTGCCCGTTCGTAAAAAAGACGCAGGAGTTCGTCTCGCGGCTGACAAAGGAAGGCTACACGGTGATAGTCGTGGGAGAGAAGGAGCATCCGGAGGTCAAGGGGCTCGTAAGCTACGGCTCCGGCGACATAATAGTCGCATCCACCGTGGAGGAGCTCGATGGGTTGCCGAGGAAGAAGAAGATAGGTATCGTGGCCCAGACCACGCAGAGCCTGGAAAGGCTGCAAGAGATAACGGGCTTCTGCCTGGCCAAGGCCTCGGAGCTCAAGATATACAACACCATATGTAACGCAACGTCCATCAGGCAGAAGGAGAGCATCGAGCTCGCCCGAGCGGTCGACTGCATGATAGTAGTCGGCGGCCGAAACAGCGCCAACACGCGGCGACTGGCTGAGATATGCCGTTCCATCCAGCCCAAGACCTACCACATAGAAGTGGCCGACGAGATGGAAGAGGGATGGTTTGAAGGGGTTGAACGCCTCGGCATAACCGCAGGTGCATCAACGCCGGACTGGATAATACACGATGTCATAGAGAGGGTGAAAGGCCGCACACCGGCGGGTGCGGAGGGGGCTTCCGAACCGGACGCCGATACGCCTCGGGCAGAAGGCGGGCCGCCGGCAACCAAAACACGCGGTTGAAGGTTCGTTACGAACACGTTATTATGGTTGAACTCGGTACATCGCTATGATATATTATTGTTTTAAAAAATAAAGTCACACTTCAGGGAGATTTTTTTGATGAACGGCATAGAGGACAACAAGTCTCAACAACCTCCGGAGAGCTTTGAAAACGAGTTCGAGAAGCTTTACGAGGAGAGTTTCAGGGAGCCGCAGGAGGGTGAACTTGTAAAGGGAACGGTGGTAAAGATAGCCAACGACTCCGTGATAGTGGACATCGGTTACAAGTCCGAGGGTGTGGTACCGCTGAAGGAGTTCATGGGCAAGGACGGACAGGCGACCGTGGATGTGGGGCAGGAGATATCGGTTCTGCTTGAAAGATGGGAAGACGAACTCGGCTACGTGGTCCTCTCCAAGCTGAAGGCGGACCAGCTGAAGGTCTGGGACGAACTGATCGAGTCCTACAACAAGAGCACCAACATAGAAGGCACTATAGTAAAAAGGGTCAAAGGCGGCTTTCATGTAGACATTCAGGGGGTTATAGCCTTCCTTCCAAACTCGCAGATCGACCTCAAGCCTGTAAGAGAGCCAGACAGCTTCATAGGAAAGACCTTCCAGTTCAGAGTCATAAAGTACAACAGGAGAAAGAACAACGTAATCGTCTCAAGGCGCGTGATCCTCGAGAAGGAAAGGGAGCTTCTGAGGAAACAGACCCTCGAGAACATTCACGAGGGTGCCATAGTGGAGGGTGTTGTAAAGAACATCACCGATTACGGGGCCTTCGTCGACCTCGGTGGGGTAGACGGGCTTGTTCACCTGAGCGATCTTTCGTGGGGAAAGGTCTCCCATCCTTCCCAGATAGTCAAGATAGGCGACAGGATAAAGGTTAAGGTCCTGAAGTTCGACAGCGAAGCGGTAAAGATATCGCTGGGGCTCAAGCAGACCAAACCCGATCCGTGGCTTACGGCCAAGGAGAGGTATCCCGTTGGATCCAAGGTCCAGGGCAGGGTGGTCAATATAGCGGACTACGGCGCCTTCGTTGAGATCGAGGAGGGCCTGGAGGGTCTGATACACATCTCCGAGATGGCGTGGACGAAGATACGTCATCCTTCGCAGAAGGTCAAGGTGGGCGACCATGTTGAAGTGATCGTGCTTGACATGGACACCGAGGCGAAGAGGCTTTCTTTGGGACTCAAGCAGGTCGAACCGAATCCATGGGAGGCCCTTGCGTCGAAGTACCCGCCCGGCAGCAGGATAAAGGGCGTGGTAAAGAACATAACCGACTTCGGTATCTTCGTCGGGGTCGACGAGGGCATAGACGGGCTCGTCCATATATCGGACCTCTCGTGGAAAAAGGTGAAGCACCCTTCCGAGCTCTTTACAAGGGGCCAGGAGATCGAGTCCGTGGTGTTGAACATCGACAAGGACGCATACAGGTTCTCACTGAGCACCAAACTGCTCGAGAGGAATCCGTGGGACAAGGTGGAAGAGCGTTACAAGCCCGGCATGATCGTGGACGGGAAGGTGACGAGTATCGCCGACTTCGGCGCCTTCGTCGAGATAGAGGACGGACTCGAAGGGCTTGTGCACATATCCGAGCTCAACAGGGGGCAGAAAAAGGGCGGAAAGATAGCCGTAGGCGACCATGTCGAGGTCGAGATACTCAATGTGAACTCCGATGAAAAAAAGATCGGTCTCAGTATAAGGAAGATACACAAGCCCGAAACCGAATCTCCGGCGGAAGGGGCGGGTGATGAGCCGGCCTGCGAATCCACTGAAAGCGAAAACGGAAAAGAGGAGGCGGTGGCTTCTGAGCAAACGCACTCCCAACAGGAAGGACAAGACGATACCGGGGGGTCGGAACCCTGTGAGGGCAAGGAGACCGAAGAATCTGCAACAGTAGAAGAGGCCGCGGGGCAAGACGAAGTCAAAGAGGATGAATAGTACCCATGAAATGGGCTGCCATTAGAAATCTTCTGGCTGCTGTCGGTGCCTTCTTTCTTGCAATCATCGTCCTGTCAATCATCATCTCGATCCTCAGCAGGGATTCGAATCTTCCTTTCGGCGAGAAAGTAGCGATTATAGACATCGAAGGTATTATCAGTGACTCTGCGGATATAACGGACGAGATACGACACTACGCGGAACGTGATGACGTGAAGGCCGTTGTTCTGCGGATAAACTCTCCCGGCGGGGCGGTAGGGCCTGCGCAGGAGATATACAGGGAGGTCAAGCGGCTCAGGCGTACGAAAAGGGTGGTTGCCTCGATGGGAGGGGTCGCGGCCTCAGGGGGATATTACATCGCGGCGGCTGCGGACAAGATAGTCGCCAACCCGGGCACGATAACAGGCAGCATAGGGGTCATAATAGAGTTCATAAACGTGGAGGACCTGTTCAGGAAGCTCGGCCTCAAGGGATACGTTGTCAAGAGCGGCAGGTTCAAGGATGTGGGATCTCCCCTGAGGGAGATGAGCCAGGAGGATGTCAGGCTTCTGCAGGATGTTATAGACGATGTGCACCGCCAGTTCGTGGATGCGGTGGCCCAAGGGCGCGGATTGAAGCGCGAGCAGGTGGAAAGGATAGCCGACGGCAGGATCTTTTCAGGCGCACAGGCCGTTGAACACGGTCTCGTTGACGTCTTGGGGAACCAGCAGGATGCAATAGACCTGGTCGCCAGGCTCGCGGGGATAGAAGGCAGACCCTCGGTGATACACCCGAAGAAGCCCAAGGGCCTTTTGAGCATCCTTTTGGGCGAAAACACGACGAGGTCCATCGGAGAGCTCGTCTTCGGCGCACGCATAATGTATCTTTTGCCAGATTTCGTAAGATAAGAAGGAGGAGGCTGTATGACCAGGAGTGAGCTTATCGAAGAGGTGGCATCCAAGACCGCAAACTTTACAAAGCGGGATGTTGAGATCATAGTCTCGACCTTGTTCAAGAGCATAGCAGAGAGCCTGGCACGGGGTGAAAAGATCGAGATACGGGGCTTTGGAAGCTTCAAGGTGAAACAGAGGGACGCCCGCCGGGGACGCAACCCCAAGTCCGGTGAAGGCATAATGGTTGAGTCCAAGAAGGTACCCTTTTTCAAGGCCGGCAAGGAATTCAAACAAAGGGTCAACACCATAAAGCCAACACCATAAAAACAGGAACCATGAAACAGATCTGGGCTCCTTGGCGTATCGAGTACATAAAGGGTGAAAAGCCCGGTGGCTGTATATTCTGCGACGCCCCTGAAAAGGAGGCTGAGGAGTCCCTTCTTCTTTTCGACGGCAGCCTGTCGATGGTGCTGCTGAACAGATACCCCTACAACAACGGACACCTGATGGTCGCGCCGAAAAGGCACGAGGCCGACCTGGAGGCGCTCACGGTAGAAGAGTCCATCGATGTCTTCAGGCTGCTGCGCCACTCGGTGGCCGTACTCAGGCAGACCTTCAACCCGGACGGATTCAATATAGGCCTCAACATCGGCCAAGCCGCCGGCGCGGGCATCGAAGATCACCTGCATTGGCATATCGTTCCTCGCTGGAGCGGAGACACCAACTTCATGCCCCTCCTGGCAGAGGTCCGTGTGATCCCCGAACACCTCCTGGAGACCCTCTCGGCGCTGCGTCCCCACTTCGAAAGGCTCTGATGTCCTGTCCTGCCTAAGATACCGCGCTACAACCAGCTTGTCCTCGTCATCAAAAAAAAACAGCTTGACAAACCCCGAACGCCTGTTGTATAAGATGGTCTCTAAAAATTAAACTATCTGCGCGACTGACGGAATCAAGGTGGGTTACCACCGTGGAGCGGAGATA
>Ga0256830_1001051_pt1 | contig 20110 bp, 18 predicted proteins | sample 128326metaG_FD_190537 | JGI IMG/M metagenome (GOLD analysis project Ga0256830, IMG submission 190537) | Hydrothermal vent microbial communities from Lau Basin, Pacific Ocean - 128-326 | ecosystem: Environmental > Aquatic > Marine > Hydrothermal vents | place: Pacific Ocean: Lau Basin | collected... | reverse complement strand
GCCAGCAGCGCCTGCAGGGCCGCGGCCTGGCGGCGGCTGATGTGCAACAGGGGCGAACCCTCGTCGGTCCACACCCGGCGGTAGGCTCGTGCCGCGCGGGGCGGCCGCAGGCGCAGGATAAGGCCATGCAGGATGGGCCACCACAACCAGCGCGGCATTTCCACCACGCGTGGGTCGCCGAGAAACTCGGCCAGGTAACGGCGCAGGGCCGGGGTGGTGGGGGCGTCCGGGGTTCCGAGGTTGGTGATGAGGATCCCGGTGAGCGGCGGCAGCTCGCCGGCGGTGCCACGAAAGGCGGTCATGGTCAGGCTGTTCCCGTCGCTGTTGCCGGCCACCGCGGGGGGCCGGGGATCGATGCGCCCTATTCTATAGTGAAGGCCGGCATGCTGACCACTGCTTTCGTTTGCCTCCGGCGAGGTGGTGAAACTGTGAAACCCTTCATGGTTGTCGGCGCCGGTTTGGCGTCTGATTGCATCTCGTTGCGGCGAAGGGGACAGCAATACTTTCGTTGCCATACACCAAGGAGGAGGAGAACCATGAAACAGCTGATCACCGGATTCTGCCTGCTGGCCATGGCGCTGCCCGCGCTGGCGCAGCAGGATCCCGCGCACACCCCCATGACGCCCGCGGCCCCGAAGGCGGGCGAGCACATGAGGCCCGAACACATGACGCCCGAGCAGGCGCCCGCCGCGCAACAGCCCGCCGAGCACATGCCCGCGGAAGACATGCCCGCGGAAGACATGCCCATGGCGCAGCCGGCGGAGGCGCCGGCGAACCCGGGTGCGGCGCCCATGGAGGAACAGGCCGGCTTTTCCCGCGGCAGCGTGATGCGCTCGGCCTTCACCACCGTCATCGAGGATCGCGAACCCGCCGAGGATCTGACCACCCTGCCCAACGCCGTGCCGCGGGTGATGTATTTCACCGAGTTGCGTGACATGGAAGGCCAGACGGCCACCCACCGCTGGGAATACAACGGCCAGGTGATGGCCGAGGTGAAGTTCAAGGTGCGCGGCCCGCGCTGGCGCGTGTGGTCTTCCAAGAATCTCGTTCCCGGCTGGACCGGCAAGTGGAAGGTCTCGGTGCTCAATGCCGCCGGCGAGGTGATCGCCGAGGATGAGCTGGCCTATGTCGAGGCGCCGGCCCAGACACCGGCTCAGACACCGGCTCAGACACCGGCACCGGCGGAAGCACCCATGCCGGCCGAGGCCGCGCCGGCGGCACCTGCCGGGGCGGCCATGCCGGAGACGGCGGTGGAGCCCGCACCGGCCGATTAAAAAATTTTATTATCGCGCCGCAACACGCCCTCGCCTGTCGAGGGCGTTTTTTATTGCAGGGAATTTAGTTTCTTAGCCGTACTGCTTGATGTGCGATGTGAGAAAAAACAGGGGGAAATGCGCGGATATGTGCCCCTGTTCAATCGCGGATCCGGTGCTATGGTATAGCTACACAGGCAAGCCTGACAGGAAACCAGGCACACGTACCCGGAGGTGAAGATCATGGCGACACCTTTTGAACCCGTCATCGGGCAGTGGTATCAGGACATGGAGCAACGCGTTTTTCAGGTACTCGATGCGGATATCGATTCGGTCGAGGTCCAGTATGCCGACGGCGAGATCGAGGAGTTCGATGTCGAGACCTGGTACGTGCTGGAGTTGCACCCGGCGGTGCAACCGATGGAATGGTCGGAACTGTTGCAGGACTATGACCGGGACGACCTCAATGCCATCGACATCGGCATGGAGCTGCAATAGCCGCGCCGGGATTCATTCCATCACCCCGTGAAACGGGCCCGCGCCACGCGCGGGCCTCGAGCCCTCAACGGTTGAGCGGCTTGTACTTGATGCGGTGGGGCTGTGCCGCTTCCTCGCCGAGCCGCCGCTTGCGATCTTCCTCGTAGTCCGCGTAGTTGCCCTCGAACCAGGTCACCTGGCTGTCGCCCTCGAAGGCGAGCATGTGGGTGGCGATGCGATCGAGGAACCAGCGATCATGCGAGATCACCACCACGCAGCCGGGGAATTCGAGGATGGCGTCCTCGAGGGCACGCAGGGTCTCCACGTCGAGATCGTTGGTGGGCTCGTCGAGCAGCAGCACGTTGCCGCCCTTCTTGAGCAGCTTGGCGAGATGGACGCGGTTGCGTTCACCGCCGGAGAGATCGCCGATACGCTTCTGCTGGTCGCTGCCGCGGAAATTGAAGCGCCCCACGTAGGCCCGCGAGGGTGTCTCGTACTTGCCCACCTGGATGATGTCGTGGCCCTCGGAGATCTCCTCCCACACCGTCTTGTTGTCGTCGAGGGCGTCGCGGCTCTGATCGACGCAGGCGATCTCCACTGTCTCGCCGATGCGCAATTCGCCGCCGTCGGGCTTTTCCACCCCGGTGAGCAGGCGGAACAGCGTGGTCTTGCCCGCGCCGTTGGGGCCGATGACGCCGACGATGCCGCCGCGCGGCAGATTGAAACTGAGATCGTCGAACAACAGGCGATCACCGAACCCCTTGCGCAGGCCCCGGGCCTCGATGACCAGGTCGCCGAGGCGCGGGCCGGGCGGGATGTAGAGCTCGCGCGTCTCGTTGCGTGCCTGGTACTCCTGGGAGGCGATCTCCTCGAAGCGCTTGAGGCGCGCCTTGCTCTTGGCATGGCGTCCCTTGGGATTGCTACGCACCCATTCCAGTTCCGACTTGATCGCACGCTGGCGGGCCGCCTGTTCGCGCTCCTCCTGTTCGAGGCGCTTTTCCTTCTGTTCCAGCCAGGAGGAGTAGTTGCCTTCCCAGGGGATGCCGTGGCCGCGATCCAGCTCCAGGATCCAGCCGGCGACGTTGTCGAGGAAGTAGCGATCATGGGTCACCGCCACCACCGTGCCGGGGAAGTCGTGCAGGAAGCGCTCCAGCCAGGCGACGGACTCGGCGTCGAGATGGTTGGTGGGCTCGTCCAGCAGCAGCATGTCGGGGCCCGACAGCAGCAGGCGGCACAGCGCCACGCGGCGCCGCTCGCCGCCGGACAGTTTCGTCACGTCGGCGTCCCAGGGGGGCAGGCGCAGGGCGTCGGCGGCGATCTCCAGGGTGCGCTCCAGGTTGTGTCCGTCGGCTGACTGGATGAGGTTCTCCAGGCTGGCCTGCTCGGCGGCCAGCGCGTCGAAGTCGGCATCGGGCTCGCCATAGGCGGCATAGATCTCCTCGAGGCGGGCCATGGCCGCCTTGACCTCGCCGAGGGCCTCCTCCACGTTGCCGCGCACGTCCTTGTTGGGATCCAGTTGCGGTTCCTGCGGCAGGTAGCCGATCTTGATGCCGGGCTGGGGGCGGGCCTCACCCTCGATCTCGGTGTCCACGCCGGCCATGATGCGCAGCAGCGTGGACTTGCCGGCGCCGTTGAGGCCGAGGACGCCGATCTTGGCGCCGGGGAAGAACGACAGGGAGATGTCCTGCAGGATGGCCCGCTTGGGGGGCACGATCTTGCTGACACGGTTCATGGTGTAGATGTATTGCGCCATCGGGTCTGCTCGGGTTCTTCGCTGGTGGGATACGACTGTCGCGCCTCGCGCGAGGCCGCATTGTAACGGTTCCCGCGGGGCGGGGCATCTCCGTGGGGCCCTCTTTTTTGCCACTTGCCTTAAAGAGGCGCCCCCCGTTCGCCGATAACCCCGGAAGAAGGGGTAATAAGCCTCGCGCCACCGCGGGTTCCCCGTTTCCATCGAGGTCAATAATGTCCGGATTCCTGTCACGACTGGGCTTTGTCCGCGCCATGGGCCTGGCCTTCCTCCTCGTCGGCGCCCTGCTGGGCGCCGCTGTCGCCGCGGGCGCGGGCCTGCTGGGTGAGGCCGCCGGCGGCACGGGTTCGCGGGCCCTGCTGGGCGGCGCCGCCGGCCTGCTCATCGGCGCCCTCAACTTCTGGCTCTGCCGCGTTCTCCTGCTGCGGCGCCTGGCGCGCCTCGCCGAGGTCACCCGGGCCGTGGCCCGGCGGGACGTCACCTTCGAATGCACCCTGCAAAGCCCCGACCTGGTGGGGGAACTGGCCGGCAGCGTCAATGCCATGACCGCCACCCTGCGCGAGATCATCGGTTCCCTGACGCAGACCAGCGACCAGTTGCTGGCCAGCACCACCCAGGTCTCCGAGATCGCCGAGGAGACCCACCGGGGCAGCACCGTGCAGCAGAACGAGGTGGAGCAAATCGCCACCGCCGCCACCGAGCTCAGCGCCACCGCCCGCCAGGTGGCCGAGAATGCCGAGCAGGCCGCTGCCGCCACCAGCGAGGCGGATGCAAAGGGCACCGAGGCCAACGTCATCACCATCGATGCGATGTGCGCCATCGACAAGCTTGCCACCGCCGTGAAGGAGTCGGCGCAACTCATCCATGCCCTCGAGACCGAGAGCGAGAACATCGGCGGCGTGCTGGCGGTGATCAGCGGCATCGCCGAGCAGACCAACCTGCTGGCCCTCAATGCCGCCATCGAGGCCGCGCGCGCCGGTGAACAGGGGCGGGGCTTCGCGGTGGTGGCCGACGAGGTGCGTACCCTGGCCAACCGCACGCAGCAGTCCACCGAAGAGATCAGCGCCATGATCGAACGCCTGCAGAGTGGCGCGCGCCGGGCGGTGAGCGCCATGGAGGAGGGCAGCAGCCTGGCGGCCGAGGGCGTGGAGCGTACCGAGGCCACCGTGGAGGCGCTGGCGGAAATCGCCGGCGCCATTTCCGTGGCCAACACCATGGTCAACCAGATCGCCACCGCAGCGCGGGAACAGAGCACCGTCGCCGAGGGCATCAGCCAGAGCATCGTCAACATCAGCGATGTCTCCGCGCAGGCGGGGGAGGGCATTGCCCGTTCCCGCCAGGCCGTGGAGGACCTGCGCACCCTGGCCGAATCCCTGCACCAGCTCCTGCTCAGCTTCCGCACCGCCTGAAGGCTTCCGCATCCCGCCCTGTCCGCGGCGTGTCCCGTGTCTCGAACGGGACCGACGGCGGTGGTATAGTAGCTCCCCTCGCGCCCCGCTGTCCGTTCACAAGGAGGATGCAATGCGGTACACCGACGCACGTGCCCTGTCCTGGCTTTGCCTCGTTGCCAGCCTGTTCATCGCTTCGGCCTCGGCCGCCGACTCGCTGGCAACGGCACCGGTGATCTATACCGAGGTGGTGCGCGAGCGGGTCTTCGACGCCCAGATCGAGGCGGTCAACCGCGCCACGGTATCGGCCCAGGTCAGCGGACGGGTGGAGGAGATCCGCTTCGACGTGGACGACTACGTGGTCAAGGGCGACGTGCTGATCCGCTTCCGTGACCGTGAGCAGCGCGCCCGTTTCGAGCGCGCCCAGGCGCGTTTCGAGGAGGCCGAGGCCGAGTTCAAGCGCATCGAGGAAGTCTTTGGCAAGGGCGTGGTGTCACGCGCCGCCTATGATCGCGCCGCGGCCCGGCTCAAGGCGGCGCGCGCCGCCCTCGCCGAAGCGCGCGAGGCGCTGGAGAATACCGTGGTGCGCGCGCCCTACAACGGCATCGTGGTCAAGCGCCACATCGAGGTGGGCGAGACCGCCCAGCGCGGCCAGCGCCTCATGACCGGCCTGTCGCTGGAACAACTGCGTGCCACCGTGCAGGTGCCGCAGAACCTGATCAACGCCATCCGCAAGCAGCGCCGGGCGCGGGTCATCCTGCCGGGTTCCGTGGTGCCGGCGGAGAAGCTGGTGATTTCGCCCTATGCCGATCCGCAAAGCCACACCTTCGAGGTGCGCGCCCGCCTCGCCGCCTCGGTACCAGGTATCTATCCCGGCATGCTCGCCAAGATCGCCTTTGCCGTCGGCAGCGAGCGGCGCCTGACTATTCCCCTGCGCGCGCTGGCGCGCCGCAGCGAGGTAAACGGCGTCTATGTCCAGAGCGAGACGGGACTGGTGTTGCGCCAGGTCCGCGTCGGCCGGCCCCTGCCCGGGGATCGCGTGGAGATCCTCGCCGGGCTGGAGGAGGGCGAGCAGGTGGTGCTCGATCCCGTGGCGGCCGCGGAGCGGCTCAAGCTCGGCGCCCCGGCGCCGGCCGCCGACGGGGAGTAGCGCGCCATGGGGATCTCCGGGCGCATCGCGCGGCTCTTTCTGCAATCCGAGATCACGCCGCTGCTGGCGCTGGCGGGCCTGCTGCTGGGCCTGTTCGCGGTGCTGGTGACGCCGCGCGAGGAAGAGCCGCAGATCAACGTCACCTTCGCCAACGTCTTCATTCCCTACCCGGGGGCCTCGGCGCGGGAAGTGGAACACCTGGTGACCACGCCGGCGGAGCAGGTGCTCTCCGAGCTCGAGGGTATCAAGCACATCTATTCCGTCTCCCTGCCGGGGCAGAGCATCCTCACCGTGCGCTTTCGCGTCGGCGAGGATCGCACCCAGGCCATCGTGCGCCTCTACAATGCCCTGTATTCCAACCGTGACTGGTTGCGTCCCGGTGTTGCCGTGGGACAGCCCATCATCAAGCCCAAGGGCATCGACGATGTCCCCATCGTCAGCCTGACCCTGTGGACCGAGGACCCCGCGCGCGGCAGCCACGAACTGCAACGCGTCGCCCACGCCATCGAGGCTGAACTCAAGCGCGTGCAGGGCACGCGGGACATCTACACCATCGGCGGCCCCGAGCGGGTGGTGGCGGTGCGTTTCGATCCGGCGGCCCTGGCGGGCTACGGCCTCGATCTGCAGGCCATTCGCGACGCCCTCGCGGCGACCAATTTCAGCCGCCGCGTGGGCAACCTGGTGTACGACAATCAGGAGGTGCTGGTGCAGGCCGGCGAATTCCTCACCCACATCGAGGAAGTGCGCCAGCTGGTCATCGCCGTGCACGAGGGCCGGCCGGTCTATCTCGACGACGTCGCCGAGGTGAGCTTCGGCGCGGATCGGCCGCGCAGCTACACCTGGCTGGGTACCGGCCCGGCGGGCGAGGAAGGGGCCGTGGCGGCGCCGGATGCCTATCCCGCCGTGACCGTGGCCATCGCCAAGCAACCGGGCACCAACGCGGTGGCCATCGCCGACCAGGTCATCGCGCGCGTGGAGACCCTGCGCGGGGTGTTCATCCCGGACGGTGTCAATGTTACCGTCACCCGCAACTACGGCGCCACCGCCGACGCCAAGGCGCGCAAGCTCATCTCCAAGCTGATTTTCGCCACCGCCTCGGTGGTGCTGCTGGTGCTCGTCGCGCTGGGCTGGCGCGAGTCCGTCATCGTCGGCTTCGCCGTGGTGGTGACGCTGGCCATCACCCTGTTCGCTTCCTGGGCCTGGGGCTTCACCCTCAACCGCGTATCCCTCTTCGCCCTGATCTTCTCCATCGGCATTCTGGTGGACGATGCCATCGTCGTGGTGGAGAACATCCACCGCCATCTCGCTCTCGGCAGGCAGCGTCTGGCGGAGGCCATCCCGCGGGCGGTGGACGAGGTGGGCGGGCCGACCATCCTCGCCACCCTGACGGTGATCGCGGCGCTGTTGCCCATGGCCTTCGTCAGCGGCCTGATGGGGCCCTACATGAGTCCCATTCCCATCAATGCCAGCATCGGCATGATCATCTCCCTGCTGGTGGCCTTCGTGGTCACGCCGTGGCTGTCCAATCGCCTGCTGGGCGGGACGGCCCATGCCGGCCACGCCGCCGGGGGCGAGGAAATGGATCCCCGCCTGTACCGCGTCTTCCAGCACCTCGTCGGGCCCTTCCTCGATCCCGTCGCCGGCCGCCGGCGGCGCTGGTGGCTGGCGGGCGGCATCGTGGCGCTCATGCTGGCCTCGGTGTCGCTGGCGCTGACCAAATCGGTGGTGCTGAAGATGCTGCCCTTCGACAACAAGTCGGAGTTCCAGGTCATCGTCGATATGCCGGAAGGCACGCCGCTGGAGCATACCTCGCGCGTGCTCACCGAACTGGCGGCGGTGATCCGCACCATCCCCGAGGTCTCCGACTACCAGGTCTATGCCGGCACCGCCGCGCCCATCAACTTCAACGGCCTGGTGCGCCAGTACTACCTGCGCCAGCAGGCTAACCTGGGTGATATCCAGGTCAACCTCATCGACAAGAAGCTGCGTGATCGCCAGAGCCACGAGATAGCCGCCGCCGTGCGCGCGCAACTGAGCGAGGTGGGACGACGCCACGGCGCCATCGTCAAGGTGGTGGAAGTGCCCCCCGGTCCGCCGGTGCAGTCGCCACTGGTGGCCGAGATCTACGGCCTCGACTACGCCGGGCAACAGGCGGTGGCGCGTCAGGTCATGGAACACTTCCGCCGCGTGCCGGACGTGGTGGACGTGGACGACAGCAGCGTGGCCAGCGCGCCGCGCGTGGTTCTCGCCGTGGACCGTGATCGCGCCGCCCGGCACGGCGTGCCGCAGCAGGCCGTGGTGGCGACCCTGGCCGCGGCCATGGAAGGCGAGGACGTGAGCTACCTGCACGACGACTGGGCCAAGTACCCCATCCCGGTGCGCCTGCAACTGGCACCCGAGCGCCTGGGGCGCATCGACAGTCTGCTGGACATCCGCCTGCGCAGCCGCGAAGGGCGCATGGTGAACCTCGGCGAACTGGTGACGCTGAAACGGCTGGAGCGCGAGCAGGCCATCTACCACAAGGATCTGCTGCCGGTGGTGTACGTCACCGGCGACGTGGCCGGCGAAACCGACAGCCCGCTCTACGGCATGTTCGCTATCTTCGCCAGTCTCAGCGAGGGCCTCGACGAGAGCGGGCGTGAGCTGCCGCAGTACCTCGTGGAACAGCCGGCCCATCCCTATCACTACGCCCTCAAGTGGGACGGCGAGTGGCAGATCACCTACGAGACCTTCCGCGACATGGGCATCGCCTACTCGGTGGGCCTGATCCTCATCTACCTGCTGGTAGTGGGGCAGTTCCGTTCCTACATTACGCCGCTGGTGATCATGGCGCCCATCCCCCTGACCATCATCGGCGTCATGCCCGGTCATGCCCTGCTGGACAAGCAATTCACCGCCACTTCCATGATTGGCATGATCGCCCTGGCGGGCATCATCGTGCGCAACTCCATCCTGCTGGTGGATTTCATCAACCAGGAGCGCGCGCGGGGACTGAGCTTCCAGGAGGCGGTGCTGCGTTCCGGGGCGGTGCGCACCAAGCCCATCGTGCTCACCGGGCTGGCGGCCATGCTGGGGGCCTTCTTCATCCTCGACGATCCCATCTTCAGCGGCCTCGCCGTGGCGCTGATCTTCGGTATCCTGGTCTCCACCCTGTTGACGCTGGTGGTCATCCCGGTGATGTACTATGCCTTCAACTACCGGCGCGAGAAGGCATCCGAGGCAGGCCCGCCCGGCCAGACCGGCTGATCCGGACAGGGGCGGGCCCGTGCCGGGCCCCCTGCGCCCATGGCGGCGGAGGGATCGGCGCCCGCAGGGAGCAGGCCGGTTCACGTCGCCGGCGATCCTTGGTACCATCACCTCCCTCAGGATTTTCAATGCTTCTATAGATGCAGATTATTACCGCTGCCGGGACACCATGGCCGATCGCAGACTACAGGTTTTTCACACCGTCGCCCGCCTGCTGAGCTTTACCAAGGCGGCCGAGGAACTCCACATGACCCAGCCGGCGGTGACCTTTCAGGTCCGCCAGCTGGAGGAGTATTTCAATACCCGCCTGTTCGATCGCACCCACAACCGCATCAGTCTCACCGAGGCGGGGGAGCGCGTCTATGGTTATGCCGCGCGTATCTTCCAGCTCTACGGTGAAATGGAAAACTCGGTGCGCGAGATCACCGGCGACATCAGTGGCGTGCTGGTCCTCGGCGCCAGCACCACCATCGCCGAGTACATGCTGCCGCAACTGCTGGGCGACTTTAAGGAAAAGTACCCGGACGTGATCATCCGTCTCAAGGTGGCCAATACCGACGGCATCGTCTCGCAGGTGGAAAACAATACCATTGACCTCGGCGTGGTGGAGGCGCCGGTCAACAACAAGAACCTCGTCGTCGAGGAGTGCCGTACCGACCAGATGGTGCTCATCGTGCCCCCCAACCACCCCCTTGCCAACCGGGAAAGCATCACCATGGACGGCTTCATGGAGTATCCCTTCATCTGCCGTGAAGAGGGCTCGGGTACCCGCGAGGTCATGATCGAACACATGGTGGAGGCCGGGCTCAACACCAGCATGCTCAATGTTTCCATGGAACTGGGCAGCCTCGAGGCCATCAAGCGCGCCGTGGAGGCGGGCATGGGCGTGTCGGTGCTCTCGCGCGCGACCCTGGGCAAGGAGCTCAAGCTGGGGACGCTGGTGGCCATCAACATCGATCCGCCCATCACCCGTCCGTTCTCCTTCGTGCACCAGAAGCAGAAGTTCAAGGCGCGCGCCATGGACGAATTGCTCAGTTTTGCACGCAACTACTGCGTCGAACACCAGAACGACCAGATCTGAGCGGCCCCCGCGGACACGCACAGCTGATGAATCCTTCGGAAAAAAAACTGCTGGCCTGTTTCCGTGGCCTGCCTGACGAAGCGCGCCAGACCCTGATGGCCTTCGCCGAGTTTCTCGCCGCGCGCCATGAGCCGAGGGTGATGGAAGTGCAGGAGCCCAAACCCCGGGCGGCGCCGGAGAACGAGAGCGTGGTTGCCGCCATCAAGCGCCTCTCCGCCACCTACGACATGCTCGACAAGGGCAAGATGCTGCACGAGATCTCCTCGCTCATGGCCCAGCACGTCATGCACGGGCGCGCGGCCGCCGAGGTCATTGCCGAACTGGAGACGGTGTTCGCGCAGAAATACGAGAGCTACCGGGAAGAAGCCGGACAATGATCGAGACACTCTCGCGCTGGTACCGACGCTACTTTACCCATCCCCAGGCGGTATTGCTCGCCATCCTCCTCGTCGTCGGTTTCACCGTGGTGCTGACCATGGGGCGCATGCTGGCCCCTGCCATCGCGGCCCTGATCATCGCCTACCTGCTCGAGGGCGTGGTGCGGTTCCTGGAGCGTCGCGGCGCGCGGCGCTTCAATGCCGTGCTGCTGACCTTCCTGCTGTTCATCTCGTTCATCATTTTCCTGCTGTTCGGCGTCATCCCCCTGTTGTCGGTGCAGGTCTCGGAGTTCTTCCGCGAACTTCCCACCTACCTGGCGCGCTGGCAGGAAAACCTCATGCAGCTGCCGCAGCACTACAGCTTCATCACCACCGAGCAGGTCGCCGAGATCATGGGACTCGTCAAGCAGGAAGTGGCCGCGCTGGGCCAGCGCATCCTTGCCCTGTCCCTGACCTCCCTGCCGGGGCTCATCACGGTAGTGGTCTACCTGTTCCTCGTGCCCCTGCTGGTGTTTTTCTTTCTCAAGGACAAGAAGGTCCTGCTCGGCTGGTTGTCGGGTTTCCTGCCGCGGGATCGCAGCCTGCCCTCCGAGGTCTGGCAGGAAGTGGATCAGCAGATGGGCAACTATGTGCGCGGCAAGGCCTGGGAGATCCTCATCGTCGGCCTTGCCTGTTTCATCGCCTTTGGCGTGCTGGGCCTGAAGTACGCTATCCTGCTCGCCGTGCTCGTGGGCCTGTCGGTGATCGTCCCCTACATCGGCGCCGCGGTGGTGACCATCCCCGTGGCGGTGGTGGCCTATTTCCAGTGGGGCTGGAGCAGCGAATTTGCCTGGCTCATGGGCGTGTACTTCCTCATCCAGGCGCTCGATGGCAATGCCCTCGTGCCGCTGCTTTTCTCCGAAGTGGTCAACCTGCATCCCGTGGCCATCATCATCGCCATCCTCGTCTTCGGCGGCCTGTGGGGCTTCTGGGGCGTGTTCTTCGCCATCCCCCTGGCGACCCTCGTCAATGCCATCCTGCGCGCCTGGCCACGGACGGAAGAAACGGTCGCGTCGGCGCCGCTGCCGGCGAACGACGACGCATGAGCCGATCCCGCCCTGCCGGGCGCGTGTTGCGGATCCCCCATCACCTGAAAGCAGCGGGATGACCTCATCCGCCCGTCTCCCGGCGCGGCGGTGGGAAGCCAGTGAAGAACTACAACACCTCCGAGGCGTGATCCGCCAGCCGCGAGCGTTCGCCGCGCAGCAGGGTGACGTGGCCGCTGTGGGACCAGTTGCGGAAGCGATCGACGACATAGGTGAGGCCGGAGGTCGTCTCGGTAAGGTAGGGGGTGTCGATCTGGGCGACGTTGCCGAGACACACCACCTTGGTGCCGGGTCCGGCGCGGGTGACGAGGGTCTTGAGTTGCTTGGAGGTGAGATTCTGCGCCTCGTCGATAATGATGAAGCGGTTGAGGAAGGTGCGCCCGCGCATGAAGTTTACCGAGCGGATCTTGATGCGCTGGGTGACGAGATCATTGGTGGCGGCACGCGCCCAGTCACCGGATTGTTCGTTTTGCGTGAGGATCTCCAGATTGTCCATCAGAGCGCCCATCCACGGCGCCATTTTTTCCTCCTCGGTGCCGGGCAGATAGCCGATGTCCTCGGCGACGGGTACGGTAACGCGAGTCATGATGATCTCTCGGTAGATCTTCTTCTCCAGGGTCTGTTCCAGGCCGGCGGCGAGGGTCAGCAGGGTCTTGCCGGTGCCCGCCTGTCCGAGCAGGGAAACGAAATCGATCTCCGGATCCATGAGCAGGTTGAGGGCGAAGTTCTGTTCCCGGTTGCGCGCGCGGATACCCCATACGGCGTGCATCTCGCTGCGGTAGTCGGTGACGGTCTGTAACACGGCGCTGTCCTTTTCCACCCGTTTTACGATGGCCTCGAAACGGCGCTCATCGTCATCGTGGAAGAGGAATTCTCCCGGCATCCAGCCGGCCACGTCCGTGCCGCTGACGCGGTAACAGGTATGATCATCCTCGCGCCATGACTCCATGTTCTCGCCATGGGTCGTCCAGAAATCCGCATCCAGTTGCCGGTAGCCGGAAAACAGCAGGTTGACGTCTTCCAGTACCTGGTCGTTGTAGTAGTCTTCCGCCTGCAGGCCGACGATGGCCGCCTTGATGCGCAGGTTGATGTCCTTCGACACCAGCGTGACGCGCAGCCCCGGGTACTGATCCTTGAGGGCCAGGCAGGTGCCGAGGATATCGTTGTCCGGCTGGTTGCCCGGCAGGGATTCCGGCAGGCGGTTGACCAGCGTGCGGGTCTGGAAGAACAGGCGGCCGGGCTCGACGTCCTCGTTCTCCCCGCGCAGGGCGCCGTTGGCGATGAGGGGGTTTAGCACCAGGCCCTCGGACATGTCCACCGGCGCCGGGGCCTGGCTCATGAGCTCATCGAGGAAGCGGCTGGTCTGGCGCGCGTTGCGCGCCACCTCCGAGGGGCCCTTCTTGTTGTTGTCCAGTTCCTCGAGCACGATCATGGGAAGAAAGACATCGTGTTCCTTGAAGCGGAACAGGGCCGTGGGATCGTGCATCAGGACGTTGGTGTCGAGAACGAACAGGCGGTTGGAATGTGGCTTCACCGGTAAGCGCTTCCAGTCGGTATGCGGGTCGTCGAGTACGGCCTGCCCTTCCCGTGTGGGGGCAGGCCGGGCAGGGCCTTCAGGCCTTTTTCGCCGAGCGGTTGAGTTCCTTCACTGCATCGAGGACTTCGTCCACGTGGCCGGCGACCTTGACCTTGCGCCATTCCCTGACGAGGCGGCCTTCGCTGTCGATGAGAAAGGTGGAGCGCTCGATACCGCGCACCTTCTTGCCATACATGTTCTTCATCTTGATGACATCGAACATCTGACACAGTTTTTCATCCTCGTCGGCGATCAGGTCGAAGGGAAACCCGTGCTTGCTACGGAAGTTCTCGTGCGACCTGAGGCTGTCGCGGGAGACCCCCAGGACAACGGTGTTCTGGCGCCTGAACTTCGCATGCTGGTCACGAAAGTCCTGGCCCTCGGTGGTACATCCCGGGGTGTTGTCCTTCGGGTAGAAATACAGCACGACGTTCTTGCCTCGCAGCTCCGCGCTGCGGATGGTCTGGTCCCCCGTCGCCGGGGCGGTGAATGCGGGCAGCTTGTTGCCGAGCTTGGCCTTTTTCATTTTCTGCGTACTCTCCTCGGACTTCAGACCTTGACGGGTTCGATGATGGCATCGAGGTTCAGGCGATCACAGAATTCCATGAACTGTTCGCGCAGGCTGGCGATATGCGTGGACGCTGGTACCTCCACCGTCATGTTGAGGGAAAACATCTGCGTGCCGGTGTGCGCGGCACGGTAACTGCCGGTATAGAGATCATGGATGTTGATGCCGCGGCTGGAGAAGAAGCCGGATAGCTGGTTGACGATGCCGGGGTGGTCGAGGGCAATGACCTCCACCGTGTAGGGGATGGCATTGACCTCGCCCTCGCGCGCCTCGGTACGCCGCGTGTGAATGGTCAGGCCGAGGCGCTCCTGCATGTTGGGCAGGGTGTCCTCCAGCTTGGCGATGCTGTTCCACTTGCCGCTGGCGAGCATGATGAGGGCGAATTCACCCCCCAGCACGGACATGCGGCTGTCCTCGATGTTGCAGTTGTTGTCCAGCACCACATCGGACAGCTCGGTGACCAGGCCCGCGCGGTCGGGACCGATGGCCGAGATCACCAGGTAATTCGTGGCAGGCGGTTCAGACATGAGACTCCAGCTTGTTTCCCGTGGTTGGCGCAGGCGGCGGGTGGACGGGGTTGCCACCCGCGGGCCTATTGTAATCCGGTCTCATCCGGCAACACCACCTCGCGCAGGCGCTCCGCCGCCTCCTCGGGGCTGACGGTATTGACGAACAGCCCGGAGCCCAGCTCGAAACCGGTGGGGATGCTGGTGCGCGGGCAGATCTCCAGGTGCCAGTGGTAGCTGTGCTCGCTGCCGGGGTAGTCGTCGCAGCGCGGGCGGGTATGCAGGAAGAAATTGTACTGCGCCCCGCCGATGACGGCATCCAGGCGCGCCATGGTGCGTCGCAGAAGCCTGCCCAGATCATCGAGATCGGCCGCGTCGGCGGCGAGGAAACTGGACTCGTGGCGCAGGGGCAAGAGGTGGACCTCCCACTCGTAGCGGCTGGCGAAGGGCTTGATGGCGATGAAGCGCTCGCTGCGCTCGATGACATACTGGCCGACGTTGATCTGGCGGACCACCTCGCCCGATTCACGATCATAGATGGTGGTCTCGAAAGTCAGCGCCTCGTCGATGAGGGTGCAGAAAATGCAGCGATGGTGCTTCTGGTAATACTGCTGGCTGTTGACGACCTCGTCGTGGACGTTCTGCGGCACCACCGGCGTGGCGATCATCTGGCTGTGGGTGTGGGCCATGCTGGCGCCGGCGGCGGGACCGAAGTTCTTGAACACCAGCACGTAGCGCAGGCGGGGGTCGCTGTCGTAGAGGACGCGCATACGCTGCTGGAAGGTGGCAAACAGCCGGCCGAGATGTTCGCGCGTCATCTCATGGACGGCGATGCCGTGGCTGGCATGATCGATGATGACCTCGTGGCGGCCGTAACCGTCAATGGCCTGCTGCAGGCCGAAGCTCAGGCCGCTGCCGGGCGCCGGGGCGTCGTCGCCCAGCACCGGGTAGAGATTCTCGACGATGCGGATCTGCCACTCGCCGTCCTCGGGGACGCGCAGGATCTCCGGTGGCGTCTGGTCCTCGTTGCCGCGGCAGAAGGGACAGGTCTCCACGTGGCTGCGGGTATCGCGCGGGACGGGTTCCTCGGCCTTGCGCGGGCGCATGCTGCGGGCGGTGGCCACCAGGACCGACTCGCTGGGGACGATGGGGTTGATGCGGATCTCGCGCACCGGCCGGCTGTCCTGCCGGGCGTCCTTTTCTGGGGGACTCGTGCTCATGCTGAGCCCGATTATATAGGGGATGGCAGGCCTGCCGCCCGCGAATTTTTTATGGGCGCGTAAATTTCCCCTTATAACGTACGCCTTCACGTACGCCTTCCGTGTCCGGATTTTTCGGCTTTCCGATTGAACCGGCGGGCGGTTCGGCGCGACACAGCAGGGAACGCGGGGGAACGGTTTCCCCGCCTGTGAAAATCCCAGAGATGGAGGAAAGACAATGGCTGGACAAGATAAGCGAGTTGGTCGCAGGGCGCGTTATTTTGCAACGGGCCTGATTGCAACGGCCGTACTGGGCAGCGCACTCATGAGCCTGGGCATTACCGCGCAGGCCGGTCCGAAGTTCGTCATTACCAACAAGCCGCCCATTTGCGCGACGGGTTTCAAGGCTGTCAAGCAGCGGGGCAGGAGCTATGTGTGTGTGAGCAGGAAGCCCGTCTGTAGCAAGAACTACCAGGTGTTTCCCGGCGGCTACAACGAGAAGGCCAGGCGCTTCGAGTACGTCTGCGCGCTCCCCGAGGGCTGAGCGGACGCCCCGGGTCGGGCTTCGGCCCGCCCCGGGGGCGCACCGGGGGGACGTCCGGCTTGTCAGTTTCCGGGTGCCCAAGTACCATGTGGCGTTTATCCGGTGAGGAGTTAACGCATGTTTCAGGGGAGCCTGGTCGCCCTCGTCACGCCCATGGCGGACGACGGTGCCGTTGACAGTGAAGCCCTCGCTGCCCTGGTGGAATTCCACGTGGAGAAGGGGACCGACGCCATCATCGCCGTCGGCACCACCGGCGAGTCGGCGACGCTCGACGAGGAAGAACATTGCCGTGTCATCCGCGAGGTGGTGGACTATGCCCGTGGCCGCATTCCGGTGATCGCCGGCACCGGCGCCAATTCCACCACCGAGGCCATCGCCCTGACGCGCTGCGCGCGCGAGGCGGGCGCCGACGCCTGCCTGCTGGTAACCCCCTACTACAACAAGCCGACCCAGGAAGGGCTCTACCTGCACCACAAGGCGGTGGCCGAAGCTGTTGATATTCCACAGATTTTATACAACGTGCCCGGGCGCACGGCGGTGGACATGTTGCCGGCGACGGTGGCGCGGCTGGCGGAGCTGCCCAATATCATCGGTATCAAGGACGCCACCGGCGACCTCCATCGCTACCACGAGACCCGTGCCGCCTGTGGCGAGGATTTCGCCATCTACAGCGGTGACGACGCCACCGCCATGGAACTCATGCTCCACGGCGCGCAGGGGGACGTCTCGGTGACCGCCAATGTCGCCCCCGCCGAGATGCACGCCATGTGCGCGGCCGCCATTGCCGGCGACCGGGCGCGCGCCGAGGCCCTCAATGCCCCGCTGGCGCCGCTGCACGAGGGGCTGTTCGTGGAGGCCAATCCCATCCCGGTGAAGTGGGCGCTGCACGAGATGGGCCTCATCGGTCCCGCCATCCGGCTGCCCCTGACACCGCTCTCCGAACCCCTGCGCGAACCCCTGCGCGCCCGGCTGCGCGATGCCGGTTTACTGTAAGTACTCACTACCAGGCAGGTATTCGATGTTTTCATACCGTATTTTCCCCATGTCGCCGCGTCTCGCCCTGTCCCCGGGGCTGCTCCTCGCCGCGCTTGCCCTGGCGGGCTGCTCCTCGACCCCGGAGAAGTCGCCCTACGAGGACGCCAGCGTGGAGCGGCCGCTGGAGATGCCCCCCGCGCTGGTCGTGGAGGGCGACAACCCCATTGCCGCGCCCTACGCGGGCTACCAGGCTGCCCCCGGGGCGGCGGTGGTGCCGCCGCTGGCCGGCGGCCTGCGCCTGGGGCGCGATGGCGGTCTGCGCTGGCTGGAAGTCCCCGCGCCGGTGGACAAGGTCTGGGCGGCGGCACGCGCTTTCCTCACCGCCAACGGCTTCGGCGTGGACATTGCCGACAGCCGCCTGGGGATCCTCGAGAGCAAGTGGTTCGGTCGGCGCACCGAGGTGCCCTCGGGCTGGTTCGAACGCCTGTTCCGCGACGCCGAGGCGCCGCGCAAGGATCGTTTCCGCCTGCGCCTGGAGCGCGGCGAGAACGGCGGGAGCCGGGTCTTCGCCGCCCACCGGGTGATGGTGGAGCGGGACGGGCAGTGGGTCTGGGGCAGTCCCGATCCCCTGCTGGAGGTGGAACTGCTGCAACGGCTTGCCATGTATCTCGGCGCCAGCCAGGCGGCCGCGGCCGCCGCGGTGCCGGTGACACCGGCCCCGCCGCGGGCGGTGCTGGGCGAGGCGGACGGCCAGCCGGTGTTGCAGATCCACGAGGGCTTTGCGCGCAGCTGGCGTCACGTCCAGCTGGCGCTGGACCGTCTCGGCTTCCTGGTCCAGGATCGTGACCGTTCCGCCGGTCGCTATTACATCAGGCTGGGCGCCGATTTCTTCGCCCGGGAAGAGAGCTGGCTGTCGCGCCTCTTCGGCGGTGGCGAGGCGGCCCGCGAGACGGTCTTCATCCTCGAGCTGCGCGCCATGGCGGACGAGACCACCATGCGCATTCTCACCGAGAGCGGCGCGCCGGCGGAGGCGGAAGTCGCGCGGCGCCTGCTGGGCGAGTTCGAGAAACTGCTGGGCCAGGCCGGCTAGGAACCGGGATCGGCGCCGGACATGCGTATTGCCTGCCTGGGTAGCGGCAGCCGGGGCAATGCCACCCTCGTCCAGGCGGACGACACCTGCGTGCTGGTGGACTGCGGGTTTTCGGTGCGCGAGCTGGAGCGCCGCCTGGCGGCGCTGGACCTGGCGCTGGACAGCCTCGGCGCGGTGCTGGTGACCCACGAACACGGCGATCACATCAATGGCGTGTCGCGGCTGGCGCGCCGCTGCGGGATCCCGGTGCATGCCACGCGGGGCACGGCGCGCTTCCTCGACGAGGACGTGGTGGTGCGCGAGATCAAGCCCGATGGCGAGTTTCGCATCGGCCCACTGGAGGTGACGTCCTACGCGGTGCCCCACGATGCCAGCGAACCCTGTCAGTTCGTCATCGGCGCGGGCGGGGCACGTTTCGGCATGCTCACGGATAGCGGTCACGTGACGCCGCATATCCTGCGCAGCCTGGCGGGTTGCCAGGTCCTGTACCTGGAGTGCAACCACGACAGCGAGATGCTGCAAAACGGTCGCTACCCCCCGGCGCTGAAGGCCCGCGTCGCCGGGCGCTACGGTCACCTCAGCAACGATCAGGCCGCCGGCCTGCTGACGGCGCTGGCGGGCGAGGCGCCGCACACGGTGGTGGCGGCGCACCTCAGCGAGAAGAACAACGACGTGGGGCTGGCCCACGCGGCGCTGAGCACCTCACTGGCACAGGGCGGGGCGGCCGCCACGCGGATCCATGTCGCCGAGCAGGATGCGGTGCTCGGCTGGATCGAAGTCGATTGAAACAACAGGCGCGGCGTGCGGGCTTGCCGCGTGCAGTGGAGCGAACATGAAACGCAAAGACATCCTCTATGCCGGCAAGGCCAAGTCGGTTTACACCACCGACGATCCCGAGCTGCTGATCCTCGAATTCCGTGACGATACCTCCGCCTTCGACGGCGAGAAGATGGCGCAACTGGCGCGCAAGGGCCGGGTGAACAACTACTTCAATGCCTTCATCATGGAGAAGCTGGCCGCCGCCGGCATCGAGAACCACTTCGTCGAGCGCATCTCCGACACCGAGTCGCTGGTGCGCCGCCTGGAGATGCTGCCGGTGGAGTGCGTGGTGCGCAACTTCGCCGCCGGCAGCCTGTGCCGCCGCCTGGGCGTGGAGGAGGGGCTGGAACTGGCGCCCCCGGTGTTCGAGTTCTTTCTCAAGAACGACGCCCTGCACGATCCCATGATCAACGAGTCCCACATCCGCACCTTCGGCTGGGCCACGGAGGAGGAAGTGGCGCGCATGAAGGAACTCACCCTGGCGGTGAACGGGGTGTTGAGGGAACTCTTCGCTGCCGGCGGCCTGCTGCTGGTGGACTACAAGCTGGAGTTCGGCCGCTTCCAGGGGCGCCTGTTGCTCGGCGACGAGTTCAGCCCCGACGGTTGCCGCCTGTGGGATCGGGAGACCCGCGAAAAGCTCGACAAGGATCGCTTCCGCCAGGGCCTGGGGGGCGTCATCGAGGCCTACGAAGAGGTCGCCCGCCGTCTGCAAATCCCCCTCGCCTGATCCGGGTTTTCCAGTAAAACCAGTAAAACCAGTAAAAAACAGAAGGTTACACCGCGAGCGATGATCCCCTGTCCATCCCTGTCGTGATCGGGCGCCCGCCCCGCCAGACACAATACCGCTAAAGCCGGGCGGTAGCCTGACGATAACCCCCTGTAACAGACAAATGGAAGGTGAATGGAATCGCTTTCCGTCCAGTCCGGTTTGAAACAAGAGGTGCATGAATGGCCGCCCCAGGTTCCAGCTTTTCGCTCAACGTTCTTTCCCGCCTGCAGATCCGGCACAGGTTGTGGCTCGGTTTT